>ERZ857982.270-NODE-270-length-85612-cov-15.517819_pt1 | contig 85612 bp, 71 predicted proteins | sample MGYA00519955_ERZ857982 | MGnify/ENA primary metagenome ERZ857982 (study PRJEB31778, sample SAMEA3449416) | human gut metagenome | biome: human gut; feature: human-associated habitat; material: faeces | place: United Kingdom | collected 2010/2012 ... | reverse complement strand
TATAGGGAGTTATTCCGGCCTGACAAGGGGAAATTTAAAATTATTTTCCGACTGCGTGTTTTTTATTCTTTACGTTTATTTTGCCAACGATTTGTTGGTTAATTGGGCGATGTCGCGGGCAAAATTCGCCACTTGTTCCCAGTCGGTATAGACCACTTCTTTACTCGTATCCGTTTCACCGCCAGACATCTTCATAATGAGCTTAATCATCAGACGGTCATACCAGCGGTAACGAGGGTAACGAAGCGCGCCAGCAATAACGGCGCAAAGATCGGGTCGCCACTGCGAACTCATCAGAAACTTGCGCGCGTAGCTGTTGGTCTGCGGTGTGCGCTTTTCAGGTTTACGCGCGACAAGGTTAACGGAATAAAACGCACTCGGCATCGCGTTCAGGCGCGTAGCGTGCTTCTTCACAAACTCCTGGAAAGCGGCATGGTAATGCCCATAACGAATAGAGGCGCCAATCACCACGCGATCGTAACTTTGCCAGTCCAGCTCTTCAGTACGATGGAGATTAATCACATCCGCCCAGATCCCCAGCTCCTTTAATTCCGAGGCCAGATAAGAAGCTATCTCGCGCGTTTGTCCGTCCCGGGTAGAAAAAAGAATCAATGTTTTCACGTGTTACTCCATTATTCACGCCAGAAGGTAGGGGTAAAAAGTACCAGCAAAGTAAAGACTTCAAGACGACCAAATAACATATTGGCGATCAGAATCCATTTCGCAACAGGATTCATGCTGGCAAAGTTGTCCGCAACCACACCTAACCCTGGCCCCAGGTTGTTAAGGGTCGCCACAACGGAGGCAAACGCGGAAAAGTCATCCACGCCAGTCGCGATAATGGCCAGCATACTGACAATAAAGACTAAGGCATAAGCAGAAAAGAATCCCCATACCGCTTCGAGGATACGTTCCGGCAACGCACGGTGCCCCAGTTTTATACTGTAAACCGCATTCGGATGGACCAGACGCTTCAGTTCACGGTTCCCCTGTTTGAACAGCAGCAGGATGCGGATCACCTTCAGCCCGCCGCCCGTTGACCCCGCACAGCCGCCGATAAACGCAGAGCATAACAGCAGCACCGGCAGAAAGAGCGGCCAGCGGGCGATGCTGTCGGTGGTAAACCCGGCGGTTGTCGCCATTGATACGACCTGAAAGAACGCCTGGTTGAGCGTGGTCAGCGCCGAGTTATAGATATCGTGGAACCACAGCACCAGCGTACAGATCACTACCAGCGTCAACTGAACGCCAATGAACATGCGAAATTCAGGGTCACGCCAGTAAACTTTCAGGCTGCGCCCGCTTAATAAAGAGAAGTGCAGACCGTAGTTACAGCCAGAGATCAGCAAGAAGATAGCCATGATGCTGTTAATGGTCGGGCTATCGAAATAACCGACGCTGGCATCGTGCGTAGAGAAACCGCCGATCGCGATAGTAGAAAAACTGTGCCCAATGGCGTCAAACGCGGGCATTCCGGCGAACCATAGCGCCAGCGCGCAGGCCACCGTCAGTAACACATAAATCAGCCATAGCGTCTTTGCCGTTTCCGCAATACGCGGGCGCATTTTATTGTCTTTCAGCGGCCCCGGCATTTCTGCGCGGTAGAGCTGCATCCCCCCGACGCCGAGGATAGGGAGAATCGCCACCGCCAGCACAATGATCCCCATCCCGCCAAACCATTGCAGCATCTGGCGGTAAAAGAGAATCGCGTGCGGTAAAGAGTCCAGCCCCACCAGCGTCGTCGCGCCCGTTGTCGTTAAGCCGGAGAATGATTCAAAAAAAGCATCGGTAATGGTGAGGTTCGGGCTTTCAGAGAAGATAAACGGCAACGCCCCCACGCTTCCCAGTACGGTCCAGAACAGCACCACAATGAGAAACCCTTCGCGGGATTTAAGCTCGCCTTTCTCCCGGCGGTTGGGCCACCACAGCAGAGAGCCGATCACCAGTGCGACAAAGAATGTCTGCGTGAATGCCCGCCCCGCCCCATCACGGTAGATCAACGCAACCAGTCCAGGGAGGATCATTGTTCCCGAAAATAAAATGACCAACAGTCCAACGATTCGGGTAATGGCGCGAAAATGCATCTCTGCCGCTTCCTTTGTTCTTCAAAATGAGGTGGGATTATTCTTCAATCGCTAACAATTGCAATGAACCACGGCTAAAATCCGCCAGCCTTGCTGAAAATTCATCCACATTTGCATAAGGAAGCGCCACCCTGAGCCGAACGAATGCCTGATAATCGCTGGTAACGATTTGACCGGCAAACTGCCCTAATAATGCTTCTATTCCGGCCAGTTGGCCGTACTCACACTGCAAAGTATATTCGGTTAACGGCGTCTTGCGCTGCGTCGTTAACTGACGCAACGCCTGATTCACGCCGCCGCCGTAGGCTTTTACCAGCCCACCGGTGCCGAGCAGAATACCGCCATAGTAACGCACCACAACAGCGGTGATCTCGCCAACGCCGCTGCCCATTAGCTGGGCAAGCATCGGTTTGCCCGCCGTTCCCGCCGGTTCGCCATCATCAGAAAATCCCAGCTGTTGTGAATCATCCGGCGCGCCCGCCACCCATGCCACGCAATGATGACGCGCATCTGGATGCGCCGCTCTGACAGCATCAACAAAGGCTTTCGCCGCTTCAACGCCGTCCGTGTGGGCGAGCAGCGTAATGAAGCGGCTTTTTTTGATCTCTTCCTCGACAGTGACCGGCGCCGCAGGGATTAACCAGCTGTCCATCACGCCAGTTTCAAATCCCGCGTCATATTTTCAACACCGTTTTCGTGGATCACCACGTTGTCTTCAATACGAATGCCGCCGAACGGTTTCAGCGCTTCAATTTTCTGCCAGTTGAAATGCTTGCTGAATTGCCCCTCGCGCCACGGCACCAACAGCGATTCGATAAAGTAGATCCCCGGCTCAATGGTCAACACCATGCGCGGTTGCAGCACGCGGGTGCAGCGCAGATAAGGGTATTTCGACGGCGCGGCCAGATGCGTCCCGGTATCGTCCTGCATAAAGCCTGCAACATCATGAACCTGAAGACCCAGCTGATGGCCAATACCGTGCGGCATAAACGGCCCGGTGAGATTGTTCTCGACCATCGCTTCTTCGCTGATATCGGTGACGATCTGATGCTTACGCAGCAATTTCGCGATGCGTTGATGGAACTGAATGTGATAATCCACGTAGCTGACGCCCGCTTTCATGGTCGCAATCAGCGCCAGCTGTTCGTCATTCACATCTTTGATTAACTGAGCGTAATCGGTGTCATTGTTTGCCGCCCAGGTACGCGTCAGGTCTGCGGCATAACCGTTATATTCCGCCCCGGCATCCAGCAGGAAGCTGCGCATTTCAGACGGCGCGCGATGATCCAGTTTGGTGTAATGAAGAACCGAAGCGTGCTCGTTGAGCGCCACGATATTGCTATAAGGCACATCGGTGTCACGGTGGCCGGTCGCGGTCAGGTAAGCCAGGTTAATGTCGAACTCGCTCATACCGGAACGGAACGCTTCTTCTGCGGCACGGTGTCCATTCACCGCCGTTTTCTGCGCTTCACGCATACAGGCCAGTTCGTAATCCGTTTTGTACGCACGGTAGTAATGCAGGTAATCGATCACCCCTTTCGGGTTGATGTTGCTGGCGGCGATATCCAGTTGCAGCGCACGCTCCGGCACCGGACCGATGTAACCGATATTACCGCGCGCGGCAGGGAGCTGGCTGCCAATACCGTCGGCTTTCGGCAGGGCAATCACCTCTACCTCTTCTGTCCAGAATGACGTGGGCAGCGGCTCAACGTTGTGCCAGTAATCCACCGGCAGGTAGAACCACAGTTTGGGTTTATTCACGCCATCGACCAGCAACCAGCAATTTGGAACCTGTGTGACCGGTACCCAGGCTTTAAACTGCGGGTTAACTTTAAACGGATAGGGATGGTCGTCGAGGAAGACGTTGATAAGCTCGCCGGAGTGAATAAGTAGCGCATCCAGCTTAAAACGCGCCAGTGCGTCACGCGTCCGTTCTTGTAAGGTAACGATATGATTTTTATAGAGTGCGGCCAGTGATTCCATTTTCTACCCTTCTGTTTTTTTGACCTCGAGTCTCCGCATCTTAGCACATCGCTCCGGGAGAGCGTGATTTCTGCCGAGCGTGATCGCATCGGCATTTTTTTAATCTCTCATTTGCATTTTTTTAACACAAAATACACACTCGCTTCATCTGGTATGACCAGATCACCTTGCGGATTCAGGAGACTGACATGCTTTACAAAGGCGACACCCTGTACCTCGACTGGCTGGAAGATGGCATCGCCGAACTGGTGTTCGATGCCCCAGGATCGGTCAATAAACTCGACACTGCGACCGTCGCCAGCCTCGGCCAGGCGCTGGACGTGCTGGAAAAGCAAACAGATTTAAAAGGGCTGCTGCTGCGCTCTAACAAAGCAGCCTTTATTGTCGGTGCCGATATCACCGAATTCCTTTCGCTGTTCCTTGTTCCTGAAGAACAGTTAAGCCAGTGGCTGCACTTTGCCAACAGCGTCTTTAATCGCCTCGAAGATTTACCGGTGCCAACGCTTTCCGCCATCAACGGCTATGCGCTGGGCGGCGGCTGCGAGTGCGTACTGGCGACCGATTATCGTCTGGTGACGCCGGATCTGCGCATTGGCCTGCCAGAAACGAAGCTGGGCATCATGCCGGGCTTTGGCGGTTCTGTCCGTATGCCGCGTATGCTGGGCGCTGACAGCGCGCTGGAAATTATTGCTGCCGGAAAAGACATCGGCGCTGAGCAGGCGCTGAAAATCGGCCTGGTTGACGGTGTCGTGAAACCGGAAAAACTGCTTGATGGCGCAATAGCGGTATTACGTCAGGCGATTGACGGCTCACTGGACTGGAAAGCCAAACGCCAGCCGAAGCTGGAACCGTTGAAGCTCAGTAAAATTGAAGCGGCGATGAGCTTTACCATCGCCAAAGGTATGGTGGCGCAGACAGCCGGGAAGCATTACCCCGCCCCGATGACCGCCGTGAAAACGATCGAAGCCGCCGCACGCTTTGGCCGTGAAGAAGCCCTGAATCTGGAAAATAAAAGCTTTGTCCCGCTGGCGCATACCAATGAAGCCCGCGCGCTGGTCGGTATCTTCCTCAACGATCAGTTCGTGAAAGGTAAAGCGAAAAAGCTGACCAAAGACGTTGAAACACCGAAGCAGGCAGCCGTACTGGGCGCAGGTATTATGGGCGGCGGCATCGCTTACCAGTCAGCCTGGAAAGGCGTGCCGGTGATCATGAAAGATATCAACGACAAATCCCTGACGCTGGGCATGACCGAAGCGGCGAAACTGCTGAATAAGCAGCTGGAACGCGGCAGGATCGACGGCCTGAAACTGGCAGGCGTGATTTCAACGATTCACCCAACGCTGGACTACGCCGGCTTTGATCGCGTTGATGTGGTGGTCGAAGCGGTAGTGGAAAACCCGAAAGTGAAGAAAGCGGTACTGGCGGAGACCGAAGACAACGTCCGCCCGGATACCGTGCTGGCGTCGAATACGTCCACCATTCCAATTAGCGAACTGGCAAGCGTGCTGAAGCGCCCGGAAAACTTCTGCGGCATGCACTTCTTTAACCCGGTACACCGGATGCCGCTGGTTGAAATCATTCGTGGCGAGAAAAGCTCGGATGAAACCATCGCTAAAGTCGTCGCCTGGGCCAGCAAAATGGGCAAAACGCCGATTGTGGTCAACGACTGCCCCGGCTTCTTTGTTAACCGCGTACTGTTCCCGTATTTCGCCGGTTTCAGCCAGCTACTGCGCGACGGCGCCGATTTCCGCAAAGTCGACAAAGTGATGGAGAAACAGTTTGGCTGGCCGATGGGCCCGGCTTATCTGCTGGATGTGGTCGGGATTGATACCGCGCATCATGCGCAGGCAGTCATGGCGGCCGGTTTCCCACAGCGTATGCAGAAAGATTATCGTGATGCCATCGACGCGCTGTTTGACGCCAGCCGCTATGGTCAGAAAAACGGTCTCGGCTTCTGGCGCTATAAAGAAGACAGCAAAGGCAAGCCGAAGAAAGAAGAAGATGCGGCCGTGGACAGCCTGCTGGCAGAGGTCAGCCAGCCGAAGCGCGACTTCAGCGACGAAGAGATTATCGCCCGCATGATGATTCCGATGGTTAACGAAGTGGTGCGCTGTCTGGAAGAAGGCATCATCGCCAGTCCGGCAGAAGCGGATATGGCGCTGGTTTACGGTCTGGGCTTCCCTCCGTTCCACGGCGGCGCGTTCCGCTGGCTGGATACGCTCGGCAGCGCAAAATATCTCGATATGGCGCAGCAGTATCAGCACCTCAGCCCACTCTATGAAGTGCCGGAAGGTCTGCGTAACAAAGCGCGCCATAACGAACCGTACTATCCCCCGGTTGAGCCAGCCCGCCCGGTTGGCGACCTGAAAACGGCTTAAGGAGTCACAATGGAACAGGTTGTCATTGTCGATGCAATTCGCACCCCGATGGGCCGTTCAAAGGGCGGCGCATTTCGTAACGTGCGGGCAGAAGATCTCTCCGCACACTTAATGCGCAGTCTGCTGGCGCGTAATCCCGCGCTGGAAGCAACCGCTATCGACGACATTTACTGGGGCTGCGTGCAACAAACGCTGGAGCAGGGTTTTAACATCGCCCGCAACGCCGCGCTACTGGCTGAAATCCCCCACTCCGTTCCGGCTGTCACCGTTAACCGTCTGTGTGGTTCCTCCATGCAGGCGCTGCACGATGCCGCACGGATGATCATGACCGGTGACGCGCAGACGTGCCTGATTGGCGGCGTGGAGCATATGGGCCATGTACCAATGAGTCATGGCGTCGATTTCCATCCCGGCCTGAGCCGCAACGTAGCCAAAGCCGCCGGGATGATGGGGCTGACGGCAGAAATGCTTTCCCGTATGCACGGCATCAGCCGTGAAATGCAGGATGCGTTTGCCGCACGTTCACACGCCCGCGCCTGGGCAGCCACGCAGTCCGGCGCGTTTAAAAACGAGATCATCCCGACCGGCGGTCATGACGCCGACGGCGTGCTGAAGCAGTTTAGCTACGACGAAGTCATCCGCCCGGAGACCACCGTCGAAGCGCTGTCGACTCTGCGCCCCGCGTTTGATCCGGTCAGCGGCACCGTGACCGCAGGCACTTCTTCCGCCCTCTCCGATGGCGCAGCCGCCATGCTGGTAATGAGCGAAAGCCGTGCGCGTGAACTGGGTCTGCAACCACGCGCCCGCATTCGTTCAATGGCGGTTGTCGGTTGCGATCCCTCGATTATGGGTTACGGCCCGGTTCCGGCGTCAAAACTGGCGCTGAAAAAAGCAGGGCTTGCCGCCAGCGATATTGATTTGTTTGAAATGAACGAAGCGTTCGCCGCGCAGATCCTGCCGTGTATAAAAGATCTGGGACTGATGGAGCAGATTGACGAGAAGATCAACCTCAACGGCGGCGCGATCGCACTGGGCCACCCGCTGGGTTGTTCCGGGGCGCGCATCAGCACCACGCTGTTGAATCTGATGGAGCGCAAAGACGCCCAGTTTGGCCTGGCGACGATGTGTATCGGATTAGGTCAGGGTATCGCGACAGTATTTGAGCGAGTTCAATCATAGAGCGTTATTTATTGCAGGCCGGGCAAGCGAAGCGCCCCCGGCGACCATGCCGAATGACGACGCTCAGGCGTCTTATCCGGCCTACAACGCAAATGCCACTCTATAACAATTTAGTTGCCGTTCTTCCCGCCTGTCAGGGGCGGGTTTTTTTATTGCTTAGATAAAGGCAAACGCATCGCCAAACAGGCGATCTTCCCGCGCGTTACGCTCATTGCAGAACAGGTCACGAGCGATTTTCGCCATCTCAAAACGACCGGCAATGTAGATATCATGCCCCGCCAGCGTACCGTGATCCTGCAATACCGCAGTTAATACCGTGCCCGTGCGGCCACGCCAGCCTTCTTCCGGTTGCTCAACCACCGGCTCAACGCGCAGATTCGGGTGTTGAACCGAAAGCGCCTCCAGCTCAGCGAGATCGTAGAGATGCTTCTCTTCACGTCCGCCCCAGTAGATCGTCACATCGCGATTCGGATTACGCGCAAGCGCCGTCAGCAAAATTGAACGGACATAGGAGAAACCCGTTCCCCCCGCAATCAGAATCAGCGGGCGTTCTTCATCATCACGCAGCCAGGCTTCGCCATGCGGAATATCGACGACAATTTCTCTGTCTTTCAGAATGCGATCCATCACCGCCATCGCATACAGATTAAGCTCCGAAGCGCCAATGTGCAGCTCAATGAATCCGTGCTCATCCGGCGTGGAGGCCATAGAGAACGGACGCTTATCCCTCTCATCCATTACGACCATCAGATACTGACCAGCGCGAAAGGAAAACGCCGCGTCTGGCACTAAACGAACGCGATATACGGTATCGGTGATAGCTTCTACCGAGGTCACTTTACAGCTTAAGGTTGTCATGCGCTCCCTCTGTCGGGTCTATAGGGCAAAACGATCGCGCCTCAGGCGCCTTTACCGTCATTAAAGATGGCCAACTCATCCCAAATCGCGTCAATACGCGCAGTCACTTCAGGATCTTTCTTGATAGGGCGCCCCCACTCACGTTGGGTTTCGCCCGGCCATTTGTTTGTGGCATCCAGTCCCATTTTTGAACCTAGCCCGGAGATCGGCGAGGCAAAATCCAGATAATCAATGGGGGTGTTTTCTACCAGCACCGTATCCCGCGCCGGGTCCATACGGGTGGTGATCGCCCAAATCACATCATTCCAGTCGCGTGCGTTGACGTCGTCATCGCAGACGATAACAAATTTGGTATACATAAACTGGCGTAAAAATGACCAAACGCCCATCATGACGCGTTTCGCATGACCCGCGTACTGCTTTTTCATCGTTACAACGGCCAGTCGATAAGAACACCCTTCCGGCGGAAGATAGAAATCAACAATTTCCGGGAACTGCTTTTGCAAAATCGGGACGAAGACTTCATTCAACGCCACACCGAGCACAGCAGGTTCATCAGGCGGTCGGCCGGTATAAGTTGAGTGATAAATGGCGTCTTCACGCTGCGTGATGTGCGTAACGGTGAAAACCGGGAAGTTATCCACTTCATTGTAATAACCGGTGTGGTCGCCATACGGCCCTTCCGCCGCCATTTCGCCCGGTTCAATATAACCTTCCAGGACGATTTCCGCACTTGCAGGTACTTCAAGATCGCTGGAGAGACATTTAACCACTTCCGTCTTTGTGCCACGCAGCAGCCCTGCAAACGCGTATTCCGACAGCGTATCCGGTACGGGGGTCACTGCGCCGAGAATGGTGGCCGGATCGGCGCCCAGCGCCACGGCAATCGGGAAACGCTCGCCAGGATGCGCCGCGCACCACTCCTGGAAATCCAGCGCGCCGCCACGATGCGACAACCAACGCATGATCAACTTGTTTTTGCCGATCAGTTGCTGACGGTAGATCCCCAGATTTTGCCGCTCTTTGTGAGGGCCGCGCGTCACGGTCAGCCCCCAGGTAATAAGCGGCGCGGCATCTTCCGGCCAGCAGGTCATGATGGGAATACGCTGTAAATCAACGTCGTCGCCAGAGAACACTTTCTGCTGGCACGGCGCGCCGCGTAGCCGTTTGGTCGGCATGTTCAGCACTTGCTTAAACTGCGGCAGCTTATCAAACAGGTCGCGGAACCCTTTCGGCGGCTCCGGCTCTTTCAGAAACGCCAGCAGCTTGCCGACTTCGCGCAACGCGGTGACATCTTCCTGGCCCATACCCATTGCGACGCGTCTGGGCGTGCCAAACAGGTTGCACAACACCGGCATCGCATAGCCTTTGGGATTTTCAAACAACAGAGCAGGCCCGCCCGCACGCAGCGTACGGTCAGCAATTTCAGTCATTTCCAGATGAGGATCTACCGCAAGCATAATGCGTTTGAGTTCACCCTGCTGTTCCAGCAGCGTCAGGAAGTCGCGTAAGTCGTGATATTTCATGGCGTCAGTTGTGGCCTCTTTGTAAGCGCCTCATTATACGGCGTTCATCATCGTGATGCTGTATTTTTGTTAAATTAGCGTGAACTCTGACGGTACAGGGGAGCCCAGGGGTTATCTACCCAATGAATTTCAGGTTGCGGCGAGGTAGCCAACAAAGAAGCAGCCTGAAATACAACGGGTATAATTAACTTAGCGCATGGCTTTTGTTATGCTTGCGCCCCGGACAAGCGGATAAGAGTTATTATGCAATCCTGGTATTTACTGTACTGCAAGCGCGGGCAACTTCAGCGTGCCCAGGAACACCTCGAAAGACAGGCGGTAAATTGCCTGACGCCGATGATCACGCTGGAAAAAATGGTGCGCGGCAAACGTACCGCCGTTAGCGAACCGCTCTTTCCTAACTATCTGTTTGTTGAATTCGACCCGGAAGTGATTCATACCACCACGATCAACGCCACGCGCGGCGTCAGCCACTTCGTGCGGTTTGGCGCACACCCTGCCACCGTTCCGTCCAACGTGATTCATCAGCTTTCTGTCTACAAACCGGAAGGCGTTGTTGATCCCGAAACGCCCTACCCAGGGGACAGCGTGATTATCACTGAAGGCGCATTTGAAGGTCTGAAGGCGATTTTTACCGAACCGGATGGCGAAGCGCGCTCCATGCTGCTGCTTAACCTGCTGAATAAAGAGGTGAAGCAGAGCGTGAAAAACACCGCGTTTCGTAAAGTTTAAGCGCGCTTTAGAAGGCAATCCCAAACAGCGTTTTGACATTGGCATCCGTTGTGGCCGCCAGCCATTGCGGGTCTTCCCCGCGCCAGTGGGCAACGCGCGCAAGAATGTGCGCCAGATGCGCCGGTTCGTTACGCCGCGAAGCCGGTTTAGGCGTGAGATCGCGCGGCAACAGGTAGGGGGCGTCGGTCTCAATCAACAGTTTTTCCGCAGGGATGAAGGGCAGCAACTCACGCAATTCAAGACCGCGACGTTCATCGCAGACCCAACCCGTGATACCGATATAAAGCCCTCTGTCTATGCACTCCTGCATCTCCTTACGCGTACCGGTAAAGCAATGCAATACCGCGCCCGGGAGTTTATCCAGCCACGGCTCAAGCAGCGCCAGAAAACGCGCATGCGCATCCCGACAGTGCATAAAAACGGGCATCTGCAACTCAGCGGCAATGCGCAACTGCGCCTGGAAGGCGCGTTCCTGTTCTTGCGGCGTGGAAAAATTACGATTGAAGTCCAGACCACATTCGCCAATCGCCACCACGTCCGGCTGGCTTGCCAGAGCAACGATCGCGTCTTCAGTTTCTGATTGCCACTGGCTGCTGTCATGCGGATGTACGCCAGCCGTCGACCAGCAGCAGGCATAACGCTGCGCCAGTTTTTGCGCCTGCTGGCTTTCGTGCAGATTGGTTCCGGTCAGAAGCATACCCGACACCCCGGCAGCCAGCGCGCGCGTCACCACGTCATCGCGATCTTTCGCAAATTGCGAACTGGTTAAATTAACGCCGATATCAAACATGCTTCCTCCCATATAACAACCGCCCTGACGGGCGGTTGCGTTTATTCTTCAGTTTTCCCGGCCTGCTCAGTCTCGGCCTCGTCATCTTCTTCTCGTGGACGTCGTTTACCGACATAGAAGCGAGAGAAGAACACGCCAACCTCAAACAGGCAGTACATCGGTATCGCCAGCAATGTTTGTGAGAAGACATCTGGCGGCGTCAGCAGCATCCCCACGACAAACGCGCCAACCACGACGTAAGGGCGCTTCTTACGCAAGTCCTCAGGGGTAGTTACCCCCATCCAGCAGAGCAGGACAATCGCGACGGGCACCTCGAAAGAGACGCCGAATGCCATAAATAACGCCATCACAAAGCTGAGGTAACTGGCGATATCGGTAGAAACCTGTACGCCCTGCGGCGCGGTATTGGCAAGGAAACCAAACGCGAGCGGGAAGACCACAAAGTAGGCGAACGCCATGCCGATATAGAACAGCAGCGAGCTGGACACCAACAACGGCACGACAAGACGACGTTCATGCTTATACAGCGCAGGGGCAATAAACGCCCATACCTGGTACAAAATCACGGGCGCAGACAGGATCAGCGACACCATGAAAGTCAGTTTGATAGGGGTGAAAAACGGCGAGGCCACGTCGGTGGCGATCATCGTCGCACCCTGCGGCATCTGTTCGATCAGCGGCGCGGCAACCATGTGATAAATGTCATTGGCGAAATAGACCAACGCCAGAAAAATCACAATAACCGCAATAATGCAGTTCAACAGACGCTTACGCAGTTCAATCAGATGCGTAATAAGAGGTTGGGTATCATCTACAGCCATGTTTACGATTTATCACTCGACGAGGGGGAGGATTCGACAACAGTCGCGGCGGATTTCTTTTCTGCGTCCATCTCGTTTACGGAAGCGGCTTCCGTCTGTTCAGGCTGCCCGGCATCAGCCGTTTCCGGTGTTTGCTCAGGAGAATTGGCCTGGGTTTCAGCGGCGGCAGGTGTAACCCCTTCATGCTGCGCTTCGTTATCCTTCACCACCGGATTATGGATGGTATGCGCTTCATCGCTCGCTTTTTCAGGATCGTTGGCGCTGTAGGAACGCTTCATCGACTCCGCGGCCTGACGAAGTTCATCCATCGAGGCTTTCAGTTCTGGAGTCAGGTTCTGGAGGCTCGCTTTTTCGACCTTCTTCAGACTGTCCTGAAACTCCTGGAGCTTCAGCTCCTGGGTCAGTTCATTCTGCACCGTGGTCGCAAGGGATCGCAACGCGCGTACCCAGCCCGCTACCGTTTTTACCGCTACCGGCAATCGTTGAGGCCCCAGAACGATGAGGCCGATCACGAATACCAACAGCAGTTCGCTAAAACCGATGTCAAACACGAATTATACCTGCTCTTTATCGTGACTTTTGGCGTCTTCTTTCTTCGCTTCGCCTTGCGCTTCACCTTGCTTATCAGCGATAGATTTAGCGGTAAAATCAGCGTCCTGACTGGTTTTATCCTGCTTCGCATCATCATCGCTCATCGCTTTTTTGAAGCCTTTAATGGACGCGCCAAGATCGGAACCGATGGAGCCGAGCTTTTTGGTGCCAAATAGCAGTACAACGATGACGGCAATGATCAACAACTGCCAAATACTGATACCACCCATACGAGTTCCTCTGTGATAGATGATGAATTATTAAGGTCGCATTATACACGACTTGCCTTGAGCGATGAAAAAATCAGCGAGTTTTACGCCAGCCAATCAGCCAGGCGACCAGGCCTCCGGCCATTAACCAGCAAGGCATCAGCCCCCATTCCGGGCGGCTGACAAGCAGGAATGTCCCACTTAACAACAACGTCGCGCCAATGCCCAGTAAATAGCGGGATTGTCCCTGACGCACATGATTCTCCTGAAGCTCGCGCGCAATCTTATCAACACTGTGCTGTAAATATTTGCCCTGGCGCAAACTGTCATACACCAGCTCAGGTATTTCTGGCATTTTTTCGACCCAGAACGGCGCTTTTTCCTTAAGTGCTCTGGTGAGCGCAGGAATGCCAACCTGATCTTTAATCCAGGATTCAAGAAACGGCTTCGCCGTTTTCCACAGATCCAACTGTGGATAGAGCTGGCGTCCAACCCCTTCAACATACAGCAATGTCTTTTGTAACAATACCAGCTGTGGCTGGACTTCCATGTTAAATCGACGCGCCGTATTGAAAAGGTTTAATAAAACGTGACCAAACGAGATTTCCGCCAGCGGTTTTTCGAAAATGGGCTCGCACACGGTGCGGATAGCGAACTCAAACTCTTCAACATTGGTATCCGGTGGCACCCATCCTGAATCCACATGCAGTTCCGCTACTTTGCGGTAGTCACGGTTAAAGAACGCGATGAAATTCTCCGCCAGATAGCGTTTATCCTCTTTGTTCAGCGACCCCACAATGCCGCAATCAATCCCAATGTATTTCGGATTTTCAGGATGCTCATAGCTGACGAAGATATTGCCAGGGTGCATATCCGCATGGAAAAAACTGTCGCGGAACACCTGGGTAAAGAAGACCTGTACGCCACGCTCAGCCAGCAGCTTCATGTTGGTGCCGTTCTTTTCCAGCGTCGCCACATCCGAAACGGGAATGCCGTAAATCCGCTCCATGACCATCATGTCCTGACTACAGTAGTCGGAATAGACTTCGGGAACATACAGCATGGGGCTGTTTTCGAAATTACGCCGTAGCTGGATGGCGTTTGCCGATTCACGCAGCAAATTCAGTTCATCGATCAGCGTTTTTTCATACTCGCGAACGACTTCGGTCGGGCGCAGGCGTCGCCCGTCCGGCAGCAGGCGCGGCACCCAACGAGCAAGACGGTAGATCAGTTTTAAATCGGCTTTAATAACCGGCAGAATATCCGGGCGGATAACCTTAATCACCACCTCTTTACCGTTCGACTTCAGCCGCGCGGTATGTACCTGGGCAATCGACGCAGAGGCTAATGGCTGGATGTCAAAGTCATCAAACCACTCTTCAACAGGCAGGCCACCCATTGCTTCTTCAATTTGTGCTTTCGCCAGCGCGCCATCAAAAGGGGCGACTTTATCCTGCAATAGCGCAAGCTGATCGGCAATCTGAGGCGGGAAAAGGTCACGACGGGTGGAAAGCATTTGACCAAATTTGATCCACACCGGCCCCAGCTCCTGCAAAGCCAGCCTTAATCGTTCACCCAGCGGTTTGTCTTTATGCCGGTTCGGCATCCAGAATAATGAGTAACGCCATAACCGAAGCGGCAGCGTGATACGCATTTTGGGGATCAGCTCATCAAGGCCGTAACTTAAAAAGGTGCGAATGATGAAATAAAGGCGCCGTACTTCACCTGGCGTCATTTGGCCTCCAGTTTTTCCAGCCGTTTAGTCAGCGCGTCTACTGCACGCTCAACGGCTGCCGTTTCTTCTGCAAACCATGCCACTTCCAGCGGCCCAGGCGCCATACGCCACTCTTCAGTTATCGCCTCAGCGATATAACGCTGCTGACGCTGAATGTTATGACGTAAAAACTTAGCGCCGCCACGCAAGACTTTGCTGATCCCTTCCGCCGCGATATCGCCGGTATAAGGCGCTAAAAGCTCTGCGGGATCGAATTCCGCCAGATCGGCCAGCGCCACAAAATTCTGTACCACCTGAATATCGCCCTGAACCTCCAGCTCGCCGCTGCGAATAAGCGCGGTAAGCTGCTGGCGATCGCGCAATTCAGGCAACACGCTGGCATGCGTGATGACCGTGCAATCAGCCTCGCCTTCCCATGCCCCCAGCACATCGACCTGGCGTTCACTGAACACCAATACGAGCGGCGTCGAAAATCCTTTGAGCTCCACACGCAGCACCTTGTCCTGCAAACGCGCTCTGGCGGATTTCAGCGCCGGTGAACGGTACAGAAAGGTATTGAGCAGATTTTCGATTCCTGCGGTCACGAAGGGTGTAAAAGGCATCCCCGGTCTCCTGTCAGAACTTATAGCCACGATGCAGCGCAACAACGCCCGCCGTCAGGTTGTAGTAATCGACGCTTTCAAACCCGGCGTCCTGCATCATCGCTTTTAAGGTGTCCTGATCCGGATGCATACGGATAGATTCCGCCAGATAGCGGTAACTGTCCGCATCATTCGCCACGACTGAGCCAATACGCGGCAAAATGTGGAATGAATATGCGTCATACGCTTTGCTCAGCGGCTCGATAATTGGTTTAGAAAACTCAAGTACCAGCAAACGCCCGCCCGGTTTCAGTACACGGTACATGGAGCGCAGCGCTTTCTCTTTTTCCGTCACATTACGCAGACCAAACGAAATGGTGATGCAATCGAATGTGTTATCCGGGAAAGGTAGCGCTTCGGCGTTGGCCTGCACGTACTTAACATTGCCAATCACGCCAATGTTACGCAGCTTCTCGCGGCCCATTTTGAGCATCGAGTCATTGATATCCGCCAGGATAACGTTGCCGGTTTCGCCAACCAGACGCGAGAATTTGGCTGTCAGGTCGCCTGTACCGCCCGCCAGGTCAAGAACGGTCTGACCACGACGTACGCCGCTACAGTCGATGGTGAAGCGCTTCCACAAGCGGTGAATGCCAAATGACATCAAGTCATTCATGACATCGTACTTTGACGCCACAGAATGAAAAACGTGGGCCACCATGTCAGCTTTCTGCTCTTTAGCGACGGTCTGAAAGCCAAAGTGCGTCGTTTCTTGTGAATCTTCCACCATCTCAGTGCCTGCTCATCAATAAAATGTTCGAGAAGTGTAACAGATTGGGCCAATTTGCCCTACCCTTCAACCGGGCTCCGCTACCCCGAAGGAACTAGTGCGATTGCTGATTTACCCGCTCATCATCAGCACAAGGCGTATCCTGTTGATCTTCAGGAACCGCGCGTAAACGATACTCTTCATCCTGCGAGGTCGCACGTTCAACCAGATCTGGATTTATCTCGCGTTTGATTTCTACCCCCAGTTCACGAAAAGCCTCCGCCTGCGCCAGCACATTTCCACGCCCTGAGGAGAGTTTTTTCATGGCTTGCCGGTAGTTGTCCTGCGCTTTGTCCAGACTCTGGCCGATGGACGACATGTCATCGATAAATAAGCGCATCTTGTCGTAGAGTTTGCTGGCTCTGTCTGCGATGTGCTGCGCGTTACGGCTTTGATGCTCATAGCGCCATAAGTTGGCAATCGTACGCAACGCCACCAGCAACGTCGTCGGGCTGACCAGCATAATATTATTTTTAAGCGCTTCGGTAATCAGTTCGGGCTGTCTGTCCAGCGCCAGTAAAAACGCAGGCTCGACAGGAATGAACATCAGCACATAGTCGAGCGTGCGTAACCCCGGCAACTGCTGGTAATCCTTGCGCCCCAGCAAGCGAATATGGTTACGTACTGACGCGATGTGCTCCTGCAACGCGCTTTCGCGCGTGTACTCATCTTCAGCGTTAAAATAGCGCTCATAGGCAACCAGCGTCATTTTGGCGTCGATGACGACATCCTTCCCTTGCGGCAGACGCACAATGACATCCGGCTGCATACGCGAGCGGGCGTCATTTTCAATACTCACCTGGGTTTCATACTCATAACCTTCACGCAGACCCGAGGCTTCAAGCACGCGCGTCAGCACCACTTCTCCCCAGTTACCCTGGGTTTTATTATCGCCTTTCAATGCGCGCGTCAGGTTCACCGCTTCCTGCGTCATCTGCGCATTCAGCTGTTGTAGATTGCGGATCTCATGCGCCAGGGTGTGGCGTTCACGCGCCTCCTGACCAAAGCTGTCCTGCACCTGGCGACGGAAGCCATCCAGCTGTTCGCGCAGCGGCGTTAACAGGCTATTCAGACTCTGGCGGTTTTGCTCATCAACCCGGCGGTTGCTCTGCTCGAAGATGCGGTTGGCAAGGTTCTCAAACTGCTCGCTTAAGCGCTGTTCGCTGTTGATCATCTGGCGGATTTTATCTTCCGCATGCAGCTGAGTGGCCTCCAGCCGCGTGGTGACTTCACGCAGATCCGCTTCCAGCGAGGTGTTGATGTCCCGCAGATTGCGCAGTTCGTTATTGAGCAGTTCACACTCCTCGCGCCAGTGTTCGCTTAGCGCAACCTGCTGTCTTGCAGCGCTGAGCGACGCCACAATCTCTTCACGTTCCGCTAGCTGTTCGGCCTTATGCTGCGCCTGTTGATAACTGGCGATCAGCCAGCCTACCCCCACACCTGCCAGCGCCAACACGGCATACAAAATGATTGTGATATCCACCACGCCCCCTGCATCAAGGAATTACCCGCACAAAATAGAATTGTGCTGTATAAACGTCCAGTTTGAAAGGGTTTTCCTGCGAGGCGCTACGCAAAAAGAAAAGGCCGAACGCGTCGGCCTTTCGTGGGGAAGAGAAGAATTACAGCAGACGACGCGCCGCTTCCACGACAATTTTCACCGCATGGCTTTCGGTCTGTTTCATCGTTTCCGCATTCGGGATCTCTTGCTGAGTGCGGTTAACGATAACGCCCGCCACCATACCGGCACGCAGACCCTGGCTCGCGCACATGGTCAGCAGCGTGGCGGATTCCATTTCGTAGTTCATGACGCCCATCGATTGCCACTCTTCCATAGAACCTTTGAAACGACGAACAACGCGGCCAGAGAAGGTGTCGTAACGTTCCTGACCCGGATAGAAGGTGTCAGAAGAGGCGGTAACGCCAACGTGAGTGGTCGCGCCCACGGATTTCGCCGCTTCAACCAGCGCAGTCGTACATTCAAAATCGGCGACGGCCGGGAACTCCATCGGCGCAAAGTGCAGGCTCGCTCCGTCCAGACGTACAGACGCGGTTGTGACCAGCACATCGCCCACGTTGATATGCGGCTGAATAGCGCCAGTGGTGCCGATACGCAGGAAAGTACGAATACCCAGTTGCGCCAGTTCCTCTACCGCAATAGAGGTGGACGGGCCGCCAATACCGGTAGAGCAGACGATGATAGCTTTACCATCCAGCTCAGCACGCCAGGTGGTGAATTCGCGATGAGATGCCAGCTTAACCGGCTTTTCCATCAGCGCGGCGATCTTTTCCACACGCTCCGGGTCGCCAGGGACGATAGCCAGCGTAGCCCCTTGTAAATCATTTTTGGTGAGGCCGAGATGAAAAACATCAGACTTGGACATAAAAACTCCTCTGTGAATCGGGTTTGTCAGAAGAAGCAAAAAGACACTTTACCGAAGAGCTAAAAATAGTTTCGTGACGCTCATCACCATGAAGTAAATAAATTGCATTGAATTACCATGAAATGGTGAGTTACATCACATAAATATATCAATACCGCGCACCATTGCACAAAAGATAGCCTGTTTCAGGCAATGTGATTTGTTGCATGCTGTCTATATTTAACATTGCGCTATTTCCTTAAGGGTACGGAGAATACCATGACAACGATACAACAATCTGGCTTTGCACCTGCTGCTTCCCCCCTTGCTACCACAACGGTTCACACCCCTGATGACGCCATTATCGCAGGCGTAACATCCATTCCTACTCAGGGTGATGAGATGCCCGCCTGGCACGCGCGGCCAAAAGTGAACGATGGCGCGTTACCCGTTGTCATTGTGGTGCAGGAGATCTTTGGCGTTCATGAACATATTCGCGACGTTTGCCGCCGCCTGGCGCTGGAAGGATATCTGGCTATCGCACCAGAACTCTATTTCCGCGAAGGCGATCCGAATGATTTTGCCGATATCCCAACGCTGTTAAGCGGTCTGGTGGCCAAAGTACCGGACTCTCAGGTACTGGCGGATCTGGACCACGTCGCCAGTTGGGCCTCCCGCAACGGCGGCGATGTACATCGTCTGATGATAACCGGCTTTTGTTGGGGCGGGCGTATTACCTGGCTGTATGCTGCACACAATCCACAGTTAAAAGCTGCGGTAGCATGGTATGGAAAGCTGGTCGGGGACAAAACCCTGAACTCGCCTAAACACCCGGTGGATATCGCGACCGATCTGAACGCGCCGGTTCTGGGGCTGTATGGCGGGCAGGACACTGGCATTCCCGTGGATACCGTCGAAACCATGCGGCAGGCGCTGCGCGCAGCAAACGCCAAAGCGGAGATCGTCGTTTACCCGGATGCAGGACATGCTTTTAATGCGGATTATCGTCCGAGCTATCATGAAGAGTCGGCGAAAGATGGCTGGCAAAGAATGCTGGAGTGGTTTGCGCAGTACGGCGGGAAGAAATAAACGTTAATTGCCCGGTGGCGGCTACGCCTTACCGGGCCTACAACAGTTGCGATTTCCTGTAACCCGGGTAAGCGCTAGCGCTTCCCGAGCACCAAATTATGCCTGACGCAGATTCTGCGCGGCTTTGACCATGTTCGCCAGCGCGGCGCGGGTTTCCGGCCAGCCGCGGGTTTTCAGGCCGCAGTCCGGGTTCACCCACAGACGTTCCGCCGGAATACGCTGAGCGGCTTTATTCAGCAGGGCTTCAATCCACTCTACGCTCGGTACGTTCGGCGAGTGAATGTCGTAGACGCCCGGCCCGATTTCGTTCGGGTATTCAAATTCTTCGAACGATTCCAGCAGCTCCATATCAGAACGCGACGTTTCAATGGTAATCACGTCTGCATCCAGCGCCGCGATAGAATCCATGATGTCATTGAACTCGCAGTAACACATGTGGGTATGGATCTGGGTATCATCCTTCGCCACCGCAGCGTTGATGCGGAAGGCTTCCACACCCCATTGCAGGTAAGCATCCCAGTCGCTGCGACGCAGCGGCAGCCCTTCACGCAGTGCCGGTTCATCAATCTGAATGATGCCGATTCCCGCCGCTTCCAGATCGGCAACCTCATCACGCAGCGCTAGCGCAATCTGTTTAGCGATGGTTTCACGGCTCACATCTTCACGCGGGAATGACCAGCAGAGGATCGTCACCGGGCCGGTCAGCATCCCTTTCACCGGTTTATCAGTCAGGGACTGCGCGTATTTCGCCCACTCCACGGTGATCGGTTCCGGGCGGCTGACATCGCCAATGACGACCGGCGGTTTCACGCAGCGAGAGCCATAGCTCTGCACCCAGCCATTCTGGGTGAAAACAAAACCATCCAGATGCTCACCGAAGTACTCCACCATGTCGTTACGCTCAGCTTCACCGTGTACCAGTACGTCTAAACCTAAACGCTCCTGCTCAACGATCGCCTGTTTGATGTGTTCAGCGATGCCGGTACGGTAGTGATTCGCATCAAGGTTGCCCTTTTTGAAGTCCAGACGCAGGCCGCGGATTTCCGTCGTCTGCGGGAATGAGCCGATCGTGGTGGTCGGCCATGACGGCAGGTTAAAACGGTTACGCTGCGCCTGGGCACGTGCGGCATAAGGGCTGGCACGCTGGCTGTCCTGGGCGGTAATTGCCGCCAGACGTTTCTCCACCGCCGCGTTGTGCACGCGGGTGGAGTGGCGACGAGCCTGAATCGGCGCGCTCCACGCTTCAAGTTTTGCCGTGTCGCCGCTGTTCAGCGCATCGCGCAGCAGCGCCAGTTCACCGCATTTTTGCAGCGCGAAAGCAAACCAGCTCTTCACTTCCGCATCCAGACGGGTTTCGACGCTCAGGTCGATCGGGCTGTGCAGCAGAGAGCAGGACGAGGCTACCCACAGGTCGCGTTTGCCGACAATGTCCTTAATTTGCGCATATTTTTCCGTAAGATCGGCGCGCCAGACGTTGCGACCGTTAACCAGCCCCGCAGACAGCAGCCAGTCAGACGGCAGACGCTTGTGCAGTTCGGCAACGTCATCTTTACCGTGTACCAGATCAACGTGCAGGCCCTGTACCGGCAGCGCGGCGATGGTATCCAGATTCGGCGTGACGCCTTCAAAATAGGTCGTCAGCAGCAGCTTCACCTGGCCTTGCAGCGCATCATACGCGGGCTTGTAAGCATTCAGCCATTCCTGCGGCAGTTCCAGCACCAGCGCAGGTTCATCAATCTGTACCCATTCAACGCCACGTTTCGCCAGCTCGGTCAGTACCTGTTTGTAGACCGGCAGAATGTCGTTCAGCAGGCTCAGACGGTCGAACGACTCACCTTTCACTTTACCCAGCCACAGGTAGGTTACCGGCCCCAGCAGTACCGGTTTCACCTTGTGACCCAGCGCCAGCGCTTCGTCCACTTCATCCAGAAGCTGAGTCCAGGTCAGTTTAAACTGCTGATCCTTCACAAACTCCGGCACCATGTAGTGATAGTTGGTGTTAAACCATTTGGTCATTTCCGCCGCCGCAGCCGGTTCACCGGTCGGCGCGCGACCGCGGCCAATGCGGAACAGAGTGTCGATATCCACCGAGCCGTCGCTGTTCTGATGACGAGCCGGTACATTGCCCAGCAACAGGCTGGTGGTCAGAACATGGTCGTACCAGGCGAAATCGCCCACCGGCAGCAGGTCGATGCCCGCCTGCTTTTGTTGATCCCAGTGGCGCGCACGCAGTTCACGTCCGGTTGCCAGCAGGTCTTCACGGGTGGCGTTGCCCGCCCAGTAGCTCTCTTGCGCTTTTTTTAACTCACGACGCAGGCCAACGCGAGGAAAACCGAGGGTGTGATTGCGGATTGTCATGTTTATTCCTCTCTTATTTCATTGAATCTGAATAAAAAACTCTAAATAGTTCGGCTTGCAGGAAGGCGGCAACGATGCGCATCCCCAGGAGCTTACTGAAGTAAGTGACTGGGGTAAGCGAGGAAGCCAACGCATCTGCAAGTCGAAATATGACGAGTTTTAGACGTCCAGATGTTTACACATCTATAATTGGCAGGTACTGTATATTCCTCAAGCGCAATTTACTCATGCCGAAGTGAAGGACTTTCATGATCGAGATTAAACACCTGAAAACGCTCCAGGCGTTGCGGAATAGCGGTTCGCTGGCGGCTGCGGCGGCTACGCTGCACCAGACCCAATCCGCCTTGTCTCACCAGTTCAGCGATCTGGAACAGCGCCTTGGCTTCCGGTTATTTGTCCGTAAGAGTCAGCCGCTGCGTTTTACGCCACAGGGGGAAATTCTCCTGCAACTGGCAAACCAGGTACTACCGCAGATTAGCCGCGCCCTACAGGCCTGTAACGAACCACAGCAGACCCGATTACGCATTGCGATTGAATGCCATAGCTGTATTCAGTGGCTGACCCCGGCGCTGGAAAACTTCCACGCCAGGTGGCCGCAGGTTGAGATGGATTTCAAATCCGGCGTGACGTTTGATCCCCAGCCCGCGCTGCAACAGGGGGAGCTGGATCTGGTGATGACATCAGACATCCTGCCGCGCAGCGGGCTGCACTATTCGCCGATGTTCGATTTTGAAGTACGACTGGTGCTGGCGCCCGATCATCCGCTGGCCAGTAAGGCGCAGATTACGCCGGAAGATTTAGCCAGCGAGACGCTGTTGATCTATCCGGTACAGCGCAGCCGACTGGATGTCTGGCGGCATTTCCTGCAACCCGCCGGCATCAGCCCGTCACTGAAAAACGTGGATAACACCCTACTGCTGATTCAGATGGTCGCCGCCAGAATGGGCATTGCCGCCCTGCCGCACTGGGTAGTGGAGAGTTTCGAACGCCAGGGGCTGGTCGTCACCAAAACCCTGGGCGACGGTTTATGGAGCCGCCTCTACGCTGCGGTGCGCGATGGCGAGCAGCGTCAGGCGGTGACTGAAGCGTTTATTCGCTCGGCGCGGAACCACGCATGCGACCATCTGCCGTTTGTACGGAGCGCGGAGCGACCCACTTCCGATGTACCCACAGGGAAGCCAGTATCACAAGCGCGCCTGTAATAAAACTCGGCCAGTGGGGCTGTTGATGCCAGATCGCCAGATTAACCAACAGTCCCGCAGGCACATGCATATTGTTCATGATGCCTAACGTACCGGCATCCACCTGGGTCGCGCCATAGTTCCACATGAAGTAGCCGATACCCGACGCCGCCACGCCCAGGAAGATCAGAATGCTCCACTGTAGCGTCGTTTCCGGCATATTCTGCGCGTTCCCCAGCATAGACCAGGCGACAACGGCCACCAGAAACGCCCCAACGTAAAACCAGGCGAACGCGTTATGCTGCGGCATAGGCCGGGTTTCCATCAGACGCTTGTAGCCCACCATCCCGATGGCAAAACTGATATTGGAAAGCTGTACCAGCAGTAACCCCGTCCAGAAATGATCGGTAACCTGGTCGTAACGAATAATCCCAGCGCCGATGACCGCCAGCAACGCGCTGAAGGCATAACCCCAGCGCAGGCGACGCTTGCTCATCAAATCATAAATCAGCGTGATATAAAGCGGCGTGAGGACGGTAAACAGCAGCAGTTCGGAGACCGTCAGATAGAGATAAGCGCGGAAACTCAGCATATACATAATGCCAAGCTGCATCGCTCCCACCAGCATATACAGGCCAATGGTTTTTACGCTATGCCCACGGGTACGCAGAAACGGGAGAAACACCAGCGCTGCCAGCCCAACACGCACCAGCACCGCAAAATAGCTATCAACATGACCCGCGAGATACTCGCCGAACAGGCTAAAGGAGAAGGCCCACAGGATAGTGGTAATGATGAGTAGCGCCACAATGGATGTCTCTTTGAATAAGGGGCACCCATTGTAGCGGAGAGTTTAGTTGACAACTGGTCAACTAAAGAGCAATCGCATTACCGCAAAAAGAGCTTACGCAGATAATGCGGTACGGCATCGTCGGCATTGATGCCAATGATTTCCAGACCCGGATGCAGATCTTTCAGGCGCTGATGGGCATTGCCCATAATGCAGCCTTTCCCCGCCATCGAGAGCATTTCCGCGTCGTTCATGCCATCGCCAAACGCAATGCAATCCTGCAATTTGTAGCCCATCGCTTTCGAGACGGCTTCCAGCGCATGCCCTTTCGACACGCCTCCCGCCATCACTTCCAGACAGGTCAACGTAGAGAAGCTGACGTTCACGCGATCGCCCCAGCGTGCGTTAATCGCCTGCTCCAGCGGCAGTAGTTTTTCATGCGCATCGCTGGTGAAGAACACTTTGCTGACCCCTTCAGGCTCCAGCATCGCCGGTTCGAACAGCGAATAGTGAAATACCGCTTCTTTGAAAAAACGCATTTCATCCGGGCGGTGGCGGTTCATAAACCACTCATCATCGCGATAGACGTTAGTCACGATATCCGGGCTTGCATTCACTACGCCAAACAGATCGCTGGCGATGTCGCGGTCAAGGTTGTGGGTGAACACCAGCTTCCCGTCGGTGTCATGCACGCGCGCGCCGTTGGAGGTAATCATGTAAGACTTAATCTCAAGATTATCGCGGATTTGCCCCACATCGACGTGGTGACGGCCAGTCGCGAACACAAAATTCACGCCACAGGCGGTCAATAATTTCAGCGTCTCTTTCGCGTAAGGGGACAACGTGTGATCGGGAGAGAGCAGCGTACCATCTAAATCAGACGCAACAACCTGATACATAAGAAAATTAAACCTCAAGGCAAAGCGGTTTCCGCTGGATGAATTAGTTATACCTGTCGAAAAATTCGACAATGGCGTTAAGCGCGACTGAGCGCATTGCGTCCTTTTCAAAAAGGATCTCATGGTACGCGCCTTTTATGACAAGCGGTCGCTCTCCCTCTACGGGATGGCCCGCTGCGGCGCGGATTTCACAAAAACGGTCATGCGCGCGGTTATCCACCACACGCTCTTCTTCAGCCTGAACGAGTAGCACAGGGGTTGCGTCATCACCCGCCCCCGCCAGAGCCTGCTCACCGGCCAGAATACCTTCACGCACCCAGTGGTAAGTCGGCCCCCCGACGCGCAGCCGGGGTTCATCGGCATAGAAACGTAAATTGCGCCGATAGCGCTGCCGACTGTGCGTTAGCACATTCATACTAAAGGGCAGCGCTCGCCAGCGCCCGGTGCCAATGGCATACCCTTCACGGATTCGCTGATGCCCCTCGGCCCAGTCAAGAATGTGGCGCACCATCCATTCCGGTAAGCGCATCACGATACCAAACATCGGCGCGCAAAGCGCGATGGCATCACACTGGACGGCATTGCGTTGCAGGAACAGCGTGGCGATAGCGCCCCCCATAGAGTGCGCCAGAATATAGCGTTTCCGCCACGGCCCCGATTGCACTTCCTGCTGCCAGAATGCGGTTAAGTCATCGACATAATCGTTAAAATTGACCACATGACCACGGTGCGTATCCGACAGCAAACGCCCGGAGCGCCCTTGCCCACGGTGGTCGATGATGAGGACATCAAAACCAAGATGGAACAGGTCATACGCCAGTTCGGCATACTTTACGTAGCTTTCAATGCGACCTGGACAGATGACGATGACACGATCGTTTTTCTTTGCGTGAAAGCGGACAAAGTGTACGGGAACGTCGTCCACGCCCGTGAATTCTGCTTCTTCCCGCTGACGCCAGAAATCTGTCAGTGGCCCCATAGAAAAAGCAGCGAACGCGTTTTCTCTTGTTTCCCAGTCCTTTTGCTGCTGAAACATCGGGTATCCAGCCTCGTTTACCAGGTAAAAATCGTTTTCTTTATGATGCCTGACACAATACAGCGACAGTAGGGTATTGTGGCATAAAAACAGACAATCAGGGAGTTCCTCATGACCTTCGAATGGTGGTTCGCTTATCTGCTGACATCCATTATTTTGAGCCTTTCTCCCGGCTCCGGCGCCATCAATACCATGACCACGGCAATCAGCCACGGCTATCGCGGCGCAACGGCGTCTATTGCGGGTTTGCAGACCGGGCTTGGCATACACATCGTACTGGTTGGCGTGGGCCTGGGGACGCTGTTTTCACGTTCCGTCGTCGCATTCGAAGTCCTGAAATGGGCGGGCGCCGCTTATCTGATCTGGCTGGGTATCCAGCAATGGCGTGCCGCAGGCGCTATCGATCTCAACACGCTGGCGCACGCACAGTCCCGAAGCCGTCTGTTCAGGCGCGCGGTATTTGTAAACCTGACCAACCCAAAGAGCATTGTTTTTCTCGCCGCGCTATTTCCGCAGTTTATCAAGCCGCAGGAGCCGCAGCTGATGCAGTACGTCGTGCTCGGCATCACAACCATTGTCGTTGATATCATTGTGATGATCGGTTACGCGACGCTGGCGACACGTATCGCAGGCTGGATTAAAGGGCCGAAGCAAATGAAGGCGTTAAATAAGGTATTTGGTTCGCTGTTTATGCTGGTGGGTGCGCTGCTGGCGTCCGCAAGGCATGCCTGAGAAACTGGAATAGCGCTCGCAACATAATGTTAATCATGTGAGCGCCTGAACCTGGCCTTTCGGGAAAGGTCGCAAACAAAGAAAATTATTTTTTATCATGCTATTGCGTTGCTGACGCCAGTGCCAGAATACCGCCGGACTCTCTTATTCATGGATGATAACGATGGCGGAAGCGACAACTCCACATGATGCGGTTTTTAAAACTTTCCTCTCCTGCGTGGAGACCGCGCGGGATTTTATTAAAATCCACCTGCCGCCCTCATTACTTGAGATTTGCAAACTGGATACGCTTCGCCTGGAACCCGGTAACTTTGTAGAAGATGATCTTCGCCCTTATTTCAGCGACATTCTGTATTCTCTGGAAACCATCAGCGGTCGTGGCTATGTACATGTCCTGATTGAACATCAAAGCTCACCTGACAAACTTATGTCGTTTCGCTTGATGCGCTATGCCGTGGCGGCAATGCACCAACACCTGCAAGCTGGCTACAAAACTCTCCCGCTGGTTATCCCAGTGCTCTTTTATCATGGACAACAAAGTCCCTATAAAGGCGCCATGAACTGGCTGGATCACTTTGACGATGCGGATGCTGCCCGGAAGCTGTACAGCAATGCGTTTCCACTGGTAGATATTACGGTCATACCTGATGATGAGATTATGCAGCATCGTAGTATGGCCGCGCTGACGCTGGTGCAAAAACACATCCGCCAGCGTGATATGGTGTTGTTGCTGGATAAACTGACTCATCTGTTTATGCTAAAGGAGATGAGCGGACAACAAATAACCGTGCTGGTAAACTACATGGTGCAGGCAGGGAATACGCAAGATGTTCGAACATTACTGTATGAGCTGGCACAGCGCGTGCCGCAGCATGGAGAAAAACTGATGACAATAGCGGAGCAACTTCGGGAAGAGGGCAAACACATTGCCCTGTTAGATGTCGCAAAAGCAATGCTAAAGCGAGGTTTTGAAATCGAAGCAATTATGGAAATGACCGGTCTTTCACAGGATGAATTGCGGCAACTCCAGAATTAAAGAGCATTACCCGCGCGGAGGCCTCCGGCGGGTAACAGGCTTAACGCGAAATAATCAGGTGAATGCCGAAACCGGCAAACAACGCACCGGCAAAACCGTCGATCCACTTCGCCAGGCGCTGATAACCGCGACGCATTTTCGGTAGCGCGAACAGGCTGGCGACCACGGTAAACCAGGCCAGCGTTTCCACGATAATCAATGCGAAAATGCCCCAGCGCGCGGCTACGCCGACGTTATCGCCAACGAACAGTGAAAAGACCGATCCGAAATAGATGATCGCTTTCGGGTTCGCCAGGTTCGTCAGCAAACCTTTCACAAAGCTACGACCGCTTTGCGCCAGTTCAATCTGCGGCGCAGGCGCGGCGACGTCCTGTTTTTTCAGCGCGCCACGCAGCATCTGATAGCCCATCCAGCACAGGTACAAACCACCACCCACCATAATGATGGTATGCAGCCAGGCCATTTTCTCGATAATCAGATGCAGGCCGAGCAACGCAACGCCCGCCCAAACCATGACGCCGCAGGTAATACCCAGCACGCCCATCATCGCTTCCTTGCGCGAGCGGCTCACGGCGGTTTGAGAGACAAAGAAAAAGTCCGGTCCAGGACTCATTAACGCAACGATATGCACCATCGCCACGGTGAGAAATAGCATCAACATAAAAATGACTCGCGGGGGAATAGTTTACCGAGTCACCATCCTGGCACTTTTTTACCTGGCTGACTACTCTTCGTCGTCACCATCGACATGCGCGCGGATCAGCGCCATAAACTCTTTACCGAAACGCTCCAGTTTGCGCATGCCGACGCCGTTAACGCTCAGCATTTCGCTCGGCGAAACCGGCATCTGTTCGGCCATTTCAATCAGCGTCGCATCGTTAAAGACGACATACGGCGGGATATTCTCTTCATCGGCAATGGCCTTACGCAATTTGCGCAGTTTGGCGAACAGTTTGCGATCGTAATTGCCGCCGAAGGATTTCTGCATCACTCGCGGCTTCAACGCGACGATACGCGGCACGGCAAGCTGCAACGGCACTTCGCCACGCAGCACCGGACGCGCCGCTTCGGTTAACTGCAACGCCGAATGTTGGGCAATATTCTGCGTAACCATACCCAGATGAATAAGCTGACGAATCACGCTGACCCAGTGCTCATGGCTCTGATCGCGACCAATGCCGTACACCGGCAATTTGTCATGAGCTAAATCGCGGATACGCTGATTGTTCGCGCCGCGCAATACTTCCACCACATAGCCCATACCAAAACGCTGATTAACGCGATAAATCGTCGACAGGGCTTTACGCGCATCCATCAGGCCGTCGTACTGTTTTGGCGGGTCGAGGCAAATATCGCAGTTGCCGCAGGGTTCCTGCCGCCCTTCGCCAAAGTAGTTCAGCAGCACCAGACGACGACAGGTCTGCGCTTCGGCAAACGCCCCCATCGCGTTCAGCTTATGCCGTTCAATATCCTGTAGCTGCCCGGCGGGTTTCTCCTCCAGACAGCGGCGCAGCCACGCCATATCAGCCGGATCGTAGAACAGCATCGCCTCTGCGGGCAGGCCGTCACGCCCGGCGCGGCCGGTTTCCTGATAGTAGGATTCAATGTTGCGGGGAATATCGAAATGCACCACAAAGCGCACGTTAGGTTTGTTAATGCCCATACCAAATGCGACGGTCGCCACGACGATTTGCAGATCGTCGCGCTGGAACTTCTCCTGCACATCGGCGCGCACGTTATTTTCCAGACCGGCATGATACGCCGCCGCGCTGATGCCGCGACTTTGCAGACGTGCGGCGGTGTCCTCCACCTTCGCCCGGCTGTTACAGTAGATGATACCGGACTTGCCGCGCTGTTCCTGCACATAGCGCATCAGCTGATCGAGCGGCTTAAATTTCTCCATCAGCATGTAGCGGATGTTCGGACGGTCAAAGCTGCTGATCTGGATTAACGGATCGTTCAGCCCCAGCAGGCGAACAATATCCAGTCGGGTGGTGTCATCTGCGGTGGCGGTCAACGCCATAAACGGCAAGGAAGGAAAACGCTGGCGGAGCTGACCGAGCGCGGCGTATTCCGGGCGGAAGTCATGCCCCCACTGCGAGATACAGTGTGCTTCATCGACGGCCAGTAAGACCGGATTCCAGTGCGCCAGATGCTCAAGGAAGTTATCCAGCATCAGGCGCTCCGGCGCAATATACAGCAGGCGAACCTGCCCGGTTCGGCAACCGGCCATCACCTCATGCTGCTGTTCACGGCTCTGCGTCGAGTTCAGGCACGCCGCCGCCACGCCGTTTGCCAGCAACTGGTCGACCTGATCTTTCATCAGGGAGATAAGCGGCGAAACGACAACGGTGAGCCCGTTAAGCAGTAAGGCTGGAATCTGGTAACACAGGGATTTGCCGCCGCCGGTCGGCATGACAACCAGGCAATCACGACCCGAGACGACCGTCTCAATGATCTCTTCCTGGCCTGGGCGAAACTGTTGGTAGCCAAAGGTTTCCTGTAAAACCTGTTTAGCCCCCAATTCCAGATTCAACACTTCCGCCTGCGCCACATTAACCCCGTTTGCCTGAAATAAAAACAGGCGCTATTTTCAGCGCCTGCGAAAGAAACTGCAATGTTTTAAACACAATCATTGCGCAGATCAGAATATGTCATTCAGCATAACACCCACGCCGACACGCGTCTGATTAAAGTTATAGTCGATTAACGATTCGCCATAGCCGCTGTATACCTGGGTATAGAGACGCACATGTTTCGTCATCGGGTAACTTAACCCCACTTCCGCCCCGCCGTAACCGGTATTCCAGTTATACTGGCCCTTCGCGCTCAGCACCGCATCTCCCAGGTGATAGCCGATTTTAAGCTGATAGTAGCCCATATATTTAGTGATATCGGGATTATCGCCGGTGCCGCCAACGACGTACCACGGTTTCACTTCCATCAGCCAGTTACCGTTTTGCGCCATCAGACGCGTATACAGGCGGTTCCAGCTCCGCGAAGTCGGATCGGAACGCCCGTTGGAGTTATGGTTATACCCCATCTCCACATCGCGCAGCGTCCAGCCTGCAAAGTGGTAATCCGTGGCAAAGCCGAGGAACAACTGCGGTTCGTAATTAGTCTCACGAAACGGCGAGGACTCTTCGCTGTTGGACAACTGCCACCAGGATTTCTGCGTGTACGACGCCCCCAGCACCGAGTTTGGCCCAACAATCCCACGCCAGAACGGGAAGGCCAGGCTCAGCTGAAACTTCACTTCGTCTTTGCGCGCGTTTTCAGACCAGTTATAAGAGCTGATCGCTTCTTTGTTCAGATCGCTGGTATTGGTGTAGATCAGGTAGTTCGTATCATAAGGATAAAGCGTGAAGGGATTATCATGCACCTGCAACATGTTTGCGATAATACTGCCCTGTACCGCAGGCGCGTCATGAATTTCTTTCACTGTCGCTTCCTGCGCATATACAGCCAATGGCAGCATTGCTGCTGGTAATAACCAACCCAAAATCGCCCGCATCGGTCGTGTTCTCCTGAACGCAATAAGTGTTGAATGGTATAATTATCTGCCAGCCATTCTACATACTTACTTAATCCCTGTTTAGTTATCCTCTCTTAAAGTAGAAAACAACAAATAAGAAGCATAATATCAACATTTTATTAACCAACGGAGTGTCTGGATCGTATGTCTTCCGTACTTACCGCTGAGCAGGCCCTGAAACTGGTGGGCGAGATGTTTGTTTACCATATGCCTTTTAACCGGGCATTAGGACTGGAGCTGGAACGCTATGAAAAGGAGTTTGCCCAACTGGCCTTTAACAATCAGCCGATGATGGTAGGCAACTGGGCGCAAAGTATTTTACACGGTGGGGTGATCGCCTCCGCGCTGGACGTCGCCGCCGGACTGGTGTGCGTGGGCAGCACGCTGACCCGCCATGAGACCATCAGCGAAGACGAGCTACGCCAGCGCATGTCGCGTATGGGAACTATCGATCTGCGCGTTGACTACCTGCGCCCGGGCAGAGGCAACCGCTTTACCGCCACCAGCAGCCTGTTGCGCGCGGGCAATAAAGTCGCTGTGGCGCGTGTGGAACTGCACAACGAAGAACAGCTTTACATTGCCAGTGCGACCGCAACTTATATGGTGGGATAAAAACAGGTAAACTGTTGTTACATTTCTGATATGAGTTTTCCCGATGGATGCTAAGCAAACGCGGCAGGGCGTGTTACTCGCTCTTGCCGCCTATTTTATTTGGGGCATCGCACCCGCGTACTTCAAACTGATTTACTACGTGCCCGCAGACGAGATCCTGACGCACCGCGTGATCTGGTCATTTTTCTTTATGATCGCGCTGATGAGCATCAGCCGCCAGTGGTCCGGTGTTAAAACGCTGCTGCAAACGCCGAAGAAAATTTTCATGCTGGCGCTGTCAGCCGTGCTGATCGGTGGAAACTGGCTGCTCTTTATCTGGGCGGTCAATAACCACCATATGCTGGAAGCCAGCCTCGGGTATTTTATTAACCCGCTGGTTAACATTCTGCTGGGAATGCTGTTCCTCGGCGAGCGCTTCCGTCGTATGCAGTGGCTGGCGGTGATTCTGGCGGCCTGCGGCGTACTGGTGCAGCTCTGGACCTTCGGCTCTCTGCCGGTCATCGCACTGGGGCTGGCGTTTAGCTTTGCGTTTTACGGCCTGGTACGTAAGCAGATTGCGGTTGAAGCACAAACGGGGATGCTGATCGAAACGCTGTGGCTATTGCCGGTCGCCGCGATTTATCTGTTTGGCATCGCGGATAGCCCAACCAGCCATATGGGGCAGAATCCGCTGTCGCTGAATCTGTTGCTGATTGCGGCAGGTATCGTCACCACGGTACCGCTGCTGTGCTTTACCGGGGCGGCGACGCGCCTGCGCCTCTCCACGCTGGGTTTTTTCCAGTACATTGGCCCAACCCTGATGTTCCTGCTGGCCGTGACGTTCTATGGAGAAATACCGGGCGCCGATAAGATGGTGACGTTTGCCTTTATTTGGGTGGCGCTGGCGATTTTTGTGATGGATGCGATTTATACACAAAGACGCAAAGTTCGAGGATAAAAGCGTGCCGGTGGCGCGTCGCTTATCCGGCCTACGGGATCGGTAGGCCCGGTAAGCGTAGCGCCACCGGGCGCAATATTACAGCCAGTTCTTACGCTTGAAGTACAAATACGGCGCCAGACCCGCGAGGATCATAAAGATAATCGCGCCAGGGTAACCAAAGCTCCACTTCAGCTCCGGCATAAACTCAAAGTTCATCCCATAGCTGGACGCCACCAGCGTCGGCGGCAGGAACACCACGGATACCACCGAGAAGATCTTGATAATGCGGTTCTGCTCGATGTTGATGAAGCCCATCGCCGCCTGCATCAGGAAGTTCACCTTCTGGAACAGGGATTCGTTGTGCGGCAGCAGGGACTCGATATCGCGCAGAATCTCACGCGCCTGCTCCAGTTGCCCCCCCGGAAGACGCGCCTTGCGCACCAGGAAGTTAAGCGCGCGCTGGGTATCCATCAGACATAAGCGAACTTTCCAGCCGATATCTTCCAGTTCCGCCAGCGTGGAGAGCGCTTCGTCATATTCATCGCCCTGATGCCCTTCCATGATCACGCGGCTTAGTTCTTCCAGATCGCTATAGATGTTTTCAATTTCATCCGCCAGCTGTTCGATTTTGGTTTCAAACAGGTCGAGCAGTAATTCATAGGCATTGCCGTCCACCATCGCCTGGTTACGGGCGCGCATACGGTACAAACGGAAAGCGGGCAGTTCGCGTTCACGCAGCGTAAACAGGCGGCCATCGCGAATGGTGAATGCCACCGTGGAGTTACCGGCGTGGTCTTCCGCATCTTCGAAAAAGAAAAAGGAGTGGATGTGCAGCCCGTCTTCGTCTTCAAAGAAACGCGCGGATGCTTCGATATCTTCCAATTCAGGACGTGTCGCCAGGCTTTGGCCCAGCTCAGATTGTACGCGCAGTCGCTCGTCGTCGTCCGGTTCGACCAAATCGACCCATACGGCATCAATCAGGGTTTGTGACTCTTCGACTTCCAGCCGGGTCAGTCGATTATTTTCCAGTTGAAATGCGCTCAGCATGACCGGGACTCCCAATGCTTAAAAATATCGGACAGTTCGGGTGGGCACACAGAAACAAATTGGGTTTCAGACCATTAAACAGCCTGACTCAGCGCGACGGGAAAAAGAGAAGGTCGCTGACAACCGCTAAGGCTATCAGCAAAAAGGGATAGCCTTAGGAGTTGATCCTGAATGACAGGATAATGAGCCAGCATCTACTGGGTGTGTCCAAGGCGAATGTCCTCTTAGCGTAATCGTGCGCGCATGTTACGCCAGCAAAAATTTGACGTCAACACGCAACGAAACGCTGAAGAACAATTATTGCCCTTCAGCGTATAAGGCTAGCAGATTATTACAAAATAATGATATTTTTCTGAAAGTTACGCATTTTCGAATTGAACATAAGAAGCAACAAACCATTTGATGCCCTGCCCCTGAAACGCGATTTGCAACCGGGTATGTTCACCGCTGCCTTCCAGATTAACGATCGTGCCTTCGCCGAATTTCGGGTGACGCACGCGCTGTCCCAGCTTGTACCCGGTGTCGTTTTCCGCCATCGGGGTTCCCATCCGCTGGTGATTCACCGGACGGCTGACCGTGGCGCGCAGCCGCACTTCTTCCACACAGTCTTCCGGCAATTCGCCGATAAAACGCGACGGGCGGTGGTAGACCTCTTTGCCATACAGACGGCGGGTTTCCGCATAGGTCAACGTCAGCTTCTGCATCGCGCGGGTTACGCCGACGTAGGCCAGGCGACGCTCTTCTTCAAGGCGCCCGCCTTCATCCAGCGACATCTGGCTGGGGAACATCCCCTCTTCCATGCCGACGATGAACACCTGCGGAAACTCCAGCCCTTTCGCCGAGTGCAAGGTCATCAGTTGAACCGCATCCTGCCACGTATCCGCCTGCCCTTCGCCCGCTTCCAGCGCGGCGTGAGAGAGAAACGCCTGCAACGGCATCAGGTCTTCATCTTCTTCGTTGTAGCTGAACTGGCGCGTCGCCGTCACCAGTTCTTCTAAGTTCTCAATACGCGTCTGGCCTTTCTCGCCTTTTTCCTGCTCGTACATCATGCGCAGACCCGAGTCTTTAATCACCCGATCGGTCTGAACATGCAGCGGCATATCTGCCGTCTCCTGCGCCAGCGCGTCAATTAGCTCGATAAAGCGTTGCAGAGCGCTTGCGGCGCGGCCAGCCAGCGCTTTCTCCTGCAACAGCTCGCGGCACGCCTGCCACAAGGTTAACTGACGGTCGCGCGAGGTCTGGCGCACAACGTCCAGCGTGCGATCGCCAATACCGCGCGTCGGGGTGTTCACCACGCGCTCAAACGCCGCATCATCATTACGATTGGCGATCAGGCGCAGATAGGAGAGCGCATCTTTAATTTCCTGACGTTCGAAGAAGCGCATACCACCATAAATACGGTACGGCATACTGGCCTGCAACAGCGCCTCTTCCAGCACGCGCGACTGGGCGTTGCTGCGATAGAGAATGGCGCACTGTTCCAGCGCCCCGCCGTTGTCCTGCCAGGTTTTGATGCGGTTAACGACAAAACGCGCTTCATCCAGCTCATTAAACGCGCAATACAGTGAAATCGGTTCGCCATCAATGCCATCGGTCCACAGCTTTTTCCCCAGACGGCCATTGTTGTTTTCAATCAGGGTATTCGCCGCACTGAGGATGTTGCTGGTCGAGCGGTAATTCTGCTCCAGACGAATGGTTTCCGCGCCCGGGAAATCCTTGAGGAAACGCTGGATGTTCTCTACCTGCGCTCCGCGCCAGCCGTAAATAGACTGGTCATCATCGCCGACGATCATCACTTTGCCGGTATCGCCTGCCAGCAGACGGATCCACGCGTACTGGATGTTGTTGGTATCCTGGAATTCGTCCACCAGGATATTGGTAAAACGTTCGCGGTAGTGCTGAAGGATATGCGGCTTGTTGAGCCACAGTTCATGCGCGCGCAGCAGCAGTTCGGCAAAGTCCACCAGCCCTGCGCGATCGCACGCTTCCTGATAGGCCTGGTAAACCTTCTGCCAGGTCTGCTCTACCGGGTTGCCGTAGCTCTGAATATGGTGCGGACGCAGCCCTTCGTCTTTCTGGCTGTTGATGTACCACATTGCCTGACGCGGCGGCCACTGCTTCTCGTCAAGGTTCATCGCTTTAATAAGGCGCTTGAGCAGGCGCAGCTGATCTTCGCTGTCGAGGATCTGGAAATCCTGCGGCAGGTTGGCGTCCATATGGTGCGCGCGCAGCAGACGGTGCGCCAGACCGTGGAAGGTGCCGACCCACATCCCGCCCTGCGTGGTTCCCATTAACTGACCGATACGGTGGCGCATTTCCGCCGCCGCCTTATTGGTGAAGGTAACGGCCATAATGGAATAGGGCGAATTATTCTCTACGCTCAACAGCCAGGCGATACGGTGCACCAGCACGCGGGTTTTGCCGCTCCCCGCTCCCGCCAGCACCAGCATGTTGCTACGTGGCGCAGCCACCGCTTCGCGCTGTTTATCATTAAGGCTTTCGAGCAGGTAAGAAACGTCCATTGGCACCGCCGCGTAAAAGTGTGTTGGGCGGATAAGCGCAGCGCCATCCGCCAAAAAGCTGGGTATATATACAATACTGCTGGTGATTATATCAGCGAGGTCAAAGATGCCAACCGTGAAATTTCGATATGCGGCAGTAAACGGCTGTCAGTGGTCTGCATCAGGTCGGCATTTTCCGGTTTGATCCAGCAGGCCTGCATTCCACAGCGGATCGCCCCGGCGACATCGGTCGTCAGATCGTCGCCGACGTGGAGGATCTCGCCGATCGGCATGCTGAGCTTCTCCGCCGCCAGAGAGTACATGTCGCTGAACGGTTTAGAGCGCCCGTCCGGGCCTGCGCGCAGCACAAATTCGAAGTAATCGCCCAGCCCAAACAGTTCCGGCTGCGCATTGCCGTTAGTAATGGCCACCAGCGGCCATTTTTTTGCAAGCCGCTTCAGCGTGTCATGCGTCACTTGCGGAACATCGATACGGCTGCGCCACTTTGCGAAATTGATCATCGCGGCGTTCGCCCCCGCCATTGCCTCTTCCGCCGACAGGCCCGCTTCCAGCATGGCGCGCTCCACGGCGCGATGACGCCATCGCGTCACATCATGATAAATTTCCGGCTCTGCTTCGCGTACCGCCTGACGCAGGCGATACAGGTCGGCATTCTGCAATGTACGCAGCGCAGGATGGTAGTTTTGCACAAAGGTGAGCGCTTCCTGCTCGGTGCGCAGGATAACCGGACGGTTATCATAAAGGGTGTCATCCAGATCGAACGTGAGTGCTGAGATGTGTCCCAAAGGCCGGTAAAAACGCATTATTTCCCCCGTTTGGCGCGTGGATGCGCCGCATCGTACACCGAGGCCAGGTGTTGAAAATCAAGATGAGTATAGATTTGCGTGGTAGACAAATTGGCATGGCCTAACAGCTCCTGCACGCCGCGCAGGTCGCCGCTCGACTCCAGCATATGGGTCGCGAACGAGTGACGCAGTTTATGCGGATGGACATGGCTATTCAGCCCTTGCTTAATGCCCCACTCCGCAAACCGTTTTTGTACATTGCGCGCGGAGATCCGTTTCCCGAGCTTTGAGAGAAACAGCGCATCGTCATCGCTGCCGAACAGGCCGCGCAGATCCAGCCAATGCTCAATCCACGCCACCGCATTGCGGCCAATGGGCAGACGCCGTTCTTTGCTGCCCTTCCCCATCACCCACACTTCGCCCGTATCGAGATCGAGGTGTTTGATGTCTAACCCCACCAGTTCAGACAAACGCAACCCCGCGCCATACATCACCTCCAGCATCGCCCGATCGCGCACGGCAAGCGGATCGTTGAGGTCGATATCCAGCAGGCGGTTGATATCATCCACGTCGATATTTTTCGGCAGGTGACGCGGCGCTTTCGGCGCAGAGACGCCTTTCGCCGGGTTGGCGTTGAGTTCACCCTGGCTCACCAGCCAGTCAAAGAAACTGCGTAAAGCAGAGAGGCGCAACGCCAGGCTGGCGGGTCCTAACCCTTTACGGCGGCTGCGTACCGCGAAAGCGCGCACCATAGCAGCGTCACATTGTTGCCAGCTTTGCAGACCGGTTTCTCCGGCTAAAGCGATAATGGCATCAAGCTGACGCTGATAGTTCAGTAGCGTGATGGGGCTAAGTTGCCGTTCTACGCCCAGGTAACGCAAGAAGCGCGCAACGTCCTGAGAAAGCGATAATTCGGTCATACACGTTCAATCCAGCGCTCCAGCAGTTCCGGCAACATCAAGGCGATTTCTTGCAGTAACTGTGTCCCCTGCCCCTGCTGGTAATGATGCACATCGCGGCTACTGAAGAGTATGACCCCCAAATCGCCATCGCGCCCCAGCATCGACATCGCCACCGAACCAATCGCTTTGGCTTCAGGCAGCACCACCAGCAGTTCCGGGCCATTCAATGGGCCAAGATAGTGTTGCGCCTGCCCCAGACGCTGGATACGCAGCGGTTCAAAGGCCTGACGGCTTAACGCCAGATGGGTATGATTCGACGGCGCGCCGAGTCGCCAGCGATCGGGAAACAGCCGGATGGTCGCGCCCGCCAGCCCCAGCTCCCGCGCCCAGCGATGAAAACGCATCAGCATTTCATCCAGGCTACTGGCGGAAACCAGCCGTCCCTGCAAATGCAGCAGACGGTAGAACAGGCTTTCGTTGGCATTCGCCTGTTCCATTAGCAGCGTCATGTTCTCTTCAAGAACATGGATATGATTCCGGGCGCGGGCCATGTGCCACTCAACAAGCGACACCGTACCCCGCACGGGATGCGGAACGCGCATCGCCTCAACGGCGCGCGCATTACGGATAAAAAACTCAGGGTTACGCAGTAGATAATCGACGACCGCCCGGTCGTCCAGTTCCATCTGTGTTTCCTGTAGTTCTTCCCCTGGTTGCTTCATAGATGAATAAATCCGTCGTAGACATGTGCCGCCGGGCCAGTCATATACAACGGATGACCCGGGCCTTTCCAGGCGATATCAAGGCGACCGCCAGGTAATTCCACGCGTACTTCTTCTGCCAGCAAACCCTGCTGAATGCCCACCGCAACGGCGGCGCATGCGCCGCTGCCGCAGGCCTGAGTTTCTCCTGCCCCACGTTCATAAACGCGTAATCGGATATGCTCGCGCTTCACAACCTGCATAAACCCAATATTCGCTCGTTCTGGAAAACGTTCATGGCTTTCCAGAACCGGTCCCAGCGTTTCGACTGCCGCCGTGTCGATATTATCGACCTGAATCACGCAGTGCGGGTTCCCCATTGAAACCACGCCGCACAATATTGTCTGCTCGGCCGCTCGCATAATATAGGTCTTTTCCGCTTTGTTGGCGCGAAAAGGAACCTGCGCGGGTTCAAAGTTTGGCTCACCCATGTTCACCCGCACCAGTTCATCATCAGTGACACTCAGCACCATCCGGCCATTGGCCGTGCTGACGCGGATATCGCGCTTATTGGTCAGCCCTTTCAGACGCACAAATCGCGCAAAGCAGCGGGCGCCGTTACCGCACTGCGACACTTCGCTGCCATCGGCGTTGAAGATGCGGTAATGAAAATCCAGTTCAGGATCGTAAGGAGGCTCGACAACCAAAAGCTGGTCGAACCCCACGCCCAGATGCCTGTCTGACAGGCGGCGGATCAACTCCGGCGAGAAAAAGACATTCTGCGTTACCGCGTCGACGACCATAAAATCGTTGCCAAGGCCATGCATTTTAGAGAATTGCATCATTCACTCCATTTACGCGGGGACAGAAACGTACCGTCAATAGTTCACCTGAGAAGGGCCGTCTCCCGTAGCGCGATCGTTTTGATCGGGCGTCGTCGATTGGATTTGCGAATCAACCTCATGCGTCGGCGGCGGCGCGTTTTTGTCAGCAGGTGGAAAATAGAGCGGGCCTTTCAGACCGCAGCCGGTCAGGCTGAACAGAGTGAGAAGTACAGCGAGTGCCTGAAACACATTTTTCATTATGGATTGCCTGTAAGTTCATGCTTTCTGTTTTCTATCATCGCAGGAGAAGACGTAAAAGCAAGAGTTGGCTGAAAACTGCATCATGAATTCTTCCAGGTTATACTGCCGCCATCACGTAAAAAACGGGAAACAACAATGAACGACAGTGAATTTCATCGCCTCGCAGACACCCTGTGGATGACCATTGAAGAACGTCTGGACGACTGGGACGGCGACAGCGATATCGACTGCGAAATCAACGGCGGCGTGCTAACCATTACCTTTGAGAACGGCAGCAAAATCATCATCAACCGTCAGGAGCCGCTGCACCAGGTATGGCTGGCGACCAAACAGGGCGGCTACCATTTTGACCTGAAAGGCGACGAATGGATTTGCGATCGCAGCGGCGAAACCTTCTGGGATCTGCTGGAGCAGGCCGCGACACAACAGGCTGGAGAAGCGGTGAGCTTCCGCTAAGTTTTATTGCCGGATGGCGCTGCGCTTATCCGGCCTACGTATCTCGCGTCATTTGTAACACCGCCACCCGGCATCATGTTCACGAGAAATACTGCTGCAACAGCGGCGCGTCGTTGTCCTGGTTTGCCGGTGGCACGGCGCTGATGGGCTGGGTACGGAACGGAATGACCTGCTCGCGACCATCGGTATTCACAATCTGGTAGAACTGCGGCAGGTTGAAGTTGATGAAGCTGGAGCCGTAGGTGAAGCGATCGTGCGACGACGAATAGAAGCGGCTCACGTCGCGTACCAGCTCTTCTTTGCTGCCTTCGCAGTGGTGATACACTTCCGCCCGGTTACTCTCGTCCAGAATATAAATATTAAAGCCTTTCTCATCGCCGGTTTCTTCAAAGAAGAACTGGATGATCCCTTCGCTGGCGAACCCATCCACCACCGACGGTAATTTCACATGGTTGGTCTCAACCTGAACGGAAAGTCCGTGAAGTTTGTTGTGCGAAATCGCGCCGTAAAACTCAATGGCGTTTTCCAGTTTCTGCACCGAAACATTCAGGCGCTCGAAGAACAGCCCCCAGGTTTGGCCCGAAACGCGCAGCGCTTTAAAACGTCCGGTTTCCTGGCGGGTGCTGGAGAGACGCAGTTCAATGCACTCGGAGACCAGTTGCTGTACGCGGGTGCGGATCAAGCCGCGCAGATGCTGGCTATAGCAGAACACTTCCACGCTGTCCGGCGGCGCGGCATCCTGGTGCATTTTGCCGAGAATCGTTTTCAGCGCTTCAATCATCGCCTGTTCGCCGTTGAAGTGCAGGGTACGCACTTCGTTCCACGAGTTGCGATACAACAGGTCGACACTGCCGACCAGGCAGTTTTGCTCTTCGCCAAAGCTGAAGACATCCAGCTTACGGAAATCAAAATGCACCACCTGATTGCGGAACGCCGCCGTCGGGTCATATTCAAGGTTAACGATGATCGCCAGATGGCGAATTTCACACGGACTGTAGAGCGCTTTCGGCGTTGGCGCAGGCAAACGCAGCGGGAAATGGTGCGACACATCGGCCACCATCTCCTGCAACTTAGGCAGGTCCACAATGCCGTTGCCCTTAATAAACAGGTGGGTACGCGACGTCAGCAAACCGTTAAACCAGGCCCACGCCACCAGTTTGTTCAGGTAGCGGTTATATTCCAGCGGCTGATGGCTGATGATCGAATCCATGTTCGGCGCACGGTTGTAGAGATACCAGCCAGAACGGTTGGCCCGGCCCGGCGGCACATGGATAAAGGTCAGGTTCGGTTCGGAGAGATCCGGTGAAATCTGCGGGTTCACCAGCGTCACTTTGCCCGGCAGGGCTTCAAATGCGGCATACAGTTTACGCGTCAGCACGCCAATATCCTGCGGGCTGGCGCTAACGCTGAGATTGTTACGGCGGGCAAAACGGATCAGATTACGATAGCTCTGCATCATGGCGTCGAGCAGTTCGTTATGCGCTTCGCGTACCTGATCGATCTTCCAGTTCGCCCGGTTGTCGAGCATTGTCAGACGGGCGTCGTCCCATCCCCACTCGTTCACTAACTGACTTAACACTTCACGACGCCAGCCAACGCAGGCGCGTTCGCGGCTCAGTTTCTCACACACTTTTAAGTAGAAACATCGACGGACTAAATCAAGACGCGTCGGATCTTCGATAGCCGTAAGGTATTCGGTCACGCGTTCCAGCATCATGCAATACGGGTCGAGACCAAACGAAACGATCTCGCCGTCATGCAGGCGCTGTTTAATGTCTTTCGCCAACAGGCGCGGATTGGGATATTCCCAGGAGTAGGCTTCCAGCAGCAGCGTTTTCAGCACCGCTTTGTACGGGGAATCAATACTCTTGTACAACTGCCAGAGGCTGGCGCCAAAGTACTCTTCGGCGGAGAGTGAGCTTAATCCGCCCAGGTCCAGCCATTCGTTTGGCGTGAGGACACCCTGCGCGTAAAGCGTCATGACGTAGTCGTCGTAATGCTCTTCTTCGTCGCACGGCACCATATTCCACAGAATACGCTTACCGGCCAGACGCACAGCGGTGCGATAAAATTCGTCGAGCAGCAGGATGTGCTGCGTCGAGCCGCAGTCTTCACCACCCAGACTGCCGCTTTCATTATGGCGGAAACGGTTTTCGTCGATCAGGAAGAAGCTGACTTCCACGCCCAGCGAAGCGGCCCAGCTTTCCAGCAGGCTGCATTTACGTTGCAGCAACTGGCGCTCTTCGCTATCAAGCCAGGACTGGTGGCAGACCCAGATATCCAGGTCAGAAGAACAGCTTTGCCCTACTGAAGATGTACTGCCCATTGAGTACACGCCGGTGATCGGCAGCTCGCCTTTCGGCGAGTCCTGCGGGGACATACCCCGGTACAGTTCAAGTTCATTCAGGTAGTGGCGTTGGGTTTCATCAGGCGTGTAAAAGCATATGCCCTTGGGAACGTTACCGTCGAGGTAACCCGGCATCAGCGGATTATGGTAGTGCAATAATGTCGGCAGCAGACTGTATACCTGCTGGAAGGCAGGGCCCATGGCAGCAAGCGCGCGATCCACACGCAATTGATTGATGGCATCCAGTCTCTGTTTCAAAGTCTCAATATAGAGGTACAAGACGTATCGCCTGATGTTGCTACCCGTCATGCGTCTGATTGCCATCGCGAGTGCGGACAACCAAACCATTCGGGATAAACCGTATGTCAAAAATAACCGTTACCTTTTTCATCCTTCTCCCCATTAAGGGGTAAAGACGAAAAAATGGTCTAAAACGTGATCAATTTAACACCTTGCTCATTGACCGTAAAGAAAGATGCACTACATACAAGTGTAGCACCGTTAGCTACGTGTAAATTCCTTAATACGGTCAGGCGGTTTCTCGTCATTATTCACTGCCAGTCGCGACGCCGCGCCTGATCCTCTTACTCACCTTTGACCGTAACACTGACATCCCACTTGTAAGGATGTTAGGATGGTCCACGGACGATAATGACGGTAACAAGCATGTTAGACAATGTTTTAAGAATTGCCACACGCCAAAGCCCCCTTGCGCTCTGGCAGGCACATTATGTCAAAGACGCGTTGATAGCACAGCATCCGGGACTGGTCGTGGAACTGGTGCCGATGGTAACGCGCGGCGACGTGATTCTGGACACCCCTCTGGCAAAAGTGGGCGGTAAGGGCTTGTTTGTAAAAGAGCTGGAAGTCGCGCTGCTGGAAAAGCGCGCCGATATCGCCGTGCATTCGATGAAAGATGTGCCGGTAGAATTCCCGCAAGGGCTTGGCCTGGTCACGATTTGCGAACGCGAAGATCCACGCGATGCTTTCGTCTCGAACCAATACAACAATCTGGATGAACTGCCCGCAGGCAGCATCGTCGGCACATCAAGTTTGCGTCGCCAGTGCCAGTTGGCCGAGCGTCGCCCGGATCTCGTCATCCGCTCGCTGCGCGGCAACGTCGGCACACGCCTGAGCAAGCTCGATAACGGCGATTATGATGCAATTATCCTGGCGGTTGCCGGGTTAAAACGGTTAGGTCTGACGTCGCGTATTCGCACCGCGCTGCCTCCCGAAATCTCTCTCCCTGCCGTAGGGCAAGGCGCAGTGGGCATTGAATGCCGACTGGATGACGCACGTACTCAGGCACTGTTAGCGCCGCTGAATCATGAAGAAACCGCGCTACGTGTAAAAGCCGAACGCGCCATGAACACCCGCCTGGAAGGGGGCTGTCAGGTGCCGATTGGCAGCTATGCTGAAATCATTGATGGTGAAGTCTGGCTGCGTGCGCTGGTTGGCGCGCCTGATGGTTCGCTGATGATTCGCGGAGAACGTCGTGGATTGCCGCAGAACGCCGCGCAAATGGGCATTTCCCTGGCGGAAGAGCTGTTGGAAAACGGTGCCCGCGCGATTCTGACCGAGGTTTATAACGGAGAAGCGCCCGCATGAGTATTCTGGTCACCCGCCCGTCTCCCTCCGGGGAAGAGTTAGTGAGCCGTCTGCGCACACTGGGGCAGGTGGCCTGGAGTTTTCCGCTTATTGAGTTTACGCCGGGCCGGGAACTGGTAACGCTTGCCGATCGCCTGGCGGCGCTCACGGACAACGATCTGGTGTTCGCCCTCTCGCAACACGCCGTCGCCTTTGCCCACGCCCAACTGCAACAGCAGGGGCTGGACTGGCCTGTGCAACCACGCTACTTCGCCATCGGGCGCACAACGGCGCTGGCGTTGCATACCGTTAGCGGATGCGATATTCGCTATCCTCTGGATCGGGAAATCAGCGAAGTCTTGCTACAATTACCTGAATTACAAAATATTGCGGGAAAACGAGCGCTTATTTTACGGGGCAACGGCGGGCGTGAACTGTTAGGCAAAACCCTCACAGAACGCGGCACTGAAGTCACCTTTTGTGAATGTTATCAACGCAGTGCAAAACATTACGATGGCGCGGAAGAGGCGATGCGCTGGCACTCTCGCGGCGTGACGACGATTGTTGTCACCAGCGGTGAAATGCTGCAACAGCTCTGGTCGCTGATCCCGCAGTGGTATCGTGAGCACTGGTTACTACGCTGTCGGCTGCTGGTCGTCAGTGAGCGTCTGGCGCACCTCGCCTGGGAACTGGGCTGGCAAGATATTAAGGTCGCTGATAACGCCGACAACGATGCGCTACTGCGCGCATTACAATAACTCTCATAATGGGATGCCATAATGACGGAACAAGAAAAATCCTCCGCCGTGGTTGAAGAGACCAGGGAGGCCGTGGAAACCACGCCGCAGCCAGTCAATGCAGAAAAGAAGAGTAAGAACGGCGCCGCGCTGGTATTGAGTGCGGTGGCAATCGCCATTGCCCTGGCCGCGGGCGTCGGTCTGTATGGCTGGGGAAAGCAGCAGGCCGTTAAACAAACGGCCACCAGCGATGCGCTGGTTAACCAACTTACGGCGCTGCAAAAAGCCCAGGAAAGCCAAAAAGCGGAGCTGGAAGGCATTATCAAACAGCAGGCGACGCAACTGGATGATGCAAATCGCCAACAGGCCGCGCTGGCGAAACAGCTGGATGAAGTGCAACAGAAAGTCGCGACGATCTCCGGCAGCGACGCCAAAACCTGGCTGCTAGCGCAATCTGATTTTCTGGTCAAACTCGCCGGACGTAAATTGTGGAGCGATCAGGATGTCACCACCGCTGCGGCGCTGCTCAAAAGCGCGGATGCCAGCCTGGCGGACATGAACGACCCCAGTCTGATCGCCGCGCGCCGCGCCATTACCGATGATATTGCCAGCCTGTCGGCGGTGGCGCAGGTGGACTACGACGGCATTATCCTCAAAGTGAACCAGCTCTCTAACCAGATTGATAACCTGCGTCTGGCCGATAACGACACCGACGATTCGCCAATGGACTCCGACAGCAGCGAGCTGTCCAGCTCGATCAGCGAATGGCGCGTTAACCTGCAAAAAAGCTGGCAGAACTTTATGGACAGCTTTATTACTATTCGCCGTCGTGATGACACCGCCGTCCCGCTGCTGGCGCCGAACCAGGACGTTTACTTACGTGAAAACATCCGCTCCCGCCTGTTAGTGGCGGCGCAAGCCGTGCCGCGTCATCAGGAAGAGACTTACCGTCAGGCGCTGGATAATGTCTCCACCTGGGTACGCGCGTACTACGACACCGACGACGCAACGACCAAAGCGTTTCTTGATGACGTGGATAAACTGAGTCAACAGAGCATCACGATGGACGTGCCGGAGACGTTACAGAGCCAGCCGATTCTTGAAAAACTGATGCAGACTCGCGTGCGTAACCTGCTGGCGCAACCGGCGGCAGCCACGACCGAAGCGGCTCAGGCCCCTGCTCCGCAGGCAGAAGCACCGGCAGCCGCGCCGCAAGGAGAATAATGATGCTGAAAGTATTATTGCTCTTTGTGTTGTTGATCGCCGGTATCGTCATAGGCCCAATGATCGCCGGTCATCAGGGCTATGTTCTGATCCAGACCGATAATTACAACATTGAGACCAGCGTAACGGGGCTGGTGATCATCCTGATCGTTATGATGGTCATTCTGTTCGCCATTGAGTGGCTGCTGCGACGCGTTTTCCGCACCGGCGCGCACACTCGCGGCTGGTTTGTCGGGCGTAAACGCCGCCGCGCACGTAAGCAGACCGAACAGGCGCTGCTTAAGCTGGCGGAAGGCGATTACCAGCAGGTTGAGAAGCTGATGGCGAAGAATGCCGATCACGCTGAACAGCCGGTGGTGAACTATCTGCTGGCCGCCGAAGCCGCACAGCAGCGTGGTGACGAAGCGCGCGCTAATCAGCATCTGGAACGTGCCGCTGAACTGGCGGGCAATGACACGATTCCGGTGGAGATCGCCCGCGTACGTCTGCAACTGGCGCGCAACGAGAATCATGCGGCGCGTCACGGCGTGGATAAACTGCTGGAAGTTACCCCGCGTCATCCAGAAGTGCTGCGCCTGGCGGAACAGGCTTACATCCGCACCGGAGCATGGAGTTCACTGCTGGACATCATCCCATCAATGGCGAAGGCCAACGTCGGCGATGAAGAACATCGCACCATGCTGGAACAGCAGGCCTGGATTGGGCTGATGGATCAGGCGCGAGCCGATCAGGGCAGCGAAGGATTACGCGAATGGTGGAAGAACCAGAGCCGTAAAACTCGCCACCAGGTTCCACTGCAAGTGGCAATGGCAGAGCATCTGATTGAGTGTGACGATCACGATATGGCGCAGCAGATCATCATCGACGGCCTGAAGCGCCAGTATGACGACCGCCTGGTTCTGCCGATCCCGCGCCTGAAAACCAACAACCCGGAGCAGCTGGAAAAAGTGCTGCGCCAGCAGATTAAAACCGTTGGCGATCGCCCGCTACTGTGGAGCACGCTGGGTCAGTCGTTGATGAAGCATGGCGAATGGCAGGAGGCTACGTTCGCTTTCCGCGCCGCGCTCAAGCAACGCCCTGACGCCTACGACTACGCCTGGCTCGCCGATGCGCTGGACCGGTTGCATCAGCCGGAAGAAGCGGCCACCATGCGCCGCGACGGTCTTATGCTGACCTTGCAGAATAATCCTCCGCAGTAATATCCCATTGCCCGGTGGCGCTACGCTTACCGGGCCTGCCAGGTCACCGTAGGCCGGATAAGGCGAAGCCGCCATCCGGCAGTTCTCTTCCGCTTCCCCATAAAAAAACGCCTGCTCAAATGAGCAGGCGTCAAAACAGGTCTGTATGACAACATAAATGGGTGCTTCACTCAACGTTATGTCCATGGTGTTTGATGAGGCGTAAGCGACATCTGTCTGTGGACGATAAGCACCGTAAACGGCTCTGCATCATTCCTGAGTTTATGAGGCACTAAGGCGAACATAAGAGATGGAATGAGCATCTACAGAGATATTATTGCACATTGCATGCCAGGATTGCACCGCCAAAAATAAGGATTCAGACTTTTTAACGTATCAGGCCATTCGCGGCTCTGCGGCGGTTTCTGCCAGCCTTCTTCGCCATAAAAATCCCTTCCTTGTCTCTGAACGGAGACAAATAACACGCAATACCGATAATTAGTGATAAATCATGGCATTAGACGTCACCAGATAGCGACAACAGAAGCCTGGAATGTCTCAACATTGCGACAGCTATATAAGGGGATCGGGAAAGAAGAGGAAGAAAGAGGTGAAAACAAAAAACCCCGCCGAAGCGGGGTTCAAAATTGGTCGGCGAGAGAGGATTCGAACCTCCGACCCACTGGTCCCAAACCAGTTGCGCTACCAAGCTGCGCTACTCGCCGATGTACTGCTTTTTTTGAATTTTTAGTTCAACTCTTTAAGTCGTGGTGCGAGGGGGGGGACTTGAACCCCCACGTCCGTAAGGACACTAACACCTGAAGCTAGCGCGTCTACCAATTCCGCCACCTTCGCATTTCACAACTTTTAATAATGGGGTGGCTAATGGGATTCGAACCCACGACAACTGGAATCACAATCCAGGGCTCTACCAACTGAGCTATAGCCACCACTGAAATCTTTTACGCGGTATTAAAACCACCGCAGCTCCAGCACCGGGTAAATGGTGCGCCCGACAGGATTCGAACCTGAGACCTCTGCCTCCGGAGGGCAGCGCTCTATCCAGCTGAGCTACGGGCGCTTAGCGCCGTTGCGGGGGTGGATAATACGGACTTCCCACCCCTCTGTCTAGTGCCTTTTTAAATAAAATGCGCGTTTGGTTACGCTTTGCGCGTTTTGCTGCTTATTCCCCCACCTTATGAGCAGTTCCGGCGCGATTCAGGCCGAAAACCTTGTAGACGAGCGTGACGGCAAGCAGGAAGATGATGCCGACAAACAGCGACATACGAGTATCTTCATTCAAGTACATGCCAATTAAAACGCAAACCAGGAACGCCATCGTCAGATAATTCGCCCACGGGAACATAATAGAACGGAAAGGATGGCTGACCATCGCGTCTTTATGAGCACGACGGAAACGCAACTGGCTAATCAGGATCACGAACCACGGCACCATACCCGGCAATACGCTGGCGCTGTAGACATACACAAACACCCGCTGCGGGTTCGGAATAATGTAGTTCAGGCATGAACCAATCAGCAGAATCGCGATCGACAGCGCTACCCCGGCGACCGGTACGCCATGACGGGAGACTTTCGCCATCGCCGCCGGAAGCTGGCGGTTTTTCGCCAGAGCATACAGCATACGTCCGCAGCTATACATGCCGCTGTTACAGCCGGAAAGCGCGGCGGTCAGCACCACGAAGTTAATAATGCCCGCCGCAGCGGTAATCCCGATTTTGGCAAAGGTGAGTACAAACGGGCTGCCGTTACTGCCGATTTCGTTCCACGGGAAGATTGTCACGATAACGAAAACCGCCCCTACATAGAAAATCAGGATACGCCACAGTACCTTGCCTACCGCGCTGCGCAGCGTAACCTGCGGATTCTTCGCTTCACCCGCGGTAATGCCGATCAGCTCCACGCCCTGATAGGAGGCGACCACAATACACAACGCCGTCAGGAACCCTTTCCAGCCACCGGCAAAGAAGCCGCCGTGTTCCGTCAGGTTGCCAAAACCGATCGCCTGGCCGCCATTGCCAAAGCCAAAGAAAATCACCCCCAGTCCGACCACAATCATCACAATGATGGTGGTGACTTTGATCATCGCAAACCAGAACTCGATTTCGCCGTACAGACGGACGGCGGCCAGATTAGCCAGCGCCACCAGCCCAACGGCGATCAGGGCGGGTATCCATTGCGCCATGTCCGGGAACCAGAACTGCACGTATACCCCGATAGCGGTTATTTCCGATATCCCCACCGCCATCCACATAAACCAGTATGACCACGCGGTGAGATAGCCAAAGAAGGGGCTCATGTAACGGTGCGCATAAACGGCGAATGAGCCAGTAACCGGCTCCAGGAACAGCATTTCGCCCATTGAGCGCATGATGAAAAAGACGAACAGCCCGGCGACGATATACGCCAGCAGCACGGAGGGCCCCGCCCATTTCAGCGTACTGGCGGCACCCATAAACAGCCCAACGCCAATCGTGCCCCCAAGGGCGATCAATTCGATATGACGAGCTTCCAGCCCACGCTGTAGCTCCGGTTTTTTCTCTGCCATAAATCCTCTTGTCGTGTTTGCACTCGTTCCGGCGTTGTTGCCGGTTATTGTTATGGGTACATCAAGCGATGCGAATGGTTTCTTAAATTTGGCAAAATGGCAAATGAAGCATTAAAAAAATGCATGTTTTGTGTAAAAAAGGAGCAAAAATGTGGGAGGCGGGCAACGCATTAAGCAGAATGCGCTACCCGTAAGAAAAGCAGCGTTCAGAGATTGCCGGTGTAATGCCAGCGGAGATAGCGCAACAGACGCAGCTGGCGGGTGATACGGCTCGGCTGAGACAGCAGGCGATACAGCCACTCCAGCCCCAGCGTCTGCCACATTTTGGGCGCGCGTTTCACATGACCGGTAAAGACATCGTAGGTGCCGCCCACCCCCATATATAAGGCCTGAGGATGAATCACCCGACAGTCACGCATCAGGATTTCTTGTTTCGGCGATCCCATCGCCACGGTCACAATCTTCGCCCCGCTGGCATGGATGCGCTCAAACAGCGCCTGGCGCTGCTCAGGTTTAAAATAACCGTCCTGGCTACCGACAATATTGACGTTCCACTGCGCACGCAGTTTTGCTTCCGTCTGCGCCAGCACCTCCGGCTTACCGCCGACCAGAAAAACGGGCGTCCCTTCTTTACCGGCGCGCGCCATCAGTTCTTCCCAGAGATCGGCCCCGGCCACCCGTGAAACCTGCGCCTGGGGGAATTTCTTACGCACTGAACGCACAACGCTAATGCCATCCGCATATTTAAACTCGGCGGCATCAATCAACGCCCTGACTTCCGGGTCATCTTCTGCGGTCAGCATCTTTTCAGCATTGATCGCCACCAGCGTACCCTGCTTCATTTGCCCATCGGCAAACAGGTAATTCAGCGCATGTTGCATATCGCGCCAGCCAATCAGCTGCAATCCACGAAGTGAATAGAGCGGCGCTGTCGTGTTATCCGTCATTATTATCCTTCAACCTGAGTCTGCGGCTGCGGTTTCGCCCGTTGATGGACCAACCCGGCACAATCGAAAAGCCAGAACAAAAGTTTTGCCACCAGCAGGCAGGCACCAAAAATCACGAGGAAAAAGACCACTCGCGAGACAAAAGAATCCAGCCCTTCTCGCGCCAGAACAATCATATTGAAGATGGCGCCAAAGCAGAAACTGTGCAAAATCGCCGCCTTATAGCGATTCGTCTCGCGGTTGCCAAGCTCATACAGCCAGTCAAACCATTTAATAATCAGCCCAACCGCGACCGCCCCCAGAGGAATAAACAGCGCGCCGCCCATCACCACCAGCGAACCAATCAGCGTGGGGGAAATGGCGAGGCCAGAGTGGTTGTTCAGCACTTCCCAGGTAAAGTAGTTGGCTGAATTCAGCACAATGCCCGGACGCCCAGGCCACAGCCACGAAGGAATGAATACATAAAAATCACGGACGATCGGCGCCAGTCCCTGGAAATCGATGTTGTCGTAGTTTTGCAACAGCAGCGCCAAGTTCTCCCACGGCGAAAAGGTATCACGGGTCAGATACAGGAAAGTGTAAAACGCCTCATCGCCGCTCACGTTCAGCCCATAGCGCTTCAGCGCCAGCCAGAACATCCCGACAATTCCCAGCACACCCGCCGCCACCAGCATCCACAGCGAGATCCAGCCACGAATAATGCCGATAAACAGGAAGATGGCAAACGCGATAATGATGTTAGCGCGCGTGCCGCCAACAATCATGTAGGTCAGCAGGCCAAACGCAACGGTACTCACCAGGAAAAACAGCCACGCTTTACTGTCCTGGCGCAGGAAGTAGATCACCAGCATCGCCGGAATAAAGAAGTAGAAGAAGCGTTTCAATGCCACGCCGGAGACTTCGCTGGAGAAGATCTGGCTGTAAGAGTGCAGCCGGAACAGCAGGAACCCATTGTGCATAAAGAAGATGCCAACGCTCATCAGTGCAATCCCCATCAGCATGACCCAGGTAAGGTGAGTCTCCACCCGGTTCATGGTAAATAGCGGCTTGCGCGGCACATCCGCCACGCGTTTACGTAAGCGGGTTTTATAGGTCACGTAATAAACGGCATAAAAACATGCGGCGGACAATAACGCCTGCAACAGGATTTCCGGCGGCGCCACGCCGACGTCAAAGCGGAACACCAGCACGCTGGTCAACGGGAAGCCGAAGAAAAAGGTCAGCAAAAACAGCAATGAAAAGAATACGTTGAAGTTAAAGCGCACGCGGCGAAACTCAAACCAGGTCAACGTGGCGATAAACAGCGTAGAGAGCAGCCAGACGACCAGTAACCCGCTAAATTGCATCAGGCTCATGCGGCGTCTCCTGCGGCAATGCGTAACGCGTTATGCCACGGTTCAAGGTAATTTGGGCTAAAGAAGGTGATCCCGCTTTTATCCACGGACGCCAGCTGCCGCTGCGCCTCACGAACCACGCCCTCATTAAGCGCGTCCGTCGTGAACAACACGGGCAGATGCTGTTCCGCCATATCCTGCCAGAACGGGTTCTCACGGTTAAGCACGCACGGGACACCTGCCTGGATAAGCAGGCACAACGTGCCGATTCCCTGCTGACGGGCAAAGATGAAATACCCGAGGTCGCACTGGCGAAGCAGCGCCAGATAAGCATCGAATTCCAGTTTTTCGCTGAGGATGTGTAAATTTTCCGCACTGAACAGCGCCACTCCCGCCTGACGGACTTCATCAATGTACGCGTCGTTATTGGCCGGATAGCCCATCGGCACGATCACATTTACCGTGTCGCCGAACTGCTGATACACCGCGCGTAACGCCGCAATATGTTCGTTACTGCGATCGCCGGAGTTACCCACCAGAACCGTCATTTTCCCTTCACGCGGACGATCGTTTGCCATGTTATTAAGCGAAGAGTCCATTCGCGTCGGGAAATAGAGCAGTTCACCACGCACACGCGGGTGCTGACGGGCGAAATAGCTCAAATCGCCACGAGTAGCGAACACACAGCCCACTCGATTTTGCGCCATGCGACGAACGGGGTAAAACAGACGGAATTTCAGCCCACGGGAAACTTCATACAGATCCGCGCCCCAGATGTGCCAGTAAAACTGCTCAGGTTTGATTCCGCCACTTAGCAGCGCCAGCCACAGGCTGGTATTGAACTGACCGTGGAAGAAGAAACGTTGCCGGCGATTGGCTTTCGCTTTGGCGATGACCGCCTCAGCCAGCGTTTTTTTCCCGGCGTAGAAACTCAGCGACAGAGCCGGGCAGCTTTCCCTGAGCCCCGCATCCTGACCTGCAACCATAAACACGCGCGCATGCTCGCTTGTCGCGGCCAGCGCATCATTGAAAAACCGCAGCACGGTTTGATTATGGTGAGGGATATCCGATCCCAGTACGTGAATCAGTACAGTCATGCCCGCCTACGCCAGAGTAAAAACACGCCACAACAGAGAGAGAAATAGACCACATAGGTGGCCATATACGCCTGTGCCGCCCCCAGCGCGCCATGCGCGGGGATCAGCCAGTGAGCGAATGCCGTCAACAAAATGAACTGGCTAATCTCAGCCAGAATATAAAACCGCAGCGACGCTTTCGCGATCACCAGATAGCCAAATACGTACGCGCCAACCTTCAGCACATCGCCCACCAGTTGCCAGGCGAACAGATCGCGCATGGCGGTGAATTTGGCGGAAAAGAGCAGCCAGATGGCGAAATCGCGCAGCAGCCAGACCGTAAAACTCGCCGCCGCCACCGCAGGCAGAACAAATTTCAGCGATTTCACCACTTCGCGCGTAATCGCCTGCTTTTCGGTCAGACGCGACAGCGTTGGCAATAAGTACACGCTAAACGAGGCGGTAATAAATTGTAGATAGGCATCGGAAATACTGCTTACGCCCTGCCAGATACCAACATCATCCCAGCTGTAATGCGCCGCCAGCAGGTTTCGCATCATCACATAAGCCACCGGTAGCGTGACGGACGTAATCAGCGCCATCAGCGTAAATTTGCTGAGCTGTCCGGCAAGCCCTTTATCCCACGACGGTTTCAGGTAGCTAAGCGGGATCGCGCCGCGTTTAATCAGCATAATCGCCGCCGGGATCACCACCAGCGCAGGCACCAGCGCCAGACCCAGCAGCGCACCTTCATAGCCGCCCAGACGGTAGCAGCCATAGTAGGCCACAACCCCCACCAGGCTCCCCACAATCAGCGACAGCGCATTCCCGGCAGCGTCACGAAACCCTTTCATCAGCGCCAGCAGCAGGTTCGCCCAGGCGATCCCCATCTGCACCAGCGCCACTAAACGCACCAGCCCCTGGTAGTGGCTGTGCCCAAACAGCCCCTGGCTAATGGGGGCCGCCGCCAGCACGAAGACCAGCGCCAGTAGCGTGGAGAACCCCAGCACCATTGCGGATGAAGTGCCCACCACGTTACGCAACCGGGCAGGGTTATCATGATGCTGAGCAACATACTTCGTCACCCCGTTAAATATTCCGGCCCCGGCCAGCACGCCGAGCACGGTCACCATCTGGCGGAAGTTACCCGCCTGGCCGACGCCCGCAGGGCCAAACGACACCGCCAGCAGTTTTACGACCAGTAAGCCTGCGCCAATTTTCACCAGCGTACTGGCGGCCGTCCACAGGGACGCTTTCGCAAGCGACATATCAGGAGAAATAGTTCAGCAAGGTCGAAATCACCGTTCGCTGATTAACGGGAGACAGATTATAAAACAGCGGCAAGCGCAGCAGGCGCTCGCTCTCTTTGGTGGTGTACCGATCTTCGCCACGGAACTCGCCAAACTTGTCGCCTGCCGGACAATCATGTAGCGGGATGTAATGGAACACCGCCATGATTTCCGCTTCTTTCAGGAAGTTGATCAGCGCGCTGCGATCGGTAATATCCCGCAACTTGATATAAAACATATGCGCGTTGTGCCTACAGTCGTCCGGGATAGAGGGCAGGTCAATACGTCCCGCGCGCGCCAGCGGCGCCAGTGCGTCATAGTAGGTCTGCCACAGCGCCAGACGCTGTTGATTGATGCGATCGGCCGCTTCCAGCTGCGCCCACAGATACGCCGCCTGGAGATCGGACATCAGATAGCTGGAGCCGATATCCCGCCAGGTGTATTTATCCACCTGTCCCCGGAAGAACTGGCTGCGATTGGTGCCTTTTTCACGGATGATTTCCGCCCGTTCAATCAGGGAACGGTCGTTAATCAGCGTCGCGCCGCCTTCACCACCTGCCGTGTAGTTTTTGGTTTCGTGAAAACTGAAGCAACCGATATGACCAATCGTCCCCAGCGCACGGCCTTTCCAGGTCGACATCACGCCCTGCGCGGCATCTTCCACCACAAACAGATTATGACGCTTCGCAATCGCCATAATGGTGTCCATTTCGCAGGCGACGCCCGCGTAATGCACCGGGACAATGACGCGCGTCTTGTCGGTAATCGCCGCTTCAATCAGCGTTTCATCAATGTTCATGGTATCCGGGCGGATATCGACGAAAATGATTTTCGCCCCGCGCAGCACAAAGGCGTTGGCGGTAGAAACGAAGGTGTAGCTTGGCATAATGACTTCATCGCCCGGCTGGATGTCCAGCAGCAATGCCGCCATTTCAAGTGACGCCGTACAGGATGGCGTCAGCAACACTTTAGCGCTGCCAAAACGTTGCTCCAGCCACTGCTGGCAACGGCGCGTAAAGCCGCCATCTCCGCAAAGTTTGCCGCTTCCCAGCGCTGACTGCATGTAATCGAGTTCGGTTCCCACCACCGGCGGCGCGTTAAATGGAATCATTTTGTCACCTGTATAACCAGTACGCGGTGCTTTCTACGTTGCCACCGCTCTGTATATAACGTTTAAGCGCGGCGGTGTTGCCCATCTGGGTCGCCACCCGCAATGTTGTCTTTCCGCGAGACTGCGCCCACGCGAGCGCCGCCTGCATTAATTCTGCTCCTGCGCCACGCCCGGCCAGCAGGCCGATGCGCGCATCGGTGTCGTTCAGTTCGCGCAGCGAGACAAACCCGCGAATATCGTTATTCGCCGCCCGGATAACCAAACACAGGTGATCGAAGGTGCCGTGCACGGCATTTTCAATCCACTGAGCATAAAAACGGGCGCCGGCGTCCGGCGCATACCACGGTGCGCGGAAACGGCTTTGCGCAAACGCAGCGGACGCCTGTTGACGTAACGCGGGAATATCGGCAATTTGTGCAATTTCCACGCCAGAAATACGTTCAACGCCAGCGACCGGCAGGCTGAAGTCGACTTCGCCTTCTACCAGCGAAAACCCCAACTGTTGCAGCGCATCTAATTCATCCGTACGCGCAGCAGAAATTTTCGCCTGCACGCGCGACCAGGGTTGCAATGCCTCTGGCGTTAACACCGGCGCGGCAGGGTTCACGCGAACAATAGCGCTATTGACGCCAAAGAACGTATTTTCCCACGTTAATGGTTCAATACTGGCGCGGACGGGCACGGAGTAGCTCCAGTAAATATTGGCCATAGCCGGTTTTCGCTAAAGAACTGGCGGCGCGTTTTACGCCCTCGTCATCCAGCCAGCCGTTACGCCAGGCGATCTCTTCCAGACAGGCAATTTTGAAGCCCTGGCGTTTTTCAACCGTCTGCACAAACGTGCTCGCTTCAATCAGGCTGTCATGGGTGCCGGTATCCAGCCACGCAAAGCCGCGACCGAGCAACTCAACCGTCAGCTTGCCGTCATTAAGGTACATCTGATTAATGGACGTAATCTCCAGCTCACCGCGCTCGGAAGGCTTCACGCGCTTCGCGTACTCTACTACCTTGCTGTCGTAAAAATAGAGACCGGTCACCGCCCAGTTTGATTTCGGCTGTTTCGGCTTCTCTTCCAACGAGACCGCGCGAAAATTGTCGTCGAACTCCACGACGCCAAAACGTTCCGGGTCCATAACCTGATAACCAAAAACGGTCGCCCCTTCGGTTTGCGCCGCCACATGACGCAACTTCGGGCTGAACCCCTGACCGAAGAAGATATTGTCGCCCAGTACAAGACAGGACGGCTCGCCGTTAAGGAATGTTTCACCAATGATAAAGGCCTGCGCCAGCCCATCCGGGCTGGGTTGTTCGGCATACTGCAACTCAATGCCAAACTCCGAACCATCGCCCAGCAGACGCTGAAAATAGTGCTTATCTTCCGGTGTGGTGATAATCAGGATTTCCCGGATACCCGCCAGCATCAGTACCGACAGCGGATAGTAGATCATCGGCTTGTCATAAATCGGCAGAAGCTGCTTTGACACGCCGCGCGTAATCGGATGCAGGCGGGTGCCAGAGCCGCCCGCCAGAATGATACCTTTCATGCGTTCCTCCTCCGGGTTTAGCCCTTCAGACCTAAACGTTCACCCTGATAGCTGCCATCCTGCACGGGCTTCCACCAGGCCTCATTCGCCAGATACCACTGCACGGTTTTCCGCATTCCGCTTTCAAAGGTTTCCTGCGGCGTCCAGCCGAGTTCACGCGCAATTTTCGCTGCGTCGATGGCATAGCGTAAATCATGGCCTGGACGGTCATCCACAAAAGCGATCAGGGAGCGATAATGCGCCACGCCCTGCGGTTTTTGTGGCGCAAGCTCTTCCAGCAGATCGCAAATCGTTTCCACAACCTCCAGATTCTTGCGCTCATTATGGCCGCCAATGTTATATGTCTCTCCCACTTCGCCCGCCGTCAGCACGCGATACAGCGCCCTGGCGTGATCTTCAACGTACAGCCAGTCGCGGATCTGTTGTCCATTGCCATACACCGGCAGCGGTTTACCCGCCAGCGCGTTCAGGATCATCAATGGGATCAGCTTTTCCGGGAAGTGGTAAGGGCCGTAATTATTGGAACAGTTAGTGACCAGCGTCGGCAAACCATAGGTGCGCAACCACGCACGTACCAGGTGATCGCTGCTGGCTTTCGAGGCGGAATAAGGACTGCTCGGCGCATACGGCGTGGTCTCAGTAAAGAAATCATCCGTGGAATGCAGATCGCCATACACCTCGTCAGTGGAGATATGGTGGAAACGAAACGCCGATTTTTTCTCATCATTGAGCGTCGCCCAGTAAGTCCGGGCCGCTTCCAGCAGCGTGTAGGTTCCCACGATATTGGTTTCAATAAACGCAGCCGGGCCGTCGATAGACCGGTCAACGTGGCTTTCCGCCGCCAGATGCATCACGTAATCCGGCTGGTACTGCTGAAAAACGCGATCCAGCGATGCCCGATCGCAGATATCCACCTTCTCAAAGGCAAAGCGCTCATGCTGTGCAACTGGCGCCAGCGACATCAGGTTTCCGGCGTAGGTGAGCTTATCCACCACCACCACGGCGTCGGGGGTTTCATCAATGATGTGGCGCACAACGGCAGAGCCGATAAATCCCGCGCCGCCAGTGACCAGAATCCGTTTCATCAGCGCCAGACTCCTTTCGTATCCACAATGTAGCGTTGCCGCACGGCGTCGCCGTTAATCGCTTTAAACGGATGATGGTCAACCAGCATGACCAGCACATCTGCTTCCGCCAGCGCATTTTCCAGCGTGGCTAACGTGCAGCGACCTTCCAGTTTTTTCGGCAACTGATGAATATTAGGCTCTACCACCAGCGTTTCACCGGCATGCCATTGCGCAATCTCCTGCGCAATGCCCATCGCCGGGCTTTCACGCAGATCGTCAATATTCGGTTTAAACGCCAGACCAAAGCAGGCGATTTTGATGTCGCTGGCGCGCTTATTCGTTGCCGTCAGGCAGTCCGCCACTGCGGCTTTCACCTGCGCCACCACCCAGAGTGGTTTACCGTCGTTCACTTCACGCGCGGTACGGATCAGTCGCGCCTGCTGTGGGTTTTGCGCCACAATAAACCACGGATCGACGGCGATGCAGTGGCCGCCCACGCCCGGCCCAGGCTGGAGAATATTCACGCGCGGATGACGATTCGCCAGACGAATCAGTTCCCAGACGTTAATCCCCTGATCGGCGCAAATCAGCGACAGCTCGTTCGCAAAGGCGATATTGACGTCACGGAAGCTGTTTTCCGTGAGCTTACACATTTCGGCGGTGCGGGAATTAGTCACCACACACTCGCCTTCAAGGAAAATCTTGTACAACTCGCTGGCACGCGCGGAGCATACCGGCGTCATGCCGCCAATCACGCGGTCATTTTTGATGAGCTCCACCATAACCTGACCCGGCAATACGCGCTCCGGGCAGTAGGCAATGTTCACATCAGCCTGTTCCCCCGCCTGCTGCGGGAAAGTCAGATCCGGGCGCATTTCCGCCAGCCATGCGGCCATTTGTTCTGTCGCGCCCACCGGCGAGGTGGATTCGAGGATGACCAGCGCGCCTTTTTTCAGTACGGGAGCAATAGATTTCGCGGCCGCTTCGACATAAACCATATCGGGGTCGTGATCGCCCTTGAACGGCGTCGGCACGGCGATCAAGTACGCGTCGGCTGCTACCGGCGTTGTCGTGGCCCGGAGGAATCCGCCTTCAACCGCAGTTTTCACGACGCTATCCAGATCCGGCTCAACAATATGGATGGCTCCACGGTTGATGGTGTCCACCGCCTGCTGATTGATATCCACGCCAATAACGTGCTTTTGGCGAGAAGCAAAGGCCGCAGCCGTCGGCAACCCGATGTATCCCAGCCCAATAACAGAAATGGTCGTAAAACTCATAGCGATACCCGATTATTTTTTAACGCGTGTAAAATGCGGCCGCACGCCTGTCCGTCGCCATAAGGATTATGGGCGCGGCTCATGGTTTGATATTCATTTTCGTCGTGCAGCAAACGTGTGACTTCTTCCACAATACGGTGTGAATCGGTTCCCACCAGACGCACCGTGCCAGCGGTAACGGCTTCTGGCCGTTCCGTCATTTCGCGCATAACCAACACCGGTTTGCCTAATGACGGCGCCTCTTCCTGGATCCCGCCGGAGTCGGTAAGGATCAGCCAGGCGTGGTTCATCAGCCAGACAAACGGCAGGTAATCCTGCGGCTCAATCAGTATCACATTTTCAACATGCCCCAGGATGCGGTTAACCGGTTCGCTGACGTTGGGGTTCAGGTGAACCGGATACACAATTTGTACATCCTGATTGGTAGCGGCTATCTCCGCCAGCGCATGACAGATTTGCTCAAACCCCCGGCCAAAGCTCTCACGGCGATGTCCGGTCACCAGGATCATTTTTTTATCGTCACACAGGAAAGGATACCGCTTTGCCAGTTCGGCGCGTAGCGTATCGCTGGCCAGTACGCGATCGCGCACCCAGATCAGCGCATCAATCACGGTATTGCCGGTGACAAAGATGTGGTTATCAGGGATCTGTTCCCGCAGTAAATTCTGCCGTGAATTTTCCGTCGGCGCAAAATGGTACATCGCCAGGCGACCGGTCAAGGTGCGGTTCGCCTCTTCAGGCCAGGGGGAGTAGAGATCGCCGGTTCGCAGCCCGGCCTCTACATGACCGACAGGGATACGCTGGTAGAAAGCCGCCAGACTGGTGGCGAGAGTGGTTGTCGTATCGCCATGCACCAATACGACATCAGGTTTAAAATCGGCAAGAATCGGTTTTAATCCTTCCAGGATTCGACAGGTAATCTCTGTCAGCCCCTGACCCGGCTGCATAATATTGAGATCGTAGTCAGGCACAATAGAAAAGAGATTCAAAACCTGATCGAGCATCTCCCGATGCTGCGCAGTAACGCAGACTTTTGCCTCAAAATGAGGGTCCTTTGCCAGCGCATGAACCAGAGGCGCCATCTTAATGGCCTCCGGTCGCGTGCCAAATACAGTCAGTACTTTCACATCGATTCTCTTCGAATAGGCAGTGAGGGCCTAACCCCTCACTGCTGAGATGTTGCTAAATCGCTCGACGGCGGGTTAATGCGACGCCAGCCCCGATCAGCGCCCCAACAATGCCCCACATAACCATCAGGAAAGCACGGCGCGGGCTATCGCGTTTTACCGGTTCTTCCGGCGTGCGCAAATAACGATAGGTCTGGAAACGCGGGTCCAGCGTCGGCCCCACGTTCAGCGTGTTCAACATGGCCCGGTTTTGATCATAGTCCAGATCGAATGCTGGACCGACAGCCTGAAGGTTTTCAAGACGCGCTTGTAGCATAGGGCGGCCAAGCAAAAACAGCTCAGAGTCGGGTAATTCATCGGCAGGAACATCGGTCGCCGTACGAGAAATATTATGCTGCTCGGCAATTTTGAGCGCCTGTTCAATGCTATGAACACGACGAGAGAAAATGCTTTTCGCCACCTCTTCCTGGCGTTTAACCTGCGCTTTCATCTGGATAGTCCGCGCGGCCCATGCACCCTTTAACTCATCATTCAGATGGCTCGCCGCACGCTGGCTGGCAAACGCCACATACTGGCGAAGCAGGTTGTTGGCATCGGGCGCCGTTTCCGCAATCAGCTTCACGCTATCATTGGTGTTGCGAGTGAAATCGCCTGGCGTGAACTGAATGTTATTGATCATTTCATCCAGCATCGCGGCATCGGCTTTGCTGTTGCCGACCATGCGCTGCTTGTAATAATCGGTCTGTAGCCAGAAATCGCGACGCGTATCCCAGGACGCCAGTTGCATGACGAACTCTTTATACGCTTCATCCATTACCGAAGGCTGATCGGCCGGCGCGAGGCTGGCTTTGATATCAAGGTTGCGCAAAAACTGCTGTTGGGAGTAATAGCCGCCCAGCATATTGACGGTGGGGCGGTCGGAAATCGCCGTTGCGCTCCACTCCTGACGGGCAAAAAACGTATACGCTAACGCAATAAGCGCAAAAGCCAGCCCTGTTCCCACAATCCATAGCTTCCCAGCCCACAAGGTACGAAACAACCCACGAATATCCAGTTCATTTTCAGCGCTCACGGCGTGTGCCCCCGGTAATGGTTGTGTCATCGCATCCTCAATTTACTTGGTTATCGTTGGATTGTTATCACGGTTTCTGCGTAGTCTGCGCTTCACGCGCTTAATAAATCTCGCCACCTTCCAGGCACGCTTAATGCAGTAACCGTAAAGGAAGAATGCTAGCAAAAAGAGCACCAACATGACCCATTCTGGAACAAAATGGGAATATTCTGCGGCAACGCCAATGGAAGCCAGAATCGCAGCGGCGAGCGTAATGAGAACAAATGCCTGTCGGGAAGTAAACCCTGCACGCATGATCAAATGATGAATATGCTGGCGATCGGGAGAAAAGGGGCTCATGCCCTTACGCAGGCGACGATACATAATCGCCACCATGTCCATTAATGGAATCGCAATAATCCACAGCGCAGTAACCGGGCTGATAGGATGCGTTTTACCCTGCGTGGTTTCCAGCAGGATCCAGATGACCGTGAAGCCAATCAGCGTACTGCCCGCATCGCCCATAAAGACTTTATAACGACGCCCCAGAACACCAAGGTTTAACATGATATAGGGCAGAATCGCGGCGATCATGGCGAAACACCATACCGCCAGACTCGTCTGCCCATCAAACCACAGAATCAGTCCCATTGCGGCAAATGAGACGCTGGACAGCCCGCCAAGTAAGCCATCAATACCATCAACCATATTGAAAGCATTGATCGCCGCCCAGACGGCAAAGAGCGTGAGGAAATAGCCAAAGGGGCCGAGCACCAATTCCCAGGGACCGAAAATATACCCCAGGCTACTGAGATGGAGTTTCCCTATCACCATCATGACAACAGCAATAGCGGCCTGTACCACAGCGCGAATTTTCACGCTAATGTCAAAACGATCATCCAATGCGCCGACCAAAACCAGCACACCAGCAGAAAAAAGGTATAACGATGCGTGCGGTATATAGTAATCCGAGAGAGCAAACATAAAGCTGATTCCTGCGAACACAGAAATCCCGCCAACCAAAGGAACCACCCCCTGGTGCCGTTTACGAAAATTGGGTTTATCCACTAAACCTATCTTGATGGCTACTTTTCGCGCAAGAAAAATAAAAATGGTTGTGAATAAAAAAATACTGATTAGCTCAGATAAAGCAGCGAGTAAATTCACAGTGTATGTGCTCTCAGCATATATCATTTCCTTAAAGTATAATGCGTTACGTCTGTCTCTAGAAGAGAGCATTCAGAACATTACACTTTCGACCACTCGTAGTTTATACAGCCCACAGCAATTCCACATAATGAATGTGATGATGACTTGTTTATTTGACTAACAGATCAGATAAATCGCAAAAGAAAAACGCCACGTAAAAACGTGGCGTTTTCGGTATCAGCCGGACTTACGAGCGCTTCATCATGTCAAAGAAGTCGTCGTTGGTCTTGGTCATTGCCAGCTTGTTAATGAGGAATTCCATCGCGTCGATTTCACCCATCGGATGGATGATTTTGCGCAGGATCCACATTTTCTGTAGCTCTTCCTGAGTGGTGAGCAGCTCTTCTTTACGCGTACCGGAACGGTTGTAGTCGATAGCCGGGAAGACGCGTTTTTCAGCGATCTTACGGGAGAGGTGCAGCTCCATGTTACCGGTGCCTTTAAACTCTTCGTAGATCACTTCATCCATCTTAGAACCGGTGTCGATCAGCGCCGTTGCGATGATGGTCAGGCTGCCGCCCTCTTCCACGTTACGCGCCGCGCCGAAGAAACGCTTCGGACGGTGCAGGGCGTTGGCGTCCACACCACCGGTCAGGACTTTACCGGAAGCCGGAACCACGGTGTTGTAGGCGCGAGCCAGACGAGTGATGGAGTCGAGCAGAATGATGACGTCTTTTTTGTGTTCAACCAGACGCTTCGCCTTCTCGATTACCATTTCAGCAACCTGAACGTGACGGGATGCCGGTTCGTCGAAGGTGGAAGCAACCACTTCACCTTTTACCAGACGCTGCATTTCGGTCACTTCTTCTGGACGTTCGTCGATCAGCAGCACCATCAGTACGCAGTCAGGATGGTTGTAAGCAATGCTCTGCGCGATGTTCTGCAACAGCATAGTTTTACCCGCTTTCGGCGGTGCGACGATCAGACCACGCTGACCACGGCCAATCGGGGAAGCCAGATCCAGTACGCGAGCCGTTAAATCTTCAGTAGAACCGTTACCACGTTCCATACGCAGACGTGAGTTCGCGTGCAGTGGCGTTAAGTTCTCAAAGAGGATTTTATTACGGGCGTTTTCAGGTTTGTCGTAGTTAACTTCGTTAACTTTCAACAGCGCAAAGTAACGTTCGCCTTCTTTTGGCGGGCGAATCTTACCAGAAATGGTGTCACCAGTGCGGAGGTTGAAACGGCGGATTTGGCTGGGAGAAACGTAGATGTCATCAGGACCGGCGAGGTAGGAGCTGTCTGCAGAGCGGAGGAAACCAAATCCATCCTGCAATATCTCCAGCACACCGTCACCAAAGATATCTTCGCCACTCTTTGCGTGCTGCTTCAGGATGGCAAAAATAATGTCCTGCTTGCGCATACGAGCCAGGTTTTCCAGCCCCATATTTTCGCCGAGAGTGATCAGCTCAGAAACCGGCGTATTCTTTAATTCGGTAAGATTCATAATGGTGTGAGTTCTTAAACTTGGGGTAAATCTCGAACTTAATGTTGTGAATGGTATGGCAGGATCATCCATGCCTGTTTACGGCCACCAACTCATGTCTGTTCGCTGTCTGGTCACAGGAAAGTACACAGAACTGAAACGACAAGACGGATTGAGTGACAAGCCAGGAATCTGTTCACTTCTCGCGCGAGAAAAAACGGGAAGCGTTGGAAAAAACAAGACTCAAACTTAATAAGGTATGTTTAATACGAAGTCAACACTAAGTTAGCACGACTCAAGCCGGGCGTCCAGTCATCCGAATAATTTAGGATGCTGGTCACCCGAACATGAAACTTCCGTCTTACGCCAGGTTGGCGTCGAGGAACTCTTTCAGCTGACCTTTGGACAGTGCGCCCACTTTGGTTGCTGCGACTTCACCGTTTTTGAACAACAGCAGGGTCGGGATGCCACGGATACCATACTTCGGCGCGGTGCCTGGGTTTTGGTCGATGTTCAGTTTAGCAACCGTCAATTTGCCCTGATATTCGTCAGCGATTTCATCCAGAATCGGGGCGATCATTTTGCACGGTCCGCACCACTCTGCCCAGAAATCAACGAGGATAGCCCCGTCCGCTTTGAGTACATCCGTGTCAAAACTGTCGTCAGTCAGGTGAATAATTTTATCGCTCATAATAACTCCACAGGAATAAGCCTGGTGTGTTGGTTTCGCCTTCATCAACGACGTGTTGATGTCGCATTAACCAACTAAAGGTTGACTTTATTTCACCGGATACGCTTTCGTAAAGCAATAGTAAGCTGATATTCTACCACACTATGAGCAAAACACATTTAACAGAACAGAAGTTTTCCGACTTCGCCCTGCACCCAAAGGTGATAGAAGCCCTTGAAAATAAAGGGTTTCATAATTGTACGCCCATTCAGGCATTGGCCCTCCCGCTAACGCTGGCGGGTCGTGATGTCGCAGGGCAGGCGCAAACCGGAACCGGAAAAACGATGGCGTTCCTGACGTCTTCGTTTCATTATCTTCTCTCTCATCCCGCGATTGACGATCGCAAGGTGAACCAGCCGCGCGCCTTAATTATGGCGCCGACGCGTGAGTTGGCCGTGCAGATCCACGCCGATGCGGAACCGCTGGCGCAGACCACCGGCCTGAAATTAGGCCTGGCCTACGGCGGTGACGGCTACGACAAACAGCTGAAAGTGCTGGAAAGCGGCGTCGATATTCTGATCGGCACCACGGGTCGTCTGATCGACTACGCGAAACAAAACCACATTAACCTCGGCGCCATTCAGGTCGTCGTATTGGATGAAGCCGATCGCATGTACGATCTGGGCTTTATTAAAGACATCCGCTGGCTGTTCCGCCGCATGCCGCCGGCCAATCAGCGTCTGAACATGCTGTTCTCCGCAACCCTCTCTTACCGTGTTCGCGAACTGGCGTTCGAGCAGATGAACAACGCCGAATATGTTGAAGTGGAACCGGAACAAAAGACAGGCCACCGTATTAAAGAAGAGCTCTTCTACCCTTCTAACGAAGAGAAGATGCGTTTGCTGCAAACGCTGATCGAAGAAGAGTGGCCGGATCGCGCCATTGTTTTCGCCAATACCAAGCACCGCTGCGAAGACATCTGGGGGCATCTGGCAGCTGACGGTCATCGTGTCGGCCTGTTGACCGGCGACGTTGCGCAGAAAAAACGTCTGCGTATTCTCGACGAGTTTACCCGTGGCGATCTCGATATCCTCGTCGCAACCGACGTTGCCGCGCGCGGTCTGCACATTCCGGCCGTAACGCACGTCTTTAACTATGACCTGCCGGATGACTGCGAAGACTACGTTCACCGTATCGGACGTACGGGTCGCGCAGGAGCGAGCGGTCACTCTATCAGCCTGGCCTGTGAAGAGTACGCGCTGAACCTGCCTGCCATTGAGGCTTATATTGGTCACTCTATCCCGGTCAGCAAATATAACCCGGAAGCGCTGATGACCAATTTGCCGAAGCCGTTGCGCCTGACGCGCTCGCGCCCAGGCAATGGACCGCGTCGCACCGGCGCGCCGCGTAATCGTCGTCGTTCAGGTTAACGTAATATATGCTCACTTCCACTTCGCTGTATGCCGCAATTGATCTCGGTTCCAATAGTTTTCATATGCTGGTTGTACGCGAGGTGGCTGGAAGCATCCAGACGCTCACGCGAATTAAGCGCAAGGTGCGTCTGGCTGCGGGCCTGAACAGTGATAATTCGCTTTCCGCTGAAGCGATGGAGCGCGGCTGGCAATGTCTGCGCCTTTTCGCTGAACGCCTACAGGATATTCCTCAACCGCAAATCTGCGTCGTCGCCACGGCAACGCTGCGTCTCGCCGTCAATGCGGGCGAGTTTATCGCCAAAGCGCAGGAGATCCTCGGTTGTCCTGTCCAGGTCATTAGCGGCGAAGAAGAAGCGCGGCTGATTTATCAGGGTGTTGCCCATACCACCGGCGGCGCCGATCAGCGTCTGGTGGTCGATATTGGCGGCGCCAGCACCGAACTGGTCACCGGAACCGGCGCACAAACCACCTCTCTGTTTAGCCTGTCAATGGGCTGCGTCACCTGGCTTGAACGCTACTTTACCGATCGCAATCTGGCGCAAGAAAACTTCGATGAAGCGGAAAAAGCCGCGCGTGAAGTGCTGCGTCCGGTCGCCGATGAGCTACGCAAGCATGGCTGGAAAGTCTGCGTAGGCGCGTCTGGTACCGTCCAGGCGTTGCAGGAAATCATGATGGCGCAGGGTATGGATGAGCGCATCACATTGGCGAAACTTCAACAGCTGAAGCAACGCGCAATTCATTGCGGCCGTCTGGAAGAGTTGGAAATTGAAGGATTAACGCTGGAACGCGCGCTGGTATTCCCCAGCGGTCTGGCCATTCTGATCGCGATTTTCACCGAACTGAACATCCAGTGTATGACGCTTGCAGGCGGAGCGCTGCGCGAAGGGTTGGTGTATGGCATGCTGCATCTGGCGGTGGATCAGGATATTCGCAGCCGCACGCTGCGTAACATTCAGCGTCGATTTATGGTCGATACCGAACAGGCGCATCGCGTAGCGGATCTGGCGGTAAACTTTCTCGATCAGGTGGAAGATAAGTGGCATCTTGAGCCGATCAGTCGTGAACTCCTGACCAGTGCCTGTCAGCTGCATGAAATCGGCCTGAGCGTTGATTTTAAACAGGCGCCGCAGCACGCGGCTTATCTGGTGCGTAATCTGGATTTACCGGGATTCACCCCCGCGCAAAAGAAGCTGTTAGCCACCCTGTTGTTAAATCAGACCAACCCGATCGACCTTTCTTCCCTCCACCAGCAGAATGCGGTGCCACCGCGCGTCGCTGAACATCTTTGTCGCCTGTTGCGTCTGGCGATCATTTTTGCCAGCCGTCGCCGTGACGATCTGGTGCCACAGATTACGTTGCAGGCGCAGGATGAGAATCTGACGTTAACCTTGCCGCAAGGGTGGCTGGAGCATCACCCGCTGGGTAAAGAGTTGATCGATCAGGAAAGCCAGTGGCAAAGCTATGTCCACTGGCCTTTGGACGTTCATTAGATACTGGCTGCCGGATGGCGCTTACGCTTATCCGGCCTGGAAAATACCTACTTCGCTTTTGCTTTCGCCATCATGGCGCGGATATTGGCTATGCTGGCCTGCCCTTTCTGCATCCGCTCCTCGGCCGTTACCACTTTACGCTCCTGCTCCCAGATAAGATCGTCCTGCGGCAGTTCCAGCAAAAAGCGGCTTGGTTCCGGGCGCACCAGTTCGCCGTACTGACGACGCTCTTTGCACAGCGTGAAAATCAGCTCTTTCTGCGCGCGGGTGATCCCCACATAGGCCAGACGGCGCTCCTCATCGATATTGTCTTCGTCAATGCTGCTCTGGTGCGGCAGGAATCCTTCTTCCATCCCCACCATAAACACGTACGGGAACTCCAGCCCTTTCGAGGCATGCAGCGTCATGAGCTGTACCTGATCCAACTCTTCTTCACTTTCACCACGCTCCATCATGTCGCGCAGCGTAAAGCGCGTCACCACCTGGGTGAGCGTCATGGGTTCGTCAAGTTCGTTACCTTCAAGCATTTCGGTCATCCAGCTAAACAACTGGTTGACGTTCTTCATGCGCATTTCCGCCGCTTTTGGGCTCGGCGAGGTCTCATACAACCAGGATTCGTAATCAATACCGTGGATGAGATCGCGCACGGCGGCAATCGGCTCACGCTCCGCCAGACGCTGAATTTCCCCCAGCCAATGGGTGAAGCGGGTCAGTGAATCATAGCCGCGCCCGGTCAGCGTCTGGTTCAGCCCCACATCAAAACTGGCGGTAAACAGACTCTTGTTGCGCGTCATCGCCCATTCGCCCAGCTTTTGCAGCGTAGCCGGGCCGATTTCTCGTTTTGGCGTATTCACAATCCGCAGGAAAGCGCTGTCATCATCCGGGTTGGTCAGTACGCGCAGATAGGCCAGCAGGTCTTTAATCTCCGGGCGGGAGAAGAACGACGTGCCGCCAGAAATTTTGTAGGGAATACGGTTCTGCATAAGGAATTTTTCAAACACCCGCGACTGGTGGTTCCCGCGATACAGAATGGCGTAATCCTTGTATTCAGTCTTATTCACAAAGTGATGGGCAATCAGCTCGCCGGTAACGCGTTCGGCCTCGTGCTCTTCATTGTTCGCGCTCAGCACCTTGAGTTCCGCGCCATAGCCCAGTTCAGAAAAGAGGCGTTTTTCAAAGACGTGGGGGTTATTGGCAATCAGGATATTCGCCGCTTTCAGAATGCGCCCGGAGGAACGATAGTTCTGCTCCAGCTTGATCACCTGTAGCGCCGGGAAATCCTTACTCAACAACACCAGGTTTTGCGGACGCGCGCCGCGCCAGGAGTAGATCGACTGGTCATCATCACCCACCACCGTAAAGCGCGCGCGGCTTCCTACCAGCAGCTTCACCAGTTCATACTGACTGGTGTTGGTATCCTGGTATTCATCCACCAGCAGATAGCGAATCCTGTTCTGCCAGCGCTCACGCACCTCTTCATTACGCTGTAGCAGCAGCGTCGGCAATAGAATCAGGTCATCAAAATCGAGCACATTGCAGGCCTTCAGATGTGCATCGTACAGACCATAACAGTGAGCGAAGATGCGGTCGCGCTCCCCTTTTGCGCTTGCCGCCGCCTGAGCGGGCGTCATCAGATCGTTTTTCCAGTTAGAGATCGTCGAGATCAGCTGTTGCAAGATAACTTTGTCATCTTCAATCAGACCGTCAGTCAGCTCTTTCAGCAATGCGACCTGATCGGTATCGTCAAACAGCGAAAAGTTCGATTTCATCCCCAACGCCGCATATTCACGTTTGATGATATCCAGCCCCAACGTATGGAAAGTGGAGATCATCAGCCCGCGCGCCTCTTTACGCCCCAGCGTTTGCCCGACACGCTCTTTCATTTCACGCGCCGCTTTATTGGTAAAGGTCACTGCCGCAATATGGCGCGCCTGATAGCCGCAACCACGAATAAGATGGGCGATTTTATTGGTAATAACGCGAGTCTTACCAGAACCCGCGCCCGCCAGTACCAGGCAGGGGCCGGTGACGAATTCGACAGCGTGTTGTTGGCCGGGGTTTAAACGCATGGGAATATTGCTCAATCTTCGAACGGGGGAAGGATTGTAGCAGAAAGCAGGGCCGAGGGAGTAACAGGCTGCCCTTTCAGACAGCCTGGAAAGCGTTAATCAGGAGGCGCTGGCGGCAAGCGGCGTATAGCCGTTGCGTTTTGCGCTCAGGACCCAGCTGTACGATCCCATAATCGCAATCGCCGTTAGCAGGACATACTCCAGCGACATCGCATAGACGCCCTGTACCGCGTAAATCACCACGCTAATGACGTCGATAAGCACCCACAGCAGCCAGTTTTCCACATATTTGCGAGTCATCAGCACCATCGCCGCGATCGACAGCACCAGCATGGTGGAATCCCAGAACGGGAACGCGTCCGGCTGTAGCTCTGGCATCGCCACCTGAACCCCTACCGTTTGCAGCAACCCGAGCATAATATGGGTCAGCATGGCGAACACCGGGTCGATAAACCGCGTCATCAGCAGGATGGCGACAATACACACACCACTCAGCACCAGCGTTTGCTGGCGGGAGAGCCAGCGCACCTTCAGCGCCGCCTCTTGCGCCTCATTCTGACGGCTCCACGCATACCAGCCATAGATATTGGCGGCAAAGAAGAACACCTGAAGCAGCAGGCTGGCATATAGCTGAATCTGGAAAAAGATCGCGGCAAACAGGGTGACGTTAATCAGACCAAACAGGTAATTGATGATTTTTTCCCGGCTGGCGCACCAGATGCACAATAAACCAAAGACCGTGCCGATAGCCTCAATCCACGACAGCGCATACCCGCCTTCGCCGAGAGGAATGTTGACCATCACGTTATTAATACTGAAAAAGTCCATCACTGCTCTCCTTGCTGGCTATCGAAATAAATGGCCTGTAGCGCCAGGGAAATCTGACGTTCTTCACCCCGCAGGCACAGCGTTTCCTGTTGAACATAATCATTAATACTGCTGTCCAGACAGCCGTTGTGGGCAACGACCACGTTCAGCAACGACGCCGTACGCAGCCCACGTAGTGCGCCGACCACCATCAGCGCCGCCGTTTCCATATCCGCCCCGAGAATGCCGCGCGCTGACCATTCCGCATCCAGTTCAGCTTCACGATCGGTATAAAAGCTGTCGTGGCTGCGCACCAGCCCGCAAATCGCAGGAATATTCATCTGCTTCGCCTGCTGGATCAACGTGGCGATAAGCTGCGGGTCTGCGCAGGCCGGATAGCAGGCTGGCGCGTAGGTTTTGCTGGTGCCGTCATCGGCGACCGCACCGTTGGCGATAATCAGATCGCCCAGCGCCAGCGTATCCTGCAATGCCCCACAGCTACCGATGCGAATCAGCGTGTCCACGCCAATCTGCCGTAACTCTTCAATGGCAATGGCCGTTGATGGCCCACCGATTCCCGTCGACAGCACCAGAATCTCAATCCCTTTATATGTGCCGCGCGCCGCCCGAAATTCCCGGTTTTGCCCCAGTATCTCAGGGTTATCAAGAAAGTGGGCGATCCTGTCCACCCGCTCGGGATCGCCGGGCAATAGCGCATACCGCGCACCGGTCATGCTATTGCTTAATCGAATATGGGGTTGCATCTTCTGTCTCCTTACTGTGCTGAGGGACTCAGATCTCCGTCTCCTGTTTCAGTTTTTCAGGGGCTAATAAGACGATCCGCTCACCGTCGGTATCAATAATTTTCAGCAATTTCAGATCGTGCAAAATACGGTTGATACTGCGCGTCGTCGCCGCAAATTCCTGACTGAGATTTTGTTTATCCAGCAAAATCGTGGTCGATTCATCATGTTGATATCGCTGCCATAATGCCTGGCAAACCCGTTGATACAGCGAGTACAAATTGTCGCTGCTGGCCTTTTTCGACAACTGATAATATTGCTGGCTGAAAAAGCGCAGCATCCGCTGGTTAAAATGGTTATCCAGCGCCAGCCAGCGATGAAAATCCGCCTGCGGCAGGTTTAACAACTGAACGCTGCCAACCGCCATCACCGAACAGATGTAATGCCGCGACTCAAAAATCTCCAGCTCGCCCAGCATGTCGCCTTTGCGGTAATGTGCCTGCCGATAACGGCGCCCGTCTTCAGCTTCGTAAAAGACATCCACCTCACCGGAAACAATCAGCGAGAATTGCCGACAAATGTCGCCCTGACGGCAAATCAGCGCTCCGCGAGGTATTTCCTCAACGCGCCAGCGCTGCATGATGTCCAGCGGGCAATATTTGAGCAGCTCATACAGCTGCGGATCGCGTACGATTTGGGTTAGCCCTGTCAGCCAGTCGCCTGAAAATTCTGCGTTTTTCATTGAGCTCATGTTATCTCTCTCCTGAGATGGAAAGACAGGACGGCTGTCCTGTTGCAGAGGGAATATGTCTGATAAAAGTGTCGTTCATCTCCCGGTTCATTAAACCCGGCGGGACATCTGTCCTGCGATGGCGAAGAGTATATGTCCGACGCCCTAAGGAATGATAAAGTGGCGGGCAACCTTTGAGACATGAGAGCGAAATAATGGCGAAAACCGCAGCAGCACTGCATATCCTGGTAAAAGAAGAGAAGCTGGCGCTGGATCTTCTGGAACAAATCAAGAATGGCGCCGACTTCGGCAAACTGGCGAAAAAGCACTCTATCTGCCCGTCAGGCAAAAGAGGCGGTGACTTAGGTGAGTTTCGTCAGGGCCAGATGGTTCCGGCGTTCGACAAAGTGGTCTTCTCCTGCCCGGTGCTGGAGCCAACCGGCCCACTGCACACCCAGTTCGGATACCACATCATTAAGGTGCTGTATCGCAACTAATAAAAAGCCCGGAGGTTCATACTCCGGGCTTTTTTGCCTGATGGCGCTTCACTTATCCGGCCTACGAAATAATGGCTTTTTGTAGGTCGGGTAAGCGCTAGCGCCACCCGACAACCTGTTTAACCAGCTACCGCAATGCGTTTCATATCAGTCATATAGCCACGCAGCTTCTGGCCCACTTTCTCAATAGCGTGGCCACGAATCGCTTCGTTCACATCACGCAGCTGTGCGTTGTCAACCGCGCCTTCAGCAATCGCTTTACCCAGATCGCCCGGTTGAATTTCAGTCATGAACGCTTTCAGCAACGGTACGCAAGCGTAAGAGAACAGGTAGTTGCCGTACTCGGCGGTATCAGAGATAACCACGTTCATTTCATACAGACGCTTACGGGCGATAGTGTTGGCGATCAGCGGCAGTTCGTGCAGTGACTCATAGTACGCAGACTCTTCGATGATGCCGGAATCCACCATGGTTTCGAATGCCAGCTCAACGCCCGCTTTCACCATCGCGATCATCAGTACGCCTTTATCGAAGTACTCCTGCTCACCGATTTTACCTTCATACTGCGGCGCGGTTTCGAATGCGGTTTTACCGGTCTCTTCACGCCAGGTCAGCAGTTTCTTATCGTCGTTCGCCCAGTCCGCCATCATGCCGGAGGAGAATTCACCGGAAATGATGTCGTCCATGTGTTTCTGGAACAGCGGCGCCATGATGGTTTTCAGCTGTTCAGACAGCGCATAAGCACGCAGTTTTGCCGGATTGGACAGACGATCCATCATCAGCGTAATGCCGCCCTGCTTCAGCGCTTCGGTGATAGTTTCCCAGCCGTACTGAATCAGTTTTTCCGCGTATGCCGGGTCGGTACCTTCTTCCACCAGCTTATCGAAGCACAGCAGAGAACCCGCTTGCAGCATACCGCACAGGATGGTCTGCTCGCCCATCAGGTCAGATTTCACTTCCGCCACGAAGGAGGACTCCAGCACGCCCGCACGATGACCGCCAGTTGCCGCCGCCCATGCTTTAGCAATCGCCATCCCTTCGCCTTTCGGATCGTTTTCCGGGTGAACAGCGATCAGCGTCGGTACACCGAAACCACGTTTGTACTCTTCACGGACTTCAGTACCCGGGCACTTCGGCGCCACCATCACCACGGTGATATCTTTGCGGATCTGCTCGCCCACTTCCACGATGTTGAAACCGTGGGAATAACCCAGCGCCGCGCCGTCTTTCATCAGCGGCTGCACGGAACGCACCACGTCGGAGTGCTGTTTGTCCGGCGTCAGGTTAACCACCAGATCAGCCTGCGGGATCAGCTCTTCGTAAGTCCCCACTTTGAAGCCGTTTTCGGTCGCTTTACGCCAGGAAGCACGTTTCTCGGCAATCGCCTCTTTACGCAGGGCGTAGGCGATATCCAGACCGGAGTCACGCATGTTCAGGCCCTGGTTCAGCCCCTGAGCGCCACAGCCGACGATGACCACTTTTTTACCCTGAAGGTAGCTCGCGCCATCGGCAAATTCATCGCGGCCCATAAAGCGACATTTACCCAGTTGCGCCAACTGCTGGCGCAGATTCAGTGTATTAAAGTAGTTAGCCATATCTGTAACTCCGTGATGTTGTGTCGTGCTTATTGTTCGGTTCGCTTGCCGTGTCTGTGCAAGAGAGAATGAACTCACTATATGACAGGAAATTTATTGCGGAAATTGATATATTCACAACATCACATTGCAATTTCTGCAACGTAGACATCGGGAGTAAAGCCAGTGGATTTACGCGATCTGAAAACCTTCCTGCATCTGGCGGAAAGTCGCCATTTTGGCCGCAGCGCGCGGGCAATGCACGTCAGCCCTTCCACGCTCTCCCGGCAGATTCAACGCCTCGAAGAGGATCTCGGCCAGCCGCTATTCATTCGCGATAACCGTACCGTCACGCTCACCGAAGCGGGAGAAGAGCTGCGAACGTTTGCCCAGCAAACGCTGTTGCAGTATCAGCAGTTACGTCACACCATCGACCAACAAGGCCCGTCGCTGTCGGGCGAGCTGCATATCTTCTGCTCAGTCACTGCCGCTTATAGCCATCTGCCGCCCATTCTTGACCGTTTCCGGGCGGAGCATCCCTCTGTGGAAATCAAACTCACCACCGGCGATGCCGCCGATGCGATGGAAAAAGTAGTGACGGGCGAGGCGGATCTGGCGATTGCCGGTAAACCGGAAACCCTGCCCGGCGCGGTCGCGTTTTCAATGCTGGAGAATCTGGCGGTGGTGCTGATAGCTCCCGCATTGCCTTGCCCGGTGCGAAATCAGGTCTCAGTGGATAAACCCGACTGGTCAACGGTGCCGTTTATCATGGCCGATCAAGGCCCGGTGCGTCGCCGTATTGAGCTGTGGTTCCGCCGTCAGAAAATCAGCAATCCGTCGATATACGCGACGGTCGGTGGACATGAAGCGATGGTATCGATGGTCGCGCTCGGCTGCGGCGTGGCGCTGCTGCCGGAAGTGGTATTGGAAAATAGCCCTGAACCCGTGCGTAACCGCGTGATGATCCTGGAGCGTAGCGACGAGAAAACGCCGTTTGAACTGGGCGTTTGCGCACAAAAAAAGCGGCTGCATGAGCCGCTTATTGATGCGTTCTGGAACATTCTGCCCAACCACTAGCCGGATGGCGGCGCAAGCGCCTTATCCGGCCTACGGCTCAAAAGAACGTAGGCCTGATAAGCGCAGCGCCATCAGGCATTTTCCCGAACACCCTAACCCGCAAGGAAAAAGCGGAACGCCGGGTTGCGGGTTTCGTCATGACACTCATAGCCCAGCTCGTTCAGCCGGGTTTCGAAATCAGGCTCGTTTTCGCCCAGTTCGAACGCCGCCAGCACACGACCATAGTCGGTGCCGTGGCTGCGATAGTGGAACAGCGAAATATTCCAGTGCGTTCCCAGCGTGTGCAGAAACTTCAGCAGCGCGCCGGGTGACTCTGGAAATTCGAAACTGTACAGACGTTCCTGCAACGGTTTCGATGGGCGTCCGCCAACCATATAGCGCACATGCAGTTTCGCCATTTCGTCGTCGGAGAGATCCACCACGCTGTAGCCGCCTTCATGCAACAGCGCGAGAATCTCTTTGCGCTCTTCCAGTCCACGGCTCAGACGGACGCCGACAAAAATGCAGGCATCTTGAGCGTCGGCAAAACGGTAGTTAAATTCGGTAACGGAACGGCCGCCCAGCAGCTGACAAAACTTCAGGAAGCTGCCTTTCTCTTCCGGGATAGTCACCGCCAGTAGCGCTTCGCGCTGTTCACCCAGCTCGCAGCGTTCAGACACATAGCGCAGACCATGAAAGTTCACATTCGCGCCAGAAAGCACATGCGCCAGGCGTTCGCCGCGAATATTGTGTTGGGCGATGTATTTTTTCATCCCCGCCAGCGCCAGCGCACCGGAAGGTTCCGCCACCGCACGCACATCCTCGAACAGATCTTTCATCGCTGCGCAAATCGCATCGCTGTCGACGGTGATAATGTCGTCGAGGTATTCCTGGCACAGACGGAAGGTTTCATCACCGATACGTTTAACCGCCACGCCTTCGGCAAACAGCCCCACACGCGGGAGATCCACCGGATGACCGGCATCCAGCGCCGCTTTCAGGCAGGCCGAATCTTCCGCTTCAACGGCGATCACTTTGATTTGCGGCATCAGTTGTTTGATGAGCACCGCTACGCCTGCCGCCAGTCCACCGCCGCCAACCGGCACGAATACGCGGTCGAGATGCGCATCCTGCTGGAGCAGTTCCAGCGCCAGCGTGCCCTGCCCGGCAATCACCATCGGATGATCGAACGGCGGAACCCAGGTAAAGCCCTGCTGTTGCGCCAGCTCGATAGCTTTTGCTTTCGCTTCATCAAAGTTCGCGCCGTGCAGCAGCACTTCCCCGCCAAACCCGCGCACCGCGTCCACTTTGATATCAGCGGTCGCCAGCGGCATCACAATCAATGCCTTCACACCCAAACGCGCGGAGGAGAACGCCACGCCCTGAGCATGGTTACCCGCTGATGCGGTGATAACGCCGTGGGCTTTTTGTTCTTCGGTGAGCCCCGCCATCATCGCGTAGGCTCCGCGCAGCTTGAAGCTGTGTACAGGCTGCCTGTCTTCACGCTTCACGAGAATAACGTTGTCGAGGCGCGAAGAGAGTTTTTCCATTTTTTGCAGCGGCGTCACCTGCGCTGCTTCATATACCGGCGCGCGGAGTACCGCACGCAGGTACTCCGCCCCTTCCGGGGCGGCTGACAGGGGTTGCGACTCGGCCATCATCAACCTCCCAGCTTCGATTTATCGCGTACCGCGCCTTTATCGGCGCTGGTCGCCAGGCTGGCATAAGCACGCAGCGCAAAGGAGACCGGACGCTGACGATCTTTCGGCGTCCAGGCTTTATCACCACGGGCTTCCTGCGCTTCGCGACGCGCGGCGATTTCCGCATCGCTCAGTTGCAGTTGAATACCACGGTTTGGAATATCAATAGCAATCATGTCGCCATCTTCGATGATGGCAATATTACCGCCGCTGGCCGCTTCCGGTGAGACGTGACCGATAGAGAGGCCAGACGTGCCGCCGGAGAAACGGCCATCGGTGATCAGCGCACAGGCTTTACCCAGCCCCATCGATTTCAGGAAGGTGGTCGGGTAGAGCATTTCCTGCATACCAGGACCCCCCTTCGGCCCTTCGTAGCGAATAACCACCACATCACCGGCAACCACCTTACCGCCAAGGATCGCCTCAACCGCATCGTCCTGGCTTTCATAGACTTTCGCCGGGCCGGTAAATTTCAGGATGCTGTCATCCACGCCTGCGGTTTTTACGATACAGCCGTTTTCAGCAAAGTTACCGTAGAGCACAGCCAGACCGCCATCTTTGCTGTAGGCATGCTCCAGCGAGCGAATGCAGCCTTCGGCGCGGTCGGTATCCAGCGAATCCCAGCGGCAATCCTGCGAGAACGCCTGCGTCGTGCGGATACCCGCCGGGCCTGCACGGAACATCTGTTTTACCGCTTCATTCTGGCTGACCATAACGTCGTACTGCTCCAGCGTTTGCGGCAGCGTCAGACCCAGCACGTTTTTTACATCGCGATTCATCAACCCGGCGCGATCCAGCTCGCCCAGAATACCCAGTACGCCGCCTGCGCGGTGGACGTCTTCCATGTGGTATTTCTGCGTACTTGGCGCGACTTTACACAACTGTGGAACCTTGCGGGAAAGCTTGTCGATATCGCTCATGGTGAAGTCGATTTCCGCTTCCTGCGCCGCCGCCAGCAGGTGTAAAACGGTGTTGGTCGAACCGCCCATGGCGATATCCAGCGTCATGGCGTTTTCAAACGCCGCTTTACTGGCGATATTACGCGGCAGTGCGGAAGCGTCGTCCTGCTCGTAGTAACGTTTAGTCAGCTCAACAATGCGCTTACCGGCATTGAGGAACAGCTGCTTGCGATCGGCGTGGGTTGCCAGCAACGAGCCGTTGCCCGGCTGCGACAGGCCCAGCGCTTCCGTCAGGCAGTTCATTGAGTTAGCGGTGAACATCCCGGAACACGACCCACAGGTCGGGCAAGCGGAGCGTTCGACCTGATTGCTCTGATCGTCGGAAACTTTCGGGTCCGCGCCCTGAATCATCGCATCAACCAGATCGAGCTTGATGATCTGATCGGAAAGTTTGGTTTTCCCGGCTTCCATCGGGCCGCCGGAGACAAAAATTACCGGAATGTTCAGGCGCAGCGAGGCCATCAGCATCCCTGGGGTGATTTTGTCGCAGTTGGAGATACAGACCATCGCATCCGCACAGTGGGCGTTCACCATGTACTCCACCGAGTCGGCGATCAGTTCGCGAGACGGCAGTGAATACAGCATGCCCCCGTGACCCATAGCGATTCCATCATCCACGGCAATGGTGTTGAACTCTTTGGCGACGCCGCCAGCGGCTTCAATCTGTTCGGCGACCAGCTTACCGAGATCGCGCAGGTGAACGTGACCCGGCACAAACTGGGTGAATGAGTTCACGACGGCGATGATCGGTTTGCCAAAATCGGCATCGGTCATCCCGGTGGCGCGCCACAGCGCGCGGGCACCCGCCATATTGCGACCATGTGTGGTTGTGGCGGAACGATACTTAGGCATGCGTAATTTACTCCCAGTGTCTGTCTGTTAAATGGGACGGTGCGTGCCGTCCCATTTATTTTTAATTTATGGATTTACCTGATCCAACCAGCCCCATTTATCTTCGGTTTCACCGGTGAAGAGGCCAAAGAATGCTTGCTGAATACGTTTGGTGACCGGACCGCAGCGGCCTTCGCCTACCTGGATACCGTCCACGCTGCGAACCGGTGTGATCTCTGCCGCAGTACCGGACATAAACACTTCGTCCGCCAGATACAGAGATTCGCGAGACAGCACCTGCTCACGCACTTCGATATCCAGCTCTTTCGCCAGCTTGATGATCGCATCACGGGTAATACCTGGCAGCGCGGAGGAGGTAAACGGCGGGGTAAACAACACGCCATCTTTCACTTCAAACAGGTTTTCGCCTGCGCCTTCGGAAATATAACCATTCACATCCAACGCGATACCTTCCTGGTAGCCATGACGACGCGCTTCACTCCCTACCAGCAGTGAAGAAAGGTAGTTACCGCCCGCTTTTGCCGCTGTCGGAATGGTATTTGGCGCTGCGCGGTTCCAGGAAGAAACCATCGCATCGATCCCCTGATCCAGCGCTTCTGCGCCCAGGTATGCGCCCCACGGGAACGCCGCGATGATGACGTCAGTGCTGTACCCCGGAGGCGGGTTAACGCCCATCCCCACATCGCCCACAAACACCAGCGGACGAATATATGCGCTGGTCAGGTTGTTTTTACGGATAACATCGCGGCAGGCTTCCATCAGCTCATCAACGCTCTGGGAGACGGGAAAACGATAGATTTTGGCTGAATCATGCAAACGCTGCATGTGTTCACGATGGCGGAACACCACTGGACCTTTGTGAGAGTCGTAGCAACGGATCCCTTCAAACACGGAAGTACCGTAGTGCAGTGCGTGGGACATCACATGAACCTTCGCATCTTCCCAACGAATCATCTCACCATTGAACCAGATGTAATCAGCTTTTTTCGTCGTCATTTTTCTTCCTTTTGCGCTCAGGCGCGGATTTGTTGTGATGTGGTTGTGCTCTGGCAGATAGCAACATGTGCAACATCTACCAGTTTACTTAACTGACTAAACAGTAAGTCGACCGACCGGGGGCTGGCAACGGTCAATTCGATATTTATATTTTGCGCATCGGTGGCGGCTTCCATATTCATGGAGCACACCTGAAAACCACGGTGGCGAACCACGCGTAAAACACGTTCTAACGTTTCCGGGTTGAAGCGAGCTGCCACATTGACCTGATGTTGCATCATGATAATTTCTCCAGCATTTCTGAGTTACTGGCGCCAGGCGGCACCAGGGGCCAGACATTCTCAAGTTCGTCGATTGAGACATGAAGCAGGTATGGCCCATCACTGTTCAGCATGGTGTCGAGCGCCGCTTCAACCTGGTCTTTACGGGTGATGTGTTGGCCAGGAATGCCGAAGGCGCTGGCTAACATGAGGAAATCGGGGTTATCGGTAAGGGTGGTTTCGCTATATCGTTCCTGGAAAAACAGTTGTTGCCATTGTCGAACCATGCCTAACCGCTGGTTATCGAGTAAGACAATCTTCAACGGCAACTGCTTGCGTTTTACGGTGCCCAACTCTTGTACATTCATCATGAAAGAGCCGTCACCGGAGATACAGATAACGGTATCATTCGGCCTCGCAACCTGCGCGCCAACCGCCGCAGGCAGGCCAAAACCCATCGTACCTAAGCCGCTGGAGGTGATGAAATTCTCCGGGCGAGTGTACGTCATATGCTGCGCAGACCACATCTGATGCTGGCCCACATCCGTTGTCACCACGCTGTCTGCGGGTTTACGTTCCGACAGCTGTTTTAACAGCAGCGGCGCATAGATGGCTTCACCGGGATGATCGTAACGCCAGGCGTGCTCAGTACGCAGTTCAGCATTGTGCTGACGCCAGGCGTCAATATTTAACGGTTGCTGTAACGCGGGCAATAATGCGTTCAGATCGCCCTGCAACGCGACATGCGCCTGACGCAGTTTGTTCATTTCCGCCGGATCGATATCCATGTGTATCACGCTGGCGCTCGGCGCAAAGGTATTCAGCTTGCCCGTCACCCGGTCATCAAAACGTGCCCCTACGGCAATCAGCAGATCGCACTCCTGAACAGCGAAGTTTGCCGCTTTAGTGCCATGCATCCCCAACATACCGAGATAATACGGATAGTCGGCATCCACCGCGCCCAGGCCTTTTAACGTGCAGGTCACCGGCATTTGCGTCGCAGCGATAAATTCGCGCAGCGCGGGTACGGCCTGCGCCATGCCTACGCCGCCGCCCACGTACAGCATCGGTTTTTGCGCCTGCGCCATCATCCGACGCGCCTGCTCAACGTCCGCGTGCGGGAAAGCCGTTTCGTTTTCAACGGTGGTGAAATACGGCTCCAGTGAACCATTGGCTAACTGGATATCTTTGGGGATATCAACCAGAACAGGGCCAGGACGACCCGAGTTCGCAACCCGGAAAGCCTCAGCCATGATGCGCGGCAGCTCTTCCAGCGACTGCACGAGGAAGCTGTGCTTCGTACATGCCAACGACAGCCCCAGCACATCAACCTCCTGAAAAGCGTCCGTTCCGATGAACGGAGAGGAAACCTGACCCGTGATGGCCACAACCGGCACGGAATCTAACAGTGCGTCAGCCAGACCGGTGATCAAATTGGTAGCGCCAGGGCCGGACGTGGCGATACAGACGCCCGTTTTGCCCGTTGAACGCGCATAGCCGATTGCCGCCATCGCCGCACCCTGCTCGTGACGACACAACAGATGTTCCACGCCGCCGTCATACAACGCATCGTAAACCGGCATAATTGCGCCACCGGGATAACCAAAAACGGTTTCAACGCCCTGTGCTCGCAAAGCATGTACCACCCACTGTGCCCCATTCATAGCTACATCCCCGCCGTAAATCTGGAGAAACAGAATTTTATGCTATTAGTCATTATCTGCTCCTCGTTTATGTTTTTAAGGTCAAAAAAAACCCCCGGACCTTTCGGTGCGGGGGTCTTAGTTCGTTAAGGCTTGATTTCTAAGCCTTTCCTCGTCCAAGTGCAGCCCCGCACGGTGGGATAATAATCACCACCACGCTAATCACGACCAGGCTAATCACTCGTAGAAGGGCTGTCATTTTTGTCTATTCTTGCATCTTGTTCGAAGGAATGCCTAAAGAGTTACCATAGCTTTCGCCAATAGCACAAGATATTTTTATTTTCATTTTTCTGACGCAGCTAACGGTTTAGCAAAAAATCATTGTTTTTTATACAAAAAACAGGAAATGAAAAATTTTCACTTTTTGCCTCATAAACAACAGCAACCCCCATCTTTTTTTCGCATCTGTTATTTTTTGCGAGCACGCTTCCGAACAGCAAAGCATATTTTGAAAACGCGATAAAATTACCTGAATATGCGCCGAAAATTAACAATCATGCAGGATATTTCTGGTTTTTAATGCAGCATAATTCTCTCAACGGGAGGAGTTATGTCACTGTCGATTGTTCACACACGCGCCGCACTTGGCGTTAATGCGCCGCCAATAACCATCGAGGTGCATATCAGTAATGGCCTGCCGGGTTTAACAATGGTTGGGCTACCTGAAACGACGGTAAAGGAGGCCCGGGATCGGGTTCGCAGCGCAATCATCAATAGCGGGTATGAATTTCCGGCGAAGAAAATCACCATTAATCTGGCCCCGGCAGATTTACCCAAAGAGGGCGGAAGATATGATTTACCTATCGCAATTGCGCTTCTGGCGGCGTCAGAGCAACTTACAACAAATAAGCTTAATGAATATGAACTGGTAGGCGAACTGGCCCTTACAGGTGCGTTACGTGGCGTTCCAGGCGCGATATCCAGTGCAACCGAGGCGATTCGGGCAGGCAGACATATCATTGTTGCAAAAGAGAATACGGCGGAAGTTGGGCTAATCAGCGGGGAGGGATGCCTGATTGCAGATCATCTGCAAACGGTATGCGCATTTCTGGAAGGGAAACGTGATCTTGAGAAACCAGTCTCTACCGATTCTGACGCCTGTTTACTGCATGACGATCTCAGTGATGTTATCGGTCAGGAACAGGGGAAACGAGGCCTGGAAATCACGGCCGCAGGAGGGCACAACCTGCTGCTGATAGGCCCACCAGGTACGGGAAAAACCATGCTGGCCAGCCGCATTAATGGGCTACTGCCATCATTAAGCGACAAAGAAGCGCTGGAAAGTGCGGCGATTCTCAGCCTGGTGAACGCCGATACGGTACAAAGGCAGTGGAAACGGCGTCCTTTCCGCTCGCCTCATCACAGCGCGTCATTAACGGCAATGGTAGGGGGAGGTTCAATACCCGCGCCAGGAGAAATATCGCTGGCGCACAACGGTATTCTGTTTCTGGATGAACTGCCTGAGTTTGAGCGACGCACGCTGGATGCGCTGCGTGAACCTATTGAGTCTGGTCAGATACACCTTTCGCGCACCCGGGCAAAGATCACCTATCCTGCGCGCTTCCAACTGGTTGCAGCGATGAATCCCAGCCCGACCGGTCACTATCAGGGGAACCATAATCGCTGTAGCCCGGAACAGACGTTGCGCTACCTCAGCCGTTTATCCGGCCCCTTTCTCGATCGATTCGATCTCTCGCTCGAAATTCCCCTGCCACCGCCCGGTATACTCAGCCAGGCAGCGGTGAAAGGCGAGGACAGCGCTACAGTGAAAGTACGGGTGATATCCGCACGGAAACGCCAGTACGAACGACAGGGGAAGCTAAACGCCCATCTGGACAGCCAGGGTATACGAAAGTACTGCTCTCTACACAGTGATGATGCGCACTGGCTGGAGGAGACGCTGATACATCTGGGATTGTCTATACGAGCCTGGCAGCGCTTACTGAAGGTTGCCCGTACCATTGCCGATCTGGAACAAACGGAGAATATTACGCGCCTGCATTTGCAGGAGGCTGTGGGCTATCGGGCAATAGACAGGCTACTGATTCATTTACAAAAACTACTGACGTAAAAAAAGGGCATTTCGCCCTTTTTTTATTAATCGTCAGATTCGGTGTAGTCTTCCGCACCTTCCATCTGCGGTTTACCGCCAGACAGAGTGTGGAAACGTTTTGGACGCTTAATACGCGTCATATATTTAGACCAGACGCGTTCTGCTTCTGTCACCGGCTCACGTTCGCCACGGCATACCGCGACAAACAGTCTCTCTTCTTCGGTTACTGGCTCACGTTTCCCCAGATCCAGCTCATTGAAGGCATAACCATGACGTTCAAGCAGTTGTGCCTCTTTGATGGTGAAATCACCATGACGAGAGAATCCGCGTGGATAATATTTGTTGTCGAAATATCGATTAGTCGTCGTAAAGCTTTCCGCCATCCTGCACGCTCCTAATTCTTTGGCCGAGCTATTTATGGCGCGGAGTATTAGTTACGCTTGACAGAGTGTAAAACAAAAGATTTAAATCATTACGACAAATAATTTTGTGGAGAGCGTTGTGGATACGGAATTGTTAAAAACTTTCCTGGAAGTTAGCCGGACACGCCACTTTGGACGAGCGGCAGAAGCGCTCTACCTGACCCAATCGGCGGTCAGTTTTCGGATAAGACAACTGGAAAATCAGCTTGGTGTGAACCTGTTCACCCGGCACAGAAACAATATCCGCTTAACCGCAGCAGGTGAAAAGCTACTACCCTATGCAGAAACGCTGATGAATACGTGGCAGGCGGCACGTAAGGAAGTGGCGCATACATCGCGGCATAATGAGTTTTCTATCGGTGCCAGCGCTTCTCTGTGGGAGTGCATGCTCAATGACTGGCTGGCACGCTTATATCAGTCTCTGGAGCCGCAAGCCAGTCTGCAATTTGAAGCCAGGATCGCTCAACGCCAGTCGTTAGTAAAGCAACTCCATGAACGTCAGCTTGATCTGCTCATTACCACCGAAGCGCCAAAAATGGATGAGTTTAGCAGCCAATTGCTGGGACATTTCACACTCGCGTTGTATTGCAGCAGCCCATCACAGATGAAAGATGAATTAAATTATCTGCGTCTTGAGTGGGGGCCTGATTTTCAACAGCATGAAGTGGGTTTGATTGCGAGCGATGAGGTTCCCGTTCTTACCACCAGTTCAGCTGAACTGGCGAGACAGCAACTGTCTGCTCTTAATGGATGCAGTTGGCTTCCAGTTGGCTGGGCCAAAGAAAAAGGCGGGCTTCATACCGTTGCCGACAGCGCTACGCTTTCACGCCCGTTATATGCAATATGGCTACAAAATAGCGATAAACATACGTTGATCCGCGATCTGTTAAAAACAAACGTCCTGGAAGATTAAAGGGACAGCCATGGCAAGGATGCCGGGAAAGGAGTTGAATGGATATGCTGGGGGCCGTTTTTCAGGCAAAAAAAATCCTTAGCAAATGCTAAGGATAATTTTCTGGCAGGGGCGGAGAGACTCGAACTCCCAACACCCGGTTTTGGAGACCGGTGCTCTACCAATTGAACTACGCCCCTAATTAGGGTGGCGGAACGGACGGGACTCGAACCCGCGACCCCCTGCGTGACAGGCAGGTATT
>ERZ857982.266-NODE-266-length-86121-cov-14.428834_pt1 | contig 86121 bp, 82 predicted proteins | sample MGYA00519955_ERZ857982 | MGnify/ENA primary metagenome ERZ857982 (study PRJEB31778, sample SAMEA3449416) | human gut metagenome | biome: human gut; feature: human-associated habitat; material: faeces | place: United Kingdom | collected 2010/2012 ... | reverse complement strand
TTGAAGACAAAGATACTAATTTTAAAATTTCCCCCTCAGGTTTTTACGTTGATCCTTAAAGTTTACTATTCCGGGTCAGTCTGAAAACCCTGTGGGTATGTTAAATTTACACTGTTAGTTTGCATAATCTAAAAATAAAGAATGGTATATCTCCGACTCCCCTAAACTGTGCCCTGAACGCTTTAATTTTTGCATTGAATGATTCTGCAAATGCATTTGTTTCCCTGTTAACGAAATAGTTTAGTATTGTTTCATAATAGTTCTGCATGGTATTTGTTACGGTTCTGAAACATCCGTATCCAAGCTTTTCTATTTTATTGTACCACAAGGCAAGCTTTCCACGTGCCACATCCTTGTCATAGTGCTTATTATACACGTTGGTCAACTCTATAGCTAAGTCGTAAACTGATTTCAATTCCGGATAATGTTCGAATATGATTTCCGCACGTATTCTTTGGGATTCAGTCCATTTACTAAAATGCTTGACAAGTACATGTTTAGCCCTTGCCAGCAGCTGCCTACGGGTATCGCCATTGGTATATCGAAACGGAACATACTCTATATGTTGCTCTCTGCACCTCTGAATTTCATCGTTCTCTAAATCCCGTGCCAGCCAGCGATAAGTAATCCTGAGTTCATCAATTGCCTCATAAAAGAGCTTCTGTACATGAAACCGGTCATTTGTCATAGTGGCGTTTGGAAAAGCCGTTCGGACAATTCGCATCATGGTCGGCGAAAGATCTAAAGTGACCTCTTTGACTGTCTTGCGCTTGGAGACATGAATCATTTCAAGCACCTTTATGACGTCTTCAGACTTCGTACCACGTATCATGGCCACAAGTGTACCTTTGCCACCACGTCCCGCACGGTTAGTGACAACAGTATATAATTCTCCGCAGCTCAAAGAAGTCTCGTCAATACAAAGGCTAGGACCTATGTTATGTTTGAACAGGACATATTCTGAGGCATGATCTAACTGGTCCCCACTGTCTGTATGCGCTGATAAACTCCTTGTACTGTGAAGTCAACAGTTTACCGTTTACCCCATAAGCATCTGCTATGGAGCTTATGCTAGCCGCGGTAGTTTCAATCTTCTTCTTTTAAAAAAGCAACGAACTCAGGAGTGAGTTTCGTCCCTTCGGCCGTAAGATCATCGTAGGTATAGGAAAACGTTTCCCCTGTAGCTTTGTCATACCAGCGACGACGTCTTACGTGGAGATAAACAGGTTTACCACGCAGAGGAAAGTCCTGAATCACTTTCTCATCTGTAAAACCATGTGAAATCACAGTTCCACTCTTGTAATCAGAACGTTCCATGTAGTTTTTTTCATCAAGCCAAACTTCGATTTTGACGGAGTCGTCATGCCAACCGGAGATCTCGAAATACGTCATTAAAACTTCGGGGAAGATGACTCGTAGTAATTTATGGAGGTTGCGATTGGAAGGCATTGGACAGATTATTTTAATTTGAACACAAAGATAGTTCACTTTCGCGTATTAACATAACATACCCACAGGGTTTTCGGACTGACCCACTATTCCGACCAGCCCCCAACAAATATTAACCACGATAATCATAAAGTTCCGGGAATTTGCATACATTTGCACCACGCTTATAAAAACATCATAGGTGCAATAATAAACATGGAAAATGAACTTCTGTCGCTCATTCCTGAATATATACCTTTAGGGCTCGGCGTATATGATAAAGATGGATATCTGAAATACGCCAATGACACTACACTAAAAATGTTCGGTGTAACTATGAAGGATATTTATAATATTAATATCTTCGATGACCCTAACATCACGGCAGAAGATAAAACTCTCCTAAAGCAAGGGTGGAATGTCTCTTTTGAAACCGATTATGATTTCGATCTTTGTGAAAACTTCTACGAAACACCCATCAAAGGAATCAGAAAATACTTTGTCACCAAAGTAACTATCATGCGCGATCCCAAAGGAAATCGTCAAGGCTATTTATTAGCCTGTGAAGATATCACCGTAAAGAAAGCACAAGAGCGGGAAATTATTGAAAGCTACAAGAAAATAAAAGCAACACAAAAGGAATTATCACTAGCCTTGAATGCTGGGAAGCTATCCTCATGGAACTACAATATAAAAGAGGGTCTGTTTTGCAAATTCGATGTTCATATCGAAAATATTGAGAAAAGATCATTGCAATCCATATATGAGAGCATTCATCCCGATGACAGAAATAAATTCATGGCATTACTGGAAGCTGTTGCTCATAAACAGAAACTCCCGGAAAACAGGATTATATTAAGAGTTCTGGAAAACAATGCAACAGATTATAGGTACTCCAGCTTTACCTACAGTGCAGTAGAAGATGAAGCTGGCAATATAGTTGTCATCACATTTATTCAACGGGATATTACCGAAGACATTATATACCAGCAAAATCTGATTACAGCCAAAAACAAAGCAGAAGAAGCGGACAAATTGAAGTCCACATTCCTCGCTAACATGAGTCATGAAATCCGTACTCCACTCAATGCAATTGTAGGATTCTCCGAATTGCTGACCGAAACGGATGATGCGGAAGAAAAATTTGAATATAAACAACTGATTGAAACCAACAGTGAGATACTCCTGAAATTAATCGGGGACATTCTCGATCTATCAAAAATTGAAGTTGGCTCCATTGATATCAATCGTCAGAAACTGAATTTGTGCCAGCTTTGCGATGAATTATACCGGTCCTTCCAACAACGGATTAAAAATCCCAAAGTTATCCTCAAACTCATCAATCCATATACCAAATGTGTGGCGAATTTCGACAAATATCGCTTTATGCAGATATTCACAAACTTTGCTACAAATGCCATTAAGTATACGCCACAAGGTGAAATTGTAATGGGATACGAATGTATGCCCGGACAGGTAAGAATCTATGTAAAGGATAGTGGCATCGGAATACCGGAGGAGAAAAAGAACCGTATCTTCAGTCGTTTCGAGAAATTAGATACTTTTGCCCAGGGAACCGGCTTAGGACTTTCTATCTGTAAAGCCATTGCCGATGCTACAGGCGGAGAAGTAGGCTTTAAATCCAAAGCCAACATAGGTTCTGAGTTCTGGTACATCGGATATACCGATGTCGAATATGTCGAAAAATCAGAGGTTGCAGACGAGGACTTAAATAACAAAAGTACAGAACACCTTTCAGCCAATTCCTCAGTAAAGATTAAAGATCTGAATATTCTGATAGCGGAAGATAATGACAGCAATTACCTGTTAATCAAGAAACTTCTTAAAGACAATCAACTAACCCGCACCATAACCGGAGTAGAAGCTATCGAGAAAATCAAAGCCCAGACCTTTGACATCGTCTTTATGGATATGCGGATGCCGGTAATGAATGGACTGGAAGCAACTTCCCTCATCCGGGAATTCAACCAGATTACTCCTATTGTTGCCCTTACTGCCAATGCTTTCGACTCCGACAGAGAGAATGCATTAGCTGCAGGATGCAATCATTTCATGACAAAACCTGTCAAAAAGCGAGAATTAATGGATTTACTTTTCAGATATTTCAAACAACAACCCCAATAACAGGATTATTTCTGATTCAATTTACGTATCACTTTAGCAGGATTTCCCACAGCCAACGAGTCTGCCGGAATATCATGCGTAACCACTGAACCTGCACCGATTACACAACGGTCGCCAATAGTCACTCCCGGACAAATTGTCGCATGACCGCCAATCCAGCAGCGTTCACCAATGGTTACCGGCAGACAATTCTCATAGGCATCCCTTTCGTCAGCATCAAGCGGATGTTGCGCCGTATAAATATGTACTCCCGGAGCAATCAGCGTTTTCCGGCCAATAGTAACTTTAGCACCATCCAAAATAACAGCACCGAAATTGATAAAAACTCCTTCAGCTGCATATATACCATCCCCATAATCGCAATAAAAGGGTGGTTCTACAAAAAAATCCGGAGCGGAATTCGGGAAAAGTGAACGGGTAACCTCCGGCATTTTAGAGGTATGATATTCAGTCACATTCAACTGATGCAGCTTCTTTTTTACTTCAGCCCGATAGGCATACATTTCAGGAGTATGAGCATCGTAATGAAGCCCTTCGCGCATACACTTTAATTCTTCTTGAAGTGTTCTCATCTTAAAAATGATTTTATTATTAACTCGTTAAAAGCACTGCAAAGTTAGTATAAATTCAGGCACCTGTATGCCCATGTTTCTGTAAAAAAAGTAAATGCCCAAAACCATAAAAAAGGCTCAATTGTTATCTAAATATTCGGAATTATCAGGTGTACAACAAACAGTCTTTTAGTTTAAAAAAGTTGAAAGTAGATAATCCTACGCTTATTTTCTGTTTGCTGGCACTCGATTTGCGGATATTATTACAGAGTATTAACCAATATACTCCTGATATTAGTATGACAACATGTATAACTAAAAATAAATGATTATGGAAACAAACGAAAAATTAATTGCAGTCGTAGAAATCGGTGGTGACAAAGCAACTCAATTCTGGGCAAGAGCTGATGATTTGGCGCAAGCATACAATGAGAAATCAACGGATATAGTCTATTCAGTAAAGAAACTTCCTGATTCTGATAACCTCTTTCACTTCTTCGCTACCTCAAAAGAAGAAATGACGCAGGAAACCTTGTTGGAATGTAGCCGTGAGTTCCTGGATGAATTATTGACATTAGTTCCCAGCGAATGCGTCAGAATATCCGTTATCGGACCTAAAGCAGGCTAAAAAAGCATACCGTAAACTGGCAAAGCAAAGGATTGGGCAGGCAGAAAAGAGGCAGCTAGGAATACATTCATTATCTTTGCAACTGTTTTTGTAAACCCAACCCTATATAAAATGAAGTTACTCTGGCTCGACCTCAACAGCTCATACGCACATTCTTCCCTGGCACTTCCGGCACTACATGCCCAGATTGCTGATGATACATCCATAGAATGGGATATCGTATCAGCCACTATTAATGAGAATGTAGGTCTGACTGTCAATGAAGTCTACCATCGCCAACCTGACATACTTGCCGCTACAACCTGGCTCTTCAACCATGAGCAATTGCTCCACATCCTTTCAAGAGTAAAAGCACTCCTACCACAATGCTGCATTGTATTAGGCGGCCCTGAGTATCTGGGAGACAATGAATACTTCCTACATAAGAACCCTTATGTCAGCTGTGTATTCAGAGGAGAAGGAGAAGAAGTGTTCCCGCAATGGCTCGCATGCCGGAACGAACAGGAAAAGTGGAATACCATTCCCGGACTCTGTTATCTCGACTCCAACGGGCAGTACAGAGACAACGGCATAGCACGTGTACTGAAATTCTCTGATCTCATACCTCCCGAGAAAAGCCGTTTCTTTAATTGGAGCAAACCATTCGTACAGCTGGAAACGACACGAGGCTGTTTCAACACCTGTGCATTCTGCGTCAGCGGAGGTGAAAAGCCTGTACGTACACTTTCCATAGAAGCTATTCGCGAACGACTCCAAATCATTCATCAACATGGTATTAAAAACGTGCGTGTACTCGACCGTACTTTCAATTACAATACCCGCCGGGCAAAAGAACTGCTTGAGCTTTTTCTTGAATACCACCCTGATATACGCTTCCATCTGGAAATACACCCTGCACTTCTTTCCGAAGAACTGAAAGAAGAATTGAAACACTTGCCCGAAGGTCTGTTACATCTGGAAGCAGGCATACAAAGCCTGCGTGAAACTGTACTCGAAAAAAGCCGGAGGATGGGAAAGCTGACAGACGCATTGGAAGGTCTGAAATTCCTGTGTTCTCTCCCCAATATGGAAACACATGCCGATTTAATAGCAGGACTCCCACTCTACCATCTTTCAGAAATATTCGAAGATATCCGTGTTCTGGCAGCATACGGTGCAGGAGAAATACAACTGGAGTCTCTCAAATTACTCCCCGGTACGGAAATGCGTAGAAGAGCGGAAGAATTGGGCATCCAATATTCTCCCCTACCACCCTATGAAGTGCTTCAAACCCGCGAGATCAATGTAAGTGAATTGCAAACAGCCCGTCAACTCTCCCGCCTGCTGGATGGATTTTATAATACTCCAGCCTGGCAATCCATCACCCGTAAACTCATTCTGAAAGAAGAAAAATTCCTGTATCGGTTCCTGGAACACCTGATACAAATAGGTTTGATAGACCAACCGATAAGTCTGGAAAAACGAGGACTTATTCTGTATGAATTCTGTAAGCACAACTATCCGGAATATCAGTTAGAAGCCAGCATTGCTTGGATAGAGGCCGGCATGTCACTGAAAAAACTTCCGGCAGAAAAGGTAAAGACCAAACGGCAGGTTCCCCCGGAGAACTGGCAAGTACTGTATGGCCAATACAAAGAGAATCTCCGCCTTTGTTTCCTGCCTGTCAATGAGGAAACCAATCAAGGCTATTGGTTTGGTTTCGAATCGGAGATACAGAAGCCGGAACCCGTATTCAAAGCAATGAATTAACTGAAAAGATAAATGGAAGACAAGACCATAGAAAAAGTAGATTTCTCCATCGAGGAACTGGAAACAAATTATTATGAATGTACATTTGACAAATGTAACTTTTCAGATAAGCCTATCGGAAGAGTTATATTCGAAAAATGTACATTCAAAGAGTGCAACCTTTCATTAGTAAAAACCAGTAATACCTCTTGGTTGGATGTCCTGTTCACCGATTGCAAAATGACAGGCATCAACTTCAGCCTCAGCAACCGCTTCGGCTTGTCTGTGGAATTCCATAATTGTCTGTTGTCCTACGCCCTTTTTACTGAGATGAAACTGAAAGGAACCCGTTTTATAGGGTGCGATTTGCAAAACACAGACTTTATGGAAACCGACCTTTCCAATGCAGTATTTAAAGATTGCGACCTTTGTTATGCTTCTTTCCATCATACCAACCTGGAAAAAGCAGATTTCACTACTGCACGCAATTATACTTTAAATCCTGCTGCCAACCGTCTGAAAAAAGCGAAGTTCTCCCGCTACGGACTGGAAGGGTTGCTTACAGGATTAGGAATAGAAGTTGTCGATTAACTTCTCCTTGTATAACTTGGGAGTAGGTGCAGTACTACAAGGTAATGTAACCCAAACAGTTGTGCCTACACCTGCTTCCGAAGTCAACCCAATAGATCCACCCATACATTCCGCAATGGACTTACATATAGGCAACCCTAACCCAACTCCTTGTTTAAAAGAGTCCACTTTTTCAAAACGTTCAAAAATAACAGGCAATTTATCCTGCGGAATACCACATCCGGTATCCGTTACCTTTATCTCAATACCTTGTTCTGTAACGCCATAAGTAATATCAATATACCCTTCCTGAGTATGCTTCAAAGCATTGGACAAGAAGTTATTCAATATCTGTTTCACACGCTTTGTATCCAGTTCAGCCATATAGCCCTGTCTCGGTTTATGAATACGGATATCCAGTCTTCCGGCTGCTTTCATCCTGTACTCGGTAGCACTTTCCATTATCAAGTCGGACAGACAAAACCACGTGGGATGCAGATCTATATACCCCGCCTCTATCTTCGAAATATCAAGAATATCATCCACTATTTTCAGTAGAAGCGCATTGTTGTGATTGATCAAATTACAAAATTCTTTCTTTTCCGCTATATCCTCAGTATCCGCCAATATGCTGGAGAAACCAACAATAGCATTCAAAGGAGTACGGATTTCGTGACTCATATTTGCCAGGAAAGCCGTCTTCAGTCGATTGGCTTCCTCTGCTTTGTCTTTCGCTTTCCGCAAATCGCTTTCCAGCTTTTTCCTCTCGTCAATAATCTGGGTACCTCCAATCAGAATAGCAGGTTTTCCACCCTCATCATACTCATATATGATACCATAGATATTTCTCCAAGATAAAGTATTGTCCGCATTCTGGTATAAGAACTCTTCATCAATAAGCTTGGAACAACCTTTCTCCAATCCATCTATCGCTTCATAGATTCTTTTTCTGTATTCCGGCAATACATGCGACAGGTGCTCATCCACATCTACTACTACAGTTCCCTACTCCCCTTTCTCCAGGTTTCCTTCCCAAATAATCTCTTTACGCTTCAAATCCCACTTCCATAGTTTCAGCTTAATTGCTTTCACCAGCAAGTGGTGTTGAAGACTTTGCTGTTTCAGTTGCTGTTGCTTCTGCTCCAACTCCTGCATCAAAAGATTATAAGGCTTCATTAGTTCCTCCTCACCATCAATATCAGGAAGACGGTTGCGAATTTTATTATATTTTCGGAAATAATAGACTGCCGCTATCAGTGAAACAATGAAAGCAAACAGAGTTATTAAATATAAAATATACGTCATGATTCAAGTTATCCTTATATATTGAATTACAAAGAAACTCAATTATAAGATAACCCCTGAGTTATATTTTCAATTGATTATTAAAAATAGTATCAAATGATATTAAAAAAAGTACTATACAACTAATATACAGCATTTTAAGAATCCATATCCTTCTGAGCATTCTTAAATTCCGAAGGAGTCATTCCCGTTCTTCCCTTAAACAACTGATGGAATGTAGGCATGCTGTTGATGCCTGATGATTCAGCAATTGCACGCAAAGTGTAATCGGGTTGTTCCTTCATTAAATGTATCGCATAATTCAGGCGCAGGTTATTGATATATCCGTTCAGGTTAGTGTCCGTATTCTCCTTTATCATCTTGGCAAAACGAGTATTATTCATGCGGACAATTCTAGTCAGCTCTTCTCTCGATAAGTCGGGAGAAAGATACATTTTATCCCGTTTTATAATATAATCCAGTTTTTCGAAAATCATCTTATTCATCTGCTTATCCTGCTCCTCGTTATCACCGGATTCGTCTTCCACTTTCTCTGGAAAAGAGAGATCTTTCTCTACACCCAGTTGCGAACGGTCCATTTCTTCCTGCATGGAAAATTGCTCGTTAATGCGTTTTACCAGCGCTTTATTTTTGTTTCTGATTACACAATTTTGATGCCATAGTCTCCACAAAAAGAATAAAGCCAGTAATGTGCCACTCAGAATACATATCAGCGTAATGGTTCGTATCTTCAGCTGAAACGCCTGTTCCGAGATACGGGCTTCTTTCTCGTTTAGCTCATAAAGTGCATCCAGTTCCAGTGCGGCATTCTGCTTTTCCCGCTGGTAAATGCTATCTTTTATTGCAGTGATATCCCTTTGAAGATTTATAACCGTTTTATAGTTCTCTAATTTAACATTGGCTTGTATTTCCAAATTCAGGATACTGAGATACTGGCTATTCAATGTATCCTGCTGACGCATTACTTCCTTAAAATCACGACAATTATCCAATACGGCCTGATATTTTCCCAAAAGCAATAAATAAGGAGTAGCATCAAATTTACCATCAGGAGTGGAAGCAGCATTTGTCGACTGATATTTCTTATAATATACAGCTGCACGCTTCTGGTCTCCCATCAAATGGAAAAGATAAGCCAATTTGGAGTATACATACGCAAATTGCAGATCCAATAAGTCCGCACGGATTTTCGATTGTTCACTCATCCTGTCAAGTAACTTTTCGCGTTGCAGACCTATTTCCAAAGCCTCGTTCGATCGCTTGTCAGCAATCAGATAGCCCATCTTCACTCCATAGAAATAGGAAAGCATCGTTTCATAGTCTTCATTTTTAGAATTATCGAGCAAGTCAATGGCCTGATCAAAGAACAGATACCCCTCTTCTTTGAAAGAAAGCCTTCTTTTGTTCTCTCCCATACAAAACAATAACTTACATTCGGACTGTATATCTTTAAGTTCGCGCGCCAGCTCCACCCCCTGAACAGCATAGCGCATGCTTTCCTTATATTCACTTAATAGAGAAAATAATTCAGCCATGGATACCGTCATCCTCAACAAATGTGAAGGATTATCATGTGACAGGGAATCGCTGACATAAGCCCTGCGAGCATAATAAAGAGCGGATTTATTCCTGTACATATTGCGATAAACCACACTGCGCAGCTCATCAACAATATTTAGAGGCATTGCACTGTTTACTTCAGCTTTATCCAATAATTGCAAGGTCCTAACAGGATCTTTCATATAATCCTTCATAATATACTCCCTGGTATATTGTTCCGGCCCACGGTTGTCCTCCCCTGCCCGGACAGGCAAAGACAAGAATCCTAATAAAAGGAAACACAAGTAGTAGAAATGCCTCATAATATCTTTCTTATTCTTCTGTGTCTATTTTCTGGTGGACTGCACAGTCTGCGCAAATACCCTTGATAACGTAATTTATACCGGTCTGCATAAACCCTTCCGGAAGGTTGACCGTCGGAGCATGCACACTTCGAATGCAGTACGTCTTGTGGCACTGCTCACAATAGAAATGCATGTGCTGGTCTTCCACCGTGCACATACAGCAATCTTCGCAAACCGCATATTTCAGCGAACCGCTTCCATCGTCCACTCCATGTATCAGGTGATGGGAAAGAAACAGGGTTAATGTCCGGAAGATAGTAGATTTATCAACCGTGTCGAGTTTATCCTCCAGGTCAGTCACGGACACGGCCCGCTTCATCTCCATCATGGTACGGAGAATCAGCAGCCGCATGGCCGTAGGCTTTATATCCCGCAGGGACAATTTATGCAAATATATTTCTTCCATATTTCTTAAAACTTCTTTCTCAATATACGGACTGAATTCAGCACCACCAACAAAGCTACGCCGACGTCAGCAAACACTGCCGCCCAAAGAGTGGCAAATCCGCAGGCACCCGCCAGCAACACCAACACCTTCACCGTAATAGCACCTACTATATTTTGCATCACTATCCGTCGTGTTGCCCGCCCTATAGAGATAGCGGTTGCAACTTTGGATGGCTGATCAGTCTGAATAACGACATCCGCGCTTTCGATGGCAGCGTCCGAACCTAACCCTCCCATGGCAATACCTACATCACTGAGAGCCAATACAGGAGCATCGTTCATACCATCTCCGACAAATGCGACAGACATACCCGGAACAGAATTGAGTTGTTCCAAATGAACGGCCTTATCTTCCGGCAATAAGTCACCGTAGGCTTTGTCAATTCCCAATTCCTTTGCAAAGATATTAACAATCTCTTGTTTATCCCCGGATAACATTTGAATATTATCTATTTTTAAAGCCTTTAATTTTTTAATAGCATCTACCGCATCCTCTTTCAGAGTGTCTGAAAGCAGCAGTTGTCCGGCATACTTCCCATCCACGGCACAGACCACTACCGTAGCTACACAATCCGCAAGTTCTTCGGGTACAGCTATCTGACGGTCAGTCAATAAACGGATATTACCGACAAGTACCTGATGGTGTTCCACCTCAGCTTCCAGACCGTATCCGGCCAATTCATTCAGAGAAGTCACAACCGCAGGCTCCACACCACGTCCGGAAGCATAGTGAACAATGGCTTGTGCCACAGGATGGCTACTTTTCTTTTCTACAGATGCCACTAAACTCAGTAATTCATCTTCGGGGATATCTGTAGCCTGTATGGACGTCACACGGAAACTACCGGTAGTCAACGTACCTGTTTTATCGAATACAACTGCATTGATACGGGTTATGGCATCCAGATAATTACTTCCTTTAAACAGGATACCTGTACGCGAAGCCGCTCCTATTCCGCCAAAATAGCCCAATGGGATACTAATAACCAATGCACAAGGGCAGGATATTACCAGAAACACCAGTCCCCGATAGAGCCAGTCATTGAACACATAGTCAAATCCCGGATGCACAGCCGCAACAAGTGCAGGAAGGGCAACGATAAGAAAAGCCAACAGGACTACAATCGGTGTATAGATACGGGCAAACTTCCGGATAAAAAGTTCCGCCGGTGCTTTCCGTTCCGCCGCATCCTGAACTAAAGTAAGAATACGTGCCAGAGTGCTATGATCATAAGGTTTCGTCACTTGTATGCGCACTGCCTGTCCGCTGACAATCATACCGGCAAGCACCTCGCCTCCTTCGGAGACATTGCGCGGCATACTCTCCCCCGTCAGTGCTGAAGTATCGAAGACGGCATAAGGATTTTGCAGGCTACCATCCAAGGGAACCCGTTCGCCGGGCTTCACTTCGATCACTTCTCCTACATTTACCTCACGGGGAGAAACAGTACTTAGTATCCCCTTTCGGTACACATCTACCTGTTCGGGACGTACATCCAGCAAATCCTTGATATTACGGGATGCCTGGTTCACAGCCTTATCCTGCAACATCTCTCCGATGGAATAGAGTAGCATTACTGCCAGTGCTTCCGGATATTCTCCGATATAGAAAGCTCCAAGGGAAGCCAATGCCATCAGCGAAAATTCATTGAACCAGTCTTTTTGCAAAATACTCTCCCAAGCTTCGCGCATCACGGGCAGTCCGACAGGCAGGAAGCCTATAAGAAACCAAAGGAACTCGATAACCGGATTAACGAACCACGTCCATTCCTGATGCTGGAAGATAATACCCAACAGAAGGAAGACACCAGACAACACCGGAGCCCACCACTTCTTAATGATAGATTTCTCTTTTTCTTTGCTCTGCGAATGAGTATGTGAACAACAACACTGACATTTACTTTCCATAATCTTTTTATTTTTTTAGTTGGTACAAAGGTAAGGAATAGGAAATGCAACTGGGTTGCAAAGGGGCCATTGACAACTTATTATAAATTATTTCTGTAATTGCATAGAACTAAAATCCTATTCGCAAGAAACTAACTCTGTTTATGCACATTGTTATTCTTACAACAAATATTATTATTTCTTACAACAGTTATGCTTCTTTCTTACAACAGCTATTGTAAGAAAGAAGCATAACTGTTGTAAGATTATTTTTTAGCACTTTCAAGAATAATTTCTTGTATCCCGGAGATTAAACGGATTGAAAAGAGGATAAGTTATTAAACATTCTCAAAAAGAGCAATCACTGTCAAACTTTTATTGAAGATAAATAGTTTAATATATAAATATAAACAACGAACCAATATGAAAAATGTAGTACTCATAGGAGCCAGCGGTTTTGTAGGAACCGCCATCCTGAATGAATTGCTGAACAGAGGCCATAAAGTAACTGCCATTGTACGCGACCCGGCCAAAGTGACCGCCAGCAATCCGAACCTGAAAGTCATTCAGGCAGATGTAACCGATACCGATGTTCTGATTGAGGCCAGTAAAGGTAAAGACGCCGTCATCAGTGCTTATAACCCCGGCTGGAAGAATCCCAATATATACGAAGAAACGCTGAAGAACTATCCGCTGATAGTGGATAGTGTGAAGAAGGCCGGTGTTGAGCGTCTACTTATCGTGGGCGGTGCCGGAACCCTGTTCTATGCTCCCGGAAAGATGGTGATGGATGCTGACGATATTCCAGCCAAACTGTTGCCCGGAATCAAATCCCTCGGAGAATTCTATCTGAATACACTTCGTAAAGAAAACGATATTGACTGGATATTCCTCTCCCCTGCCGCCAACATGACACCAGGAGAACGTACCGGAAAGTTCCGTATCGGAAAAGACGACTTAGTGGTAGGTGTAAATGGAGACAGCAATATCTCCGTTGAAGACTATGCCGTGGCAATGGTAGACGAATTGGAACAGAAGCACCACCACAAGGAGCGCTTCACCATAGGATATTAAACAAGGCTATTTCAGAAAAGGATTTCTTTAAATTTCAAAACAGAATAAATGCCGGCAAATAAAGAATCACTCTTCTTTTTACCGGCATTTGTCTTTTTACCAAACTTAATTGAACTAACCCTATTTATTCTGCATTCTTTTTCAGCCATTCCAACCTGCGCATATCAGGCAGGTGCTTTACCTTGAAGTTCTCAAACTTAACATTAAATCCGCCTCCATCGGGACAGGCAGCCATGAATCCGACCTTCACCGGAATATTATCCTGCAACCATGCATTCCGCATCATCGTATAAGTCTTGTCATCGAACGAATAGAAGATTTCAACGGCATCCAGCCTGCGGACAGCTTTAATCCAAATATAAGGAACAGGTTTATCCAACGTGATTACACTCCAGTCACTGGTCTTGTGAGTCACCACTGTACTCAGATTGAATTTTCCGTCTACAAACTCAATGCCTGCTTTGATGTAGTTTTCATGATCGATGCGCAACATCAGTCCCGCTTGGTCAAAGCGTGCCTTATAATCGCCAGTCACTTTCACTTTAACTTCAAATTCACCGCCATACGTTGCATAATAGAAAGGGGCGTCATCCACAGTAAAGCCATAATGAGAGATACGCCAATAATCACTCTGCGGAGTGACAAACATCGAAAGACTTTTATCTTTTATTTCCCACTGTTCAGGTTCGTTGAACCACTGCATTTTTTCCAATGTCTGAGCAAAAGAGGCTTGTACCCCAATCATCATCAACAGACTAAAAAGTAACTTTTTCATTTCTCGTGTTATTTTAATGAATTATTATTCTGATATATATTTAGCCCTGTCCGCTTCGGTGATCGTACGTAGCACACGGCAAGGATTACCGACGGCCAGCACATTGGCAGGAATACTTTTTGTAACCACACTTCCGGCACCAATAATCGTATTGTCACCAATCGTCACTCCCGGCAACACACAGACCTGGGCACCAATCCACACATTATTTCCGATAGTGATAGGATAGGCATATTCAAGCCCCTGGATTCTCTGTTCCGCATCCAAGGCATGTCCGGCAGTATAGAAACCACAGTTCGGAGCCACAAAAACATTATCACCAAATGTAACTTTAGCTCCATCCAGAATGACGCAATTCACATTCGAATAGAAGTTCTCCCCTATTTCGATATTATATCCGTAATCACAATAAAATGGTTGTTCTATCAAGAACGATTTTCCGGTCTTACCGAACAGTCGGCGGATAATGCTCTCCCGCTCCTTCTTTTGTGAAGGGCGCAAGCTATTCAGTTCATAACATACTTCTTTGCAAGCTTCCCTCTCCGACACAAGCTCTATATCATTATTGGCATCATACAATTTCCCGGCTTTCGCTTTTGCTTTTTCACTCTCCATAATTTATTGCACTTAAAATAAATAACCATTAGTTTTCATTACCTTTGCAAAGGTAAAGGCTTACAGATAAGTCGGCAATACTGATTAATAACCATTTTTCCATCTCCATACCGTATGGACATCGTAAATAAACTGAAGAAAGAGCTACTGAAACAAGCGTTCACCGAGGAACAGAAACAGACGGAACGCCTGAATGAGTGCAAACATATAGCTTCCATATATGCACAGACTGAAAATGCCATAGCAGTGTTAAGTGATATGAAAGCCAATATTAGTTATATTTATTACGGCGGAGTAGCCGAGAAACTGGGACTGGCAGAACGAAATACCGCCAAGACCATTCAGTCGATATGGGAAGAAGAAATATTCAGCCGCATTCATCCGGACGACTTACAGGAAAAGCATTTGCAGGAGCTCCGCTTCTTCCACTTCCTGAAAAGTGTCCCGGAAAAGAAACGCCCGGACTACTACCTTATACACAATATGCGCATGCGCGATCATTCGGGCAGGTATGTACACATCTTGCACAGGATGTTTTATATAGCGAGCCACTCAAACGGAAGTGTATGGTTATCCTTATGCCTTTACAACTTTTCAATGGATACGTCGTTAAGTTGCACCATTCTTAACTCGGCAGACGGGCAAACCCTCGAACTGGAAAAGCAGAATTGCAACGACCTGTTGTCAGACCGGGAAAAAGAAATCCTACAATTGATAAATAAGGGAAAAATGAGTAAGGACATTGCCCAGACATTATCCATTAGTATAAACACCGTAAACCGGCACCGGCAAAATATCTTGGAGAAACTTCAGGTAAACAATTCTATTGAAGCTTGCCGGATTGCTAAAGAATTGCACTTGTTATGATAAGAGAAGTAAGCCGGAATTAATATTAACTCACTAAAGTACATTTATGAAAGCAAAATTCTTTTTAAGCTGTATGGCGCTGGCAATCTTGTTCAGTGCATGCAATACCACCAACCGCACCCCGAAGCAGAAGATAGAACAACAAATAGATTCCCTTCTGAAAGATAAAAAAGCTACGGTAGGCGTTGCCGTACTCGCCAATGATGAGACTGTAGCTGTTTATAATAATCAAATCCATTTCCCCCTGTTAAGCGTCTTCAAGTTTCATGTGGGACTGGCTGTTCTGGATAAGATGGATAAAGGACATATTGCTTTAGATAGTCTTATTGAAGTGAAATCTTCACAACTGAAGTCCAATACATACAGTCCGTTAAGAGATAAATTCCCCGATCAGGATATTACAATTTCTCTCGGAGAATTACTAAAGTACAGTATCTCACAGAGTGATAACAACGCATGTGATATCCTTATAGAATATGCCGGTGGTATAGATCAAGTAAACGAGTATGTGAAATCGTTAGGAATAAAAGATTGTAATCTTGCGGCAACAGAAGACCTCATGCATACCTCCGGAGATGCCTATCTGAACTGGAGTACTCCGGAAGAAGTAGTCAGATTACTGAATATAGCCGACAAGCAACCCCTATTTGGAACTCAATACAAAGACTTCCTTCAAGCAATCATGCAGGAAACTTCTACCGGCAAAGATAAGCTGAAAGGCCAGTTACCTGCCGACGTAATCGTAGGTCATAAGACAGGCTCTTCCGACCGGACTCCGGAAGGGATAAAGATTGCTGATAACGATGCAGGCTTTGTTATCCTGCCCAACGGACAGAAATATTATATAGCTGTTTTCGTCATGGAGTCGCAGGAAACTGATACAGATAATGCAGCTATCATCGCCAGTATATCCAAAATTGTATATGATACTTTAAACTCAGATATCCAATGAACAAGAACACTGATCCCCGCTGGCTCGAATGGGCCAAGGAATTACAATTCATAGCTCAGGCAGGACTGACCTACTCCCGCGATCCCTTCGACATCGAGCGTTTTGAACGTATCCGGGAAATATCGGCAGAGATCATGAGCCATCAAAGCGATCTACCGATAGAGAAAGTAAAAGAATTATTCTGCAATGAAACCGGTTTCCAAACACCTAAACTGGATACCCGTGCCGCCATCTTTAATGACGGGAAAATACTTCTGGTAAAGGAAAAAGCCGGTGTATGGTCCATGCCCGGTGGCTGGGTAGACGTCAACCAAAGCATCAAAACCAATACGGAGAAAGAAGTCAAAGAAGAAGCCGGACTGGACGTAAAAGCCGTACGCCTGATTGCTTTGCAGGATAGAAACCTGCACAACGTGCCTCCTTATGCATACAATGTCTGCAAAGCCTTTGTTCTTTGCGAAGTAACAGGCGGAAGTTTTCAGAGTAATATAGAAACTACCGAAAGCAGCTATTTCTCTTTGGACGAAATACCTGCATTGGCCGAAGAAAAGAACAATAAAGAACAGATAGCCATGTGTTTCGCCGCCTATCTGGATGAAAACTGGAAGGTGCCATTCGACTAAAAAAAACACTCGTAAAAAGTAAAGATATGAAGAAAGAAACCACTCCTCTCCGCCTGATTTATCCGCAATGGCAAGGCGGAATTGTAGATCACTGGATGCCGGATATTCCGGCAGAAGACTCTTCCAGAGGTTATTATTTAGGTGCCCAGTTACTGAACCTGCTGGCTCCGGACAGCAATCAGAAAACCGTGGAAGTTCCGGTATCTCTCGATATAAACGACAGAGCAACGGAAAAAGGTATCAACTCCCGTAGCGTGATTGTCAAACAAAGCAAGGCTGCGCTCGATATACTTAACGAAAACAAACCGGACCGGATTATCATCCTGGGCGGAGAATGTTCGGTCAGCGTTGTTCCGTTCACTTATCTGGCTGCCCGATACCCGAACGATGTAGCCATAATCTGGATAGATGCTCATCCGGACATCAACCTGCCTTATGATGATTACAAAGGGTATCATGCCATGGCCCTCACCGCTTGCTTGGGAATGGGTGACGAAGAGATTATGAACTTACTGCCCGGTAAGTTTGACGCTTCCAAAGCATTAATAGTAGGACTGCGTTCATGGGATAAAGGCATGCAGGAACGGCAAAAGGAATTGGGCATAAAAGGTCTGGCACCGAAAGAAACAGCGGACAACAGTTCCGCCATTATGGAATGGCTGAAAAGTACCGGAGCTTCCAAGGTTGTCGTCCACTTTGACTTGGACGTGATAGATCCTGCCGACATGATAGCAGGCGTCGGCGTTGAACCGGACGGTATGAAGACCGAGGAAGTAGTCCGCGTGATTAACGACATTGCCTCCGAATATGACCTGGTAGGGCTGACCGTAGCCGAACCAATGCCACGTATCGCTATTAAAATCAGGAATATGCTGAACCAGTTGCCTTTATTAAAAGAGTAAGAAAAGAGAAACTCACAAATAATCTCTATATTTGTATGGTCTCAAACAAAAACAACTGGAATCTACAAAAAATACAGACCATGCATACGATATTGATTATTGAAGACGAACCAAGAGTAGCCAGCCTGCTCAAGAATGGACTGGAAGAGAATGGTTATCAAACCATGATAGCTTACGATGGTGTCATGGGACTGCGTCTCTTCCGTGTCCATACGTTCGACCTGGTGATTTCTGATATTATCCTGCCCAAGATGGATGGTTTTGAGCTATGTAAAGAAATCCGTAAGACAAACCCAGGCATCCCTATCCTGATGCTGACAGCCTTAGGCTCTACAGATGATAAACTGGACGGATTCGATGCAGGAGCCGATGACTACATGGTGAAACCTTTCGATTTCCGCGAACTCTATGCAAGAATCAGGGTACTGCTGAAACGTAATAATGAAGCAACCGCACCGCAACCCCGGGAGATCAGATATTCCGACCTGTACATTGACCTACAAGGAAAAAATGTAACCCGAAACGGCACTCCCATCAAACTTTCACCCAAAGAATATAATCTGTTACTCTACATGACCGAGAATGCAGAGCGGGTTCTCAGTCGTATAGAGATAGCCGAAAAGGTTTGGAATACCCACTTTGATACCGGAACCAACTTTATCGACGTATACATCAACTATCTCCGCAAAAAGATAGACAAGGATTTCGACACCAAACTGATCCATACCAAAGCCGGTATGGGCTTTATACTGACGGATAAACTATGAAGATCAGAACAGCCTTAACCCTGCGGTACACTTGTATCACAGCCGCCGTGTTCCTGGTATTTATCACCGCCATCTATTACGTCAGTGAGCACTCGCGCAGCAATGCCTTTTTCCGGAATCTGAAAAGCGAAGCCATCACCAAGGCACATCTGTTTCTGAACAACCAGGTGGATGCCGAAACCATGCAATCCATTTACCTGAACAATAAAAAGTTTATCGACGAAGTAGAAGTAGCCGTCTACGACACCGATTTCCGGATGTTATACCACGATGCCTTGCAAAACGACATCATAAAAGAAACTCCGGAAATGATAGAGCGCATCCTCCAGAAGAAAGAAATAGACTTCTACATCGAAGATTACCAGGGAGTAGGTATCATCTATACTTTCGAAGGTAAGGATTACATCGTTACCGCCGCCGCTTATGACGGCTACGGATATGCCAAACGGGAAATCCTGAAAGAAACACTCGCCCTATTACTATTCAGCGGACTGACCGCGCTGATTATTGTAGGCTACCTCCTTGCCCGGAGCGCATTGGCCCCCATCAGAAGCATTGTAAAAGAAGCGGAGAACATAACCGCCTCACGAATCAACAAACGCCTGCCCGTCAAGAATGAGAAAGACGAATTAGGCGAACTGAGCCTTACCTTCAATGCCTTGCTCGACAGACTGGAAAAGTCATTCAACTCGCAGAAGATGTTTGTCAGCAACGTGTCGCACGAACTGCGTACCCCTATGGCTGCGCTTTCTGCCGAACTTGATCTTGCCGTGCAGAAAGAACGAAGTCCCGAACAATACCAAAACGCCATCCACAACGCGTTGCAGGATTCGCAAAGAGTGATTAAACTCATCGACGGATTACTGAACCTTGCCAAAGCGGATTATGAACCGGAACAGATCAAAAGAGAAGAAATCCGTCTGGACGAGCTATTGCTCGATGCAAGGGAACTTGTCTTGAGGGCGTACCCCGATTTCCATGTGGAACTCGTATTCGAGCAGGAAGCCGAAGACGACAAGGTGCTCACAGTGATCGGTAATAGTTACCTGCTTACAACAGCGTTCGTAAACCTCATCGAAAACAATTGCAAGTACTCCCGGAACCAAACTTCTTTTATCCAGATTTCTTTCTGGGAAGAATGGTCCATCATCCGCCTTTCGGACGACGGTGTGGGCATGTCGGACAAGGACAAAGAGCACTTGTTCCAACTCTTCTACCGTGGCGAAAACAAAGATGTGGCATCCGGCTACGGCATTGGCATGACTTTGGCACAAAAGATACTGAGCCTGCACAAAGGGGAAATATCCGTCTTCTCGCATCCGGGTGAAGGAACCACTTACGTCGTTAAACTCCCGCATATCTGATTTCTCTAATGGTTTTCTAATACCACTCTAATAAATCTCTAACGGCTTCTCCACGAAGCCGTTCTTACTTTTGCGCCGTGAAATAGAAACGCAATTAGTAACTTCAAAAAAAGAAAAGAGATTATGAAGTGGAAGAAAAAGTTACAGCAGCCTCAGTATGCGCTCAACTCCGAGAAAGTATTCCTGACTGCCACACAACCGGCAAAATCCGTTTACTCATACCTGCAAACGACAAGGCTCGGGTTGACAAGAGCAGAAGTTGAAGACCGCCAACTTACGTATGGAAAGAACGAAGTGGTTCACGAACAAAAGAAAAATCCGTTCATCGTATTCATCAAAACTTTCATCAATCCGTTCATAGGAGTGCTGACCGGATTGGCAGTCATATCACTCGCCATCGACGTACTCATGGCAGAACCGGGAGAACAGGAATGGACGGGAGTCGTCATCATCGCCGTCATGGTGGTGTGTAGTGCCATCCTGCGCTTCTGGCAGGAATGGAAAGCCAATGAAGCCACAGATTCACTAATGAAAATGGTAAAGAATACCTGTCTCGTGAAGCGTGCCGGAAGTGGTGAGGAAGAACTGGATATCACGGAACTGGTTCCGGGAGACATCGTCTTCCTGGCAGCCGGAGACATGATTCCGGCAGACCTGCGCATCATCGAATCCAAGGACTTGTTCATCAGCCAGGCTTCCCTGACCGGAGAGTCGGAACCGATAGAGAAGTTTCCGGAAGTAAAGGAAAAGCAATACCGGAAAGGCAGCGTCGTGGAACTGGATAACATCTGCTACATGGGTTCCACCGTTATCAGTGGCGCAGCCAAAGGTATCGTATTTGAAACCGGCAACAGGACTTTTCTCGGTACTATCGCCCGCAACCTCACGGGACACCGTGCCACTACTGCTTTCGACAAAGGAATCAGCAAAGTAAGCCTACTGCTCATCCGTTTTATGCTGGTCATGGTTCCGTTCGTATTCTTCATCAACGGGTTTACGAAAGGGGATTGGTTCGAGGCTTTCATCTTCGCCATTTCGGTAGCCGTAGGACTTACGCCCGAGATGCTTCCGATGATTGTAACCGCCAACCTTTCTAAAGGTGCTCTGTCCATGTCGAAGAAGAAAACGATTGTCAAGAATCTGAATGCCATCCAGAACTTCGGTGCGATGAATATTCTTTGCACCGACAAAACGGGTACGCTGACGTGCGACAAGATTGTTCTGGAAAAGTACATCAATGCCGATGGCAGCAATGACGAAAGCAAACGAATATTGCGTCACGCCTACTTCAACAGCTATTTTCAGACCGGGCTAAAGAATCTGATGGATAAAGCCATCCTCTCGCACGTAAAGGAACTGAAGCTGGAACATCTGAAGGATGCCTACACCAAAGTGGACGAAATACCGTTCGATTTCATCCGCCGGAGAATGTCCATAGTGATAGAAGACAAACAAGGGAAGCGCCAGATCATCACCAAAGGCGCCGTGGAAGAGATGCTCAGTATCTGTTCGCACACAGAGTTCAATGGGGAAGTACAACCTCTGACGGATAAACTGAAGGTTAAAGCCCAAAAGATCAGCGAAGAAATGAACCGGAAAGGAATGAGAGTGCTGGCCGTTGCTCAGAAAAGCTATATAGAGAAGGTGGGTAATTTCTCCGTGAGTGATGAAAAAGAAATGGTTCTGATTGGCTTCCTGGCTTTTCTTGATCCCCCGAAACCATCTGCGGCAGAAGCTATTAAGCAACTGCATGAGTATGGTGTGGAAGTTAAAATTTTATCGGGGGATAATGATATTGTAGTGAAAGCCATAGGGCGGCAAGTAGGTATCGACACAAGTTATTCACTGACCGGACCAGATATTGAGAATATGGATGAGACTATTTTGAAAGAGCGTGTAAAGACCACTACCTGCTTTTCCAAATTAACGCCTCTACAAAAAACACAGATTATTTCCATCTTACAGGAACAGGAGAATACCGTAGGGTTTCTGGGAGACGGCATCAATGATGCTGCCGCCTTACGGCAATCGGATATTGGCATTTCGGTAGATTCCGCCGTGGATATCGCCAAGGAAAGCGCCGATATTATCCTGCTGGAAAAAGACCTGATGGTACTGGAAGACGGAGTACTGGAAGGCCGGAAGACTTTCGGGAATATCAATAAGTACATCAAGATGACGGCAAGTTCAAACTTCGGTAATATGTTCAGTGTCATGTTTGCCAGTGCGTTTCTGCCGTTCTTGCCGATGATGCCGATTCATCTGCTCATTCAGAATCTGCTATACGATATCTCGCAAACTACAATTCCGTTCGACCGCATGGACCCGGAGTTTCTGAGAAAGCCACGCAGATGGGATGCATCAGACCTGAAACGTTTTATGATTTATATCGGACCCATCAGTTCCATATTTGACATTGTCACGTATCTGGTGATGTGGCATGTGTTTGGCTGTAATAGTCCGGAACACCAGTCGTTGTTTCAGTCAGGATGGTTTATTGAGGGGCTGCTTTCGCAAACTCTGATTGTACACATGATACGTACACGGAAAATTCCGTTCATACAGAGCCGCGCCACTTGGCCCGTAATCGGTATGACTACTTTGGTGATGGTTATAGGAATTGTGATACCGTTCACATCTTTCGGAGCATCCATCGGTTTGCAGGCACTTCCATTGAGTTACTTCCCGTGGCTGGTGGGTATTCTGCTCTCCTATTGCGTGCTGACCCAATTGGTAAAGAACTGGTATATCAGAAAGTTTTCGGGTTGGTTATAAAAGAAAGCCCTGCTTTCTTCTTTGTCAGACAATACTGGCGGATGAAGAAAGCAGGGCTATAGTATCAACAAAACTACAGTGTCATTATTCAGAAAAAGACTCGTCGCATACTTCGGTGACTTGTTCATAGGGAATACATCCATAGCTGCGGTCGTCCAGATAACGCAATGCTACATACGGTACGTCTGCCCCGGAAACATACATTTGCAATATAGATATAACCTCCGCCATACGCGAAGTGAATGAGCCATTTCGTTCATTATAAACCTTCACCCACACACGGTCTCCTCTTTTGATGGGAAGTTCTATAGTCTTCATAAACAGTATAATTAATGCGTTTGTTGGAATTACTTGCATAGTAACGGCAAGCTACCATTTGATGCAGACCGAAAAGGCGTTTTCAGACGACATCATTTTATGGTAAAAAGAAGTTTTCCTGATAATAAGGTACGTAAAGAAGCATTCCACTTTCAAAGGATAAAGCGGAAACACGATTCCTTTTGCCTGCTGGGGTAAAAAATCGAAAGCTGTATGTATCAGGGACTAATTTTAATATTGTTTTTGCTGTCCGATATAAGATTTATTCATATTTTGTTAGGGTTTGTTTGCTTTTCTGTCAAAAAAGACGCAACTTTGTAGCTGCTATTTGCCGTTACTATGCAAGTAATTTCACCTCAACGAAGTGCCATACAGCATATTAAATCTGCCATCTTTCTTCTTTTTACTTTTCTTCACCAAGGAAATCACTTGCCTGTTTATTCTGTCTATCACCTCCGCATCAAACGGTTTCAGATAAGTCATCGTCACCCGAATAGACGAGTGCCCCAACGACTGGCTTATCAGTCCCACAGGTACACCACTATGATAAGCAAGTGTAGCCCATGTATGGCGTGCGGTGTACGAACTTACGGAAACACCGGGCAATAACTGTTTCATCAGCCGCGCCAACTCCCGGTTGAAATGCCGTAATGTTTCTTGATAGCGGTGGTGATGTTCCTCCATGAACAAGCCACCATGCAGCAACGGGAACAGATATTCCGAATCCGTCTTGTCCCTGTACTTCTGCAACAGCCTCATCGCATCGGGCGGCACATCCACCACCATCAGTTTCCCCGTCTTGTGCCGACGGTAAGTGATGCGCCTATTTCTTAAATCCGACTTCCGCAAGTGTGCCAAGTCAATGAACGGCATACCGCGCAACATGAACATCAGCAAGAAGTAGGTAAGCACTTGCTGTTGACGCAGTGTCAGCACACTAAAGTCCGTATTCCTGAGCTGCTCCATCTGCTCTGCCGTCAGCGCCCGCTTGGTACGCGACTCCACTTTCGTATAAACATCCTTGAACAGCACCGGATTGTACCCCTCTATGCCCGGTGACATCCAGCGATTGTATACCGCCTGCAATGTACGCATATAAGTGGAGATCGTGTTCGGACTGGACTGTTGTCCAGCCAACCAGTCCTCATACTCTTTCAGCCTCTCAGGGGTGAAAATCTCCTGCATGGACAGGGAAGCAGTGGTGTTTTTCGGATACCTTTCCTCTGCACAAAACTTCTCATAGGAACGCAGCGTGCAAGCATAAACATGCATTGCCGGGAACTTTCCTTCCCGCTTCAGCATCTCGATAACTTCCGGCATGTAGAGCCGTAAGTCATCTTTCGCATTTTTTCTTTCTACATTCATAAAGCATTGATTTTAATTACATGATTCAAAAAACTGCTTGTACCACAGAACGTACGTGCAGTAGTAATGTTTATGGGCGCCAAAGATAAAGCTAAAGGAATCCGGCAAGAGAATATTTATAAATTATACAAATCTGGTATTGAATTTGATTTATAACGGAAAAGTAATGAACTAATGCTGATAATGATTTAGGCGCGGATTACGCGGATTACACGGATTAATGGCTGCGCTATCACACTATATTACAGGAAAAGAATCCGTGTAATCCGCGTAATCCGCGCCTAAAATTATATTCATAACCCGAAAAGAAAGAGTTAATTCAACTCCTGATTCTCATAAATTGTGAAATAGTAGTAATTCTTTCCCTCCCCGTTGAACTAATGCCTTGTGCACTCTGTTCTCTGACCAAAATAGAACATTTATTTAGTTTTTAACCATTAAACCTGTTTAATTATGACATGTAAAGATTCTCACTTTTTGATTGGCCTTGGAATAGGTTCAATCTTCGGAGCACTGGCTTATGGCTTTGCCCGCAGTGCAAGAGCAAAAAAAATGAAAGCAGAAGTATTCGATGCCCTGCACAGAATTGAAGGACATACCGAATGCCTGATTGAATCTGCTAAAGAAAAGGCATTGTATGCCGGAGAAAAAGTTGCAGACAGAGTGGCCAATGAAACATCTGTCATTGCCGAAAAAGCCAATGATATCAAAGGCAAAGTGCACTCTATGGCTGATGAAGCTAAGAAGTAATCAATCTGTTCATGACCGTAAAAACAGAGGGAGGCAGGGTATCATACCTACACTCTCTCTGTTTTTCATTATATACTTGTGATTGAATGGGCCTCACGCACCAACGAAGCCGGATAATCGCAAATCTCCAATATCTTAATTGCATTATGCTCGGTCGCAACTCCGCGTTTCAGCTTGTAATCGAAAGACAGGATACCATCTTTCACCGACTCGCTGAAATAGTATAATTCGTATTCATCTTCCAGCATATCGGCCAGTTCCAGATCGTGCGTAGACACAAATACCAGATTATCACTTTTCACCAGCCAGGAAAGCACAGCTTTCGAAATAGCTATCCGCTCCTTGGTATTGGTCCCTCTGAACAATTCATCGAGCAGGAAGAGATGGTTCCCATGACCGCTTTCATCTACGAAATCTTTGATAGTCGTCACTTCCTGCATAAAGTAACTCTTATTTTCCATTAGGTTATCTCCCTGGTGAATGGAGGACAGAAGAGAAATTCCGGTATTTATCTCAAAGACTTCTGCGAAACAAGTATGAAGTGTTTTCGCTGCCATCAGATTCACTCCTATCGTACGCATGAAACAGGTCTTACCTGCCATATTCGAACCGGTTATCAATGCCGATTTCTCATGAAGCACCATATCGTTCGGAATACAGTTTTCTATCAGAGGATGATACACTGCCTGTGTACGCAATCGCTCCCCTGCCCTGTTATCTCCCGGCAGACAGTAATAAGGTAGCTCCTCCCTCAAGATGGCAACAGACAAAATAGAATCCAGAAAACCGATGAAGCGGTAAACATTGTGGATAGCCGTCGCCTTCTCCTTCAACAGATGAAAAGTTCTGCCTACCGCATACGCCTCGTGGAGAAAGAATACCCGGATTAATTCCGCTACCATATAAAACATAATAGCCATGTCGTTATCCAGACTGAGGTTGAAACGGAAATAAGAGATATACTTCTTCAGACCTTCCACAGCCTTCAAATCAGTCGTGATAGAAGGATCTACAGAGATAAACTCCTTATTCTGCGCCAGCTTTCCCGCCTGCCTTATCATCTTCAGAAGCTGAGGTATGGAGAAAAAGTATCTCTGGATTTTCGCCTTATTACGATAGTGCAACACTGCATTTGCCACGAATGAAAAGACAAATAAAGTAAGAAACACTCCCGAATGAGTGAGCAGCATCAGAGCCAGAAACAGCAAAGGCAGAAACCGGCAGATATTAATAAGAACCATCTCCTTGGCACCAATTCCTGTATTATCATTTTCCAGAATGGATACGATGGAATAAGCATCCGGTTTATCCAGTTCTTTCAGTGAATTGCTTAAAAGAGTACGTAACCCCGTATGAGTTGCCAATGAAGACAGAAGTGCTTCCTGCTTTTCCATGCCGGAGGTTTTATCCGATAGCAGAAGATAATACAAATACTGCCTGCCTATACTGGAATGACAATAATCTATTTCGGCAAACAGGTCATCCAGATTCAGGTCGTCAATGCTGTTAGCGGATAAACCGGTTTCACCTTCGGCATTTCTATAAAGAAAATAGTTCGCAATTTCGGACATAATGTATTCTTTAATGTTCAGTAACTGTTTTGTGTATTTATTCAGCCTCTTCCAACTCCTGCATCTTTACAGTCAACCACTATATTCATCTTATAGACTAAAGATTTCACATTTGATATCATAAAGCTCTGTTTTATAATCAATTTATTGAGTAAACAACAAATCTATTAAAATCAACTGGAAAAGCAAGCCCTTTTGGGGATATTGTTTTACCTGAACCACAATTCTTTCATGAAAAACAGATGTCCCATACACCACAAGCTCTCTCAAGCTCTACCAATGCAACTACATACCCCTGCATAAGAAAACAGGGAAATCCGGACTTCTACATCCGAACCTCCCTATTCTATACTCCTATCTACAAATACAAGTTTTGCTTTATCCGCAATGGAAATACTTATTAACCAGTTTCAGCATTTCCTCCTGATTATCGTGTACTTCACTACGCAAGGTACGATCTTCATAGGAACGCAATTTACTGATAATTCCATCGACCATTGCAGGACTAAATACATGACACTGTTCGAAAATAGCACGCTGTTTTTCCAGGTAATCGGCAGAAGCGGCACAGCTATCAGGGAGTTGAGCCAATTGTTTCAGTTTATCCTCATTTTCCTTCTTATGAATATTCACATTCACATAGGTCTTTTCTGCAATCTCCAAAGCATTTTCAATTTCAAAACCATGACGACATGCTACGGCCAATCCGGCTATCAGTTGGTACAAATCGGCAGAACCGTCCGGAGAACGCATTTCCACAGTTTGTTTCTGTGTAGTATCATAGTGGCTGGGAGCTTCCAACGGATTAGCCAGCATACACATATCTGTCTTTGCCGACCATCCAAGCGGAACACGTACCAATACGGAACGGTTACGGTCACCCCAGCAAATATTTGTCGGAGCTTCCTGATGCGGCACCAAACGGAAATAAGAAGTAGGATTCGTATTACCGAAAGCTGTAATGGAAGGTGCAAGCTCCATCATTCCCGCAATAGCCTTACGGGCAGTTTCAGAAAGTACACCATCTTTCAACATCTGGTTTTGGCCGTCTTTCATAATACGCATATGGATATGCAATCCTGAACCGGCCTTTCCGGCTGTAATTTTCGGAGCAAACGTAATGTCATATCCATATTGATAAGCCAGATTACGGATAACCCATTTCGCAATCATCAACTGATCGGCAGCCAGGTCGGCACGTACCGGCAGGAATTCAATTTCATTTTGCTCATAGATTTTACCGTCAAGCGTGAAGTTACCTACCTCAGAATGCCCGTATTTGATCTGTCCGCCCGTCTTTGCAATATGCAGCATACAGTCGGTACGGAAGTCATTGAACTTGGCATAAGGAGCAGATTCATGATAGCCACGTTGATCCGTAGCAGGGAACAGTCCACTATCTTCTGATATCACATAATATTCCAATTCGCCCATAGCCTGGAATTCCATTCCGGTTACATCAGTAAAGGCTTTGCAAGCTTTACGCAACGTATATTCCGGTGAGCTTTCCAGAAGTTCGCCATCTTTATTGAAGTAAGAGCAAAGCATGGAAAGTGTTGTGGTTTCAGCAAAAGGATCGATAAAGGCTGTACAAAAACGCGGTACTACATACAAGTCGCTACTGCCCGCTTCGATAAATGGGAAAAGGCTTGATCCGTCTACACGTTCACCACAAGTCAGTATGGCATCAAGGTAAGCAGCGTCGTTAATGACAAAATTCAATGTTTTCAGTCGCCCGTCTGCTGCGGGATACATGAAGTTCACCATGCGGATATCGTTCTCCTTGATATAAGAAATAATGTCTGCTTTCGTAAATTCGGAAGCCGGTTTTTGAAGAGCAGCCACCAGTTGGTTGGCACTCATCGATAGTTCATGATTCATACGTTGGTTGTTTTTTAAGTTATTGTATGGTTAACAATGTGTTGTCATGCAATGATTCCCCACAAAGATAATATTTTATAATAACTTCAATATATATGATACTCAAAAAAAGAAATAGAATGAAGGTTTGGCAAAAGGTGATGAGATAAACTATTTGTATATCCGGGTTGTTATAATAAGAAAAGTTATAGGGAATAGTAACCCGGGCTACTATTCCTTTTTTCCGTCATATCCCCACTTTACATAAATAGCACCCCAGGCAAACCCTGCCCCAAATGCTGTAAAGATGAGGTTATCGCCTTTCTTTAGCTTATCTTCAAAATCCCAGATACAAAGCGGAAGTGTGGCGGCACTCGTATTACCATAACGCTCGATATTAACCATCACTTTCTCGGTTGGAATCTCCAAGCGTTGCGTTACAGCAGTGATAATGCGTTGGTTGGCCTGGTGGGGAATCACCCAATCAATATCGTCTTTACTTAAATGGTTTCTTTCAATGACAGCTTCACAAGCATTAGCCATATTGGCCACAGCGTATTTGAAAACCGTACGCCCTTCCTGATAAATGTAATGCATGTGATTTTCCAGCGTATAATACGAAGGAGTACATACAGAGCCACCTGCTTTAATATGTAGGAAAGGCAGTCCCTTACCATCTGTTCTCAGCACTGAATCCATTACACCCAAATCTTCCGTAGTAGGTTCCAGCATGAAGGCTGCCGCACCATCACCGAAAATGGGACAAGTGGCACGATCCGTATAATCTATAATTGAAGACATTTTCTCAGCCCCTACCACGATAATCTTCTTGTAGTTTCCCGAGCGAATAAAATTTGCTCCCGTCTCCAGTGCATACAGGAAACCGCTGCAAACCGCCTGCACATCGAAAGCAAAAGCACGTTTTAATCCCAGTCGCTCACACAGAATGGAGGCTGTAGAAGGTAAACGATAGTCAGGAGTGGTAGTAGCAACAATCACCAGATCAATTTCATCCGGTTGAGAATTCGTACGTTGAATTAACTGTTTGGCAGCTTTGCGGGCCATATACGAAGTTCCCAGTCCCTCTTCATGCAAAATACGTCTTTCCTTTATGCCTATACGTCCCATAATCCATTCATCGGTGGTATCGACCATTTTGGAAATCTCATCATTGGTTAGGATATAATCGGGTACATATCCTCCGACTCCTGTAATTACTGCGTTTATTTTCTCCATAAACTCTACCTAGTTTAGTAAATTCTGATTATAGGGACAATTATATATAAGTGATACTTAAGAAAATGCGGGCGCAAATATACAGAAAAGACTATGAATTCCAAGAATTGGCCAAAAACACTTTGGTCTTTTACCAATGAAAAGGAATAATTGACCAAAATTTCGTTGAATATTATTTCTTAATCCAAATATTGACGATTTCTGAGATAAACATTTGATGTTTGGAAGGTTCGTTTTTATAAGCTTCTTCCATGATTTTTGATTTATAAGGTTCGGCCAGGTTGGCATAGTCCAGCTCCTGAATAAACATCTTCTTGCACTCAATAATCATTCGTGCTTCTTCAAAGCTCATTAATCCTGAAGGAGTTTCCAGAGGAGTAAGTCCGGCCTCTTTCACCTTATCCGTATTCCTTCCTGACATTGTACCGCATATACGCAGGGCATTGCGATATTTTTCATTAAAGAAGCTGAGGGTGAAACTCTCATGCTGTTGGAGGAATTGGTAAGTATAGCGGGTATCGCGTATAAAAATAAAGGTAGAAGGACGTTCCCAAATGTATCCCATACCACCCCAACTGGCAGTCATTGTATTATAGGAACTTTCATCACCTGCCGTTACAAGCATCCACTCTTTACCAATCAGTTGAATCACATTGTCGGGCAAATCGGAGGCTTCAAGTTTATCGTAACGAGATCGCCAATCAGTAGAGGTTATACCACTTTCGGAGGATTCGGAAGTTTGATCATTTACTTTCTTATCATTGGGATTCGTACAAGATGCAAGGAATAAGAAAAGACTGATTACCGGTAATAAAATAGTTGTTTTCATTGATATAGGATAATTAAGTTATGAATCATTTAGTGTGCTCAAAGATAATCAATTTACTGAAAAGTTTTCTCTACTTTAGGAAGTGTTTGTTCAATGAGAAGTTTATTCATAAATTCACTTGGACTCATGTTATGACACCGCTTAAAGTTCCGAACAAAAGTACCAGTGGTTGCATAGCCACACTGTTCCGGCAAATCTTTAAGGGCAATTGAAGGATTTTCTCTCATCAGTTGTTCGGCATGCTGAATACGGAAATTATTCAGCCAAACACTGAAGCCTTTATCACAGAATCTATTGATGCTAACCGATAAATAAGAACGATTCGTATTCAGTACATCAGCCAATGTCTCTATCGTAAGGTCACTTTTAAGGAAGTATTGTTCATCACGAACTTTATGTAAGGCTTGCCAAAATAAAAGTTCATATTGATCCATAGATGCAGAATGTGATTCAGGCACATCTCCTTCATCGCATTTCTTAATCATTCCTTGAAGTCTATAATTTACGGCACCTTGTTTCTTCAACTTGCGGTACATAGATATGGACTTGAATGTAGCTGCTACAGAAATCACTAATAGAAAAATACAGATTGCAGCCACATGTGTATTTATTCTATTTACATCTTCACTCTCATTAAGTTCATGTTTCAATTCCTGAATCTTCAAACGCTCTGCATAATTCTTTTTATCGTTCTTCGCTTTAAATTCCAAATACGTTTGCAGAACCGAATCTCGTCGAGCTAATAAACTCAAAGCTTTTTCATATTGTTTAGTTTCACGACAGAAAGAACTAAAATTGGTAAGGGCTTTTATTTGAAACTCCATCTGAATGGGAGTTCTAACAACCTCTTTCATTAGAGGTTCTACAAATGTATAATATTGATTTGCTTGTTGAACTTTACCTTTTTTCCATAATAAATCAGCAAACAAATAACAAGTAGACAGGAAATAGGTAGGTAAAACGACCTCTCTATCTTTTCCTTGATAGTACTTCTTTTTTTCTTTATAAGATTCCATAGCCCTATCCAAAAATATAAAAGCTGAATCTTCTTGCTCTTCTGGAATATAGGTTTCAGCCATCATACAATTTAAAAAAATCTTATCCCCTCCTTCTAATAATAACCTTTCAGCTAAATAAAGACGCGCACTATCAGATTTATTAAGCTCTATATAGCTTTTTATAACTTCATTTTGCACAGAAGAATTAAATGCTATTTCCTGATTAACCCTAATCTTATTATAATACTCCAGTGATTCTGAATAGTACCCTGCTCCACATAAATGTTTTATTAACATGATACCAGAGGCTTTCTCCAAATCTACAAATTCATGTTTTAGAGCCAATTGATATGCCTCTTTATACAATGGTAATGCATTATCGTAATCTTCCAACATAACAAAATGATTTGCAATGGTTAGAAGACATTTACCCACATCTTTTGATCTATCAGTTTCCCGATATTGTTTTAATAATTTATACCAAATAGGAAGAAATTCATCTTGATTTCCTACTTCATTAAGCAATAACGCTTTCATCTCATTCACTCGCCACTCTTCTTTTTGTGAAAGTGAATGATTGGTTTCCAACATTTCGATCCATTTAAGTCCTTTTAAATCGGCCCCAGGAATACCAAATCTATCCAAATTATTATAAAGCGTCACTAATTGAAATAGAATTTCCTTCCTTCTTTTACCAGAACTTAAAGGCAAAATTTCCATTAAAAGTCGTTCTTGTTTTTGTAACCCATCTATTTCTTCTTCGTTCCTATATGATATTTTAATCATGGATGCTATCCTATCCCGAGGTGACAGATGTCTCACTTCAGATAATAAAGAATCAAAAGAAGCCGACAATATTGGCGTTTTTGACAATTCCTCATCCAAAATTTGTTTGTTAGGATTCGAACAAGCATTGCATAAGAACAGAAAAAGAAATAGATAAAGATTCTTCACTTGATATAGCTATTTAAAGGTTATTGCCCTAAATGCACAAACTCGGGCACAATCTTCACATTGACTACAATATCTCTCTTCTGTCATTTTAACTTTTTCATTTTCAATGTAAAGAAGATCCAAACTGCATGCATCCACACACTCGCCACATCCCGTACACTTGTCAATGTAAATAATCCATCTACCAACAGGTCTCGGATCTGATTTCTGATTATCCAAAATTTCTTTTTTTTCCATAACTCTATTGTTTTTTAGTTAGTCGCTTCAAAACTACGGAATCTATTTAGAAAAACAATCCTATTTGTACAGAAATATTTTCCTTATTTGAATTAAAAAGATTTTTAGAAGCATTTTCATACCCCGCCGTCAATTGGGCAAACCAAGTAAAAGAAACGGTATGAGTATAAGTTAGAGATAAATGCAATGCCCATCTGGGCTCTGTTAAGTAATTGTACTCCTGTTCCAGCCGCTCCAGATTCTGCCATAATTTGATTGCGGGCGTATTCTGTCCTGATTGCAATTTTTTTTCAGCTATCATAGTTCCACCTCCTTTACCGTACTCTGCCCCAATAGCTAAATCAATTCGGGCATTAGATAATAAGAAATTCCGAGTAAGTGTAGAATATGCAATAAAACGGCGTACAGTTTGCATATATTCAGCCGGATAAAAAAACAATTGACTTTTTGTCTGCTTAAAGTCAATTCCCGAAACGATAGAATAACGACTATTCCACTCATTATAAAGTCGATAGTAACCATAAGTCAACCCATATTCATTAATACGGGAAGTAGAACGAAGAACCTTCCCCGAAGAATGCCATTTACCCATGTTCTCTTCCTGCTGCTGCAAAAGATCATAACTATCCGACTTGTCAAACAAAACTTTCCAACTCCATTCATGGCGATTCAATGGAGAAACGAATGAACCTATACCTTTATAATCCAGTTTCCAGCCATCTGTCTCACCTTCTTTCTTGTTTTGTATACGGTCACTTACTATATTTTGTCTGACAAGGTTCCCTCCTATCTGTTGAAATAGCCGGAAGCATCCATAAACTCCCTCTTCTTGTAAGAATCCTCCGAACTCCTGTGCAGAATAATACCATTTTATATTTTCTCCTTTAGGCAAAGTTTTAAAGTACCCTAACGGATAAAAAACAAAGAAAGGATATGCCGTATGAGTACCTATATTCTGATAGTCCACCGTTTCTTTACGATTGCCATAATATATGGAAGCCCCCAAACGATGACTTCCACACTCATAACCAACTCCGGGAGTTATTTTCCACTCCATCCACTGGTTTTCATTCCGGGGATCTGTATCCTTGGCATTCAGGTCAACTAAATAATCGAACCTCGAACCCATCAGCCAATGCGAAGAAACGGGTAATGAAAATGCACCGGACAGTTGGTATTGTTCCGAACGTTGATCGCCACTCACTGAATCACAAAGATTTATTCCACGCCAGCAGTCATCGGTCATCCCATTCCAGTTCACCTCTTGCTTCCGGTTATTCAGATATCCTATTTTTCCATATAAAGAGACATTACCTATAGTCTGGTAGGATTCACCAAACACCGCATACTTATTGGATGAAGCGGGCAAACTGACATTACCCAAGTTTCCATCTTCAAACCTATACCCCACTTCCGCCACAGAGAACGAGCGGAAACGGTTGAATGACATTCCTACCGGATTAGCTCCTGTCAGCCAATTATTCTGCTGATAAACCTCTTGCATAGAATAGATATGTAATGAATCAGACTGCGCATATATGGGAATCGCCGACAGAAGCCATAAAATAAATAATGTACTCCGCATAGTTGCTTGCTTATTTTTTCAATGACGGTTCGGATACGATAAAGTCCTCCGCCGCATTGTTCGTATCCTGATAAATGAAACGTCCGTTGGTTGATGCTGCACTTTTACGTATCAACGATTTCCCAGAATAATCTCCTTCCGGAATATACACAGGTTCATGGTTCAGTTCATCAGGCACACGCTTATTAGCAAGCTTGGCTTCATTTTCCACGCACTCCACACAATCAATCACCCACTCTTTCGGAATCATCAAATAGAATTTAGTCTTATTCGAAGCTTGGGGCCTATTTTCCCTATTCAATGGATTATTTATATATTCCTCTGCACTAATGCCTTCAAATCCAAATATCATGAATGTGGGGCCAACTACCGGAAATGAATACATCCATGCAGTCGAGTTAAGATTTAAAAGCAGGTTCAATGGTTTCACACCGGGTGCTATGTTCTGTTTGCTCAAACTTACATGCCAGAATCCCCAGTCAACTTTAGATAAATCAACCGAATTAGCATGTTGATATTCGCCTCCGGTATGATCTACAGCATTCGTTGCAATGGTAGTTTCTGCTCCGGGCAATAAAGGATACTCCTTACCGCTACCCGGAAATTGCCAGGTCATATCAGCAACGGGAATCCGTTTCATATCCGTATATTTCACCCAGGGAGATACAATACCCGGCATCGGATCCACCAAAGCCAGACACAATCCATCCAGATATACAGTCTCATCAGAGTTATTATAGAGTGTAACATATTGATCTGCCTGATAATCTGCTCCCAACTCTCCTTTACAGCCCACATAATAAATCTCTTTAATGACCAATGCATTTATTTTAGAGCGCGCCAGTTGCAACTGAACTTTCATCACTTCTTCACCCTGTTCGGGCAATAACGACAAAGATTCCAATCTTCCACTGAAAATAATTCCGGAAGCAGATTGATAATGTACGGCAACTGTATAATATCCATATTCCACATTAAACAGAGCTACTCCATCAGAAGAACATGAAGAGGTATAAACCGTGCCTTGATCCTTATTTGTCAATACCACCTCCATCTCTTCAAAAGGCAAGGTCACTTCATCCGTAGGAGAAAGTAGTTGGACACTCACAGAGCATGAAGAACTATTTTCATTCCCGGTACAAGCACATAGGAATAACACGAAGAAAAACAATACATAATATTTCATTCTCATTCAATATCTAAAATTTAATACAAATACTAATTTTAAAAGCGGATACTAATTTCCGCACCATAATATAAATCCGGATTCACAACTGCATATTTCTGTATACTCTGCCGATATCGTTTCGGATTGGATTGCAGTAGGTTATTAGCACAAAAAGCAACTGAAACATGACGTCCTATCTCTTTAGTAACCCGAAGATTCAATAAGAAATAAGGTTTATACGAGTCCTTCAGAAAAGCGGTAGTTGTATTCGCCCTGATCACTAAGTCAGCAAAACGTTCATCCGTTGCCATATCCGGCGTGAAAGGATGTTGATTTCCCTCTCCGTCTATATAATAAACCGGATTCAGGCACTTCTGATTATTACTGTCTGTGTACACAGGGTTATTAAACCGGCTCTCCATTCCCCGCTGTTGTTTATCCATCCACACAGCCTGAAGCGTTAGGCTCGTGATCAAACCGATTCTGTGAATTTGAGTAACACACTGAAACCGGCTATTCAATTGTTGCCAGATTTGAGTATTCGCAACAGAAGACCCTGTTTCATAAATACCTACATAAGGGTATGTTTTTCCATTCACTTCTATCTGAGGATGCAAGGCAGAAAGTGCCGTATTCTTTTCACATACATCCAGATATCCGCCACTTATGTAAAATGAAGAACGCAGCGTCTTTGAATGAATCGGACCAATGGTATACTCAACACCTTGTTTCTCCTGTTCTATACCATTCTGGGGTGATAAATAGGTAGCAAACGTAGTATTCAAAGTATATGGAAGAAGTTCACCATCATTCATGACACCCTCATCCGTCAATTCCGGTTGTTCTCCTTTACTGATCAAAGGGGAATAGCGGCGATAGGAAAAAGGTTCGGCAAGTTGGGAGGTGCAATAGCCATTTTTGAGATGTTCCTTAAACCATACCACATCCGCAGTAACACCTCCTATCCGAAAATTCACCCCTATTTCAAACTTCTGATTAACAGGCAAACGCAAGTCGGAGTTAAAATTACGGTCAGTTATAAATGTATGCATGACGGTCAGACGCTGATTATTCTCAGCATCATTGTACGTAAAGCAATTCATATCCGTATACGATTTATCGGGATACAAATAAGCAAGTACAGGCATCTTATGCATCAATCCCCACCCCAGACGTACACTGAAACGACTTAGAAAAACATCATCCGTCCTATCAATAAATATCTGGGAAAGATTGATACGCGGATCAACAGAAGAGTTCCGTTGTATACGCTGAGTCGGCAACTGAGTAAAACGTACTCCCGCCTGCACTTCGGTCCGCATCTTCCCATAACGGAGAATAAAGTGATTTTCAGCAAAAGCAGAATACTTATATAATAAAGGTATATCCCGATAAGACCTTGTCCGCACTCTGAGCATTTCCAAGGGAGGACAAAGAGGATCGAAACTGATTCCTTTTCCACGATTCCCTTCCACCTCAGCATGAAGCCCCAGTTGAAAATGGTTACTGATGTTCTCACCCATCGTTTTTCTGTGATTGGCAGTCAACGATACATCCCCGCTCAATGGCTTGCCGTCAACGGATAACTGAGAGAAATAATGGGGAGGCAAGAACACTCCGGCATGTTCACCTGCCTGCGCGGTATAGGTAGTGACTTGCTGTGTTCCCGAATAATATGTACTGGATTCATTCTTCTGGCTCCCAGACGTAAACCCTAGCTGATATTCAAGATTGGAAATCCAGGAACGATTCAATTTCCACTGTCCGTTAGCAGAAAAAGATATGTTTTGATCCTGGTATTTCCGAAATTCACCATCCACCGTATTCTGCCCTCTTTTATCATTGTCCTTCATCCAATAACCACGCATATTAAGACGCAAAGTAGCCGACCGGAAATCTTTCGCATAAGCCGCCTGGATTCCAAATCTTTGAAAAGATTCTTCAAAGACTTGAGGCGATTGATTTGAAAGTGCATAATCTGCTCCTAAATAGAGAGTTCCCCCATTATTACTGATCGCAATGCCCTTCCCCACAGAAGCAAGTTTCTCCGTAGCTGTCAGACGAATACCGATGGTAAGAGGTTGTATCCCAGCTTTCGACTTAACCAGAACAACCCCACTGGTCACATCTCCATAACGTGCCGAAGGAACACCACGTATCACTTCTACCGACTCCACAGAAGATGGAGACAGAGAACGCACATCGAAACCGGATAATACCGTGCTATTAAAGAGGCTTCCCCTACCTTCAAGTCCCATTTGCTGCATATTGGCATTATTATTCATGCGGAGTCCATCCACCACTATGGCTGTCCCTAAAGCATTAGTCGTATTTTCATAAGTTGCACTGCGGATGGTAAAGGCAGCCGGAGCATTCAGATCTGGATTGCGGACAAGAACACCGGGTAGTAATTGGGATAAGACAGAAAGGTCAGTAGCCTGTATATGACGAATAGCATCCTGCCCAATGACAGAACGTGTTCCCGGAGCATCTGATTGAGTAGCAGTAACAATCACCTCCTGTAACCGGATGTTGCGAAGAGTATCTATAGCCTGTATTTCAGTCTGTCCATATGCCGCCAGCGAACAAACCAAAAAAGCAATTAATATATAACCTCTGTAACAATTATTCATTTGTACAACCCAAGATGGTAATTTACATACCTAACGAGCGTTATATAGTAACCCTCAGATTAGAGGACAAAGGAAACAATTTTCTACCAACATTTCATTACCAAACTTTAAAAAAATGCAGAATAAAATCACTCTTTTCGGACTTTTGTGTGTACATTTGCAAGCAACAGAACAACAATATCATGCCATTTTTCATATTAAAGACATTACTTATTTGTACTTTTCTGCTGACTTGGGCTGTACTAGGTCTTGCTTCTATCTCTCTGATTTGGAGAAACAAGCATAAAAAGGATTTGATCATATTATTAGCACCAATCCTACTAATATACTGGGGGTTAACGTCATATAGCACATTATACGAAAATTTCTTCCTGCTTCAGAGAACATCCCTCTTACCTACCCTATACTGTTGGGGACTGACTTTTCTCCCACCTTTACTCTATTTCTTTATCCGCTTCTGTATTACCGGAATATCTCCCCAAAAGTCACAATGGTGGAAACATATGTTACCTTCGATGGTCTTATCGTGTTGTTACATATTGATGTCAGTTTTAAGTCCGGTGGCAGATCGCTTAACTTACAGTTGGGCTGAAATTCTATCATCGTTCCCGGCTTGGTGGACACTTTTTCGTTTAACGTGTATAATAACAGGAATCACACAGACTTTCATCTACATATTACTCTTGCGAAATATGAACGAAACAGACTGTATATTCCTAAAATCAGCTTCCGATATTCAAAGAAAAAGCATCCTAATATCAGGGTTCTTCTTCATGTTCTTATTGAATATGTTCACTTCTTCATACATCTGCAATCTTTTATACAACCTTTGTATTGGCGTATTAAGTGGATATATCTTTTATAATTCTCTCTTACACCAATTCGTAAAACAAAAGCTCAAGTCGCATATTTATCGGGAAACATTGTCCCCGTTCCCTGTGAATAACCTAAATCAACAACTAGAAAGCAAATCAGAAAAAGATGTTGTAGAAAAAGAGGTGCTCATAAATGGCAAGAAGAACTCCAAAGTATACTTGACTCCTCAAAAGATCGATGAAATAAACCAACTATTACAAACACCGGAATTCATCTATGATCAAAAAATAAAATTGGAGCAGTTTGCTCAAAGAGTAGCCGTTAATTCCACCTATTTAAATAGATATTTCAATCAAGAATATGGATGTAGTTTTCTTCAATACCTTACGTCACTTCGCATCGAACAAGCAGAAATGCTTCTAAGAGACTCGAATGCAGAAATAGAAGACATCTGTTATAATACAGGTTTCAACAGCCCTTCTGCATTTCACAAAGCTTTTAAAAACCGATATGGTTACTCTCCCTCGGAATGGAGAAGAAAATGTCTCACTTAAAAGTTGAATGCAGCGCGTTCAATAAAAAGTTGGTTCAAGTTACTCTCACTACCCTCACTTTTAATGTGAATCGTTGATAGCTAGGATATTAAGTGTGGTGGTAGTAAAAAATCCAGTGTGAGGGTAAGTGGCTTACTCTCACTTTCGCAGTCAACCCATATCAGGACGAGGCATTTATTCATTTTATATTAGGTATTATTCTACTGAGAACCAGAGATATATCTCTTTATCCTTAGGAATAGTCGGGTGTTGACCAAGGTTAACAGGCCTATCAACCTTGGTTAACGAGCCGATTAACCTTGGTTGACAGGCCCGTTAGCCAAGGTCAACACCCAATAAAGCTTATTGGAAAATACAACACACGCAGGGTAAAAACAAATGGTCCCCTGTTTGCTTTCTAATCACTATTGAAGCTTTTACCGCAAAACACATGGGCTGAATCCTGTTTAGCACACACTTCATATCATCAAAAAAAGGCTGAAATCGTAAAAACAGGAAGATTAATTCCAAGCTGTTCCACTGTATTTCAAGCACTTATAATTATTATTTTAGTTTACTGATTTTAGTATTTAGATTTCCCCGCTTCCTACTATTTTTGCCTGTGTTCATTTGCAGTTTCTCTTCAAATTACAAATAATATAAACTGCCGGATAATCGTTATGAAGCACTAACGGTCACTCAAGGCAGAAACAATTAAAAGCAGGCTGAAAATCAATATATGATAATCAATAAATACAATATTAATTTTTATTCTTATGAAAAATGAAAAAATAGACATGAGTAGGGAATCGGATACTTTCCACGTCTCCCAAGATGGAGTGTACACTATCACAGGTACCAATTCAAGACATGGAATAACAGTATCTGCCGGAGTACGTGCAACAATATTTCTGCAAGATGTCAACTTATGTGATCTGGGAGACATGGGTGTTGCATTTCATATTGCGGAAAACTGCCATATCACGGTAATTCTTGAAGGAAAAAACATACTGCACAGTGGTCGTGAAATGGCTGCAATTCAGTTGAGAAAGCAATCTGTTTTAAACATTAAAGGCAATGGAAAATTAATTGCATACGGTGGAGAAGGTGCAGCCGGTATAGGATGCGGATATGCTACCGAATGTGGCGACATTATTATCGAAAGTGGAACTATAGAAGCCTATGCGGGTTATCAGCACGAGACTTCCTGGCGTGCGGGATCTGCTGGAATAGGAGGTGCCGGTCAATACGCAGGTCAAAAAAGTAAATGTGGAAACATAATTATTTTAGGAGGAAAAATCATAGCCAAACGCGACAAAGGAAACTGGGATATTGGCCCGGGGGATGAAGGAACTTGTGGCAATGTAAAAGTAAATAAGAATGCAATAGCTCCCGATATGTGTGTGTATGGCTTCGCTACTTCAGAACCAACTCATACTCCAATTCCTACTCCTAACCCTGAGCCTACTCCTCATTTTGGTACAGAGCAATATGGAGATTTGAAACATATACCTATACCCAATGCAGGATTGGCCATTCTCTCCCCTTTTCTACCAATACTTTTTATGAGGCTTAATATGTTAAGCCAAGATCGCAGGAGTTTCAATAGTAACGAATCAAAAGTACGAGCTATATTCATTTTACAACGCCTTATAGCAAATGAAGACAGGGAGTATGATGAAAAAGATCTGTTCCTCAACCGTTTGTTAATAAATTATCCCTCCAACGAGCCACTCCCCAAAAGAGTGGAACTAAATCAAGATGAACTTAACACAATAGATTCTCTATTGGAAACAGCAAAGACAAACTGGTCAGAAATAAGGAACACTTCAATCAGAGCCCTCCAAGAATCATTTTTGAATAGAGCGGGTTTTATAGAAAAAACTGAATGGGAATGTACTCTAACTGTAGAGGAACGTGCATGCGATATATTATTGGATAGCATTCCCTGGTCATACAAACTTGTACGGTTACCATGGATGGAAAATATACTCAAGGTTAACTGGAGATAAACTCCGGTTCTGATGACAGTTCAAAAGTTCACTTTTACATTTAAATAATCAGTATAGAAGACTTTTATCTTCTATACTGATTAAATACTTTATGCAATCGTTATTGAAGAATCCAAATAAACATCCTGAATGGTATTCAATAATTGAACGCCCTCTTCCATTGGTTTTTGGAATGCTTTCCGGCCGCTGATCAACCCCATTCCACCGGCACGCTTATTGATAACCGCCGTAACAACAGCATCACGCAAATCCGATTCTCCATGAGATTCACCACCGGAATTAATCAAACCGACACGCCCCATATAGCCATTAGCAACCTGGTAACGGCAAAGGTCGATAGGATGTGAAGTTGCGAGTTCAGAATACATTCTTTCATCCGTTTTACCAAAGTGAATAGCTGTGAATCCGCCATTATTGGAAGGAAGTTTTTGTTTTACAATATCAGCCTTGATGGTCACTCCGATGTGGTTGGCCTGTCCGGTAAGGTCGGCTGCCGCATGGTAATCTGTGCCGTCCTTCTTAAAATCATTATTTCTGAGATAACACCAGAGAATAGTTGCCATACCTAACTCATGAGCATATTCAAAAGCTTGTGATATCTCAATAATCTGACGACGACTTTGCTCCGAACCGAAATAGATAGTAGCACCAACAGCTACCGCACCCATATTCCATGCTTCTTTTACGGTTCCAAACATCACCTGATCGTAAGAGTTTGGATAAGTAAGCAGTTCATTATGGTTCAGTTTTACAACGAAAGGTATCTTATGGGCATATTTACGGGCAACAGCCCCTAATATGCCAAATGTGGACGCAACTGCATTACAACCTCCTTCGATTGCCAGTTTCACTATATTTTCAGGATCAAAATAGATCGGATTAGGAGCGAATGATGCTCCGGCTGTATGTTCTATATCCTGGTCGACCGGCAGAATGGATACATACCCGGTATTCGCAAGGCGTCCATGTCCGTACAAAGCTTGCAAGCTATTAAGGGTACGTACATTTCTGTCAGAGTCCACCCAGATTTTATCAATCACATCAGGTCCAGGAACATGAATTAATTTCTTATCTATTGTCTTACACGTATGGTTCAGGTAATATTCTGCCTGTTGTCCCAACAAATCAACTGTTTTACTCATAATATATTCATTTTTTAATTTAGAATCATACTAAATAAACAGTTTTCCTTGTCGATTGTTTCATCGCGAAGCTGAAAAACGATTGCTTCTCTCAGAGCAAGTCAGTATCCGAATGATCATCTATGAAACCGCCCTTTTTCTTTTACCAATACTACTTTCAGTTGTGGATCGGCCAACATCTCACGTCCGACAGAAGACAACAAGAACTGCAACTGACTACTCCTGTGTTTCCAGGTCAGTAAATCTATGGAACGGTTCAAACCTTCTTTTATCTCAGTATACCAATATCCCGGAAATGAGAGAGCGCTAACCACCTCTTTATCCGCAATTTCCTGTAATTCTTCGATGCAATCATCCACTTCTTCTTCACTCAAATCATCCGGTTCATCATAAGTTACATAATACGAAGTATAATAACCGTCTTGAGTGAAAGCTTCCAAAGCTTTCCAATCTTTGCCTTCTATAATCAAACGGTCTTTTGCAATCTGGAAATATTCCGTCATCTCATTCATTCTCTCTAGTGCTACATGTTTATTTCCAGCGGTCAGGTTCTTTATATCCAGCCACATTTTTCCTTCATGATCTTTCATATAAGAAAAATAGGAACCCAAACTCAGATTAAAACTTGTATCTACATCATGCGTCACATCAAATACACGGTCTTTCCGAAAGACGAGATCAACCTCTACATTCGGATATCGACTCTGTTTCTCGTACAATTTTTCCAAAGAATTGCAACGATGAAGCCATATTTTCTCCGGATAACGACCTATATCCCGGAGCCCCATGAAAAGAAGGCACAAAAACACGGATGCTAATCCTGTTATAAGACTAATTTTCTTCATAATCAGTTTCTATAAAAAGCTATTCCAAATAATTTTTTATATCCCTGCTTTTGATGATGATATTGCCTGTTTGCTTATTGCAAATATATAAATTTGAAAAAATAATAGAAACTAAAATAGATGAATTACCCTTTTTTCTCTGTGAATCAACATTCTTTTTAGTAAGCATCAGCCATTTGAACGTCTAAATAAAAATCTGTAAAAATGGTATTTTAATCCGTAATGTATCTAATTACATATACAGTCAACTGCCGTATCTTTGCATCAGAAAAAGATTAAGGTTACAAATTGAAGTATAGAATATTTTAAATGATCTATTGAAGCATGAAAAAAGTACTTGTAATATCCGGTCATACAGACCTTGCTACTTCGGTAGCTAACAAAACGATTCTTGATACAATCGGGCAATACCTTCCCGAAACTGAAATTGTAAAGCTTGATACCCTTTATCCCGACTTTAAAATTGATGTTGACGCAGAGCAACAACGCCTGCTGAAAGCCGACATTATCGTGTTGCAATTTCCAATCTTCTGGTACAGCGCACCCTCCATACTGGAACGCTGGATGGAAGAAACATTCCGGCACGGCTTCTCTCATGGCAGTACCGGCAACAAACTGAAAGGCAAAAAGATGATACTCTCATTTACCACCGGTGCTCCGCAAGAAATGTATTCTCACAAAGGGGCAATGGAGTATACGATTGAAGAGTTCTTACCTTGCTACAAAGCCACATGTAATCTTTGCCAAATGGAATTTGCGGGATATATCTATACTGGTGGCGTAAGTTACGGCACGCGTACAACCCCGGAATTGATAGAACAACAAAAGGTAAAATCTGTAGAACATGCTAAAAAACTGATCAAACTGTTAGAAACACTTTGATTAACGCTGAGTCTGTTCAAACGTCTGTTATCATTGTAATATTAGCGGATCAACGAAGGAAATCGAAAAGAGTAATGCAAAAAGTCGATAAAAAAGAACACCGAATAGTACATCATTCTTTGCTTTAGTTACGTGCAACTAAAATAAAAAGGGGCTGTTCAAAAAGTCGGATAGCCCCTTTTGCTATTGTTTATTTCGGTAAAAAGCAGTATCTTACCGTTGCTAAAAAACAAACATTATAGCAATGGCTAAGATAGTATTTAAAGAGTTAACTTCCAACCAAAATGTACTTTTTCCGGTCAGTTTATCGGAAAAGATAACTCCCAATCATCCCGTTCGTGTCGTAAACTGTGTTGTAGACGCATTGGATATTAGCAGTCTTCTTCAGACATATAAAGGAGGAGGTACTAGCAGCTACCATCCCCGTATGAAGCTCAAGGTCCTGTTTTATGCGTACTTGAACAATATCTATTCTTGCCGTAACATAGAAAAGGCCTTGGAGGAGAACATTCACTTCATGTGGCTATCCAAAAATAATACTCCCGACTTCCATACAATCAATGATTTCCGTAGCAAACGTTTAAAAGAACACATAAAATCGTTGTGTTCAGCCATTGATCTGCTGTTACAAGAATCTGGCTATGTCAGCTTGGATGTACATTATATCGATGGCACCAAAGTGGAATCGGCATCCAACCGCTACACTTTTGTCTGGCGTGGCAGCATGGAAAAGAACAAGGCCAAACTGGAGTCGAAAATACAGGTAATCTTTAGTGATATTAACAAACATATCGAACAGGACAAACAGGAAAGGACACCGGATGCCTTACCGGATATGGGTTCCTGTGGTTTGCGGGAAAAGGTGAGCGCTTTAAACAAACGGCTCTCTGGGATGAACAAGGCTGAGCAGAAGCAAGTTAAAAAGCTACAGGAAGAATATCTACCCCGCCTTACCAAATATGAATCACAATTAGAGAAATTAGAGGATCGTAATTCTTTTAGTAAGACGGATGAGGACGCGACCTTCATGCGCATGAAAGAGGATCATATGAAAAACGGGCAATTGAAACCCGCCTACAATGTACAAATTGCCACAGAAAACCAGTTTATTACAAATCTGGGGATTTACAGGCACGCCGGAGATACGGAAACTCTAATTCCTTTTTTGAATGATTTTCGAGAGACTTGTCATAGGCAATTTTCTATCGTAGTGGCCGATGCCGGTTATGGAAGCGAACAAAACTACGAGTTTATGGAGAATGCGGGTATAGAGGCTTTTGTCAAGTACAATTATTTCCACAAAGAGCAGAAGCGTACCTGGAAGAAGGATGCTTTTGCCATACAGAACCTTTGCTATAATCAGGAACAGGATAACTACGTATGCCCGATGGGACAACATATGAAATATACAGGCCAAAGGAAAAATAAATCCGATTTGGAATATGTATCCGTACTGAAGCGTTATCAGGCACAGAACTATGAGGGTTGCCCACTGAAATCTCAATGCCATAAATCAAAGACTAACCGGATCATAGAAGTTAACTATAACCTTAACAGCTATAAACAAAAAGCACGGGAAAACTCAAGAGTGAGGAAAGTATTTATCATCGGGGCAGACAATGTATAGAACCGGAAGCTGTCTTTGCACAGATAAAGCATAACTCGGCATGGAACCGGTTTAGATTAAGAGGGTTGGAGAAGGTAAAAACAGAGTTTACCCTGGTTGCTATTGCACATAATCTAAGGAAACTGGCTAAAAAAGTCACTTCTCTTTTGTTTTTACTTATTTCTGTAGGATAACTTCTCGAAAAGAGATAATTGAGAAAAACAAAGATGGTTTTAAAATAAAAATGGATAATAAAAGAGCAGCATAACAAAAAAAAGAAGGCATCCTTTTCAGACACCTTCTTCTTAAAGGAGCAAATATTTTAATATTGCGTTTATTATTAGATAATACAATAAATACCTACAAAAGTAATCACTATAAATTCAAGAAACACCTATATTTACATTGGAATTCTTAATGCAAGGTAATATCGTTCTCTATTCTCAAAACTTTATTAAACACCCAAAGTAAGCGAACACAAAGAATATTAATCACTATATCTATCAATAGCTTCTTTATAAATATTCTCGCTCATATCTTTGAACTGAGTTTATTTCACCTTATTTTAAACACCGAAATAAATATCTACACATCATCTACTGAAACTTATTCAAAATATTCACCCATCTCACCTCACTACAAAATATAGAATTTATACAGGATAATTTTTGCTAATCTTCTTAATTATCAAATCTCGCTTGAAAAAAGAAATTATACCATTCACAAAGTACATATGATTATACCAATTTACAACAACAGTGGTTAAAAGCCAATATCCTATATGGACCAAATATCCATACCAAGTTGATGGATTAGAATTTACATATTTTATTCCCAATAAATATATTACAATGACAACAAACACATATACTACTCCCCACACTCTCATTTTCATAAGTTTGTTTTCAATACATTTATCCTCCAATTGGGCCTTTAAAGAATTGTTTTCACTAGATAATATCTCATTCTTTTCTGAAGTTTCGAGATAAATATCTTCATTCTTTGTAGCTCGGTTGATATATTCTAACAACGCCGGAGATGACAATGTTAATAATCTATCAGCTTCATTCCGATCAATTTCACCTTCTGACATTCTAATACATAACTTGGCAATAGATGCTTCACTTATATTATTTTCTATTTGTAATCTTGCAATTCTATCTTGTATTTTGCAAATAACCTTATGAGACGGATAATGTTCAGAACGGTATTTAATCACATTAGCAGAAAGACTTGTCATTGCAAGCATACTTTTGCTATTTCCAATAGAAAGAGACGGATTTGCAAGCCATAGTAACACAAGCAAATCAGAAGCAGTAATGCTAATTCTCTGCCAGACAGGTAGGCTCTTTTCTTTCCTATTAACAGAATAGGAGTTGTTTAAAAACCAACAGTTCACATCGTTAAATTCTGCTATAATTTTATCTTTTCGTTTATACGCAACATATTCCTGAGCTAATAAATCATTAAAAGCACTTTCTCTATTTCCACGAATATTGGTGAGAGTCTGCAAATCTTTTGATTTACCCGTCTTTTCATAAAGCGCTCGAATATTCTGGTTGTATACAATAGAAATTCCTTTTTCTGAAAGATCGTTCTTCAGATTATCCTTGCATGCTTCTAGAAAAGAGCGATCCAGACCGCGTCTACCACATGCAGAAAGTATATCAGCAACATCCAATGTTGCAAATAGATCTTTAGATTTAAACTGTCTGACTTTACTAGATAATAAAATACGAATCTGTTCTACTGTTGTTTCAAGGATTGAGTAACGGAACCCCATCGCAATAGTCAAGTCATATAATTGTTTACAAGCAGCATAAGATTCTTCTGTATTAAGTTCAATTAAACTGATATAAAAATTGGTATCAACTAATAATTCTGTATCAATAATACGATCTTTTATTTTAAATTTAAAATAAGAGGAAATAATTCCACCAAGATAAATGCTACAAATGATATCGAAATAAAAGTCTTTCTTTTTTATTCTATCATAAACATACTTTGAAACATGATATGATTGATTATAGATGGCAGTGGACTGATCGTTAAAGATTCGATTCTTTTGATCTTGAATAAAAGTCACAAGCTCTTCAAAATCATAAGGTACACTGCGTCCCTTACAGTAGATTTTGTAGTTGTTTGCTAGTTTTTTTATTAGTTTTTTTGGTTTTGATAATCTTCAGTAATCGTAGATGTACATTCTGAATCAATAATAAACGAATGATCACTATTTAGAGTAAAACTGCCTCCCGAATATTTGCAAACCTGTGGCATTAAGGTAGTAATCACAGGAATTGGTATTTCTATTTGAAAATTCTCTCTTACAGAATCGAAAATCTCAGAATAGTCTTTACCCATTATTGCTGTCCCCTTCTTCCGTAACATCCTATTTAGAGTTTCCTTAATTAATGGAACGAAAAGTTGTGTAAGACTTTCGTTGCATTCACTGCCATACGTATCTCTTATAAAAGATAGTAATGAATATGTAGCTAAAAGGTTTTCATTTACCATAATTGATTCACTAATATTTTTTGTAGCAATATTTGCTTAACGGTGTAATTCATTTTTTATCTCTGACACATGAGTCTTTCAATTTAAGAGCATACATCTTGGCTTCTATCACTGTGTATCATTCATGCAAGCAACTAATATAGGCTCATAAATAGTTCTTTTACATATAAGAAGAGCAGCAACCCCATGAAAAACAAGCGTAATAGATACTTGAATCTCAACCTATTTTTTACTGTGCTTTGTCCTTGCTCTATGGAAAAGATTTTGTTTGCAAAAGTAATTAAAATTTAGCAAAAACAAATAGAGAAATGATTGATTTTCAGTATGCATAGCAAAATATTAAAAAGGTAAAAACACTCGTTTTTTATTATGACACTGGAATAGTAATTTCTTCAATTTAAAATACATATGAATATATTTGTTTACATTTCAATTATTCACTATCTTTGTATACAAAATTATTTGTTTTTATGCAAAACAGTATAACTAAAAGTAAGGCTTTGGTAACTAAATCATTACCTATTTTTTAAACATTTATATACAGTACTAAAAATCCAAGTTATATTAAATTACATAGCTTCATACGCTTAAAACACTCTTCATAAGTTATGGATAATAGAACCCCATTAGAAATAGAAACCTATGAATTATGGAATTCTTTCAAAGATGAAGTTTATCACAAAAATAGGTTCTTTATCACTCATCAATTGCTTGAAATATTAAAAAAATACATTTCAGAGCATACACTCAATATTAAAGTTAATACAATATATTATAGAGCTCGTATCATTGATGAAAAGGCCCTCAAAGATCATTCTTTAAAAATATTCTATAATAAGAACAATAATTATAGCGGATATTTTAATGAATCCAATCGATTTAGAGGTCTTGTTAAAGAAGCATCATTTATTCCTCCCAATCATAATTTTGTTCGGGACGGGCGAGCCAACCCTAAATTTATCCGGTATTTATATATAGCAGAAAGCCCCGTTACTGCCATATTCGAAGTGCGTCCATTACTTACCGATAATATAAATCTTGCTGAAATAACCGTAAAAGAAAATTTAACTCTAGCAGATTTGGTCATCGATTACAGAATTCCTGATAGAGAAAAATCCAAAGAACAATTAATATTATCATACATTCAAGGCGCATTCTCATTTCCTACCAATAATCCAGATGACTATATCCCATCTCAAATTATCTCTGAATATATTAAGAGTTTAGGATATGACGGAATTCGCTTTAGCAGTTCACTCCACAATGATGGAGTCAATTTAACTATATATAATTACGAAAAATGCGAGCCTATATCATCTCGTGAAATAAAAATTGAAAATATGAAGTTAGATGCTAGAGACAAAATTGGAAGTGATTTTGATCATCGACTATTGAGAATACGTAATAATGAAGTCGAATTTATCGACTATTTAGGAAAATATAAAATATCAGAATAATTTTACATCAATCTAAAATACTCAGTAAATAAGAAAAATCAACCTACCGATTTATACTCAAAGTATTGTGAGTTAATTGGTATTCATTTTGGCACTTATATACGACCTGACACCGTTTAGGTCAGTGATAACAAAAAGTAATGGCTCGTAGAAATACGGGCTTTTTTTATTAACAATTTAATATTTAAAGATTATGGAAAAGAATGAAGAATTATTGGAAAGATTAGTGAACGAATTTGCAGCGTATAACAGACTTACAGCAGTAAGAATTGCAAAAGAGAATTTAGATTGTTGGGGAAAGACCCAAGAAGAGATGGTGAAAGAGATGAAATCTTCATCAGAAAGAATCCTTAAATGGGGATATTCCACGGATGCAGATTTCCCTCTTGATGCACCAATAGTAGCAGGAGGCACTATTTACTAATAGTAGAGATTTACCTAAATAACTTCTCTGTATTAAACTCCATGATATACCCACAAGAGTTACACTCTATGTGTATATGTTCTTTGGATGTATCTATATCAGTCCAGTACATTTCTTCCATATTTGTAACTTCACGAGTTGCAATATTATAGCATGGTAATATAGAAGGATTTCCGCAAGCTGGGCATTGTCCACTTCTTAATTTATTCTTAATTTTTTTGCATTTGTTCCTTATTCATATCTTTCATGTTTTAAGTTAGTATTTCTGCAAATTTACAGTTTATAATTGATAAACTGTAAATAGATGTGTATGTTCTGTAAGGATGTTCTTTAGCACCCTTACAGAACTTTCTCTAAAAAAAATATGTTACAATTTACTTGCATACATAACTGAAAATTACTATATTTAAGCGATTTAAAAGATTTACATTATGAAAGGGAAAAGTTTATATACAATATCTCTGAGGCTCTTTCAAGTGAAGAAAAAGCCATTCAATACTTTGAAAAAATGAGATGGGACGGGAAAGTAATTTCACCGTATGACCCTACTTCTAAGGTATATAAATATTCCAATGGTAAGTATAAGTGCAAGAATACCGGACGATACTTCGATGTAAAAACTGGTACTCCACTTGCAGGTACTAAACTTCCAATGACTAAATGGTTATTAGCGGCGTTTATGTTTCAAGCTGATAAAGGAGGTATTTCTTCTTGCCAATTAAGCCGTATATTAGAGATTACTCAGAAAACAGCGTGGCACATGCTTATGAAGATAAGAGAATTTGCTGCACGGGTTAATGAAAAAGATACCAGTTTGTCCGGTGAAGTAGAAATAGATGAAACGTTCGTAGGTGGGAAAAACAAGAATAGGCACAAAGATAAGAAAGTAGAGAAATGTCAAGGCAGGTCTTTCAAAGATAAAGTTCCCGTGTTTGGTATATTGGAAAGGAGTGGTAAATTAATAACCAAGATTGTTCCTAATACACAGGCTAAGACATTAATTCCTATCATTAAAGAATACGTTAAAGAAGAAAGTGTAGTTTATACTGATGGTTGGGAATACACCGGATTACATGGTCATTATGAACAAAGGTCTGTAGACCATGAAAAGCATTTCTATGGTATGACTTACGCAACCGATGAAGGCGAAATCATTACTATTAGTACTACATGGAATAGAAAACGCTTAGTCGCATTTTGACAGAGTGATGTTAGGAACTTATATAAGGATAAGCAAAAAACATTTGCAAAAGTATATTGATGAATTTGTATTTCGGTTTAATACCCGAAATTTTAGCGATTCTCAAAGATTTAATTTACTTTTGCGCAATATAGCTTAATTATGGGAAAAGGAAAAAAGAAGAAGAAAAATAAAGAAATGGAGTTAAGGCTTCAATTGTTTATGGCAAAGAATAAAATCAGCGCAAGTGAGGAAGACTTTGAAGAGATTACTAAAAAGTTGAATGAAATGCTTGAAGGTTATCCTTATCCTGAAAAATCAGCGCAAGTTCTATCATTAGAAGAAATTGAAAATACGAAAAAGGATAAAGATTAAGGTTGAAAATTATGAAGTTATTCTTATATTTGCAGCGTATCATTGAATAATGGTGCGCTTTTTTATGATAATATAGCTCAATCGCCTCTGAATCACCACCTCAAAGAATGAACGAGTTATATATTACACACGTTGAGGAATCCGCATAGACGCAGATTTCTTGCTCAGTGTGTAACGGCTTGTGGTGAGCCAAGAGGCGTAGAGCAATTATCTGCGTCTTTTTCATATACTGACGTATGGTTATTGCTAACAAAATGAGTTTTAGTATTAACCAATAAATTCACAGTTATGGAAAATCAGAACGAGAATCAGAATCAGCCTCAGAGCGATCAAGTGTATTGCCCTTTTTGTGGAAGCACTAACCTTATCACGAACCAAAAAGGTTTTGGAGCGGGAAAAGCACTCACAGGTGCGCTACTCACGGGAGGAATCGGGCTATTAGCCGGATTCATTGGAAGCAAAGACATTAAAGTCACCTGTATGCACTGCAAAGAAACAATTGGGATAGAGGGGATACAAACAACGCCACCGAGCGAAGAGCTTAAAAGAGAGTTCTTAAAAGCAAGATATCCAGAACGATATAAGAGTAGAGAAGATAAGAAAAATGAAAATGTGATTATGATTATCATTACTATTCTTCTTCTCCCGATTATTTTACTTATGTGTAGTAGCATAAGCTAAAAAAAATCACTATCTTTGTAATCAAATTAAAAGAACATGCTCCCAACAATTTAGCCTTGTTGGGAGCATTTTTTATAACTAAAAGTTATAGCGGCAGGGCTAAGTGTTAAGTCGTATATATCTGCCTTATCATTATGTTCACGAAAAACTTCAAACAGGGTGCGCTGCACGAAAGCATCCTTACCCAGAAAACGGTCCAGGACACTGCCGGCAGAAACCGCCACACCTTCTATTTCCAATTCACGCTGAATTTTCATTATCCTCAAACGGATAGAATCAAGATACAGGCTCAATTCCTTGTATTCACGCTTCTTTTCCAAAGCCTTTCCCCTTGCCACACTCCAGAACTCCGGAAGAATTGTTTTCTTCACTGAAGCATCAACCCGGACTCCATTCACTGTAATTCTCATCATTATCGGAGCCTCACCGTTCCGATTCAATTTCGTCCTACGAATGTAGAACAATAGACAAAATGTTGTTCTTTCCATCTTACTTGTTTTTTAATCACAAAACTAAATCTCCAAGAGTAACAAGTCAAGATACAAAACACTGATAAGCAATAAATTATCAACCAAATAGGTGTACCTAACATTGAAGGTAATAAGGTACACCGAAAGAATGCTTTAATATGCTTATTTTTGCTATGTACCAAAAATAAAAAATCCCCGTAAATTGTTAATTTACAGGGATTTTCTTTATTTTGCAATTCTTTCCAGCGGAGAGATAGGGTATTGAACCCAAACATCTAACCACCTATAAATCAGTTTTTTATTTTTCCAATATTTCAAATAGGTAACGAAACAGTAACGATTTTTGCAGAGTTATTTGTCCGGCTTTGTCCGCTGTTTGTCTGCCTATCTCACGGGTTCAAAGATACAACACATTTTTGAATTACACAAATATCTGAATATAAATGTTTAGCGATTAGTGCAAGGTGCAAGCTATATATATAAATATATACTTGCACCTTGCACTAAAGTAGATTTAACAGTCACTACATAGATTATATAAAAAAAACACGTATATTTGCGCCGTTTTTTTTAATGAAATGGAATAATATTATGTATCACGGTTTTACAGCAAATACACCTCCCCCGGTAGCCTAAGGGCTAAATAACCGGTATTTATATTCTTTTTATTCCTTATTCTCTTATAAGGAAAGGGGGTATTTTGTACTTATCTTAGTATCACAAGGTTGTTTAGCCTACTTCTTGGCGTGTATATTTATTAATACATTAAACAATCTTGGAATGAAAAATATCAATTATATTTTCGGGGTTCTACTTGGTGGAACCATGTATGGTACGATGTCTTCACTTGTGAAGCTATTGTACTCAAAAGGTTTTAATGCTGCTGAATTAGCTTTTTGGCAAGCTTTACTTGCAGCTTTCTTTCTTGGAATATGTACGTTTATAACAAGAAAAACCGATAAAGGCAAATTATTATATAAAGATTTTTTGCCGTTACTGCTTACTGGAAGTGCCATTGGATTAACAAACTTTCTATACTATCAATCCGTAAGCTACATTTCTGCTTCATTAGCCATTGTCATTTTGATGCAATTTACATGGTTTAGCCTATTGCTGGAATGGATTATATTTACTAAAAAGCCATCGAGAATTGAGTTACTGACAGTTTTCTTTATTCTTATAGGCACAGTAATGGCAGGCAATCTTTTTGATGTAAAAGAATGGTCTTTTTCACCTAAAGGTATTCTGTTAGCAATATTTTCTTCACTAACCTATGCAATATATATAATTGCTAATGGCAGAGTTAGTAAGGGCGTTAGATGGCAAGCTAAAAGTATGTCTATTATGATTGGGTCATCGCTATCCATTTTTATAATAAACAGTCAAACCATTGTACTAAATAATCATTTTAGCAGTAATTTTATTCTTTGGGCTATATTTCTTGCCATTGTAGGAACGACTATTCCAACAGCATTATTTGCAGCAGGTATTTCTAAAATAGGGGCAGGGATGAGTTCTATTCTTATGACTATTGAACTCCCCGTGGCTGTGCTATGTGCATACATAATACTACATGAATGTATTAATCCATTGCAGATAGCAGGTATAATAATCATGCTTGCAGCCATAACCTCAATGAACTACTACAAATATTTAAAAACAAAAAAATAAAAATAAGCCATGTTTTATATAAGTGAAATAATGAATACAAAACCCACTGTATTCATAACAGAATTACAAAATTTAGTTTACACAACATTAGAAAAACTGGAAATACCTTTTGAACGTGTTAATACCGATGAAGCTATTTCAATGGATGATTGCATATTAATCAATCAAAAAATGAATATGAAAATGGTGAAAACTCTTTTCTTATGCAATCGACAACAAACAGATTTCTATTTATTTATAACAACTGCACACAAATCCTTCAAATCAAAAGAGTTCAGTAAAGTACTGAATATTTCACGTGTTTCGTTTGCTCCTGCTGAACTGTTGCAAGAAAAATTAGGAACAAAAGTTGGAGCAGCAACAATTCTAAGTGTATTATTTGATGTAAAAAACGAAATACAAGTAGTTATTGACAAAGAAGTTATATTGGAAGATTTTTACGGTTGTAGTGATGGCACAACAACAGGATATATGAAGATTAGCACAGAGCTAATTATTAATAATTTCCTGAATTATGCTATGCACAAACCTATCATTATTGAAATTCAATAAGCTGTGAATAACTTAATATTCAAATCAAGAAAATGGAAGAATTTGTAAATATGATAATATCTCAAATTAATATGGAAATAGAAAACACCTGTATAAATAGTGATGTTTCTTCCGACAAAGCTCTGCATATGCTTAACTTCATAAGACCATTGTTTGAAAGATTAAGAGAATATATCCACGAATATACTTTTCAAGATGTTAATGAGGAAATAGCATTTTTCAAAGATATTAAACCATTCATTTTAAGTAAGCTAATTTATTTTAATGATGTGTATCTATTGGAATTGAGAAAGCCTAATGGTGGTAAAGAGGTTCTCAAAGAGTACTATAAGAAAAAACAGATGTCTATAACTGAATTTTGTAATGCCCATCTCGATTTCTATCAATATTATCGTTCTAAAGCTACTCACTTAGATAGATACTATTTCCTTAGAGGACATGAAGATTATAAATTATGCCATAATTGTGGTATGTTTGATAAAGACCCTTTGTTTTCAACTTGTTACGACAATAAGGTAGCCAGGATGTTAGCTTATGATATGTTAGAAATTTATCTTCAACAACAATTACAAGATATTGAAAAACAAGAAATAATAGGTAGTAGCCGGATTTCATTACCGGATAATCCATTTCGCTGGACTGGTACTAAAATTGCCGCTATTGAATTGGGGTATGCTATTTATGCAGCGGGAGTTCTAAATAACGGGAACGCCGATATAAAGGAAATAATGACCTACATAGAAGCATCATTCAAAATAGACTTAGGGGACTATTACCGAACTTATCTTACAATGCGGGAAAGGAAGAAAGATAAAACATCATTCCTTACCAATCTTATAAATAAGTTATTGCGAAAAATGGAAGACGACGACAAGCTATAACAAATCATTAAAACTACCAAGTTACCACCAACTTGGTAGTTTTTTTATGCCCTGTTTTAAAGAGTGTTTCTACTCTTAAATTTCTCTATTTAGCCCTATTTTATCACCAATTTCCACAAAAAAAATAAATCAACCAACTTGGTTGTATCTTGTAAGTTTTATCTTTTGAAACTCTCCATATTTGCAGCAAATCAATTAGTTAGCAATATGGAGATAATAACATTCGAGTCAAAAGCCTATAAGGAATTAGACAACAAAATTACCGCTATTGCGGATTACATTTTCAACCACATGGAAGTGGAAAGTACCAATGAGGACGAAATTTGGGTGGACAGCTACGAGGTCTGTACGTTCCTGAAAATAAGCGAAAAGACACTTCAACGCCTACGGGTGGCTGGAACTATTGCTTATTCCAATATCCGGGGGCGTTACTTCTACAAAATCAGCGAGGTAAAACGGATGCTGGAAGAACGCCTGATAAGAAGTAACAAAGAAAATATTCAAGACCTGATAACCAACCACCAGCTATATGTTAAGGAAAGAAGAAATCTTAGAAAGGACAAATAACGGGCTATCCGTGTTCAAACACTATATACCGGGTAACTGGCGGATAGGTCGCAATTTTCTGAACCCTCTTTATGAGGATAACAAGGCATCGTGCAACATCTATTTCGACCGCCGGAATGGTAACTATAAAATGAAAGACTTCGGCAATGACAGTTATAGTGGTGATTGTTTCTTTTTCGTGGGGCAACTCAAAGGACTGGATTGTAACAACCCGGTGGACTTCGTGGAGATATTAGAAACCATCGACCGGGATTTAGGGCTTGGGCTGGCAGCAGGCAACCCGTTACCTGTTACCCGTACTTCTTGCCGGATGGCGACACCCATATCGGAAGAAACACCCGAAAAGGAAAACAGCCCCTATCAGTTCAGGGAACAAAAATTTCCGCTTGCCGAATTGATGTACTGGCAACAGTATGGTATCACCCCGGAAATATTAGAATTGTACAAGGTTTGTTCCCTGCGGGATTTTCAGAGTGAAACAGCGGACGGTACACCCTTTACTTATACTTCATCCGTGGCAGAACCGATGTACGGGTATAAAAGTAAACGATATATAAAACTATATCGTCCATTCTCGAAAACCCGCTTTCTGTATGGTGGCAATTTCGGTGAAAATTATTGTTTCGGGCTGGAACAACTGCCCGCAAAAGGTGATACGTTATTTATCACGGGCGGTGAGAAAGATGTCATGGCAATGGCGGCACACGGTTTTCACGCTATCTGCTTTAACAGCGAAACAGTGACTATCCCACCTACCCTGATTTATAAACTAACGTTCCGTTTCAAACATATAATCTTGCTATATGATACCGATAAGACGGGCAGGGAAAGCGCACGGAAGCAAGAAAAACAGTTGGAAGAATTTGGAGTAAAACGGCTGCTTTTACCACTTCCCGGCACGAAAGAGGAAAAGGATATTTCCGACTATTTCAAAGCAGGAAATACTCGTGAAGATTTCCTTAAACTGTTCATTGATTTTTTAGACAACCTTTATAGTGATACATTGATTATGCTTAAATCGTGCGAAATAGACTTTAATAATCCCCCGGCAAAAGCGCAGGTGATAATCTCCGCCGGGGACGTTCCGTTGGGAACACAAGGTAACCTGTTCGGCATCACTGGCGGCGAGGGAACGGGAAAAAGTAACTACGTAGCTGCAATAGTGTCGGGGTGTATCTGCCCGGCAGGGGCAGAAGTGGATACACTCGGCATACAGATAGCAACCAACGGCAAACATAAGGCTGTTTTGCTGTATGATACAGAACAGTCAGAAGTGCAACTGTTCAAGAACGTAAGCAACCTATTAGCCCGTGCCAAACAGCCGGACAAGCCGGAAGAACTGAAAGCATTTTGCCTGACGGGTATGTCCCGAAAGGAACGTCTGCACGCTATTGTTCAAAGTATGGATAAATTTTATTACCAGTATGGCGGCATCCAGTTAGTCGTTATTGACGGCATTGCCGACCTTGTAAAAAGTGCGAATGATGAAGCGGAAAGTGTAGCAGTGATAGATGAATTATACCGGTTAGCTGGAATTTATAATACCTGTATCCTTTGCGTGCTGCATTTTGTTCCGAACGGCTTAAAGCTACGTGGACACTTAGGTAGTGAATTGCAGCGGAAAGCAGCTACCATTTTGTCGATAGAAAAGGATGAAGAACCCACGCAGTCGGTGGTGAAAGCCCTGAAAGTAAGGGATGGCAGCCCGTTGGACGTTCCACTGATGCTCTTTGCCTGGGACAAAGCAGCCGGGATGCACCTTTACAAAGGAGAAAAGCCACGTGAAGAAAAGGAAAAACGCAAAGAAAAGGAATTGGTAAGCGTTGCCCGTGATATTTTCGGACGGCAAACCCATATCACCTATATAGACCTTTGCGAGCAGTTGCAGCAGGTTTTAGACGTGAAAGAACGTACCGCAAAAAGTTATATCCGCTTTATGCGGGAACGGGACATTATCATTAAAGACCCGTCCAACCAAAGTTATTACATGATTGGTTTAATTTAATCCGGCAGTCCTATGTATATAGATAGAGAAGATTTTATAGCATGGATGGAACGTATCATGGATAGGTTCGATATACAAGATAAAAAGATAGACCGTTTAGTAGGCGGACATAATTACTTGGATGGTGAACGCTTGTTGGACAATCAGGATTTATGCCTACTTCTCAAAGTGAGTGCCAAAACGTTACAGCGTTACCGCAAGAAAGGGATATTGCCTTATCTAACATTGGATGGACGATGTTATTATCGTGAAAGTGATGTACACCAGCTAATCCGTGAACGAACGGATTAGACTTTCTGACAGACTATTTTATTATATTCCAATCCTGCTTTATATAACGATAAGGCAGGATTTCTTTATTTTATACTGCGAATATCAGGGCTTTTGCTTAACTTTGCAAAAGTAACATAAGAGAATAACGGCGATTGAACAAGTTTATTGGGAAGTCGTCTTTATATATAACATATTCGTTCGCCGAATATCTCAAAGTAGAAAACTGGCACTTTTCAAAATGAAACGAGATTTTCAGCGCAATGCTTATGCTATGCTTTGTCATAGCGTGGGCTTGCCTGTCCCGTTTCAAAGGTATTGCCAGTACCTCTACTTTGGAGCAGTGTAAGTTCACGCTTCTTTTTTGAAGTATTGGCGAACAGTTTGATAGAATTATAAACTGTTTAATACCTGATAATATGAAACAAATTAAGGCACTTGTCGCTGTATCTCTCGATGGTTTTATCGCCACTCCGGACAATGAATTGGACTGGATTACTTCAAATGTAAAATCGCTTATTGGTAAAGAATATGAAATGGCTACTTGCTTGCTGATGGGAGCGAATACTTACACTTATATTTTTGAACATTGGGGTGGATGGCCGTACAAAAGCCAGCAGTCTTTTGTGGTGTCCCACTACGACCACAATGTTACGCCGGATTGTGGTGTGGAGTTTCTAACGGATGGTGCTTTGCAAAAAGTGTATGAAATGAAGCAAGAAACCGATATGCTGGTAGTAGGTAGTGGAAAGTTGCTTACCTCGCTAATAAAAGCGAGATTGTTGGATAGTCTGACGGTGTACACTGTTCCGGTTATGTTGGGAAAAGGTATTGGATTTTTGGGAGAAACATTTGGTTCAGAATGGCAGCTATCAGAAAGCAAGGTGCTGGATGGTGGTGTGGTCTGCTCGACATATCAAATTGACAAAAATTTGTAATAAAAATGCGCCCGGTTTCCCTCCGGGCGCAACCACTAAAATTCCTGTTATTCATAGCTTAAAAACCTACTGGTAACGGAACTTTGATGGCAAAGATAGTGTTTTTTAGTTATTTCTTCCCTTTCTTGTCAGGGAACACAAAACTTACATTAAACTGTTCGTCCAGTATCAGCGAAGCATCAAACGGTTTCCCGTTCCTGCCTTTGAAACCTTTGATTATTCCGGTTTTCCGCTTCATCACCAGTTCGGTGATTTGTTTATCCGTCAATACCTTTTCGCTTTTGTTCCGGAAAATGGTAAGCGTACAATCTACATTTGAACATTTGGCAACTTTGGGGTAAAAAAGAATGCGACCGTTTCCACATTTAGGACAAGGGCAGGTTTCACCACTGGCAAAGGAAAACTGCACGTCCAACAATTCCGCCGTAATTTGCCGGGCATACACTTCTATGCCCTTGTGAAATGTAGCGGCATCGGTTTCACCTGTTTCAATCTTGGAAAGGGCGTTTTCCCACATACCCGTCATTTCAACATCTGCTATTTTTTTATCCTTTACTATCTTGTAAACGGCAAGTCCTTTATCTGTGGGAACAAGGCTTTTCTTTTCCCGGACAATATACTGCCGGGAGAACAACGTTTCAATTATAGCCGCCCTTGTCGCTGGCGTACCTATTCCGGCATCTTTCATGCTGGCTTTCAATTCGGTATTTTCCAGTTCCTTGCCTGCATTTTCCATAGCTGCCAATAATGAGCTTTCTGTGTGCAGCGGTTTGGGTTTGGTTTGTTTTTCCAACAAGTCCACGCCGGAAAGCGGTAATATGTAACCCTCTTGGAGTTCCGGCAGCATGGCGTTTTCACCATCTTCTGCCGTTTCCGGTTCGCTGAATACCTCACGCCAACCGGGAATTTTCATCACTGCCCCTTTAACGGTAAAATCGGTATCGCCCGCTGAAAGCAGGACGGAAGTAACATCTTTTACGCATTTGTCGGAAAAGGCTTCCAGCATACGCCCTGCAACCAATTCGTAAATGGCTCGTTCGTCCGTGGAAAGGTCATCCGGCAGGTTCTCGGTAACAATTAAAGCGTGGTGGTCGGTCACTTTTCCATCATTAACACTTCGGCGGTTCAGGGCGCAACCGTTCAGGCTGGCAGCATACTCGGCAAACCGGGTGTATTGTTCCAGCAGGGCGACACGTTGCGGCATCTGCTCGAACACATCTTCCGAAATATAACGGCTTCCGGTTCTTGGGTAGGACATCACTTTCTTTTCATAAAGGCTTTGCGCTATGGAAAGCGTTTTATCTGCCGAAAAGTTCAGTTTACTGTTGGCTTCCTTTTGTAAAGTGGTAAGGTCATACAAAAGCGGCGGTTCTTGGCTCGTTTCTTTTCTTTCAACGGATTTTACCGTAAGCTGTCCGGCAGCTTTTACCCTTTGCAATGCTGCAATGGCTTCCGGCTGTTGCTCCCACTTGGCACACGATTGGGCGGAAAAACTGACCCCACTACTGGCGGTGGTGGCTTTCAGTTGCCAAAATTTGGTCGGTACAAAATCCTTATTCTCCAAAAAACGGTTACATATCATTACCAGCGTAGGGGTCTGTACACGTCCCAGTGAAAACACGCCCTGCCCGGCTGCAACGCTTAACGCTTGGGTGGCGTTTATACCTATCAGCCAATCGGCTTCGCTGCGTGCCTGTGCAGAACGGTAAAGGTTATCATACTGGCTACCCGGTTGCAATTTCTCCATGCCCTCCCGGATGGCTTTGTCGGTTAGACTGCTAATCCATAGGCGTACAAAAGGTTTACGGCAATCCAAATGCAGGTAAATATACCGGAAAATAAGTTCACCCTCTCGCCCGGCATCGGTGGCGACAACTATCTTGTCGCATTGGTCGAACACCTCTTTTATTACTTTCAGTTGTTTCAATACACCGGGGTCTGCCTTATAGCCTTTATCGGCTTTCACCTGTCGGGGAATTAGCCGGAACTCCGGCGGGATAATCGGCAGGCTTTCCCTGCGGAAGTTAGCAACGCCGTAGGCTTCCGGCATGGCAAGCTGGATTAAATGACCGAACGCCCAGGTAACGAGATACCCGTTACCTGAAAGGTAGCCGTCATTTTTCTGTGTAGCACCGATTATACGGGCTATATCTTTGGCAACACTCGGTTTTTCTGCTATCAATGCAATCATATTGTTTCTTTTTTATAGTTTGTTACTGAATTGATTTTCCGTAAAATTTTACGGTCATAATAAATATGGTAGCCGTCCACATAATACAGTCGGTTATTCCTGTCTATTTCTTTCCAGTCAGCTTTCAGAGAAAGGGCTATAAAGAAAGTCAGGACAACAAACAGAATAGCTATAATATAGATTAGTTGCATACCTTTATAGTTTTATTCCTTTAGACCTCTTAGGCTTGTCGGCTTTCTGTGATTTGTCCGCTTTCTGCTCCTGCTGCTCTTTCTTCACCCGGTTCTGTTTTTGCCCGGCAGTCGGTTTTTGCTGTCCCTGCTTTAGCGGCTCTTTTTGGTGCTTGGTCGCTTCATTGGTCTTGCCGTCTGAATTGACAGCTACCTGTGTGCGGCTCTCGCTTGCCGGAACGATTTCTTTTGCTTGTGCCTTATCCGGGTTGGCACGGGAAAAGTCGGGTTTGCCTTTCTCCCGGTTGAATTTGATATAAGCATTATAAGGTTGGTCTTGCCCGTCTTTTTTCATTCCTTTTACATAAATGGTTTCTTCGGCGGTGAATTTCTTCTGTTGTTCTTCAGTAAGGGCAACACCGCCGATGGTTTTCGGCGCATGGATATTCCCGTTTTCATCCACCCATTGGTAAGGCTTACGGTTTTGCCCCTGCTGTTGCTGCTGGTTTTGTTGAAACCCTTTCGGCAAAAACTCAATGCCACGTTCCACGGCACTGACTTGTAAGGTGGCAGAGAATGTCTTGCCGTCCTTGTCTGTCATGCCCTCTACTTTTACGGGACGACCTGCTGCAAAATCTTCTTTTTGCTGGTCGGTGATTTTAGCTTTGCAAATCTCGTCCGGGATGCGCAATTTATCCGCACGCATATATTCCAGTTCATGCGTTTCCCTGTCCCGGCTGATGAATACCGGGATTTGTTCACCACTTTTCGGGTCTTTGATTTTTACGACTTCGCCCAAATTACCCGTTTCCAATAAATTTTTCTGTTCCTTGTCATTGAACTTATATTCATGGAACGGGCGTTGCAGTTGCTTTTCATCATTTTGGATGCCGTGCAGCTTAAATTTGACCGTACCGTCCTGTGCCGTGTACAATGAAATTTTCGCATCGGTTGGGGTTAGGTAAAAGTCGCCTACCTGACCTGATACCCGGAATAAATTACGGGATTTATACCCCCGTAGCATCCGGTCAAGGTTCTTTGTTTTTTTCAGTGTTTCTTCGGTAATGCCAATTTTTTTCAGGCTCTCCCAGTCAATCTTTGCCGGGTCGATGCGATACTGGTTCTTGGGGAACTCGTGAAAATCGGGTTTCGGCACTCGAAGCATTTCCCCTTGTTTGCTACCTTGCCGAATGGCTTCGGCACTTTGTTCCACCACCGAAGCATTACACCGGAAAAAACCCAGTCCTTCGGTGTCGTTGATTTTCCGGTAAAAGTTGGAAAAGAAATTGGTAAACGGGTCGGAATTGTTATCTACCCGCATAAACTCGCTGGCGTGTTGTTGCATAGGTGGAACGGTCTGTAAACTGCCGTCTGTACCTACCCCTTTAACAACGTTCACCGTACCTGCCCGCTTGTCATGTACAAGCAGGACATCGTTTTTTTGTCCGTCCGAAACGGACGGTTTCATTTTGTTTTCATCCATAATTATAGGAATTTTAGTGGTTTACGGGAAAAGTCCCGGTCAAAAGTAAAGACTAAATATGCTATATTTGAGAAATAGGCGGCAGGTGTCCGCATTAGTCTTTACTTGTCCGCATAAGTCCACAAAGAATATCTATATCTTTTTCACCCAAAAGGATAGGCTATCAAAAAATGATTTGTAATTTTGCACTTTAGATAACTAATAATTAGAAACTTATAAATATGAAATTATCCGACTATGCAATAAATGCACTTATTCCTTATATAACAGGAGATAATAAAACAACTGTTTATAAAAAGGGAAGTGAGCTAACAAAATTGTTCAATTCTTATGGGTTCAGGGACATATATGATTTTAATAAAGGCGGACTACCTAAATTATCTGATAACAAAAACGGAATGAATACATCACGTTCTGATTACACAAAAGACAGACTAACTAAATTATCAGGTAAATATGAGTTACAAAATTTATTAGAAGATATTATTAATACAGCGGAAAATACAGAAAAGTGTGCAGAAGAAATTAATTCTATAATTTCTCCTGAAAACTATAGCATTGAAAAAATCAATGGAAAATACACTATACTTGGTAGTAAAATTTTAAAAAATCAAGAAATTAAAAATGATGCTCGCTTTATAAATATTCAAAATGATATTATAAAAGAGTTAGATAATGCGCAAGTATCTATATCACTCGCTATGGCTTGGTTTACTAATAAAACATTATTGGAAAAACTGAAAGAAAAGCAGGAACAAGGAATTAAAGTCGAGATTGTTATTTTTGATGATGGAGTAAATGCTAAACATGGTGTTAATTTAGAAGGATTTGATTTTGTCAAAGTACGAGCTGAACGAGGGGGAATTATGCATAATAAATTTTGTGTAATAGATAACCAAACAGTTATAACAGGAAGTTATAATTGGTCAGATAATGCCGAATATAAAAATGACGAAAATATATCTATACAAGCTGACCCAAAACAAGCAACTAAATATTCTGTGAAATTTAGAGAATTAAAAAATCAAACAAAAAAATAGCATTATGATATTCAATGAAATAAAAGAACGTTTAACAGGTATAAGTTGTCCAATATTTGGTATATCTTGGAACCCATCAGAAACGGAATGTACAAAAGCAAATAAAATTATACGTTTCTTAGAAGATAGAAGAGTACTATATAATCCCTATGAGCAAGAATGTCCAGACCATTGCATTCGTTCAATAATCGAAATCAGACATTTCTTAACAGATAAAATACAAGATGTACCATCAGATACTAACCTTTACAATTATTTAAAAGCAATGCGTATTGTATGTAGAAAGTTTTTGAATCAATATTCAAATAAAGACAATAAAGTGCATTTATATTTGCACAACTTTGATTCTGTAAATAGCTGGAAATTTAATTCTGCATTAGGCGAATTAAGAGGTGCATTTGGCATTATGTTGGCACAAATGGCAGTAGCTTATGGAATAGATATTGAAGATGAATTAGCCATGATATTACCTGAAAAAGATAGCGAGGAATAATATTCCTCGCTATCTTTTTCAGTCTTCATCCTCTTTAATCAAGTGGCACAAATCTGGGTCGTTCTTTATACGGGTGATTTCATCCTCTACAATTTGCCGGACTTCCTGCCGGATGCGGTCGTAATTGGCTTGTATTTCTTCCTGCATCCGGTCGTTGCCGTCCTTATCCGTAAAGTCAATTATTTGCGGCAGTTTCACATAACGGGCAGTTTCACGTTTCACTTTTTCATTATCCACCACGATTTCACAATGGAAAATCTTTTGCTCGATACGTTCATCGAAATTATCCGCCACCGCACCCACAAACATTCCCTGTGTCAAATTGGCTATTTTACTGGCTGGTATCAAGCTGTCCATCTGTGTGCTGATGGACGTTGATTTCTCCCGCTGGTTAATAGTCATGCTCTGCCGTTTTTGTAGCACCTTTCCAAAACGTTCACTAAGTATTTTCGCCGTTTCGCCTACTGTCTGACCGCTGAAAATATTACCGACCGTATTTTGGATTACCCGGCTTTCCTTGTCGCCGTAATCCCTTGTTAATTGGCTATAATCCTGAAAGCCCAAAAGTACAGCAACCTTGTTCGACCTTGCAGTTGCTATCAGGTTGTCCAATCCCCTAAAATAGATAGTTGGCAACTCGTCTATGATTACGGAACTTTTAAGCTGTCCTTTCTTGTTTATCAGTTTCACAATGCGGCTATTATACAACCCCAAAGCGGCGGAATATATATTCTGACGGTCGGGGTTGTTACCCACTACCAATACTTTGGGTTCTGCCGGGTTGTTTATATCCAGCGAAAAATCATCACCTGTCATTACCCAATACAGAGCCGGGCTTATCATACGGGAAAGCGGAATTTTCGCCGATGCAATTTGCCCCTGCAACTGCTCTTGTGCATCTGATTCCCAAGCATCTACGAACGGGCTTAAATAGTTTTCCAGTTCGGGATAACTGCGCAGGATAGTAAAAATATCGGCATATTTCTTGTTCAGAAACTCGATTGCGTGCGGGAATGTACAATATTTCCCGTTCTTGTAAATACGCAAATACCATATAATAGCTGCCAGCAGGATGATGGGACTTTCTACAAAAAAGTCGCCCTGTTTGGCAATCCAACTTCTATTCAAATTTAACATGATAGTATAACTGGCTTCGTAAGCATCCGCAATATCCGACATGAAAGCCGCATTTATCGGGTTGCATCGGTGGCTTTTCCGTGGGTCGTCAAAATTGATAATATAAAATTTCGGCTTCACCTTATACCCGTCCAAATGATTAATCAGGTGATTATAAGCAATTTCCGATAAATCGGGAAATTTGTAGTCATACAGATACATGGCAAATCCCTTTTCAATTTGTTGCTTAATAAATTGATTTACAACTGCATAGGATTTTCCGCTTCCCGGAGTTCCAAGCACGATGCACGCACGAAAAACATTTACAACATTAATAAAACCGTTATTCCATTTCTTTTTATAATAGAAACGTGTCGGTAGGTTTACCGAATATTCATTGGTTATCAATCTTGTTTCCTGCATAAAACTTTCATTCTCGGTATTGAAAACATCTTCCATCAGGTTGCTTTTGAGCAAACGGGACATCCATATTCCTGCAACCAATAAACAAAGGAAACCTGCTGTAAGCGTAGTAATATAAAAAGCTGTGTTTGCCACTGGTGGCAGTGGCAGGTCAAGCAACCACCAGTTCAGGAAGAACAGGATAAAACCGACCGAAAGAAAACAATAAATCTTCGTCCACGTTATTTTTTCCTCTTTCACTCCCTTTGTACCGATGCAGGAAAGAGCAAGGAACACCACTGCAAAAAGTTTCGTCCAAAGGATGGTAGAGAATAACCCGGTTGTCCGCTGGAAGTTCAGCAGGATTTTATCGACCACACCGATGGTGATACCCCAGTCTTTCAGGCTGGAATAACAAAACCAGTAAACATTTATCACGGTAAACAGAATACTGATGGCACGCATAAAGTCCATCACACGGGCAAGTCCCCGCAAATCATCTTCTTGTTGCATAATTATAATTTTTAGGATTAGTAAATTCGTCTGTTGCGTTTCTTTTTCTTCTTTCTCTTTTGGCTGATGGTATCTTGCGGCTCGTCCCCGCCGGATGCTCCGCCCAATAGCCCGCCTATACCGACAGAGGAAAAACCGGGTGTCGGTTGCTCTTTCGGGGTAAACGGTTGCCGTTCCTGCGGCAAGGCAAGTTCCGGCTTTTGCGAATGGGTATCGGCAGAATACGTTTCATTAAACACGTTCGCCGAAAATTCCTTACCCAAGCGTGAACCGTTCAGCACTACCCGGTTATTATGGTCGATGAACGTAACGCCGTAAATACGCCCGCTGTCATTCTGACGAAATAGAACGTCTATACCTTTCTGCTTTAGTTGCCGTTCCAATTCCCTGCGGTTATCGGCAGTTTTCATCACGGCAGCAACCGTGCGGCGGGTATGCTCTTTCAGGTTCTTGTCTTTTATCACTTCACCGGATTTCTGCATACGCCTTTCCAGTGCTTCATAGCCCACCGACTTACCGATGCGGGATGCTTTCACCGGGTTACCGACCTTTTCGCCCTTGTCATTCATGGCGGAATAAACAATGCCCTGATAAGGCGTTCCGTTTATCTCCCCTTTGACTTCCTCGGCATAAACATTATAGCAGGCAAGCAGGGCTTTATATTCCCCGAACGATTGGAAACGGTAGCCGTAGCAAGCACCTTTTACAGCATTACCGATTTGGTGCTTCACGTCCCCGGCTGCATAATCCACCTTTTTAAGTTCGGGGCGTTCGGTTCGCTCTTTCTTCTTCGCTGGATGCAGGTTGTATTTCTTTTCCAGTTCACGGGTGATTTGTTTGCTGCGCCGATGCTCGAATTTGTCATTCAGCGGTTTGCCGTTCTCGTCCACCCGTAAACCTACGATGTGGATATGATGGCGGTCGATGTCCTCGTGTTTATAGACCAAATAAGGCTGATTGCCGTAACCCAATTTCTGCATATACTCCTGTGCAATATCCGCAAGTTGCTGGTCGGAAAGCACATCTTCCGGGTGTGGGTTGATAGAGATATGAACGATTGGTTTCTTCGTGGAAAGCTGGACGGGCATCTGCATTTCAAAGCTGCGCATACACTCGCCGATGCTGAAATTTCCATCTTCGTTTAGTAACATACGGTTGGAAAAAAGCACTTTGGCATCCTCGTTATCCACCTTGTTTTGATTGTAAGCAAGGGCGCCGAACATGGAACTGCCCGTGTTTATTTTGGCAACCATAGTTCTTTGCACTCGTTGGTAAGTTCAATCACTTGGCGGTTCAACACTGCCAGTTCGGTAGTCGCTTTCTCCAATTTATAGAGAAAAGCCAGTGCCTTTTTCTCGGAAAAATTGCTGTGCAACGCCTTTACCACTTGGTTGTAATTGACAGCTACCGCCCGGAACTGGGCGTAAAATTCAGTCAGCCGGGCGCAATATTCAACTGCTGACTTGTCCACTTTTACCACCCTGAACGGCTCGCCGAAAAGACGGGCGGCAATAAACCGGGACTTGCTCGTCACGCCGGACTGTTCCCACTGGGAGAGAAACCGGGCATTCTCCCGGTCGTTTAGGTACAACACATGGCGATGCTTCGCCGGGTCATCAAGGGTGGGACGACCGCCCTTGTTTTGCTTCTTCGTTTCCATACTTCTTTCTTTAAAATTACGACTTCGGAGTAATTTTTACCCCCGTCAGGGGCAAGGCGTTTTGAGGCACGAAAAACGGTTTCGTGTGCCACGAAACACACCTTGCTATTTTCTCTGCGAAAATCAAAATCCGTCACGGACGGATTGGGGTTAGCGTACAACGGTAAACCCTGTGGCACACACGCCCGTTTTCATTTGCCCGCCCTTTCCGGTTCGTTACTCCGATGCAAAGTAACGGTGATTTAAAATGCTGTAAAATAGCTGGTTGGTGGACAAATGGGGACAAACGGGGACATCTGCGGACACTTCTCGAAACGGGTGTTTTTTCTTCTTTTATTTGCAACAGATTTCAAGATTGAAAGCTGGGTTGAAAGACAAAAATCCGCCTTTGAAGCCGGATTGGAAAAAAGGTTGGAAGCAAGATTTCAAGACAGCAGGATAGCAGGATTTCAAGGAAGAATGAAAGCAAGAAAACAAGATGGAAAGAAAACAATCTTTCCCGATGGCTGCAAAGCAAGATGGCTGGACAGATGGAAAGAAAGCGTGGATGCAAGATAGAAAGCTGCCTATCAGGAAAGGAAGAATGAAAACAATATAACAATCAATCATTAATAAGTGAAAGCATTATGGAAAACGAGAAAACACCCCTTTATGTAGCCTTTTCCACCCAAAAGGGCGGAGTAGGCAAAACCACTTTTACCGTGCTGGCTGCAAGTTATCTGTATTATCTGAAAGGGTATGACGTGGTGGTCGTGGATTGCGATTACCCGCAACACTCCATCGCCGGGATGCGCAAACGGGATGCTGAAATGGTAGGCGAAGATGAAGATTACAAGCGCATGGCGTATGAACAGTTTACCCGGCTGGGGAAGAAAGCCTATCCCGTGCTATGCAGTTCACCCGAAAAAGCGATAGCCACGGCAGACGAATATATAACCGCTGCCGCAAACGTGCCGGATATTGTCTTTTTCGACCTACCCGGAACGGTAAACAGCGAGGGTGTAATAAACTCCCTGTCCGGTATGGACTATATTTTCACCCCCATAGCCGCCGACAAAGTAGTGCTGGAAAGCAGCCTGTCGTTTGCGGTGGCTATCAACAAGCTACTGGTACGGAACGAAGCCTGCCGCCTTGCCGGGCTATACCTTTTTTGGAACATGGTGGACGGCAGAGAAAAGACAGACTTGTACACCGTGTATGACAATACTATCCGAGAATTAGAACTGCCCCTGATGAAAACTTTTATACCCGATACCAAAAGGTACAAAAAAGAACTGGTGACGGATAAAAAAGCAGTGTTTCGTTCCACGCTCTTTCCTGCCAGCCGGATGCTGGTAAGGGGCAGCAACTTGGAAGAACTGGTAACAGAAATAGCGTATTACATCAAATTGAAATGATATGGCAAAACAGAACAGCGGAAAACCGCAAATAGACGAAAATTTCATGAAAGAGATTATCTCGCAAGGCATACCCGCTAAACGGGATAACCAGCCGGATGCAACGCCAAAGGAAGATACGCCGGAAGTAGAGAAAGAAACACGGCAGGCAGAAGCCATACAAGTGACAGAACAGCCGCAAACGGAAAAACCAGTTCCCCGCAAGCGGAAAAGCGGAACAGGTGACTACCGGGAAACCTATTTCCAAAAAGTGGAATTGTCCGACCGACAACCCTTGTACGTCAGTCGCACCACGCATGAAAAGCTGATGCGTATTGTGACGGTTATCGGCGGGCGCAAAGCGACTGCCAGCAGCTATGTGGAAAACATTCTGCTACGTCATTTCGAGCAATTTCAGGATGAAATAAACACACTGTACGAAAGTCATTTCCACAAACCTTTTTAGTGTATGGTCTTATACTGCATTATCATCGGACTGGCGGTTTATTACCTTGCCCTGTGGGGATGGTATCGCCATGTGGCTGTAAACAACCGGACAGTTTCCCAGCCGGAAAGGAAAAAGCGGGAAAATACCGCTTCGCTGGTGGGTGAAAGCCGCTTCCGCAGTGGACTAATGAGGACAAACGGGGACATCTTGGGACACTTCCCGCAAGCGGTTGAAAATGATACTACATTTGCGCCCGATGCTGGCGGAGAGGACGAAGAAACCGACTTTGAAATGACCTTTGAAGCAGCGGAAGAGCCGGACTATGAGGACGAGGAAATCGCCGGGTACATGGCAGACGATGAAACGGGACAGGCTACGGGTGTAGAGTTTGAAAAACTGGTCGAAGCTGTACGCACGGTGAATACTCCGAAGCCTGCCGAAGCGGAGAAACAGCAAGCAGCCGAAACACTCGGACAAATAACCGGAACAAACCTTTACGATGCGGTGGTGGCAAACATCAACGGCGAATTGGAAAAGGTAGCGGAACTTCTGAAACGGAACGAAGCGGCGGCAATACCGACCACCGAAACGCAGACAGCCGGGACAAACGAAGAATACCGGAAATTCGATATGAACGAGTTTTTATAACCTCTAAATGTACAACAGCATGAAAGAACGGGATTATGGTTGATTGACAGCCAACAGCAAAAAACGGGATTTATCCCGACCACTAAAATTCTTATTTATTCATCTTACCGGGCATGGCGGACTATCCACCCGCCAGCCCGGTGCTTAAAAACAAAATTAAAATGAAAAAGAAAATCTTTCTTTCGGCGGCTCTCCTTGCCGCTGTTATGGGTGCGTATGCGCAAGGAAACGGGCAAGCAGGCATAACAGAAGCTACCAATATGATAACCAGCTACTTTGACCCCGGAACAAAGTTGGTGTATGCCGTAGGTGCGGTTTGCGGATTGATTGGTGGCGTAAAAGTATATAACAAATTTTCATCCGGCGACCCCGATACCAGCAAGGTCGCCGCAAGCTGGTTTGGGGCTTGTATATTCCTTATCGTGGCAGCCACTATCCTACGTTCTTTCTTCTTATAAAAGAATGTATTATGTCTGAATATCCAGTAAACCGGGGTATCGGAAAACCTGTGGAGTTTAAAGGATTGAAAAGCCAGTACCTTTTCATCTTTGCGGGCGGCTTGCTTGCCGTGTTCGTAGTGTTCATTATCCTGTTCATGGCAGGTGTAAACCAGTGGGTGTGCATCGGGTTCGGCGTTACTGCCGCCCTGCTGCTCGTATGGCAAACTTTCCGGTTAAATGAACGCTACGGCACGCACGGGCTGATGAAAATTACAGCCCGCAAACGGCATCCCCGCTTTATCATCAATCGCAGGACTATTCCCCGATTATTTACCTATAAAAGCAAAAAAGAATGAGAAATACATTAAAGGCTACCACATTGGAACGGAAGTTTCCGCTTTTGGCGGTGGAAAACGGCTGCATCGTGTCCAAAGATGCGGATATTACGGTCGCTTTCTCGGTAGAACTGCCGGAACTGTTCACTGTCACCAGTGCGGAATATGAAGCGATACATTCGGCTTGGTACAAGGCTATCAAGGTGCTGCCGGACTTCTCCATCATCCACAAACAGGATTTTTTCATCAAAGAGAACTACCAGCCGGATATACAAAAGGACGAACTTAGTTTTTTAAGCCGTTCGTTTGAACGTCATTTTAACGAACGCCCGTTCCTGAACCATTACTGTTACCTGTTCCTTACAAAAACGACAAAGGAGAAAAGCCGCCGACAAAGCGACTTTTCCACCCTTTGCCGGGGTAGGATTATACCTAAAGAGATAGAAGATAAGGAAACGGTAAATAAGTTCCTCGAAGCGGTCGGACAGTTTGAAAAGATTATGAACGACAGCGGATTTATCACCCTTACACGGCTGGAAACGCCGGAAATCACCGGACAGAACGGGCAAGCGGGAATTATTGAAAAATATTTCTCGCTTTCACAAACGGACACCACCCCCCTGAAAGATATGCAGCTTAACCCGGAAGATATGCGTATCGGAGATAATATACTATGCCTGCATACCCTTTCGGACGTGGAAGATTTGCCGGGAAAGGTCGGCACGGACAGCCGTTATGAAAAACTGTCCACCGACCGTTCGGACTGCCGCCTGTCATTTGCCGCACCCGTTGGCGTGTTGCTCTCCTGCAATCATGTGTACAACCAGTTTATTTTTTTGGACGACCACGCCGAAAGCCTGAAAAACTTCGAGCAGACCGCAAGGAATATGCACTCGCTTTCCCGCTACTCCCGTGCCAATCAGGTGAATAAGCAGTGGATAGAAGAATACCTGAACGAAGCACATAGCAAAGGGCTAATCTCTGTGCGCTGCCACTGCAACGTTATGGCATGGTCGGACGACCGGGACGAACTAAAACGTATCAGGAACGATGTAGGCAGTCAGTTGGCACTGATGGAATGTAAACCACGCCACAATACCACCGACACACCGACATTGTTTTGGGCGGGAATACCCGGAAACGAAGCGGACTTCCCGGCAGAAGAAAGTTTTTACACCTTTTTGGGGCAGGCTCTATGTTTCTTTACCGAAGAAACAAATTACAAAAGTTCATTGTCGCCGTTCGGCATCAAGATGGTGGACAGGGTAAGCGGAAAGCCGCTGCACATCGACATTTCAGACCTGCCCATGAAAAAAGGTATTACGACCAATCGCAACAAATTTATTTTGGGGCCGAGTGGTAGCGGCAAAAGTTTCTTCACCAATCACATGGTAAGGCAATATTACGAGCAAGGGGCGCACGTGCTTTTGGTGGACACGGGTAACAGTTATTTGGGGTTGTGCCAGTTGATACACAACCGCACACACGGGGAAGATGGGGTTTACTTTACCTATACCACCGAAAACCCGATAGCCTTTAACCCGTTTTACGTGGAAGATGGCATTTTCGACATCGAGAAAAAGGAAAGCATCAAGACGTTGATACTTACCCTGTGGAAAAGGGACGATGAAGCACCGACACGTTCGGAAGAAGTCGCCCTGTCCAACGCTGTAAGTGCCTATATCGAACGGATTACCAGCGACCGGACGGTTAAGCCCTGTTTTAATACTTTTTATGAGTATGTACGGGACAACTACCGCCAAAAGCTGGCAGAAAAGAATGTCCGGGAAAAGGACTTCGATATAGACGGTTTCCTGAATGTCCTCGAACCCTACTACCGGGGTGGCGAATATGATTACCTGCTAAACTCTGACAAAGAACTGGATTTGCTGCACAAACGCTTCATAGTCTTTGAGTTGGACAATATCAAAGACCACAAAATATTATTCCCGATTACAACCATTATCATAATGGAAGCCTTCATAAACAAAATGCGCAGGTTAAAAGGCATCCGAAAGTTGATATTAATTGAGGAAGCGTGGAAAGCGATTGCAAGCGCAAATATGGCGGACTACATAAAATATTTATACAAAACCGTCCGCAAATATTTCGGGGAAGCGATTGTCGTCACCCAAGAAGTCGAAGATATAATTTCTTCGCCTGTTGTCAAGGAAAGTATCATTAACAACAGCGATTGTAAAATCTTGTTAGACCAGCGCAAATACCTGAACAAATTTGACAGCATCCAAAACCTGCTGGGACTGACGGATAAGGAACGTGCGCAAATACTTTCCATCAACATGGCAAACCATCCCGGACGAAAGTACAAGGAAGTTTTCTTTTCGCTGGGCGGTACGCAGTCGGCAGTGTACGCAACAGAAGTTAGTTTGGAAGAATACTACACGTACACAACGGAAGAAAGCGAAAAAATAGAACTGTTCGCCCTCGCTGACAAGCTGGGCGGAAATCTCGAACTGGCTATAAAACGCCTTGCTGAAAGTAAAAGAAACCCCGATAAAACAACCACTTAAAAACAATAAGATGGAACAGTTCAAAAGATTGTTTCCGGTATTGTTGTGCGCCTGCCTGCTGTCTATGACAGCCTGCAAGGATAACACGCAAAAAGAACTGGAACGGATGCAGGGCGAATGGGTAAGCAAAAACGGGAATACCGTTTTTTCCCTGTGGAATGATAACGGGCAATATAAGGTTGCCCGCACGGTAAAAGTCAAGGGCAAGGAACTAACAAACACCTACACCGTCCGGCAAACGGACGGATGCCTGTACATCGACACGGGCTTTGCGGTGGTGCTGACCTATGACGGCAAAAATGACCGGATTACCCTTTCACTCGGTGGAGAATATCAAAGAAGTGACAAATCATTAAAACAGTAAATGTATGAAAACAAAATTATTTATCCTGATGGCGGTGTGCTTGTCCTGCTTCGGCAGGGCTTCCGCCCAGTGGGTCGTTACCGACCCGTCCAATTTGGCGCAAGGTATCATCAATACCGCCAAACAGATAGTACAAACGTCCACTACGGCAAACAATGTAATGAGTAATTTCAAGGAAACGCAGAAGATTTTCCAGCAGGGAAAAGAATACTACGATGCCCTGAAAAAAGTACACGATATTGTCAAGGGCGGAAAGAAAGTACAGAAAAGCATCCTGATGGTAGCGGAAATATCGGAAATCTATGTCACCAATTTTCAGAAAATGATGTCCGACAAAAATTATACGCCGCAGGAACTTACCGCTATATCTTTCGGATATGCCAAATTACTGGAAGAAAGTGCGGACGTATTGCAGGATTTAAAAAACGTGGTAAACATCAGCGGTATGTCAATGACCGATGCCGAACGGCTCGCCCTAATTGACCGGGCATATACCAGTCTGCTGAATTACCGCAATCTTGTGAACTACTATACCCGCAAAAATATTTCCGTTTCCTACCTGCGGGCTAAAAAGAAGAACGATACAGACCGGGTAATGGCTCTTTACGGCTCGGCTGATGAACGCTATTGGTAACATGAAGATAAAGAAATGCCTATGTTATTAGCAGCTATCGAATTTGACAACCTGCACCAGATTTTAAGGGCGTTATATGACGAAATGATGCCTTTATGCAGTAACATGACCGGGGTAGCAAAAGGTATTGCCGGATTAGGGGCTTTGTTCTACGTGGCGGCAAAAGTGTGGCAGTCACTCGCACGTGCCGAACCCATAGACGTGTACCCACTTCTACGCCCCTTTGCCATCGGTCTGTGTATCATGTTCTTTCCCACGTTCGTGCTGGGGACTATCAACACCGTGCTTTCCCCGGTTGTGCGGGGCTGTAACAACCTGCTCCAAACGCAGACATTCGATATGAACGAGTACCGACAACAGAAAGACAAGCTGGAATATGAAGCCCTGATGCGAAACCCGGAAACAGCGTACCTCGCTTCGGATGAAGAATTTGACAAACAGTTGGAAGAACTGGGATGGTCGCCCTCCGACATGATTACCATGACGGGAATGTACATGGACAGGGCGGCGTACAATATTAAAAAATCTGTCCGGGACTGGTTCAGGGAATTGCTGGAACTGATGTTTCAGGCGGCGGCTTTGATTATCGACACGCTGCGCACATTCTTTTTAATCGTGTTGTCTATACTGGGTCCGCTGGCGTTTGCGATTTCCGTCTATGACGGTTTCCAAAGCACGCTGACCCAATGGATAACACGTTATATCTCGATATACTTGTGGTTGCCCGTGGCAGACTTGTTCAGCAGTGTGCTGGCACGCATACAAACGCTGATGCTGCAAAGGGACATTGAGGAACTTTCAGACCCGAATTTCATACCGGACGGCAGCAATTCGGTATATATCATCTTTATGATTATTGGTATTGTGGGCTACTTTACTATCCCTACCGTGGCGGGCTGGATTGTATCGGCTGGCGGAACAAGCGGTTACAGCCGGAACGTAACCAAAGCGGGCGTACTCGCTGGTGCGGCGGCTGGTGCAGCTACCGGAAAGATTGCCGGAAAACTGCTGAAATAAAAATAACTATCATCATTAAAACAATAAAAGAATGGAATTTAAAAGTTTAACGAACATCGAAACGAGTTTCCGGCAAATCAGGCTTTTTGCGTTGGTATTTATATGCCTGTGCGCCCTGATAACAGGCTTTGCCGTGTGGAACTCGTACAGCTTCGCCGAAGCGCAACGGCAGAAAATATACGTCTTGGACAACGGTAAAAGCCTGATGCTGGCACTTTCGCAGGATATGGCGCAAAACAGACCCGTGGAAGCCAAATCACACGTGAAGCGTTTTCACGAACTGTTCTTCACGCTGTCCCCCGATAAGGATGCCATCGAAAGCAATGTCAAACGCTCGCTTTTCCTTGCCGATAAGAGTGCCTTTAATTATTACAAAGACTTGGCAGAAAAAGGGTACTATAACCGGGTGATTAGCGGGAATATCAACCAAACGGTAGAAATTGACAGCATAAAATGCGACTTCAACCAGTACCCCTACCGGGTCAATACCTATGCCCGGCAAATGATTATCAGGGAAAGCAGCCTGACGGTGCGAAGCCTTGTCACTTCGTGCCGGTTATTGAACGCTACCCGCAGCGACAATAACCCGCACGGCTTTATCATGGAAGCGTTCACTATCACGGAAAACAAGGATTTGCAAACACTTAAACGATAAAAGTATGAAAGTGAAAAAGAATTGCATCGAAAAGGTGCAGGATTGGGTGGACGACAAATTGCGCCGAATGTGCGGGCGTATCACGCCGGGAAAAAGGCTGGCAGTTATACTTCTGATGTTCGTGTTTTTCGGTGGTATGTCCATCTATATAACCGTGTCCTCTATCTACAATATTGGAAAGCGGAACGGGCAGCGGTTACAAATCGAACATATCAGGCAGTTGCCTTTGCAGCAGGCAAACGATAGTATCAACCTTTTAAATTATCCGAATAATGAAAGAAGTACAGAAAAATGAAACGGGAGTAACCGTACCGGAAACGGACGGCAGACCCCAAAAAGAAGAAAAGCCCAAACGGGAACTTACCCCGCAACAAGCGCAACAACGAAAGAAAATGATTGTCTTTCCCCTGATGTTCCTTGCCTTTGCTGGCTGTATGTACCTGATTTTTGCGCCGTCCTCGAATGACAGAACACAACGGGAAGAAGTGGGCGGTTTTAATGCCGATATTCCCCTGCCGACAGAGGACGGAATAATAGCCGACAAGCAGAAAGCCTACGAAGCCGCACAACTGGAACGTAAGCAGCAGGAAAAAATGAAAACCTTGCAGGATTTCGGTTTCACGCTGGGTGAACAGCAGCAAGCGGCGGAATTGGAACTGATACCGGAAAGCGAAGAAGAAAAACCGCAAAACTCCGGCGGTTCTGCCTACCGGGGTAGTGTTTCATCCGTCAGGGCTTCCGCCGATGCCTACCGGAATATCAACCAGCAGTTAAGTACATTCTACGAAACGCCTAAAGAAGATAAGGAAAAAGAGGAACTAAAACGGCAGGTAGAGGAACTGACGGCACAACTGGAAGATAAAGAAAAGGCTTCCATCGGGGTGGACGACCAAATGGCAATATTGGAAAAATCGTATGAACTGGCGGCAAAATACAACCTGAACGGGGAACAAAACGGGCAGGTGGCGCAGGTTACACCAGCCGGAACAATCACCCAAAAGCCGCAGGCTTACCCGGTACAGGCAGTACGGGAAAACACCGTTTCCGGATTGCAGCAGCCGATGAATGATGCTGACTTTATCCGGGCGTACAGCCAAAACCGGAACTACGGTTTCAATACGGCAGTCGGCACGGGTTACGCAATGGGAAAAAACACGATAGCTGCCTGCATCCACCAAGACCAAACCCTGACAGACGGGCAAACGGTCAAACTGCGGTTGCTTGAACCCCTACAAGCCGGAAACGTACTGGTTGCCAAAAATACGGTCGTATCAGGGACGGTAAAAGTACAGGGTGAAAGGCTGGACGTGCTGGTGTCCTCAATAGAGTATGCCGGAAACATTATCCCGGTAGAACTTGCCGTGTTTGACACGGACGGACAAAAAGGCTTATCCGTTCCGTCTTCAATGGAACAGGAAGCCTTTAACGAGGCTATGGCAAACATAGGTAGCGGATTGGGAACAAGTATTTCTTTCGCCCGTAGTGCCGGGCAGCAAGTAGCAATGGATGTAACAAGGGGGTTACTACAAGGCACGTCCGGCTATCTTGCGAAAAAGTTCAGAACTGTAAAAGTAAAGCTGAAAGCAGGCTATAAAGTCATGCTGTATGCCAAACAACAATAATTATTTAACCACTAAAATTCCAATTAGAAATGAAAAAGATTTTTGTAATATTCGCCCTTTTGCTGGGCGTAGTAGCTGTAAATGCACAAACTACCGACACGGTGCAATATGTAGCAGGCAACAACTTGTATCAGGGGATAACCCGAAAATTACCCTACCGACAAATGGTAACGCCTTACGGAGTGGAAGTTACATTCGCCAAAACGGTACATATCATTTTTCCGTCTGCCGTGCGTTACGTGGATTTGGGAAGCAACCATATCATAGCCGGAAAAGCGGACGGGGCGGAAAATGTTATCCGGGTGAAAGCCACGACAGAAGGCTTTCCGGGTGAAACTAATTTCAGCGTGATTTGTGAAGATGGCAGTTTTTATTCCTTTAATGCGAAATATGCCCGTGAACCGGAATTGCTGAACATTGAAATGAAAGACTTCTTGGAAAATGAAGATACGTCCGATTTCTCGCATACCCGCATGAACATCTATTTCCGGGAATTGGGGAACGAAAGCCCGCTGCTGGTAAAACTGATAATGCAGAGTATCTACAAGAATAACGACCGCAAGATACGGCATTTAGGCAGCAAACGTTTCGGCATCCAGTTTTTAATCAAGGGAATTTATACCTACAACGGAATGTTGTATGTGCATACTCAAACGAAGAACAGTTCAAACGTGCCGTTTGACACGGATTTTATCAAGTTTAAAATCGTGGATAAAAAAGTTCCTAAAAGAACGGCTATTCAGGAAACAGTACTGGATGCGGTACGCAGCTATAACGAAGTAATAGAAATTGCCGGGAAAAGCGTTGTCCGCACGGTGTACGCCCTGCCGAAATTCACTATACCGGACGACAAATTGCTACTGGTGGAACTCTACGAAAAAAACGGCGGACGGCATCAGGTTATCCGGGTGGAGAACGCCGACATAGTGAACGCCGAAGTGATTAACGAACTTAAAATCAAATAAGGATGAAACGGTCTTTAATCATTATGACCCTTTTTTCGCTGTGCCTGACTTTTAACCAGGCACACGCACAAAGGTATCTGCCGGGAATGAAAGCCTTGCAGATTACGGCAGGAATGGCGGACGGTGTACACTGGAATGATAACACGGATTTTGCTTACCACATCGGGGCGGCATACAGTGTTTACACCAAAAACGCAAACCGCTGGGTACTCGGCGGGGAATACCTCGAAAAGCGGTATAACTACAAAGACATAAAAATACCCGTCCAGCAGTTTACCGCAGAGGGCGGCTATTACCTGAACTTCCTTTCAGACAGGCGGAAAACTTTTTTCCTTTCGCTGGGATTGTCAGCACTCGCCGGGTACGAAACGAGCAACCGGGATAAAAAGCTATTGCCGGATGGCTCTACATTGCTGGACAAGGATTGTTTTGTGTACGGTGGGGCTTTAACGCTGGAACTGGAAGCCTACCTGACTGACCGGGTGGTGCTTCTCCTGAATGCAAGGGAACGAGTGCTGTTCGGCTCGGACATCGGCAAATTTCACACGCAGGTAGGCGTAGGAGTAAAATTTATCATCAACTAACCGCTATATAATAATGTATATGAAGAATGTAATATATAAAATCATTATGGGCTGCTATATCGTAGCCGCCCTTGTACTTGTCACTGCCTGTAATGACAGCTTGGATATTCAGCAGGCATACCCGTTCACCATCGAAACGCTGCCCGTACCCAAAAAGCTGAAAGTCGGGGAAACAGCGGAAATTCGTTGCCAGTTGGTTAGGGATGGGCGTTACCTGCCGACCACCTACCAAATAAGGTATTTCCAACCGGATGGAAAAGGTACTTTAAAAATGGATAATGGCACGGCATTTTTACCGAATGATTTCTACCCGCTGGAGAAAGAAACATTCCGGCTTTATTATACCTCCGCATCGACCGACCAGCAGACCATTGACGTGTATGTGCAGGACAGCTTCGGGCAGTTGGTACAACTGACATTCAGTTTCAATAATGACAAGGAAGAACAAGAAGAATGAAAACAGCAGCATCTATCTATTTAGCCTTTCTGATAGGGTCTTGGCTCTGCTCGATTTATAGTTTGCGTAATGCGCCCACTGATGTGGAACTATGGGGCAGGGAACTGGAATAAAACACCAAAGGTGCGGTGTTACAACAAAAATCCGCCGGGTATTCTCGGTGGATTTTTGCATTTAAAAACAGGGAACTAAAGCGGTTTCTTTGCTATCTTTCTTTTCCGCCAACGGCTCACTGAAAGAAAGTAGCGGCGGCAAACAGCCGCCGTTCTTATCAACTGATTTTAAGGCTTTTTATCGGCAAATTCCTTTGTAACCACTCTTTCACACAATCCATGTTATATTCGCTCGTTATAACCGCCGTTTCTTCGTCTATGGGGGTGAAACGGGTGCTTTCATAGCTATTTACCCAACCTTGCAGGGAAGAAACACCCCACGCCTTTGCATCCTTACTGAAAAGGGTATCTATCCGGCTAATCGGTTCATCGAAAATTATTACCATTGTCTGAAAATCTGCTTTATCAGGTAATAATTTCAAATGGTGCAATGTCCCGAAATCGTCTGTTTTTCGCCCCCACGCCCATACATCGTGGTATAAATCATCACCCCACTGGTGCGGCGTGTCGAAACGAACTTTCACGCCTACCGTATATTTGTCCTCTTGGGTGTCCTCGATAACGCCCGTTACCATCAAACCCGTAAAAATACACTCGCAACGCTTACCGATAAGTTTTTTATTTACTTCTGTCGTTTTCATATCCTAAATTTTATTTGTTATCACTTTGCATTTTTTTCTCTAACCACTTGTCCCGCTGGCGGCGGCACTCGTCAAGCGTTTTAGCCAACGTACTGAAAAGTTCGCCGTCCGTGTGGCGGTAGTCATATTGATAATAAATTTGTCCCCTGAATGCGCCTAAACAGCATTTCACGTATTTTTCTTCTCCCGGTGTTTGGGTGATACTCACCCCGTTTTTGTTAAGTGATTGCATGATGTTCTATTTTTAATCGTTATAAAATCAGTAAGGAAAGGAACAAAAGGAAAAGGAACGCCACGCAAAGCCCGTAAAATAAGGATAAGCAAACCCGAAGCAGGAAACAAGCCGCATAAAAGCCGAAAAATAAAACGGCAACCGTCCCGAAGCCCGTAATATAGCACACTATCCCAAGCAACACAAGCCGTAGAACCAACTTATAAAACCTTTTCCTTTCCATTATTTTGAGTATTGCGGGCGGGGTATTATCCCCGCCCTGATTAGTATTTAAGCCGCACGGAATACAAAACCCTCGTCCATCCAATAATCGCACATGAATAAATCACGGGCGAATTTTTCATAATCGAAGTAAGTCTTTGCGAACTCCGGCAATTCATAACATTCTTCTACAATTTGGTAGGCGAAATCTTCTTCATCCTTGTATTCGCCCTGATATTCATCCTGAAAGTCCCTTACAAGGTCGTCCGCATCTTCGTTGCTAAAATCACGGCTTTTATAGTTGCACCACACGAAAAAGGCTTCTTGCTCGGTGTCGCCTAAATCTTCCACCGCATCACGCAAAGCGAAAAAGTTTTCCGAAAGCCAGCTTTCGCCGATTAAGTCCTCCGGTACGTTCTCCCAGTCCTGAAACATAAATTCGGCATCTTCTTCATCCTTATGCAATTCCCGGCAGGCATCGTAAAATTCCTCCTTGTTCGAATAGTCCGACAGGTCAAGCCATGCGCCGAATAATGAACCGTTGTTATACTTGCCATAAGTGCTTACATAAACTCTTGCTTCTGATAATGTCGTTGCTTCCATGATTGTAATTTTTTTAAGTTTATGCGGATTTGAGAGGTGAGGGAGTTGAGTTTCATAACCTTTTTCCTGTTTCTCGTAAATCCGACTTTTTTTTTATGCGTCTTTCGGTCGGGTCGGTCGTTTTCGTTTCACATAGGCGTAAAAGGGTAGTGTTTAGACTTTGCAAGTTTTTGGCGAAAAATACCTCGCAACCAACGGGCGCAGGGAAGATTTTTTGCCAAACCTAAAAGGCTCGAACTTGCAAAGTCGTGAAGAACACGTAACTACCTTTGCCTATTGAAATGATAAAAACGACTGTCCCGGCTGGGGGACTGCTAAAGAGGAAGATTTACATTAAGAGGAACAGGTAAAAGGTTTAATATCTATATTTATAGGGAAAGTGGCTGATGGGAATTTAGTTTCTAAAGTGGAAATATGCGGGCGGAAAAGACAAGTGTATCGTCAGTTTATCTTACGATAGGCTTGTGTGGGTTTTCGTAGGTTCTTTTTTGAAAAGCCCCGTAAGTGGATAAACTTTTGTGCGGTAACGGTGGGAATTTTGGAAAATGTACCGGAGAAAAAAGAATAGCGGGACGTATGCCCGCTATCCTGATGGGAATATTTCAATCTGTTGCTATTCATTATCTAAAGCCAATGGGACGGCGTTCTTTCTGCTGTTGGGACTGACTTAATAACTGGGTAAGGGCTTGGTAGATTTCATTAAACTGTGCGTCTGTACTTACTTCCAGTTCTTCAATACGTTTCAGCAGTTCTTCGTAACCAATTACCATTTGGCGCATAAGGACAAACGCCCGCATGATGGATATATTCACGTCTATGGCGGTCTGACTACGCAACACGCTACTAAGCATAGCAACGCCCTGTTCTGTAAAACAATCGGGAAGTACATAGCTGTGTTTCAGGCTCTCCGGCAACTGGTCACAATTTGTGACCAGTTCGTGCCATTCCTCTTTCGTCATGGTGAAACGAAAATCAGGTGGAAAACGTTTTTCATTACGTTTCACCGCTTGTTTTAATACTTTGGTCTGTACTCCGTAAAGTTCTGCCAAATGAAAGTCAAGCATTACACGATAACCCCTGATTTCAAAAATTTTGTTCTGAATGATTTGTAAGTCCATAATTCTATTATTTATAAATTAAACATGGTTTCCATATCTTTGAATTGCCCGAAAATAGCGGACATATCGTTGGCTATTTTGTTTTCCGTAAAGCAGGTGACTGAAAGCGTACTTTTCAAAAGACTATGCCCCAACATCTTGGCTGCGGTTTCAAGAGGAATGCCGTTTTCCGAAACTATCGTAGTGGCAAACGTCCGGCGGGCTGAAAAAGTGGTGATAGGTTTGTTTATACCACATTCAGAAGCAATTTCCCGTAACCGGATATTCATTACAGGTAAAGGAAAAATCGGAAACAACCCGCCGTCCTCTTGTTGTCCTTTGTATTTCTCAATTATCTTATAAGGAATATCTAACAGGGGAATAGTGCGGGGAAAACGGGTCATAGGAACATATATTTGCAAATAGTGGCTACCACTGGGTAACGTCATAAGCTGTTCTGTACGTAACTTTTTCAAATCTCCATAAACCAGCCCGGTGAAGCAGGAAAATACGAAAACATCACGGACTTTTTCAAGACGTTCAGAAGAAAGTTTCACCTTTAAAAAAGCAGTCAGTTCTTCACGTGTCAGATACTCTTTATGATACTGTCTTTTCATGTGCTTATTTGTTTTAAAGTGAGTAATAATAAGGTAGAGAACCTGCCGCATTTACGGCAAGTTCTTTATTTGAATGGTTACAGGGCTTCTTTATAAATCTTCTCGATACCGATAAATTTCTTATCAAGTCCCTGCATATCGTTACCTATCTTATTATTGGTAATGCGGGCATAAATTTGCGTAGTTTCTATATTGGTGTGTCCCAGCATTTTGCTGACCGTTTCGATAGGAACACCCTTTGCAAGCGTGGTTGTGGTCGCAAAAGTATGACGGGCGAGGTGAAATGTCAGGTTCTTTTTAATACCGCAAACGTCCGCTATTTCTTTCAAATACGCATTAAGTTTTTGATTGCTGATAACCGGAAGTACCTTACCGTTCGGCAGCTTGCCTTTATACTTCTTCAATATCATTTTGGGAATATCCAGCAAAGGAACATTCACGTCCGTATTGGTTTTTTGGCGTTTGGTGATTATCCATAACTTGCCGTCAAATGATTTGCGTATGTTCTCTTGGGTAAGGTTGGCGACATCAACATAAGCCAAACCAGTGAAACAGGAAAAGATAAACAAGTCCCTGACGTTTTCCAACCGTTCGGAAACCATCTTCTTTTTAAGGATGATTTTAATTTCATCCTCTGACAAATACCCCCTATCTACTTTCTCCAAACGGATTTTATAATTGGCGAACGGGTCGCCTATCAGAATGCCGTTATTACGGGCTATCAGGATAATGCGTTTGAAGAACTGCATAAACTTGGCAGTCGTATTATAACCACATTTGCAGGTAGTACGCAAATACAACTCGAAGTCTGTAATAAACATCGGGGTGATTTCATTGATGG
>ERZ857982.242-NODE-242-length-91890-cov-11.942429_pt1 | contig 91890 bp, 101 predicted proteins | sample MGYA00519955_ERZ857982 | MGnify/ENA primary metagenome ERZ857982 (study PRJEB31778, sample SAMEA3449416) | human gut metagenome | biome: human gut; feature: human-associated habitat; material: faeces | place: United Kingdom | collected 2010/2012 ... | reverse complement strand
CTCCTAAGCGTGGGGTCGGAAGTTCAAATCTTCTCGGGGACGCCATAAATGCCGTAACTGCAAGAGGTTGCGGCATTTTCCTTGTCCATTTTTATCTGGAGTATTGGAATGTGCTCTGTACTTTCAGCTGATTTTGACAGATACTTTTGTTTCGTCTGGAATCCAATTTTCCCTGTGGTACTCGAACGGTTTTTTTTAAAAACTTCTTAAAATCAATCAATTTGCTAATTTGCACTGCCGCGGCTTCTCGTGTCATCTTGCGCTTTCCCATGTTGTTTTATGCCTTTGTCATTTTCTTTGCAAGCTGGGCCAGAATATGTTCTCCATACTGCTCAACAAATTTTTGTGTAAATGCCTCCATAAGCTGAGGTGCTTCTTCCAGCTGCTTCATAAATGCTTCCGGGTTGGGTTCGGGAGTACTTTCCACTTGCAGTTGGTGTTCCACCTGACGCATATCAGGATTGGAGTAGAAAGCCATTTCAAACTTCTGGGCGTTGATTTTTCTGTCTTCGTCAAGGATGTGGGCATAAATATCCGTAATCATATCAATCTGGGCGTGTCCGGTATCTCCTTGCGTTGCTTTTAAGTCACCTTTATTTAGCTTCAGCTTGTAGGTCGTACTGGAATGGCGCAGCGAGTGGAATACCACATTTGGGAGATTGGCTGATTTTTTTAGCCGCTCGAATTGATTTCCAATAATGCGATCCTCACAGGGGCGTCCGGTTTCCTGGGCCAGCACCAGATTGTAGTCAATGTAATCAACACCCATAAATTCCTTCAATGTGTCCTGCTTTTCTTTCCAGTCGCGCAAAATCAAGGCAAGAGTCTTAGGAATCCAAACTTTACGCACACTGCTCTCTGTCTTTGGCTTTTTCAGAACCAGCCTTGTGGAAGATTTGCCGCCCATCAGTCTGGGGAATACAAAAATAATATCTTTCTGTCCAACAGCATCAATGGCCTTCTGGTCAACACGGGCCAGTTCCTTGTCAATATAGACATAGGCGTTATCGTTTGTTATATCCTGATCTGAAATATGGACACAATCCCATTGTAAACCTGTAATTTCTCCTAAACGCATGGAGCAGGCAAAAGCCAGATTGATAGCAACATATAATTTGCCGTCAGAACAATTATCCAGGGCCTTGCGGATGATATCTGATGTCCAGATGGCACGGACGTTTTTTTCCCGTTTCGGAAGGATTGCATCATCAAAAGGGTTCTTGCCAATCATATCCCAGCGTACCGCCTGATGGAAGGCACAACGCATTAGCTTCATGATTTTTTCAATCGTACATGCTGTAACAAATTCTGTTCGTGCATGACGGTAAGGGGTCTCCACAGGCGGCGTCTTCTGCAGTTGCTGAATAAATCGGTCCACTGTCCTGCGGTTCACGTCCTGGACAATCTGATCGCCAAGCAGAGGATTGATGTAGTTTTCAATCAGCCCTGTGTTAGCAGTATAGGCTGACAGTCCCCATCTCTTAGTCCCATAGAGTTCAACAAAGTCTACAAGGAACATTCTGACTGTGGTACTGCTGGGCGGGATGAAAGTGCCATTGTTAATTTCATTTTCAACAGCTGCTTTTCGTTTTGTTGCTTCTTTTTTTGTGGAGTAGGATTCCCATTTCTGTCGTTTGGTACCATCGGTATCTTCATAAGAGTAAACGACAGCATATTTTTTTCCTCGTTTTTGAATTGATGCCATATCGTAGGCTCCTTTCGGTGGTTAAGCATTGCCGTCAAGCCATTCATCAAAGGACTTTTTTGAGATACGAAGTTTTGTTCCAATACGGACTGATTTAAAGAGTTCCTGAGAACACAGCTTATAGACGGAGCGTTTGCTGACGCCTAATATTTTTGCTGCTTCCTCAACGGAATAGCTTCGCTTTTCTGAATCGGCTTGTCTGGTATTTTCAGTGATGTTATTATCAGCCACAGTGTCCTCCTTTCTGTGTGGCTGGAAAGGGCCTACGGTTCCCTACATATATACTTTACGAATTTGTCCCAGCCACATTCAACAAAAAAGTAAAAAAACAAGACGTTCGATTACTAAAATTATTTTTTGAATGTCGCATGGCATTTCAGATCATTTCCTGTGCCGGGGTACCGCCACGTATTTTCAGGCTGTGCTGTGCAGTATTTAATCGGCGGGTACGCTCATCTGTCATCGCATACTGGCAGCCGAACCTGTATAACTTCTGAAACCATGCTATGAAATTATCAAGGTACAAAAAGGCGTATGGAGCCACCGGTAATGTCCGGATTTGACCCATACGCTAAAAAAAGAGGGAGAAATAAAAATTCTTCTGCAAAGTTTCCTAAAAAAATAAATAAAATCAAATTCTATATATTGTGTTACTCTCTTGACTAAATCTATATATTGTGCTATCCTTATTGCGTAATTGATTTTTGTGCGTCCTGTTAAGGGAATACAGAATTTCTCTGTAAGCGGTATTACTCCGCATTGCACACGTTGTTAAGTTTGTAATCTGTCAGTGGTATTACTGCGCCAAATTGGCCGGTGTATTGCTGGCTTTTTTTATTTTCGGGGTTTTCCCTGTTTTGAAGCGAGAATGACTTTGGTTCGTGAAGTTTCTATTTCATGAACGTCAGGCAATTTTTTGCCCTTAGTTATTCTCGCTTTTTTTGTTGCCCAAATGCCGGAAACGGCTTTGAGGATAAATCAATCAAATAGAAAGGCAGGTAATGTAAATGAAAGTGAATCAGAGAAAGAAGTACGGTAATACCATCAAAAAACAGGCGGCTTTGACCGACTATCCTAAAAACAGTAAGATTCCGGACAGAAATCGGAATACCCATACTGTACCCAGAGCAGTCATTCCCCGTCGTACACGCAGAGGAATATGACTATGGCAGGCAGTATTGTAACACAACGAACACAGTACAAGCCTCTTGTACTGGTGGATACAGCAAATCTGTCAAGGGAAGAATGGCTGTCATACAGGCGCCGGGGAATCGGCGGCAGTGACGTAGCCTCAATCTTTGGAGTCTCCCCTTTTCGGACAGCCAGGGATCTTTATTATGACAAGCTGAACATAGTATCTGTCGAGGAAGATGAAGGAAACTGGGTCGCCATGGAAATGGGAAACCTGCTGGAACCTTTGGTGGCAAAGATTTTTGGAAAAAAGACAGGATATAAGTTCTACCAGATTAAGAAGATGTTTTACCATCCACATTATCCTTTCATGTTGGCAGATTTGGATTATTTCGTGACGCTGCCGGATGGCACCAGTGCCATTCTGGAAATCAAGACCACGAACTACAATGCCAAGGATAATTGGTGGCTGAATGGGAAGGAAACGGTACCTGTCTATTATGAGAGCCAGGGACGCCACTATATGGCGGTCATGAATGTTGACCGTGTTTTCTACTGTTGTCTTTATGGAAATACAGAGGACGAAGTGATTATCCGGGAAATTAAAAGGGATTATGCCTACGAAGAAGAAATGATTTTCTTAGAAAAGGAATTTTGGGAAGATCATGTGCTGGCAAAACTGCCGCCTCCGTATATGGAGAATGGCGACCTTATTATGGACAGCGCACGTAAACATTTTGGTCCTGCTGACCCTAATGCACCAACGGTAGAGCTGAATACAGGCATGGCTGCCAAATTGATGCGCTATTTGCAGCTTCAGGAGGAAAAGAAGAATGAGGAGGTGCATTCTAAACAAATTGATAAGGAACTGCAGCGTCTGAAAGGAATGCTGATTGCAGAGATGGGAACAAGCTGTAAGGCCGTCTGTAAAAGCAGTGGAGTCAGCTACACCATTACTTATAATCCGGTTCGGAAGCCAACGATTGACAAGGATAGTCTCTTGCGTCTGAAACTACAATATCCTGATATCTATGAGCAATTTGCCTCAATATCAGAATCAAGACGTTTTTATGTGAAGACATCCTTAATATCCGAAGCAGCTTAAAATTATTTTAAGGAGGAAAATGCACATGAAAAACGAAACACACAAAGCGGGCGTTGGTATTGCCGGTGTCATAACACTGATATTTCTTGTCTTAAAGCTGACAGGATTAATTGATTGCAAATGGAGCTTTATTGTTGCTCCTTTGCTGATTGCTTTTATACTGCGGTGGTTGATTCCGGGAATTACACTTATTGCAGCATGGTGCAAATGGAGGTTAAAGAAATGAGCTATATTGGTACTTATGATGGAACCATATTTTATAACCCATCAAATAAATACTGCGTCATCAGCGTAAAGACGGCAGATCAGAACATCCCGCTCCAAGCGCGTTCTACCAGACAATATAAAGACCATTTGATTCGTTTTGTAGCAGTAGGCTATGAACTGCCCCGAACGGATGCTGTTCAGATTGAGATGGATGGCGAATGGCAAAACAGTAAGCACGGCTACCAGCTCCAGGCGGAGCAATGGCGCGAAATCGTTCCCCGTACTGTGGATGGAGTAGAAGGATATTTGTCCTCCGGTTTGATTAAAGGCATTGGCTCTAAAATGGCATCAGAAATCGTGGCCCGTTTTGGTGTCAGCGTACTGGACATATTGGAGAAGCACCCAGAACGTCTGCTTGAAGTTAAGGGAATTACAGAAAACAAGCTAGAAGATATAAAAACCTCCTATGCCGAAAACAGGATGTTACAGGATCTCATGACTCTGCTCTCACCTTACAAAGTAACCCCCAAGACAGCTCTGAAAATTTATCAGCATTTTGGTCCGGACAGCGTGGAGGTTTTAAAGAATAATCCTTTTGAGCTCTGCCAGATTTCCGGATTTGGCTTTCGCCGTGTGGACGCAATTGTCCAAAAAAATGGAAATGACCTACATGACCCTATGCGCGTCAGGGGCGCACTGATCTGTATTTTGGACGAGATACGGGGAAAACAGGGACATCTGTATTTGGACACGGAAAGTCTAATCAATCTCGGCTTGAAAATGCTGAATGAGAAAATCCCCATTCCGGGAATGCGCCTGTCTAAGAAAGAGGTTGAAGAAGTGCTTCAGGGTATGATTTTAAGCGGCACAGTGGTTTTGTGTCACGATAATATCTACCTGCCTCGCATTTTCGACTTGGAGGACAGTACGGCCCGCCTAATCGCCAAGCGGCTTGTATTTGCATCTGAGGTTGAGCATATTGCCCCTCTTATGGAGCAGATTAAGAAGGAAATGGGCATTTCTCTGTCTGCAAAGCAGGATAAGGCTGTTCGTATGGCATTCCGGCATAACCTTACAATTATTACCGGTTCCCCTGGTACTGGTAAGACGACGGTACTGAAAACTATTTTAGAGGTGTACCGGCGCCAGCATACAGATGGAAAAATCATGCTGATGGCGCCTACCGGACGGGCAAGCCGCCGAATGGCGGAAAGCACAGGCTTCGAGGAGGCTAAAACACTACACAGTGGTTTGGGACTTGGAAGCGAGGAAGATGAAAACGGCAGAAAAAAGGAGGAATCATTGTTGACTGCAGATTTGATTATTATAGATGAATTCTCCATGGTGGATATGTGGCTTGCAAAACAGCTCTTTCAGAGACTGAAGGACGATTGCCGCATTGTTCTGGTAGGTGATGCCGACCAGTTGCCAAGCGTAGGAGCCGGAAATGTGTTCCATGAATTGATTGAATGTGGGCTGATACCAGTAACTATGCTTGATGAAATATTCCGTCAGGCAAAGGATAGTCTGATTGCTCATAATGCAAAGTTTATAAATGAAGGCAGCACAAATCTGTATTATGGTCCAGACTTTGTATTTTACACCTGTAACAATCAGAATGAGGCCGCAGAAAAAATCATGGAGTGTTATTGCAATGAAATTGCAGAAAGCGGGATTGAGCGGGTACAGATACTATCGCCTTTCCGAGCGGAGGGCGCTGCATCGGCAGAACAGCTCAACGAGGTAATCCGTGAAATGGTGAATCCTTTTTGCTCTGCAGAGGAGGAAATTAAACTGGGACCGAAAATCTTCCGTGTAGGAGACCGTATCATGCAGACAAAGAACACAGATAAGGTTTCCAATGGCGATCTTGGCTTTATCAGATACATCAAGGAAACAGAGGACGGTAAACGGATTGGTGTGGATTTTGGCCCCAACCGGGAATTGGAGTATGGTGTGGAGGAGCTGGTTAATCTGGATTTATCCTACGCTACTACGATTCATAAGGCAATGGGGAGCGAGTATGAAACCGTTATTGTCCCACTACTCAAGGCACATATGGTAATGCTTTACCGCAATCTGCTCTATACCGCCATTACCCGTGCAAAACACCGTGTAGTGCTGGTGGGGCAAAAGGCAGTGCTGTTTATGGCAATCCACCGCAATGAAATCAGTAAACGAAATACATCTTTGGGTGAACGAATCTGCCTGTATTATCGGGCATTTGCTAAGAGTGCAGGTATAGCTATTCCCTCTACCCTGGGAGACAAATTAAAAAATGCAGGTTAAAAAAGAGAGACAGAGTGCAGAATTTGTGCACGGTGTCTCTATTTATTTTGAAAGGAGCAAATGATTATGAACGAACAGGACAACAAAAGGAACATGATGTATGGAAATAACCAGGCGGTTACCCATCTGAACAAGGTGCCTGGCTTTGACCCGCTGCAGTTTCTGCGGCCGGCCATCTCTGAAAAAACACAGGAAAAACTGATGAAGCTGGATCTGCGTTATCAAAAGCTCTGGTTCCGCCTTGCCCATCCCCAGGGACGCATGAAGCTGACCGCATTGAGAATTACCGACCAGATGGCAATTTTTGAGGCCAAGGTTTTTTTGGACCGGAGCGATGCCGAGCCGGTCAGCAGCCTGGTTGCCAGCCTGACCCGCCAAGATACCCTCAATTACATTAAGGAGGCACAGGATACGGCCTTGAGCACCGCTTTGGAAAATGCAGGCTTTGGCTTGCAGTTTGCAGATGTGAGTGTTGGAAAGGAAGGCGAGCGCTATGGCAGCACTATCCCTGTAATCAGTGTACAAGGCAGTGAAAATCCGCCTGCAAAAGAAGTTCCGGCTCAGGCTGTCAGTACCACCGTAGAAACGCCACACGCTTCGGTCAGGGCAGCATCTGTAGAAAAACCCAAGACACCACAGTTAGCATCTATGGCTGTGCAAACGACGCATGCCAAGGTAGAAAGCGAGTCTGTCGTACAAAGTCAGAATGTTACTGCGAGCCTGCCGGTGAGCGGGGAAAAAGTGGCGCAGGAAGAACCTGTGCCTGCTGGGGAAGTTGTGCGTAAACCTATATTAGAGGAAAATTTGCCAGTTGTCCCCAAAGCACAGGCTAATGTGACAGAGAGCCAGCCAGTCAGCCTTTCCAGTAAAGCAGCAGAAATGGAGGAGCAGCTGCCTGTGGCGCCTGCCGCGAAAACGGAACAGAAAGAAAGTCTGCCAATAACCTCTGCCGCAATTCCGGCGCAGACCGCACCGGTATCTGCTGAAAGCAGGACATTGCCGTTTGTAAGGCCGGCTGCGGACACCACAACGATGAACCTGGAGCCTGCTGTTAAGGTACAGAGTATGCCTGCGTCTTCTGAAGACTCTGCTCCTGTTCAGGAGCAGAAAGCCGAATCTGCCGTTGCACCCCGGTATACTGCCGATATGCCGGTAGATGACATTGCTGCGCTAATGACAGAGGAAGAAGCCCGTGAAGTGAAGGTTGATACGGGAATATGCAATGGTTGGACGATTGGACAGGTTGCGGATCAACGGACACCCAGCCTGAAGTATTATCTTTATGGCTACAAGGGAAACAACAATATTCTCCGAGCAGCAGCTAAAGTTATGCTGGAATCTCTGACGGAGCAAAAAGCTGGCTGATGTGGTGGCCGTGTGAGCTTGGGAAGGGAGTGAAAAGTGAATGGACTCGTACCCACAGGATTTTCCCTTTGGGATTATGGACGTAGTGGAGCTTCTGCACCTTCATATCCGGCGCAGGCAGGCAAACAGCGTTTATGTGGACTGCCCCTTTTGTAATGACCGCCGAGGCAAAATGAATGTAAATTTCATTAAGAATGTCTGGCGGTGTAATTATTGCGATGAGCATGGCGGGATGCTGGCGCTGTATGCCAAGGTGAACAACACGACTAATTCCGATGCCTACCGGGAAATCTGCGATATTTTACAGACTGACCCACCCTGGGGGTATGAGGCGGAGAATAAACAGGATGGCGGAACCGGGGACTCCACATGGGAACCCCGGTCCGACAGTCCTCTCCCCGACAGGGCAGAACAGGCAATCGCATATGATCTGGAAGAAGTGTCGCAGTCGCAAAGGGCCAGTAATCAGGAGATTCATCAAACGTATTCGATGCTTTTTGAAATGCTATCCCTGTCAAATAGACATAGACAACATCTGAAATCTCCAAAGCGTGGACTCACAGACGAGCAAATTAATTCATTGGGATACAGGAGCACCCCACCGGCTTTTCTTTGCCGGTCTCTGACAGAACAACTGCTTGCAAAGGGCTGTACCGTGCAGGGAGTTCCCGGATTTTACCAGTTAGAGAATGGGGATTGGAGTGTGAAATTTACGAAAAAAACCTCCGGAATTTTAATTCCGGCAAGGGGAATTGATGGTCTGATCCACGGTGCTCAGATTCTTTTGGACGTACCGATTAAAGATAAAAATGACCCTCCCGAAAAGAAAGGAAACAAGTACATATGGCTTTCATCTTCAACTAAAAGACTGGGTGTTACGTCCGGCAGTCCGGTTCATTTTGTCGGCAATCCTTTTGCCCGTACCGTCTATGTAACAGAAGGGCTGCTGAAAGCGGATATTGCTCATCTTATGATGAATCGTTCCTTCGTGGCGATTGCAGGAGCAAATAATGTGAGCCAGCTAAAACTGCTGTTTGCGCTTTTGGCTCAGAATGGTACAGAGCTGATTGTGGAGGCACATGACATGGATAAATATAGCAACAAAGCTATTTCCAAAGGTGCTTCTAAAATTTATCTTATAGCGCAGGAACACGGAATGGATTGCCGCCGCCTGACATGGAACCCCAACTACAAGGGCGTGGATGACTGGCAGATTGCGATGCGGAGAGAGGAGGTGCTGAAGAAAGAGACGGAATCTATGGATTTTAAGGCAAGGTATCTTTCCGGCCTATGCGGGCTGGAGGAAATGGAAAGGTATCTTGAGGATTGGCGTAAAGAAGCGGAGAATGGCATTTCGCCTGCGGAATATCTTGGACTGAATGCAGCAGAATACGAAGCGTATTTACAAGGTGGGACAACTGCCCTTAAAGTACTGCTGGATGGAAACTACAGGATGCAGGGATTCCGTATTTACCAGCTGGATTTTGAAGCAGAGCCAGTCATTCCGTTTGCGTTCAAAGGCATCGAGGCTTTGTATGCGGAAGGATTTAAACAGCCGCCGGCGGCAAAATACCGTCTGGTATGCGACGACAGCTTTCGCGTTGAAACCGGGCAAGAGGATAAGGAAGTTCTGCAAAAGCTTGACGGGATATACCGTATACGGCAGGAAGGATGTCAGGGACGTTGTCTGGCGGCATCGGATGTGGTGGAATTGTATGATGGAGAGCGGAGGCATTATTTTTACCGTGATTTGGAAACCTTTGTCCCTGTCCGCTTTTCCCCTGCATTTGCAAAACCGCTGCCGGAGAAGAAAGAAACCGGACAGTGACGGAAAAAAATAGAAACAGGAACATTATTTGCGGGATACAACAATACCGCAAATCAGGAACGAAAAGGCATGGAAGAAAAAGAGATTTTCTTACCATGCCTTTTTCAGTGGAAGAAAGGAGCATTAGAATGAGTACATTTTCGGAAATAGGAATGGATACAAGGAATGGAGCAGTCGGGGGATATTTTACAGAAAGCAGCGGCGCTTTTGTGCAGGAGGCCTTTGATGGCACGTCCTTTGAGCCGACGCCTGGCTTCGGACCGGCTGCCGCTTTGGAAGAGGAAGACAGCCTGCCGGTTCCGCCCGGGTGGCAGAGTATCGGGGAAAAGGCAGCACCTTTCTCAAATCCGGACGATACTGCGGAATTGAAAAATCCCGGCAGTAATCAAACGCAATCAGAAGCGGATGCTGTGAATGATTCAGAGGACTTTGAGAAAAATTGTGGCGAAGACGAGGAAGAAGCGGAAACAGTTTCCGATGATATGGCAGACACAGAAGATGCAGAAAAGAAAGCCAGAGAAACTGCGGAAGAAAAACGTCGGCGGGAAGAACATGAGGCTGCGGAAGAAAAGCGCAAGGCGGAATGGGAAGCTGCCCGGCAGGCAAAAAAGGCTGATGAACAAAAGAAGCTTGAGCGTTTAGCTGCCATGAGCGACGAGGAAGTGATGATGGAATCGGCAAAACGTGTCAGTATGGAGACCGAGCGGCTGACACGCCGCAACATGAAGGAGTGTGTTTCCGAGCATATCCAGACTATGAGTTTTGAAGATCCGGTTTTTGCCCGGCTGATTCTTCATCCAAAGAAGAATATGATAAACTGCTTCCGCTATATTAACCGGAAAGCAAAGGAATTTATCATGCAGGAAATGAAGGATAATGACATCAAACCGGAAAACGGCGTCTATGGCGGCGATGTGCCGGACGAGCTGTGCTATCAGTGGGCGCTGGATTATTTCCGCGACCCGGATGCCGAAGAGGACAAGGAGAAGGAAGAAAAATTCGTTCCCAAGTCATACAACGGGAAAGCAGCCGCCAAAGGAAAAGACCGGAAAGCGGCAAAGAAAAAGCCGGAGAAGAAGCAGGATAAAAAGTCGGAGACAAAGGAAAACCAGGGTATGCCGGTGGGCCAGATGTCTCTGCTTGATCTGGCAAAGGGGGGAATGGCAGGATGAAATTAGGAAAAAAAGAATGCCGGAAATATGCTGATTTTGTCTGGAAGCCGGACAGTGAAAATGGCCTGCTCCATGCGGAGCAGATCAAATACGTGGTGCGTTCGGCAGTCCGTATCATTGCCCATCATCGGGTATTGGTTCTCTATATTTATCCGAGAACAGAGATACTGGAGGGGCAGATAAAGCCTTTGTGGATTGTGTTTCAGAACCGGACAGACTACCTGACTCTGGAATATAAGGAGGACGGTTCTGCACGTTGGCGTACAGCGGCATTGGAAAATCTGAAACGGGATTATTATTTTATAAATCACTGTGCATTTTATACGGCGGCAGATGAAGACCGAGTGACAAGGTTTTGTAACATTCCTTATAGATCCGGCTTTCACAGTTTGGAAAACCTGCAGTCCGGGATACAGTACCAGAGACGAAAAATGGCACAGGAACGCAGAGACCGGCTTATCGTAAGCCGGATGAAGCCTGTTAAAGGACTCCCAAGAGATTTAAAATCCTGGATACATCGGGAGCTCATGCCCGCTTATATTTTCTATGATTATAAGAAAGGGAAGAAAGCGATGCCGGGTTATTGTACGGCCTGCAGGCGGGAGGTGCAGATTGCAGGAGCAAAGCACAATGAAAGTGGAATGTGTCCCCATTGTAAACGGCCTGTGACCTATAAAAGCCGTGGACGGCGAGGCAATATAAGTGACCGGGCGACTATGCAGGTTTTCAACCGATTGTCGGATTCGGAGCTGGTTGTGCGTTTTGTAAAGGTATACCGGAATTATAACCATCAGGATATCCCGAAAGAAAACATTTATGAAAATGCCCGCATCTTTTTGAAATGGGAAGGCGGCGAGGTGAAGGAGGAGCATTATTATTATGCCTGGCATGGATTGCTGACACCGTGGAAGAAGGGAGACAGGCCGGTGTTCAGCCAGTGGCAATATAATTTTGAGGCTGATAAAACCGGGTATCTGTACCATAAAAATCTGGATGAAGTGCTGAAGGGCACACCATGGCAGTATTCACAGCTTAAAACCTACTATCTGGCAGAACCGGAGCCGCTTTATGCCATCCAGTACCTTGCAAGATACCGGCGTTATCCTATGTTGGAATATCTGGTGAAACTGGGGTTGTATCGGCTGGCAACGGAAGTAGCTTATGACAATTCATTTTATTATGAGCGAAATAGTGTACTTAATCTGGAGGGAAAGAGTTTAAGGGAAGTCCTGGGAGTTGATAAGAGCATGCTGCCGCTTTTACAAAGATTAAATCCGGGGATAGCACAAATGAAGTTAATAGGACAGCTTACCTTCTTCCATATTCCATTGGACGAAGAACTGTTGACCTGGTGCAGCGAAAATCAAATCGGACGGTCAGAGAACATCACCGTTCCCCTGCAGTACATGACTCCCCATAAGCTGATGGACTATGCTGATGAGCAGTTTGAAAAATTCAAACGGGAAAGCCGGCACGTATCAGGTGGTTACTGGAAAAAGGAAGATCTTTTGACCGATTACCGGGATTATCTGTGTATGAGCGAAGCGCTGGAATTTGACTTGAAAAACAGCTTTGTCCTGTTTCCAGCCAATCTGAAAAAGGCGCATGACAAGGTAAATGATCTGTCGGATAAGGAACAGGTAAAAGCCTATGAAAAGCAGATTCAGAAGCAGTTTACCCTCTTGCAGGAGCGGTACCGGTTTGAAAAATGGGGTTATATGATTGTAGCGCCCCGATCGGTAAAAGAGATTCTGGAGGAAGGGCATATCCTTCACCATTGCGTGGGCAGTTATGTAAAAAGTGTTGTAAAAAGGGAATGCACAATCTTATTTGTACGTTCCAGGAAAGAACCGAAGAAGCCGCTTTGTACGTTGGAGGTAAGAGGATCGAGGCTGGAACAGGCCCGTATTTTTGATAATGATCCGCCACCACCATCAATCAACCGCTTCCTGGAGGTATGGATGCAGGAGGTGTTGGCGGCACCGGTTCCAGCAGAAATTGCAGCATAGTGAATATTTATACGCAGCGGTTTTCCTGTCAGGAGCCGGTAAACCGCTGCATAACGAGGAGGACTAATATGAATCATCGTACTATGGTTAAAATCTCAGCAGAAAAAAATGTGGTTACACTGCAGACCTTTTCAAGAGAATACCGATCTTCGCAAAGATTTTTTATCCTGCGGCGTGATCTGGAAGAATTGAATGCGAAAGGGAAGGTAATTGTTTCTGATATTCGGTCATTTGCAATCCTTCGGTTATGTCAGACACCGGACGGATTGGATGTAATTAATATTAATTTTAGCTGGTTAAGCGATGCCGGAGGCCACCGCTTGTCAGGAAAAGAAGAACATATCCGTCTGTCCTATAAAAGTTTCGTGACCTGTATTGAGGAAAGTCTTCGGCTGGGAGGTCAGAACCGGAAACTCTTGTCTGTTCAACCGGGTAAAAAACCTAAAATTGAATTTAGCAGCAGGAGCCATCTGAAGGAGGTTGTAAATAGAAAACGACTTCGCAGGCAGCTTGGTAAGTTTTTGGACCGGCACTTTGATTGGGAGAATGCTCAAAGTATTTTTATTACAGATGAATCTATACCGTACAGTTTTTTCTTTACTGAACATACTGTCCACGGTACAGGTATTTGTGGGGGCATTATTTTGCATGGGCAGGATAATATGAAAAACGCAACGTATGGCATTCATACATAAAAAAGTATGTTATACTTATATTAAAGATTGTAACAAAAAAGTGAGGTGTTATATGGATAGATATTTGTTGCTTTGTCGTATAAAATCTAATGATGGTTCAATCGAGCCTAAGTATATGTGGTTTCCAGATGCCGATGTGATGAAAAATTACATCCATAGTATACAAGCAATTGCAAAGGAAAAAGTTTTTGTGGACTATGCAGGAGAAATTATAGAAGACAGAATTGTCATACAGAGAGAATTTAAGAAAGATATCGTACTGGGTGAGAAAAGTAAAGATATATTATCATATTACGAAAATAAAAAAACAATCCATTGGGATTATCACAAGAGGTTGTTTGCTAAATATGGAATTGATATAGAAAGGGAGCTGATAGCAGGCTATTCACTGGGTGTTATTTTGGATTACTTAACTTGGGGACATTCCATAGATGAAATAAAATTGTTTTTTAATCCGCCCTGTATGGAAATGAAAAATATGTTGATGGATTTATTGGTAGAGGCAATTAATATTTGCGAAGAAGAACAGGACAGTATTTTAGGACTTGATAATCAATTAGTCAAACGCACAATACCTAAATATTATCGTATCTATTTGGAGAGAAAACAGGCTAATCATTTAAAAGATGAATGATAGGTTATAAATTAATTGGACAGCATAGATAAATGTATAATGCAAGTGCCGAATGCAGCAGCCATATGGCTGCTTGTGTCCGGCACTTGTGTTTGTTACTACCTAAAAAGATACTGCCTACCTAAAAAGTGCGTACTTGTGGTCTTATAACAGAGATGATATTCTTAACTTTAAATACTTAGAAAGGTTGTGTGCTTTATGAATAACGTGGAAATTGGACCTATTCGACCACCATCAGAAAGTGATAGTTTATTGATTAGAGTGACACGAGGATGTCATTGGAATAAATGCTATTTTTGTGATTTATATAAATCTATGAATTTTTCCATGCGTCCAATAGATGAAATTATTGATGATATCAGGCAACAATCAGAGCTTTATCGAGAGAGAAATTATGTGTCTTGTTTCTTGCAGGATGGTGATGCTCTTGTTTTGAAAACGGAATATTTAATGCGGATTTTAGATGCAATACGAAGGTATTTTCCGCTTTTAAAGCATATCACTACCTATGCCCGTGCAGATAGTATTACTCGTAAATCACCAAGCGAATTGACAGAACTGCGGCGGGCGGGATTAGATCACTTATACTGTGGAATGGAAACAGGTTCTGATAATGTTCTAAAACTTATTAATAAAGGATTCAATGCTGATACGGTTATCCAAAGCGGCTGTATGGCAAAAGCGGCCGGCATGACGATATCCGAGTTTATTTTATTTGGAATTGGCGGAAAAGAATTATCAAATGAAAATGCTATTAAAACTGCCCAAGCACTAAACATCATTAAACCGGATTTTATTCGTGTACATGCTACGGGCTTTAAACCGGAATCAAAGATGGGGCAATTTATCCGGGAAGGTTCCGTTACTTTGCAATCGGAAGAAGAAATTGTAATGGAGCAAAAGCTATTCCTGCAGACACTTGATAAAATGGACAGCTATTATATAAATGAGCATGCTGTGAATTTACTTTTAGAGGTCAGGGGTAATCTTAAAACGGATAAAGAAACGATGACCGCTACCATTGATCGTTTTCTGAATCTTTCATCAAACGAAAAACTTTTGTTTGCTATTGGCCGTAGGCTTAATGTGTTCTTCTTTTTAGATGATTTACAGAAACCTGATTTACACAAAAAAGCAGAAGAATTGTTGCAGCGAATCCTGCGAGAAAATCCGCAGACTGATTTTTCTGCGCTTTGCAATTATGTTCGACAGTCTCAAATTTAGAGATGGATATTGTCATCAGATACCTGCGAATAGACCAGTTAGTAAAAAATGGAGGAGAATAATGAGAGGACTTAAAAAAATATTGTTTGGCATTGCCATAATCTTAATTGGTGGATTTTTTATGATAGATCCAAATAGCAGCTTAGGTGGCTGGGGCGAATTGGTATGTTTTGTTGTTGGTATTGCATTTGGAGTTTCAGGTTTAAAGTCTGATGAATAGGAAATTTTATAGGTTATGGAGTACTGTATTCGACAGTTCTCCATAACCTTTTTGTGGGGGACAACAAAATTTGATTTTGTAACAATAACCTGTATCATATTTTAGGCTCGTATATTTTATTTCGGAATGCATCAATCATAGCTGCTGTCAGACTGCCGTTATCAAGCTCATGAGGCAAGTCTTGTGGTGTGAACCATCGTGCATCGGTCAATTCTTCTTGTTCCAGAATAATGGGTGCTTTATACTCGGCTGTGGCAAAAAAGCCGGTTGCTAATGAGTCTGACAGCCCCCAAGGCTGACTCCCAAAATACTGCAAATCCTTAATTCTAAGGCCCACTTCTTCCATGACTTCGCGTCGTGCGGCTTCTTCCAATGCCTCACCTATTTCTACAAATCCTGCAATTAAAACAAACGGTTTTATATTCCGGTCCGCATAATGGGTCATCAAAAGTTTTCCTTCATAGACTACGGCAACGATTACGACAGGAGCTATTTTAGGATACTCTGTTATTCTACATTCTGGACATTCCAATGCCCGTTCTTTTATGCTGTGGACCAATACTCCGCCACATCTGCCACAAAACTTATGATTTTCATACCAATGGACCAAGTGGAAGGCCGTGATGATTACCAATGGCATCCAAACCGGTGAATTCCTGATTGTGGCTGTTACAGGGCAATCTTTCCAACCGATTGACAAAAAATCTGCCTTATTTAAAATCAAAGAGAAAACCGCTTTATCATCCATCATAAACAGATACTGCATTGTTTTTACTTTTAGTTGATCTGGCAGCTCAGTATAAGTTGGCAGACTGGCTTCCGGTTCCTTAAAGGGAGAAAGCAGAAAATGTCCATCAGCATATATAAAAACCGGAGAATCCGCGTCAGGGGTGCAACGGGTATAATTATTTTTCAGTTGGTGTGGATAAATGTCTTGCAGCAAATCGTCCCCTCCTGTCAGCTATTATGGCAGCTTCTATCATAGATGCTGCAGATTGGTTCTGTAATGCCGCAGCGCAGCTTCATTATCCGGATCACATGCCTTTTCTAAATCGGCTATCATTCGGTTTTTATCTTTCGGCAGATTTCCCTGTACCCATACAGCGTTTGAGGCTCCCAGGGATGCGAAAAATACAGGAATATCTAAATTCTCAATCAGAGTTTTGAGTTCGTGCAGTTTCTCCAGTTCCCCTTCCTCTGCCCAGTTGCCAGCCTGAATTTCCTGATATAATTCAGACTCCGGGAAAATAGTAAGCATAGACGAACCGATAATTTTAGGGCGGGTCATGTTGAAGATTTTAGCGCTTTCCAGAGCACCCTCTACACCTCGTCCTGCACCAGACACGCCGGTTAGATAGAAGAAGTTATAGGTGATGCCGGCCTTGTCAAGCCGTTGCGTCTGCTCTACAATTTCCTGGGCCTTATAGCCTTTGTTCATGAATTCAAGTGCCACATCATCACCCGTTTCCACGCCGATTGTAATACCATCATAGCCAAGGTGATGTAGTTCTCGGAGTTCCTCATCTGTTTTGAGCGTAACATCGGTAACGCGGGAAAAGCAGCCGATGGTTTCGCATTCAGGGAGATATTTATGGATTAAATCCGCAATTTCTTTCAAACGCTCAAACTTCAACACAAAGGGATTGGCTCCAACCAGATAAACCCGCTTAACTTGGCGGCTTTGCCAGGAGCGTAACTGTGCAGTTACCTCTTTAAGATCGGCTTCTACATCTTCGATTGGGGTCATTCTAAACTTGAATGGCAGGTCATCATACAGCGTACAAAATTTACATTTGTGATGCGTACAACCGGCAGTAACTTCAATGAGAAGTGAATTGGCCTCATAAGGGGGCCTCCAAATAGTACCTGTAAAGTGCATAGTAATCTCTCCTTTTCATTATGGCTTCATATATTGGAACGGATTTCATCGCTCCGTTTCTAATCACAGATTACAGCACAGGTTTTATTTATTCAAGTACGGTCTTTTTATGGATATAGTTCTATTTTTACTACATAGTATAAAAAATGATAGTAGTTTGTTTTTTGAGTGCATTAAGTTATAATAGTGGAAAGACAAGGAGGGAATAAAATGGCCGATAATAAATTCCGCAGCCAGGACACACTTGCCCGTTGTGTTCCAATGAGTATGCTGCAATCCGTTTTAAGCGGAAAATGGAAAATTCTGATTTTATGGTATATTTCTTTTTATAACGTACAGCGCTTTGGTGAATTGATGCGCCGGCTGGATGGAATCACACAATCCACGCTGACGAAACAACTCCGTGAATTAGAGGAGGACGGCTTTTTGCATCGGGAAATTTACAAAGTAGTACCGCCAAAGGTGGAATACACGTTGACAGAGATTGGGAAAAGCTTTGTCCCAATTCTCCATGAGATGATGGCCTGGAGCGAAACACATCTATGCCCTGCCGGATATGTGAATCCTTACACTACATCTGATGATAGTGCTATATCTGAAGATGGGTAAGATAAAACATGGCTGCGGTGCAGTTAGTATACAATTTATTACTAAGTATCAAAAAAGACCGTACTTTTCTAAAACAAATCCCTCCATTATACTAAAACCAGTTTAGTATGAAGGAGGGATTATTCATGCATTTTACAGGCAGAACATGGAGGCCGCCTTACGAATCTGCGTCATTTATTATTCAGGCAACCTCGGGCTGTACTTATAATAAATGCAATTTTTGCAGTCTCTATAAAGATGAGCCGTTTAAAATGGCGCCAATGGAAGAATTTGAAGCAGATCTGGCTGAATTGAAACACTATCAGCCCAATGCCAGAAGGATATTCCTGACTGGTGCGAATCCGTTTGCTATGAGTTATGAAAGGTTAAAATTCCTGGCGCTGACCGTCCGTGATTATTTAATCAAATGCCAGACAATAGCGATGTTTGCGAGTATCAGGGATATCCAGGATAAAGAGGTCTGGCAGTTAAAGAAGCTGCGTGCAATGGGAATTAACGGCTTGAGTATAGGTACGGAGAGCGGTGACGATGAAACGCTGGCTTTTGCCAATAAAGGCTATACATCAGCTGATATTGTGGAGCAGTGCCGGAAATTGGATGAAGCAGGTATTGAATATTACCTGGTCTATATGACTGGACTGGCCGGACACAATGGCGGTCAAAGGAACGCGGTCAACAGTGCACGCTTATTTAACCAGATTAACCCATATTTTATATCCGTGGATTCGCTTACCCTTTTTTCAGATACGGAATTATACAACCGGGCTCAGGCGGGAACTTTTATACCTGCGGGAGAAAAGGAGCGTATCATAGAGCTGCAAACTTTTATCAGAAATTTGCAGCTGCGTGTCCACCTCTTTGCTAACAGCATTTCAAATTACTATCCGGTTACTGCCTATTTGCCCAAGGAACGAGAGCAAGTAATCAGCGAGTTGCAAAATATAATGGATACGGTTGATGAGAAGGAAATGCTCCAATATCGAGCCGGGCTAAAGGCACTGGGATAAATGTACAGGAAAACATAATTCCGTTAAAGTGGCTCTGTACTAGGCGTTTTAACCCCTAATCCGTCTAAATATTGAGTCCCCCAGTCACACATTGCATTGAGGACCGGGATAATGCTCTTTCCGAAATCAGTTAGTCTATAATCTGTTTTGGGTGGTATTACCGGGTAAATGGTTCTCAAAATCAAGCCGTCCTCCTCCAGCTCCCGGAGCTGCTGCGTAAGCATTTTGGGAGTAGATTGGGGAATTAACCGCTGAAGCTCGCTAAAACGAAGCACATCATCAACTAAGTGGAACAGGATCAATGATTTATACTTACCGCCAATCAAATCCAGCGTTGCTTCCACAGGGCAGTTAAAGGTACTTGGACATTTCATATTATCACCTCATTTTACACTATCTTTTTAGGTACTATATTACTTTTAAGTGCGTTCTTGCCTGAAAAATAATTAGTGATATAATAATAGCATAAGTTGATGAAAACATCAACCGAATGCTTGCAGGCAGCTTAACATAAACGTCTACAACTATTTATAGAAGGAGATTAATAATTATGAGTTTTCTTGATATTGCTAAAAAGAGATATACGGTACGCTCCTATACCAGTCAGAAGGTAGAGCAGGATAAGCTGGACCAGATTTTAGAGGCTGCCCATGTTGCTCCGACCGGAGCAAACTGTCAGCCGCAGCATCTGATTGTTGTTCAGAGCGAGGAAGGGCTTGCTAAGATTGGTAAAGGCGCCAACATTTACGGGGCGCCGCTCGCTATTATTGTGTGCAGCAATCATGACGAAGCTTGGAAGCGGCCTTTTGACGGCAAGAAGCTGACTGACATAGACGCGAGCATCGTCACTGACCATATGATGATGGAAGCCACTGATCTGGGCCTGGGCAGCGTATGGGTCTGCTACTTTAAACCCGATGTAATCCGTAAGGAGTTTAATCTGCCGGATAACCTGGAACCGGTTAATATTCTTGTGATTGGTTATGCGGATACCAGTTCTGAACCTGTTCTTTCACCGGATCGGCACAAGGAGACCAGCTACCGTAAGCCGCTTTCCAAAACAGTTTCTTATGAACACCTGTAAAACCATTCAGAGAGCTATGCGATTTTTTGTATAGCCCTCTGTCATACGAATCAATAAGTCATACATGTAGAAACGCCAGGCGAGGCGGTCGATGGGCCGTGAGCGTCTGGCGTTTCTTTTTTGATTATTCTGTAAATAGTCTCTTAGATAATCTATGATATATACGAATTAACTACTTTTTGCAACTGATAAACTTCTCTGATTTGCTGGTTTCCAAGCGTTACCATGTGAATATTCAATGTGCCTATTTCCTCTACTGTAAACACACTTATTTGCATTTTATCAACAACTACATTCGTTGGTAGAAGTGATATCCCCATATTTAGCGACACAGCGTTACAGATTGCCTCAACGGTATCAAATTCTACGATAGCGGGTGTTGAATGGATTTTTGAAAATACCCAATTCAAAAGCAGCTTTCTATATGGGCAGCTTTCCATGTTGTTCACAATTACAGGCAAATTTGTGAGCGATTCAGCGGTACTTTCATGTGGCGCGATTATACTTAACTGTTCCTGAAAATCTAATATGGATTTCATATGTGGACGAATATATCTCTGCTCTATAAAGATGCAATCCACCATTTGATTTTCTAATAGTTCGATAAGATGTTCTTGACCGTCAGTAATGATGGAACACGATACATGTGGAAATGCTTTCTGATAATTTGAAATCCAGACCGGTAACCGGGAAGCGGCAAGTGTCTGTGTTGCGCCAACTTTTAATCTTAAACTTTCTATTTGAAATTCAGATACTGCACGATCTATCAATTCCAAAATAGAATTTGCATAATTTAGTAGCTTTTCTCCATCAGCGGTAATGGTTACACCTTTCCCATGCCGAATAAATAGTATGGTTCCTAACTCTTCTTCCAACCGCTTGATGTGCGCGGTTATATTTGACTGAACATAATTTAAGTTTTCTGCCGCTTTAGAAATAGAGCTTTCCTGTGCGACTTCTCTAAAAATCCGCAGTTCTAAACTTTCCATATCCTCACCTATCACTTTGTATGATTGATTGTATCATTGCCAATTATTATACATCACTTGAAAAGGAATGTATAATGAAATCAAAAGAACGAGGAGGTTTTGCAATGACAGTATTTAAAGATAAAGTAGCCTTAGTTACAGGTGGGGGAACAGGCGTAGGACGAGCGACCTGTATCAAATTAGCTGAATATGGTGCTTTGGTTATATTGAACTATTCTCGTTCGTATAAAGAGGCACAGGAAACAGTTGAAATAATAGAATCTAGCGGCGGATCAGTAATTGCTATTAAGGCGGATGTTACGGACGATTGTGCTGTCCATGATATGATTATGGCAGCAGAACACAAATATGGTGCTATTCATTATCTTATAAATAACGCAAGCATAACAGAGCAGATTGATCTTGCAGATTTAGAAAGTGTTACTGATAATGTGTGGGAAAAGTTGTTTTCTGTTAATGTAAAGGGTATGTTTTACTGTGCTCGTGCGGTTGCTCCAGTTATGAAAAAACTAAAAGATTGTTCTATTCTCAACATGGGGAGTATAGCGGGACTAACAGGTTCCGGTTCATCGTTACCATATGCCGTTTCAAAAGCGGCTGTCCACTGTTTGACAAAATCTTTAGCGCGGGCTTTGGCTCCGGATATTCGGGTAAACTGTATTGCCCCTGCCGCTATTTCTACGCGCTGGTGGGCGGGAGAAGAGGAAAAAATGTACAGACTAAGCGGCAATCTGCCTTTAAAAAGGATTTCTACCCCGGAAGATATTGCAGAATTGATTTGTAGTATTTTGATCCAGCCATCAATGACAGGCCAGATCATTAGTCCGAACAATGGCATGTTGATATAGAAATAGATTTAGGAGGTCGCTTATTCGCCCCCTCCCGCTTCCATGGTTTTGCACATTGGTAATGAACGAATAAAATTGAAACAATCAAATAGTACCAGCGAAGAGCGGTGTTCACTTTTCCCATTCCGTGAAACAGGGATGCCGCTTTTTTGCGCCCAATATCAGAAAGGAGGTGAACTACCATGTATTTTACTTCCGGCAACGACCGGGAGGAAAAAGACGAAACTACGGGAGGGCTGATCGTGCTGCTTCTTGTTCTTCTGGCGGGCGGCGGCGCGGCCCGGCATTATTTCAAGTTCCGCAAGCCCAAGCAGAGTGTGAAAGGCAGCGACGATCTGGACGAATACGAGTTTGACGACGAGGAACCCGTAAAAGAGGACAAATATGGCACTGACGGGGACACCCCGAAGCATGAAAAGGAGGGCGAAGAATGAGCAAAGAAAAACAAAATGTCAAAAACTATTGACATTTCAGGAGGCATTGATTATAGTTAAAGTGTCAAAAGTATTTGACATTTCGACAACCCATCTATTTTTAGAACGGAGGTATATCAATGACCCAATATGTAGAACTTACCCTTGCGCTTCTTGTCCTGCTTCTAATTATTGCTGTGAATCTTGCCATGTTTGTTTCTCTGGGAAAGCAGGGTGATGAAAGAAGAAAGGCAATCGTCCAGAAAGCTAGCTCCAATACCTTTTCAATAGTCGTGTTATACATTTTATTTAGTATAATCGAAAATATCTTTTCAACGGTTACACAAAGTAAGCCGGTGGAGAGCATGAATCCGATTATCCTGCTTACGGTTATATCCATCATCTATGCTGTCCAACTCATATACTACAAAAGAAAACTCGGTGATTGATATGGAAAATACCATTCGTGAGCGTAGAAAGGATAAAGGTATTTCACAGGAAGAACTGGCAAAAAAATGTGGTGTTGCCCGGCAAACGGTTAATGCAATCGAGAATAATAAATATGATCCTACACTGGCATTAGCATTTAGTTTAGCAAGAGAACTGGAAACTACTGTTGACGAGCTTTTCAAACCAACTAAATAATTTGTACCATTTTTGAGTAGCCGAAAAAAATCAGTTGCTCCTTTTTTTGAAGAAAGAAGATAGGATGAATCTTTACAGGCGCGTTCCCCGCTCTAACCACTGTTTTGAGTAAATGGCCGCGCCGAGTATACCGGCAGAATCCCCCAACTGTGCCGTGACAACCGCACATCGTTCCCGGCCACAGTTTCAAGGCGTGGCTCTCCATCACCAGCCGCGCCGAACTTCCCCCGCGCTGAACGTTGCGCCGTACAAAACCCGCCCGTCCATCACAATGCCGGAACCAAGCACTGTGCCGAGGGTAAGCAGGACAACATTGTTCCTGTATTTATCATTTTCGCTGTTACATAAGGTGTCATTACAATTTCTATAATATATCCAATTACACAGATATATTTTTTAAATCTGTGATGCTGCCGCCAATTCGATATTGCCCTCTATACTCCTTTGGCGATACCTTCATAATTTCCCGAAATGCAGTAGCAAATTTACTTTGATTTTCATATCCCACCTGATTTGCAATATCGGCAATGGTACCCTGCGTCTGCCGGAGCAGGACTGCGGCCTGCCTGATGCGGTATTCTTTCATATAGGTGGCAATCGGTTGACCGTAAACGCCCTTAAAGGTAGCCTTCAAGGTTGAGGTGTTGATTAGATACTCCTTAGACAGTTCTTCTATGGTAAGGCGGCTCCGAAGATCGGAGGTAAGCCTTTTATGGATTTGTTTCACCACTTCGACCTGCGGGGACATATACTGTTCCCGCTGCTTTTCCGAGGTGACGTCAATCATACAGAGAAAAAGAAGAAGCTCCTGTACTTTAATTCTGTAATACGGCTTCTGCAGGCAGTCCGGTACAGAATAAAGCTCTGAAAATACATGCTCTATTTCATCCCTGGCCGGCATAACAAGGCAGCGGTCATCCGAACAAAACTTCTCCCGGAACCCAAGAATATCAAGTGAAGTATCCTGCAAGGCTTCAGGCGGGTCTGCAGCAATCTTATCCAGGTCAAGGATGACGGTAATACCACGGTAATGCTTGAGCGGGAAACTCATAGCAGGCGCACAGTTGTCCATCATGTGTATCGACAGATCTCCTTCTCCCAGATACAGGCAGGCGCCGCTTTTAAGCCGGCACTCCTCCCGGCCTTCCCTGCAGTGATTGATTTCTAATATATTTCCCTCTAATTCATTGCCCCAGGAGCATTCAGCAGTTTCAAAATCATTATAGATTAACTCTACGCCTGGATAAACCTGATAAACAGTCATGAGACCCAGGCCGTCTGAACAATCTATCTTGTAAAGGGTGCAGTAGCCGTCCTGATCCTGCGGAACGACAGTAGGCACTCCATTTAATAAATTAGGTCTTATGATGGAATTCATAGCTTCCTCCTTATAGGAACCGACGGTAATATGCTCCGCCAGCTTTTGCTTTACATTTACCATTATATAGTCCCCCCTTACTGGCTGCCGCTCCTATTAGAAGTTTTTTAGCTCCACATAGAAATTATAAGTGATTTGAAAGTAATTGGCAACTGTATGAGGGGGTATAAAAGGAGCTGCCCGAAAAAGGCAGCTCCTGCGTATCTATTAACGCTCCCGTATATGCTCACAGGTCTTTTTGAGAATCCAGGACACATGATCGTCACTTAGAGAGTAATACACATGCTTGCCGGCCTTTCTCGATTTCACGAGGCGGGCTGCCCGGAGGGAGCGGAGTTGGTGAGACACAGCGGATTCCGTGATATCCATATCGGAAGCCAGGGCGCCGACACAGGCTTCACCGGACATCAACGACCAGAGCAGGTGCATTCTTGTATTGTCTCCCATGGCACGGTATAAATCCGCTAAGTTTTCTAATTCTGTGTCACTGGGGATGTTGGAGATTTCCTTTGTGTTCAAATTACCACCTCTTTCTGCGAGACTGTATTTGACAGTCTTAGTTTTTAGATTTATGATTAACAGTATCATTTGCTGAAAGGAGCAGGAAGATGCCACACTATAACTTACCGCATAATCACGGACAGAAAATGGCTTCCGTTCTGGAAAAAATGCCGGCCGGTGAAGATTTCCAAAGCGTTGCTGAAATTTTTTCCGGGCTTGGTGACAGTTCCCGGCTCCGGATATTATGGCTGTTATGTCACTGTGAGGAATGCACCTATAATATAGCAGCAGCATTTGGAATGAGTAATCCGGCTGCGTCACATCATCTGCGTATTCTGAAAAATAGTGGTCTGATTACCAGCAGGCGGTCGGGAAAAGAAGTCTACTATACTCTGGCTGACACCCCGGAGGCCAGGCTGCTGCACAAGGCAGTGGATTCCCTGTTTCATATAACTTGTCCCAAAGAATAAAAATGCGCTGTCCCGGAACAACTTCCAGAGGACAGCGCATTTCTTGTTCCATCAGGGCTGCTTGTATTTCCTCACGCTCATTGCACGGATTGCATTCAAAATTGCAATGACGGATACGCCTACGTCCGCAAATACCGCGGCCCACATGGAGGCATACCCCAAAGCGCCGAGGCCCAGGACGAGGAACTTTACTGCTAACGCAAAGACAATGTTCTGATGTGCAATACGTAGTGTCTTGCGTGCAATCTTCATTACAACAGATATCTTGGAAGGTTCGTCTGTCATAAGGACAACATCGGCTGCTTCGATGGCAGCATCAGAGCCAAGTGCGCCCATTGCGATACCCACATCCGCCCGTGCAAGTACAGGAGCATCATTGATACCATCCCCGACGAATACAAGCTTTCCTTTCTCGCTCTTTTGGCGGAGCAGTTCTTCTACACGGTCAACCTTATCAGCCGGGAGCAATTCTGTATACGCTTTATCCAGTCCCAGCCGGGACGCTACTTTTTGTCCCACGGCATCCGCATCACCGGTAAGCATGACGGTCTGACGGATACCGCCTTCCTTCAACTGCTTAATAGCTGCCGGAGCATCCTCTTTAATTTGATCCTCAATCACAATATACCCGGCGAATTTACCATCTAAGGCCAGATAGACTACGGTTCCGATGGAATTGCACACGGTATATTTAATATTTTCCCTTACCATGAGCTTTGCATTTCCTGCAAGCACGGTTTTTCCGTCGATAATAGCACGAACTCCATGACCCGCGATTTCCTGCACATCATGAATGCGGGAAGTATCCACCTTTTTTCCATAAGCCTTTTTTATAGACTGTGAAATAGGATGGTTGGAGTAGTCTTCCGCATAAGCGGCCAGTTCCAACAGGGCATTTTCTTTCATGCCTGCCGCGTGGATCTCACTTACTGCAAAGGAGCCTTTCGTAAGGGTACCGGTTTTGTCAAATACAACAATCTCTGCATTAGATAATGCCTCTAAGTAGTTGCTGCCTTTTACAAGAACGCCACATTTGGATGCGCCTCCAATACCGCCAAAGAAGCTCAGAGGAATGGAGATTACAAGGGCGCAGGGACAGGATATAACAAGGAAAGTAAGCGCCCGGTAAATCCAGGTGATAAATTCCTGTCCGGTAATAAGAGGCGGAATGATTGCAAGGGCCAGGGCGGCAAATACAACAATAGGTGTATAGTATCTGGCAAAGCGGGTGATAAAGTTTTCTGTCTTACCCTTCTTGTCGCTTGCATTTTCCACTAAATCGAGAATCTTTGCTACGGTGGACTCGCCAAATTCTTTTGTTGTTCTGATTGTCAGAATACCTGTCTGGTTGATACAGCCGCTGATTACGTCCATCCCAGGCTCTATTTCACGGGGCATGGATTCTCCGGTCAAAGCAGAGGTATCCATTGCGGAAGTGCCTTTTAAAACAGTACCGTCCAGGGGAACCCGTTCACCCGGCTTTACAACAATCGTTTCGCCTATCTGCACCTCGTCAGGATCGACAGAAACTAATTTCCCATCCCGTTCTACATTTGCGTAATCGGGCCGTATGTCCATCAGGCTGGCAATGGATTTTCGGGATTTGGAAACCGCATAAGACTGGAACCACTCCCCGACCTGATAGAACAGCATGACGGCAACGCCTTCGGAGTATTCTCCTAATATTAATGCGCCAATGGTGGCAATGGTCATCAAAAAGTTTTCATCAAAAACCTGCCCATGCAGGATATTTGTGACGGCCTTCCATACAATATCCCAGCCGACGATAATATAACAAACCAGGTACAAAATGAGCTGAGGTACTCCTTCCAGCGGAAAGACCATACCTATGATGAACAGCACCGCAGCGATTATAATTCTGGTTAAAAGTGATTTTTGCTTTTTAGTCACAATAACTCAACTCCTTTCAATTAGGTACAGACACCGGCTGCCATAAGGTCAGCCGGTGTCTGCACTTACTTAGTCCTTAATGGTGACATCCGGCTCAATTTTCTTGATGAGCGCTTTTGCCTCCTTCAAAACGCTGTCAAACAGCTCGTCTGGAGCCTCCAGAATCATCTTCTGGCCCATAAAGCTGACGGTAACATTAGTTACACCGTCCAGTTTCTTTACTGCGTTTTCAATTTTGGCCCCACAGTTCGCACAGTCCAGATCAATGAGTTTAATAGTCTTTTTCATAATGAAAAATCCCCTTTCTAAAATATAATATTGGTTAAATTCGGCTAAACAATTAAAAATATGTTTAATCGTTCATGCGTAGTATAGCGGTGAAAAGAGCATACGTCAATAGACTTGGCGGCGAAGGTTCCGAAAGGAGCCAAAATGCTTCCGTTTGGATTTTCCTGCAATTAAAATCTTCAAATTGGAGCTAAAAACCACCTTATCGGAGCGGACAAAAATGCTGCAGATTCACTATACTATACCGGTACCCTACACAGGGAAGGGGTACCTAAAATAAATGAAAGAAGGTGTTGGTTTGCGTAAGGAACAATTTGATATTACGGGAATGACCTGTTCTGCTTGCTCCGCCCGAGTTGAAAAAAGCGTTGCAAAGCTGGACGGCGTGCAAGAGGTAGCCGTCAACCTGCTGAAGAATAGTATGGTGGCGTCTTATGATGAAACGATCCTGAATACAGACCAGATTGTGCAGGCAGTTGTAAAATCAGGATACGGAGCATTTCCCAAGGCAGAGAACAAGGTTCAGACTAAATCAGGAACACAGGCGCCGGCTAAGGATATTGCTAAGGAAGAATATCAGAATATGAAACGCCGCCTGATTATTTCCATGGTTTTTGCCATACCGCTGTTCTATATTTCAATGGGACATATGATGGGGTGGCCGCTTCCTGGATTTCTTCTGGGCATGGAAAACGCCATGAGTTTTGCCTTTACACAATTTCTGCTGCTTCTCCCGGTGGTATTTGTAAACTTTAAATACTACCGCATGGGATATAAGACGCTGTTTCATGGAGCGCCTAACATGGACTCGCTGATTGCGATTGGGTCCAGCGCCGCGATTGTGTATGGCATCTATGCTATTTACAAAATTGGATACGGTTTAGGGCATGGTGATATGGCGGTAGTTCACAGCTTCACGATGGATCTTTACTTTGAATCAGCCGGCATGATACTGGCTCTTATAACACTGGGAAAATTCTTCGAGGCCCGGGCCAAGGGCAAGACCTCTGATGCTATCACGAAGCTTATGAATCTGGCTCCTAAGACTGCGACTGTACTAAGGAATGGACGGGAGCAGGAAATTCCGGTGGAGGAAGTGGCTCTGGGAGAAATCCTGATTGTTAAGGCGGGCGAGTCCATCCCTGTGGACGGCATCCTGACGGAAGGATCTTCTTCGATTGATGAATCTGCGCTTACAGGAGAGAGCATTCCTGTGGAAAAGCAGGCTGGAGATAAAGTAATCGGGGCAACTATCAATAAATCCGGCTATTTTAAGATGCAGGCCACCAAGGTAGGTGATGATACGACACTTGCACAGATTGTACGGCTGGTGGACGAAGCAACAAGTTCAAAGGCACCCATAGCAAAACTGGCGGATAAGGTCAGTGGGATTTTTGTTCCGGTTGTGATCCTAATTGCCGTTGCTGCGACCGTTTGCTGGCTGATAGCAGGGCAGAACTTTGAATTTGCCCTTTCCATTGGAATTTCCATTCTGGTTATCTCCTGCCCTTGTGCGTTGGGCCTTGCAACGCCCACCGCGATTATGGTGGGAACCGGAAAAGGCGCAGCAAACGGAATTCTGCTGAAATCGGCGGAGGCGTTAGAAACTGCACACGGGATTGATACTGTTGTCCTTGACAAGACAGGGACGATTACCAAAGGGCAGCCTGCCGTGACAGATATGGCTGCGGTAAACGGAACAGACGAAACAGGTCTGCTTCAAGTAGCTGCTTCCCTGGAAAAGCTTTCGGAGCATCCGCTGGCAGAAGCGATTGTGTCTGAAGCAGAGAGCAGAAATATTCCTTTCCTTCCGGTAAAAAATTTCCGTCAGATTCCGGGGCAGGGTATCATTGGAGAAATTGACGGACAAAAATGCTATGCCGGCAACCGCCGTATGCTGGAAGAAAACCACATAGAGGGTGGTAAACTGATGGCCCTGGGAGACGAAATGGCAAATGAAGGCAAGACTCCCCTGTACTTTGCCCGCGGCAATCAGTTGATGGGAGCAATTGCCGTTGCCGATGTGGTAAAGCCCACCAGCAAGCAGGCCATTGATGAACTGAAACAGATGGGAATTGAAACAATCATGCTTACTGGGGATAATGCCCGTACTGCAGAGGCAATTAAGCGTCAGGTTGGCGTGAGCCTTGTAGTTGCGGAGGTTATGCCGCAGGATAAGGAGCGGGAGGTCCGGACCCTTCAGGACGCCGGTAAAAGGGTGGCAATGGTCGGTGATGGTATTAATGACGCCCCCGCGCTGGCCCGTGCCGATGTGGGTATCGCCATTGGAGCAGGAACGGATGTTGCAATCGAATCTGCGGATATTGTACTTATGAAAAGCGATCTTCTGGACGCAGTTACAGCAATTCAGCTTAGTAAAGCTGTTATCCGCAATATTAAAGAAAACCTGTTTTGGGCTTTCTTTTACAATGTGATTGGCATTCCGGTTGCTGCCGGTATATTTTTCACTGCGTTTGGCTGGAAACTAAGTCCCATGATTGGAGCTTTTGCTATGAGCTTTAGTTCTGTGTTCGTGGTTTCCAATGCCCTGCGTCTGCGCTTTTTTAAGCCCCGGCGTATTACAGAGTCTGTATAGGCAGATTTGGGGATACCATATCTGCAATACATAATAATTTGAAATAATAGAAAAGGAGAATTTGCTATGAAAAAAATATTGTATGTTGAGGGAATGGTCTGCAATAACTGTGTGAGCCATGTGACGGAAGCCCTGTTGGAGATTGAGGGAGTGGCCGGAGCCGATGTGGTTCTGGAACCGAAGACTGCAACTGTGACGCTGGAAAAGGAAATCGCTGATGAGGTGCTGAAGGCTGCTGTGGTGGAAGCCGGTTATGACGTTACCTTGGTCCAGAACGCATGAGGGCCAAAAAGAATGATGTGGAGCATAAATTAAAAATCGCACGCGGACAACTGGACGGGATTCTGCGAATGGTTGAGGATAACCGCTATTGTATCGACATCTCCAATCAACTGCTTGCAACACAGGCTCTTTTAAAAAGCGCCAATCAGCAGATCCTTCAGGCACACATCAGAACTTGTGTCCGTGAAGCCCTGCAAACAGACGAACCGAATCCCAAGCTGGAAGAAGCTCTTGGGCTTTTGGAAAAAATGTTACAGTCATAAACAGGGCAAGGGCGGCAGGTGTCTATCCTGCCGCTCTGTTACATACAAAAACCGTTTCCGTTTGGAGTGAAAGTCCTTCAAAATGGAGCGTACAAGAAATAAGACCTTATATATAATAAAAGATGGTTAGATACGGCTAATTAAATATAAGGAGGACAATGCGATGAAGCAATCGCTGGATACAAGAACAAAATTATTAACACAGAACCCCGTCTCTTTGATGTTTGAACTAAGCATCCCTGCTATTCTTGGCATGGTGGTTGTTGGGCTTTATAACTTTATGGATTCGGTTTTTGTAGGGCAGATGGTCGGCTCTGTACAGATGGGAGCTATCTCGGTATCCTATCCATTTACCCTGATTAACGGCGGTACCGCCGCTATGCTCGGAGTAGGTTCTGCTTCTGTACTATCCCGTGCCATCGGTAAAAAGGACGAGGCCACCATTGGTAAAATCATGGGGAACCTGGTGGCTATGGTGATTTTACTATCTGCCATTATTACAGTAGTGGGAATGGTATTTACCCGGCCAATCCTGACTCTGGCCGGTGCCAGCGGTGATATTTTAAACTATGCAGAAAAATACCTGCGTATTGTATATGCCGGTTCCCTGTTTGTAAATTTCTTTCAGAGCGCCAATATGGTAATCAGGGGTGAAGGCCAGCTGAAAAAGGCAATGCTGATTATTGGAAGCGGCGCAGTCCTGAATATTATCCTGGACCCCATTTTCATTACGCTATTAAATCCGGTGGGGAGAGGAATGGAAGGAGCGGCGTATGCGACGGTTCTTTCCCAGATCATACAGGCGTTGATTACCGTATGGTACTTTAAGAAGAAAAGCCATCACGTAAAAATTGGCTGCATCCGCATTGAAAAATCGCTGCTGCCTCAAATACTGGCGGTTGGTGTATCGGCTTTGCTCATGCAGGTCCTTACGCTGGTACAGCAGACGGTGATTTACCGTGTGGCCTCAAATTATGGAGGAGAAACATCTCAAATTCTTCTGGGCGCAGCCCTCCGTGTGTGGAACTTTGCTTTTGTGCCTCTCTGGGGAATCAGCCAGGGCTTTCAGCCTGCGGCCGGCACCAACTATGGTGCAAAAGACTACAACCGTGTAAAGAAGCTCACAGGCGTTTTTATGGCGAGTGCTACCATATTGTCCCTGCTTTTTTACATTCCGGTTGAATTATTCCCGGCAAATGTTTTGTCTTTGTTTATTACGACTCCAGGCGTTGCGGCTTCAGGAGCAACCAATTTCCGCATTATGTTCAGTACCTATATTTTACAGGGCAGCTTCCTGATAGCAGTAACTTTATTTCAATCTCTGGGCAAAGCCAATAAGGCAACCTGGCTGGTATTATTCCGTCAGATTATTCTATTTATTCCGTTGGCAGTCATTCTTCCTATGATTGGAGGAATGGGAATTCGAGGTGTCTGGCTGGCGATTGCTTTGACGGATGCGATTCTGGTAGTAATCACAATTTCTATGATGCTTGCAGAATTCCGGAAGTTTCCGACTATGGTTCAGAGCAGATGCTAGGAAGGAGCACATATGTATCTCAGTGAGGGAAAAATAGGTGGCAGCTATCAGGTTAAGGATATTAAACTGCCGACTAATATGGAAAAAAGGCTGGAGGCTTTGGGCATGACCCGGGGCACCTCGGTAGCCGTTCTGAACAGCAAGAGCCAAGGCGTTCTTATTATTAAGGTAAGAGGCACACGCTTCGCACTGGGCCGGAACATCACAAAAAATATTTTAGTGGGGTGAAACCGATGAAAGAGAATCTTACAATAGGCTTCATCGGAAATCCGAACTGCGGGAAAACGACACTTTTTAATGCCTATACTGGTGCTAATCTGAAGGTGGCTAACTGGCCTGGTGTTACGGTAGAGAAAGTCGAAGGAGCCATAAAAGACCATGACCTGAATATCCGGCTGGTCGATCTCCCTGGTACATACAGTCTGACGTCTTATACGATGGAGGAACAGGTATCCCGCCAGTTCATATTAAGTGATGAAGTCGATGTCATTATTGACGTTGCAGACGCTTCGGCGCTGGAACGTAACCTATATCTTACCTTGCAGCTATTAGAGCTGGGAAAGCCTGTGGTGCTTGCACTGAACATGATGGATATTGTGGAAAAGCGCGGTATGGAAATTGATATCCACAGGCTGCCGGAAATGCTGGGAATACCGGTCATACCGGTTTCGGCCAGAAAGAGAACCGGACTGGATGTGCTGCTTCATGCTGCTGCGCATCATAAAGATTGTACAGACATGGACTGCCTAATCCATCATCATAAATATATGTCGAAGCACCAGCATGATCATCATTCAGAATATGCAATGGTTTACAGTGATGCCATTGAAGACAAGATTGATTTGATTATAGCAGAACTGAAAAAGAAATATCCGGATTTGCCAAACTATCGTTGGCATGCCATCAAGCTACTGGAACAGGACAAAGAAATTACCGGACGTTATGCGGTGAATCTGCCAAAAGTGATTGACCGGAACTATGAATCGGATATCATCAATGAAAAGTACGATTTTATCCAGGAGATCATTCGGGAAGTATTGGTAAACAAGGAGCGTCAAGAAGCTTTGACAGAGAAGGTAGACCGGGCCTTAACACATCGTTTCTGGAGTATCCCCATTTTCCTGGGTATTATGGCGTTGGTATTCTTCCTGACGTTTACGATTGGCGACTGGCTGAAGGGGTATTTTGAGTTAGGTATCGAGGGAATTTCAACCTTGGCGGGTAATGTACTGACTTCGGCCGGCGTAAATGAGATGGTTCGTTCTCTGCTGGTAGACGGTATTATTGCCGGTGTGGGAGGCATCCTGACTTTCTTGCCGAATATCTTTATTCTATTTCTTGCGCTGGCGTTTCTTGAAGACAGTGGATATATGTCTCGTGTTGCCTATGTTATGGAAGGCCTCATGAGTAAACTGGGACTGTCAGGACGTGCATTTATACCTATGATTTTAGGATTTGGCTGTACGGTTCCGGCAATCATGGCATCCAGGGCGCTGGAAAACAGGCGTGACCGATACAAAGTTATGTTAATTACACCATTTATGAGCTGCAGCGCCCGCTTACCAATCTACATATTATTTGCTGAAATGTTTTTCAGAGAGCATGCTATGATTGTTGCTTATTCTATGTATTTAATTGGCCTGGTGATTGCAATTCTGGTTGCTGCAGCGATTCATCTGATAGACCGGAGAAAGTCGGAAAATTATCTTTTAATTGAGCTTCCGGAATATAAAGCCCCCAGTTCTCGTACCGTGGCTATTTATGTTTGGGAAAAAGTAAAAGATTATCTTTCAAAAGCAGGGACTACTATCTTTGTTGCCTCCATTGTTATGTGGGCTATTCTGAATTTTGGCCCACAAGGATATACAACAGAAATGTCTGGCAGCTTCGGCTCTATTCTGGGCCGTGTGCTGGTTCCTTTCTTTGCACCGTTGGGACTGGGCTTCTGGCAGATTGCGGTGGCTTTAATTGCTGGAGTATCTGCAAAAGAGGTAGTGGTATCAAGCTGTGCAGTTTTATTCGGTGTTCCTAACATTAATTCCGGTGAGGGGATGAATACTCTTGTAGGAATTTTAGGAACCGTTGGATTCGGGCAGCTTAACGCTTTTTGTCTGATGGTATTTTGTCTGCTCTATATACCATGTATGGCAACTCTGGCAACCATAAAGAAAGAATCCGGAAGCTGGAAATGGACAGGCTTCACTGCTCTGTTCCAACTGGCAGTAGCCTGGGTAGTTACTTTTGGAGTTTACCAGATTGGCAGCATAATCATCTGAAAAGGAGATGGATGAATATGATAATTACTGGCATTTTGGTGGCCGGAATCGTGGTCTATGCAATATGGGCTGTATGTAAGATCCGGCGCGACCATAAAAATGGAAACTGTTGTGGCAGCGGTTGCAGTGGCTGCTCAACCAAGGATTTTTGTAGAAAGTAAAGGAGGCAGAGCCTTGAAGATTAGAAGTTTGTTCCGCCCTGTTATTTATCTTGCCGTATTGGCAGTGGGGGCATGGTGGATTTGGAAATATGTCCGAATATGAGCTGCGGGCCCTTGGTGATTGAATGATTACTTTTAAGGTGGTGGTGTAGATTGGGAAAATAGTCGTGTTGAGCTTCAATGATGCAGAAGAACAGATAGTAAATAAAATATTGGATAGTCTTGCTACGATGGATTTCCAGCAAATTAATTTTTCTGCGGAGTCAGTATTATCTTTTTCAAATATTACTATTTATCCACAGGAATGCAGGATTGAGATTAATGGAGAGAGCTTAACTTTAAGCAGAAGGCAATTTGCTTTACTGTATCTGCTTGCCCGTAATGTAGGAAGGATATTGACTAAAGAACAGATATACTCCCATGTGTGGAATGAAATAGTGCCTATCAATGTAGATGAGACAATCCGCTATCATATCAGTGAAATTCGTAAGAAACTGAATGAACTGGCAGATATAGACTGCATTGAAACTGTTTGGGGTATTGGGTATCGGTTCAAAGAAAGTAAATAGACAGAGGATAAGCTGCGTAGCACTATTAAAAACATACCAGAAAGAGAGGGCTGTAATGTTAGAAGAAAATGTTTTTATACCATTTTTAAAGAAATTCGATCAGTACCCTTTCCGTGTGAAAATCAACCGGAAGGAATATAAAATTGGAAACGGAGAGCCGGAATTTACCGTAGACTTCAAAAAGCCGGTTTCTCTGCCCTCCCTTATGACAAGTACCTCTCTCGCATTGGGAGAGGCGTATATGGACGGAGATTTAGAGATAGAAGGTGATTTATATTATGCCTTAGACCATTTTCTGGGCCAGATGGGGCAATTCTCCACGGATGAATCGGCCTTAAAAAAAATCATGTTCCCGTCATCTGCAAAGAAAAACCAGCAGAAAGAAGTACAGAGCCATTATGATATTGGTAATGATTTTTACAGGCTTTGGCTGGATGAAACCATGAGTTATTCCTGCGGCTATTTCCTGCATGAAGATGATACACTTTATCAGGCCCAGGTGAACAAAGTGGATTATATATTAAAGAAACTTTACCTGAAAAAAGGAATGTCTTTGCTGGATGTTGGCTGTGGCTGGGGATTTTTACTGATAGAAGCTGCAAAAAAATATGGTATCCACGGAATGGGCATTACGTTGAGCCAGGAGCAATACCGGGAATTTCAGAGCCGGATTGCCAGGGAACATCTGGAGGAGCTTCTTACGGTGAAACTGATGGACTACCGGGATTTGCCGAGATGCGGAAGGCGGTTTGACCGTATTGTGAGCGTTGGTATGGTGGAACATGTTGGGCGCGACAATTACCAGCTTTTCATGGACTGTGCAAAAGAAGTGTTGAATCCGGGAGGGCTTTTTCTGCTTCACTTTATCAGCGCCTTAAAGGAGCATCCCGGTGATCCGTGGATTAAAAAGTATATTTTCCCCGGCGGCGTTGTTCCAAGCCTGCGGGAAATGCTTTCATGCGCGGCAGAGGAAGGATTTCATACAATGGACGTAGAGAATTTACGGCTCCACTATAACCGCACCCTGCTGTGTTGGGAGAAGAATTTTAAGGAACATATCAGTGAGGTGCGGGAAATGTTTGATGAGAGATTTATCCGTATGTGGGATTTATATTTGTCTGCTTGTGCCGCAACTTTTCATAACGGGATAATTGATCTTCATCAAGTTTTATTTACGAAAGGGCTTGCCAATGGGCTGCCGGCTGTAAGATGGTATTAAAATGGTATAGGAATGACACTGGCAAAGCCTGGCCTTACCCGTGAGGTCCGGTAAAGCTTGCTTGATCTGGCCGCACTAACTGCATTGAGCCAGTCCGGAACAATGGTAATGGTTCAGAAATAAGTAAACAGGGAGAGCAAATTCATAATTGGATTTGTTCTCCCTGTTTTATTTGTTTTATTGTTGAAAAAGACGTAATCCAAGCGTAAAGGATTAGTATAACAACAAAAAGGAGGGCAAAGTTATGATGCTCATTGGAATCGATCACGGAAACAAGCAGGTCAAAACTGTTCACGGTAAACCCTTTGTGTCCGGCCTGCAGCAAAGCGTTACAAAACCCTTTGGCAAGGATGTGCTAAAGTACCAGGATACTTACTATACGTTGTCAGATCAGCGAATCCCCTACCGTAAGGATAAAACAGAGGACAACCGTTTCTTTGTGCTTACATTGTTTGCGTTGGCTGGAGAACTGGCAGCTAGAGCTTGTAATACCGAAGAAGTGATTTTGGTAAAGCTGGCCGTGGGCCTGCCTCCTGCACATTTTGGTGCCCAGACAAAGCGGTTTACAGAGTATTTTAAAAACCATGGCATTATTGAGTTTTCATTCAATGGTAAAGCCTTTACGGTCTATATTGAAGATGTGGCCTGTTTCCCCCAGGCATATGCCGCCGCGGCTACCATGCTTTACCAGTTGATGGATGATACCAAAGCGGTTATTCTGGATATAGGGGGCTTCACGGCGGACTATCTGCTTTTAAAAAATGGGCAGGCCGATCTGTCTACCTGCGACTCGCTGGAAAATGGGGTAATTCTGCTCTATAACCATATCCGCTCTAAGGCCAATGCCGAGTTGGATATATTATTAGACGAAAATGATGTGGATATTATTCTGCAAGGCAAAGGGGAAAGCTACCCGGATACAGTCGTGCAACTGGTAGAGGAAGGTGCACAGCAATTTATAAATGACTTGTTCAGTACTCTGCGGGAACGAATGCTGGATTTGCGCTTTATGAAAGTGATTTTTGTAGGCGGCGGAGCTATCCTTCTGCGACGGCAGATTGAAACATCCGGTAAGGTGGGAAATCCACTATTTGTAAATGACATCAACGCTAACGCCAAAGGATATGAATACCTGTACCAGATCGAAATGACGGGCAGGTGATGATTATGGCAGAGAAAAAAGACCGGGGACGGTATACCTTGCGACTGAACGAAAAGGACCCGGCTCATGCCGAAGTAATCCGTGTGTTGGAGCAACAGGGGCCACACAGCAAGGGGCGATTTATTGTCAATGCGGTTCTGCATTATATTCATTGCGAAGAAACACCGGACATTACAATTCGTCAGACTCCTGACAGAACCGTTATTGAAACGATTGTACTGGAAATCTTACAACAGAATACAAAACCAAATACGGATTTGTTAAGGCAATCTTCAGCAATGTCAACCAGGCCGGAAGAAGATAAGGGCGCACTGCCGCCAGAACCTACGGCGAAACAGGAACCAGAGGGCGAGACGGACGAAGATACATTGAACCTGATAAAAAGCGCACTGTCAGCTTTCCGCAGCAACGGTTGAATAAAAGCGAGGCAGCAGGTTTTAAACCTTATGCCTCGCTTTCTTTTAGCGCAGCGATATAACTATTGATGATATCCTCCAGATGTTGATACTGGCTGGGGGTCAAAACAGAAATTTTTTGGACAAGGCACCCTTTATCTTCCGCTGTAATAATGCCTCGTAGCAAAAAGTCGGTACTGATATCCAGTGCGTTGCATATTCCGATAATTGTTTCCGGCCGCATCGCTTTCTGCCCCAATTCAGCGGTAGATACCGTCTGCGGAGTGATGTTTGCCAGTTCTGCCAGTGTATCCTGAGTCATATGAAGCTGCTTTCGCCGGTCATATATTCTTCTTCCCATATCTTTCAAAAGTTCATTCATTGGCGTACCTCCATGTCATGGTTTAATATTATCTTCTATGGCATGGATTATTAAGCGGTCATAGTTGATTTTATTCTTCCATAGCATGTATAATAAAAACAGATTATAAGAAAGAGGTGCTGATATGAGCGTCAAATCATGTGCGATAACCGGCCACAGGCCGACTCGCTTCAAATTCGGATATAAAGAAAACTATGCAGGATGTAAACGGCTGAAAAAGCGGCTTTATGAGCAATTTGCACTGTTGTATGAAAAAGGAGTGCGCCGCTTTTATGTTGGCGGTTCACTTGGGGTCGATATGTGGGCGGGAGAACAGGTTTTAACGTTAAAGGAACAGGCGGGATATGATGATATAGAGTTAGTAATTATTCTTCCATTTAATGGGCATGATGCAAGGTGGGATGAACGGAGCAAAAAAAGGATGGAAATTCTTCGAAAAAAGTGTTTTAAATGTCTGATTGTAGGACAAGAGGATTGTCGGGAAAGCTATATTAAGCGGAACTGCTATATGGTGGATCATGCTGATTTTATGGTAGCTGTTTATGATAATGAGCGGAATTTGAGATCTGGTACTATGCAGACGGTACATTATGCGGAAAAGAAGGGGCTTGCTATCACTCTGATTCATCCGGATACCGGCGCTGTGACAAGCGGTGTTAATTAGGCTTATATGCAGAAGAAATATAGATGAGGCCGGCAGCGCATCACAATCTGTCGGCTTCATGCTATGTCGCTTCTTGTCGAGCGAACCTATACTTTCCTCACGGTTGCCTTACGGTTATCTAATATTTCCCAGATACAATTTAATCATGTCAGCTATTCCCATTGTTATATTTACTTATATATGCTGATATAGAAGAAAAAAGCAATCAATTTTGGGACGAAGAAGTTCTTATAAAAGAATTACTCCGTCCCATTTTACTTTATGTTCACTTATAAACAAATAGAATACATCGGCAAGGTGGCAGCTCCCGCTGCCAAATCACCGATTCAGTCTCTGAAAGGAGGATGAGACGCCGCCTGTGTGCCGACGCTTTTGCGGTTAAGGAGTTGATGCGTACTGGATATTTATATCCTACGCATTGAGCTGATTCGCTGTGAAATTGCGTTACGACACACGGCTTTTAATATAAGAGAAGAAATACATGCCTGTTTTTGCAGATGCAGGCAGCGTGAGTGGAGAAAACAGGCGGAACCTCCCCCTGCCTATTTCTTCTTTTTTAGCGAACTTCTCAATGCGCTGGAAGCGGCCGATTTTGTGCTTAGTCACAGAATCGGCCGCTTCTTTCTATATCGGGTCCGTGGGCCTCCTCTCACAAGATTTTATTTTTTCAATCTTGTGAAAAATGGAGGTACGCCATGTGGCAGAGAAATAATGGACAAACAGAAGCAGAAAAGCTGCAGAACCGCTTTACTGCATATCTGTTGGTGGCTGTGCGCCGTCAACAGAGGGATTATGTAATAAAGAAAAACCAGAGAATAAGGCATGAATTTCTGATGGAAGATGATACATACCAGACGGAACGCCAGACCGAGGCAGATATTCTGGATGAGCTGCCCTTACTGATACAGATGGAGAATGTTGCGCTGCAGTGCGCGCTGGAGCAGATCAGCGAGCGGGAACGCTATGTGTTTATGGCCCGGGTGCTGGACGGCATCAGTTTTGAAGAATTGGGAGCAGAGCTGGGGCTTGGATACAAAGGTGTGGCAGCAGTCTACTATCGGGCAGTCAGCAAAATCAGAAAGCGTATGAAGGAGGTCGATCAGAATGAATTTTGAAGAATTATTGCTCCAGGCCAGAGCAGGTGAGGAGCGGGCTGTGATTGGTATATTGGAGCTGTATAAGCCATTGTTAATCAAAGCCTCCATTCTCAACGGTAGTTTTGACGAGGATTTATACCAGGAGCTTTGTATTACTTTGCTAAAGTGCATTAAACAATTTAGTATATAAGCGAAAAAGAAAGGCTCCGAACCTGTGTCGGGGCCTTTCCTACTCGTTTAATAAATCTGGTATAATAAGTACTTCCTTTTGTGCTCTTTAGAACAAAGCGAATACTGATAGACGGGGTGTAAACTATGTGTTATACTATTGCCAATATTAATTTGGCAGGAAAGGGGTTAAAATGGGAAGTTTTATTTTAGATCAGTTTGATCCTACACCTTGGGGGATTTTGAAACCAGAATATGTTGTGGAAAAAGCAGAAAAGGAATTTCCTGAGATTGTAGTATGTGAATTTTCGGAAGCTATGATACAGGAGATAGTTGAAAAATATAGTGCAAAAAAAATAGCACGCTTAATTAGCGTCGGTGGTAATACGAATATTTATGAAATTAACTTTAATGATGTTAAGATTGCAATTTGCCAGGTTATGGTTGGTGCTCCCGCCTGTGTAAGCAATCTTGAAGAATTAATCGCATTAGGGGCGAAAAAAGTTTTAGTTTGTGGTGAATGTGGTGTTTTAAATCGGACTATTGAGGACGCGCATTTAATTATTCCGACATCTGCCATTCGTGATGAAGGAACAAGTTATCATTATCAACCTATGTCTGATGAAATAGCACTTGATCCGTATGGCATTGAAGTAATCGAAACTATATTTAATCATAGGGGGGTGCCCTATATTAAAGGTAAAATTTGGACAACAGATGCGCCGTATCGCGAAACTCGTAAGAAAATTCAGCTGCGTCAGGAGCAAGGATGTATCGCAGTTGAAATGGAATGCGCTGCATTGGTAGCAGCAGCCCGTTTAAGGAATATTATATTTTCTCAATTTGTTTATGCTTGTGATAATCTTGATTCAGAGAATTGGGATCAGCGTGGATTGACAATTCGCCCTATCTCTCAAAAAGTAGAGATTTTTGAATTGGCTATGGAATGCGCCACCCATCTATAATACTATTAATTAAGGCTCCGAACATTGTGTCGGGGCCTTTCCTGTTGGCGTGGATCTGATACATCACTTTGTAATTCCTAATCATTATCAGGCTCATAGAGTGCTACAAAAGACAAATAGTATTTGCTCCGGTATTGAATATGAAATCTGTAATCACCAATATTGAAAGTCCAGTCAGTATCAAGCACCGGATAAATTTCTCCCGTACTGCAATCCAGGAAAAAGCAGTCATTGACTTCTGTTGCTGCAATAACTTTTTCATAGCATTCTTGACATAGCATGGCAGAAAGTTTTGCACGATCTTCATTTTTTGCATGCTGCAAGTAATCCAATTGCATCACACCATAGACAATATTATGTTCACTGGAAGTATTTACCCAGCCGGTAGTTCCATTATCATCAAACTGAAGGATATTACGATAGCAGGCATATTTTTCTCCGAATTCTTCTTTCAAAACTCCGTTGATGTCTAAAGGTGCATATTTATGGGCCAATTCTTCTTCTGTCAGGTAATCATCACTTGTCCAATCTAACGAGCAGCGATTATTCCAATTTTCGAGGCCGCCGCAAAAATGGCGTACTCCTATATTGGCAATATCCCAATGGTGTGTACTTATAAGTGCAATCGTATCTACGCCACGGTAATCATTTCCGGCTCCGCATAAAGAGCAGTCTTCAGGTTTAACATGGCTTTCATACACCGGATCTGGACGCGGCAATTTATAAAGAAAAATAAGAATACAAACAATAAGTAGTGCAGCAAAAAAAATTACCCAACGATTATTCTTCCACCATGGCTTCTCTTCATAGAAAAAATCATCCTCTGCAAACATTGTTCTCCTCCTGTATTATTTGCAATATTAAGATAGTATAATTCCTGCCTGTTTGACAAATGATTATAGAGGTAATTATCAACTGAATTATACTGATTTTAGCGGTAAATTACAAGTATTAGAAGTATATTTATTGATAAAATAACTTCTAAAATCGGAGTACAGTATTTATTCATGCGGTATCATCAAAGCGAGGTGATACAGATGGGTGAGAAATTTATAGGGAAACGGATTACAGAATTACGCTTAATGCGTAATGTGTCTGAATATCAGATGTCGTTAGAGTTAGGACAGAGCAAAAGCTATGTGCAGGGTATTACATCGGGCAAATCGCTTCCGTCTATTAAACAACTCTATAATATTGCGGACTACTTTAATATGAGCCTGGCAGAGTTTTTCGATGAATCAAAGATGGATTCTCCAATACTTTGTGAAGTTAGGCACGAAGCGCAGAAATTGAGTGATGATGATTTAATGGCGCTATTAAACATTATCCGAAGAATGTCTTCATATGTGCCAGACTAAGCTAGTATTATATTTTTGAAACCCCTAACTATTATACTAAATTAATGCACTGTATCTTTCTATTACTAAGGATATAATCAATAGCCGGACTTTATAAGGTCCGGCTATTGATGTGAGTATGCTATTATCTGATTATTTATTGATTTTTGCGGGCAAAACAGCTTATAGCGTCCCTTATCTCTTTACAGGGACACCCCGCAAATCCGCATAAAATCAAGGTTTTCTCATATCTCCGTAAATTCGTGTCATATCTCCTTGCAACGCATTTCTATATGGTCGAGCACCATTTGGGCACCACAAAAACCATGAGAACCAAGGAGGTATATAGTGTGTGGGGAATGATGTGATATGCTCTTTATCTATATAAAATATTTCCACCCTAATTGATCTAAATATGAAAAAAGGAAGTTACTACCTCAAAAGTGCGTTCTTGTCCGTTATTAGCTTTGGTGCTACCCTAAAGTAGAAAAACAATAATTAATTGAGATGAGGTGCATGTTATGAATGAAGATGTTACGTTCTATATTACTCGCCACGGAGAAACATTGTTCAATTTATTGGAAAAATCACAGGGATGGTGTGATACCCCGCTGACACAAAAGGGAATTAATGTAGCCGAGCTTTTAGCCAAAGGTTTAAGGCATATAAAATTTAGTGCTGCATATTCAAGCGATAGTGGTCGGGCAATAGAAACAGCAAAAATCATATTAAGTGTAAATGACTTTCAACCTATTAAATTACAGCAGGATAAAAGATTGCGCGAATGGAGTTTTGGAAGTCTGGAAGCAATCACAAATAAAGATTTTACTCAAATTTTAGCACAGGGTTTAGGCTCTGGTGTTGGTATGAGAGAGCTAAATAGTCAACTGGCCTCAATTCCACAAATAATTGTAAATGCCGACACTACCGGCTGGGCAGAAGATTTCCAACAAATCACCAATAGGATCAGAAGCGTTTTAACAGACATAGCACATGATGTATTGTCTAAAGGCGGTGGTAATGTTTTAATCGTTACTCACGCCTTTTTAATTAAGACAATCGTTTACTGTTTTGCACAAGAACGCATGTATGAAATTGAAAAAATTAATAATGGCAGCATTACAAATATTATATTTCATGATGGGCTTTTCAAAATAACGAGTGTAAATGATACACATTACTTTGAGCAGGGAGACTTAACGTCATGTCCATCTAAATAGCTTTCTCCCCAACTGCACATAGCAGACAGCACAGGAATAATACTCTTGCCAAAATCGCTTAATGAGTATTCAACCTTTGGAGGGACAACCGGATAAACAGTACGGACGAGAAGATTATCATTCTCAAGCTCCCTTAACTGTTGTGTCAACATTTTAGGCGTAGCATGAGAAATAAGTTTACTTATTTCACTAAATCTTAATGTTGCGTCGATTAAATGCCATAAGATCAGTGCCTTATATTTTCCTCCAATTAAGTCCAGCGTAGCTTCAACAGGACAATTATAGGTACTCGGACAACTTTTCATAATTTTTCCTCCTCGTCTTATGCTATCCTTTTGGGTAGTATATATGAAAAAAGTACGTTCTTGTATAAAAGAAAACCTGTGTTAAAATTATAGCATGAAGCGCAGGAAATATCAACGTACAGTTCGTTGCCCAGCTTACAAAAAAGGAGGAATATAAAATGGACAGTAAAACAAAAAAAATAGCCATTACTGGTATGCTTTGTGCAATCGCTTATGTAATGGTGCTGGTTGGCCGAATCCCTATTGTACTCTTTTTGAAGTATGACCCGAAAGATATAATCATTACTTTGGGCGGTTTGATATGGGGGCCATCAACCTCTTGCTTAGTATCTGTTATTGTGTCGTTTATTGAAATGTTAACAATTAGTGATACAGGGATATGGGGCTTGATTATGAATATTGTTTCCACCTGCTCCTTTGCTTGTACCGCTGCTTACATATACAAAAAAAGACGCACATTATCCGGTGCAGTTATTGGATTATTAGCGGGCAGCATTTCGATGGTAGTTATCATAATGTTATGGAATTATTGGGTGGTACCTATTTATATGGGTTATCCCCGTGAAGCTGTCGCAGAATTGCTTATACCGGCATTTCTTCCATTTAACATTTTGAAAGCCGGTCTTAATGCAGGTTTTACGTTTTTGCTTTATAAGCCTGTGACTACGGCACTTCGTAAAGCAGGTTACATTCCATCTGCTGCGGATAGACAGAACAAAAAGCCCATTGTATTGTGGTTCTTATGTGGAATCGTTATTATTTCCTGCATTATGCTGATTCTTTTCCTGAAAGGAATTATCTAAATTACTTTTTAGAGGAAGTTTCTATAAACATTATTAGGAAGTTATATCATGAAATTTCTTGAACTTGTAAAAAAGAGATACAGTGTCCACTCCTACACGGAGCAGAAGGTTGAAAAAGAAAAACTGGACGCAATTATTGAGGCGGCTCATGTAGCGCCAACGGGTGCCAATTGCCAGCCGCAACATCTAATAGTCGTCCAGAGTGACACCGGTTTGAGTAAGATTGGGAAAGCTGCAAATATTTACGATGCGCCCCTTTACCCTCGCAGGTATCGGCGCGTCGCTGGGTGTCTCCATAAACTTTGAAGCCGATATGTCGATGTGCGACTGGAACGGAAACAGGAAGTGCTGAAAACCTACCACGCCGCCGTCCATCCCACGCTGAAACAGGCCGGGGTCAAGGAGCCGGGGCCGGATAGAGCGAGACCGGCGCAGAAGAAAAAGAGCCATAAAATGGAGCGGTAAACGGTATAAGTCTTTACCGCTCCGTGAAGCTCTTTATAATCCCTTGTAGAATGTGGGTACCATTTTACGATTTGACCTCGGAAATCCCGCATAAAACGATGGTGGGAAAGGGAAAGAGAAGTCGCATAAACCCAGTGTTCATGCGGCTTTCCATTGTTTTTGCGATTATATAGAGTATGTTAGACCTTTTGAGAGTGTCGTGAAACAATACATTTTTTATACCATGAGTAGATTTGTAACATTATTTTTCGATTCATATTATAGTTGTTTTGGATAAGAGATAAGTTTTAAGATTTTACCTGATCCTTTTCCAGCGTTCTCACTAAGTTCAATTACTATTTTCATTCTGAGAATATTTTGCTCATCATATACGCAGTAAGATACCCGCGCCTTATAGTCCTTAGTGGCTCCGGAATTATCTAATTGTGTTCCTTTTTCATCATAAATTTTGTTATCTATATTTTTCCAGTAATCAGGAACCCAGTAAATATGGTTTTTGTCTGAAAAAATGGTATCTATTCCATATCCTATATCTTCAACGGTGTTGGTATAATGATATCCAGCATCCGTAGCTGCATATAACTCATACCCGAAACCTAATGGAGTTTGTGTCTTTTCTAAAAAAAATTCTTCCTGTTCGGAGAGAATAATTTCAGACGTCTCCTGTGCATATACTTTGATTGGATATAAAGTTTCCTGATAAGGAAAACCGATAGATTGTAACAAAAAACTTATTATTCCCAATGCCAGGAACACAGAAAATGTATAGCAACGTTTCTTTTGGCGCTTTTTTCTCTGGGCAGCAACTGTAATTCCGTTTTCAATAATTCGTAATTTGGAATCATCACTTAAAACTATTTTTTCAAACATTATTTATTCACCTCCAATTGTAAACTTAATTTTTCTCTTGCTCTTTGTAACCGTTTTTTTGTTGCGGACTCTGAAATTTTTAATATCTTCGAGATTTCTTTTATGGAATATCCATTTATTGCATATAAAACAATTACTGATTTTAATTTTGTGGGTAAGGAAGATATTTCGTATAGAACTTCCTTATCTTCTAGGCTGTAAGTTATTTGTGTCTGTTCCCACAATTCATCTTGGGGATGTCTCTTTTTAAAACGTAATTGATTTTTACAAAGATTTATGCATACTCGAAGTAGCCATGCTTTACCATGTTCTTTATTTTTAAAGAAAGGTTTTTTTATCAATAGTCGCACATAGGTTTCTTGAACAACGTCCTCCGCATCCAAAGAATTTGAGAGCATAAACAGAGCAGTACGATATAATTGATCCATATTTTCCAAAAACAAGTCCTCTATGTTCATTTAAACCTCCTCACTATATACACACCGTAACGGCAAGGAAAGTGACATTCTTCAGAAAAATTACGTTTGAAGTATAAGTATAACATAGGTTAATATCATACAGAAGATTAAAAAAGGCTCCGGAAATTGAATTCCCGGAGCCTTTTGCTACTTATACTCGCTTAACATAATAATGGACATAGTTTTCACTTTACACTTGAAGATAGGCTTCGTAACCATCAGGATCTATCTCCCGCAGAAGGGCTTCCTGAAAGCGGTATTCCGGATATGTGCAGAATCCACTTTTAAGCTCCCTGCCTGTTGGAGCAGCAAGCTCATGCTTTTTAAGCCATATGAGGATTTCTTTTCCGTTGTTGTTGGTGTCGATGAAAGCGCAATCTTTTTCGCACTGCCACGTCAGATTGACGGTCAGTGTATTCCACGGTTCCGGACAGCCGTCTTCCCAGGTAATCATTTCAATGGCAAGGTTACCATTCATATAGGCTGCCACCTGCAGTTGGATAGGGCGTGTTGTTCCATATTTCTCTAAAGGAAATGTTTTCATAAAAGACTCCTTTCTGAGCCGCACACATATGGCGGCTCTTAAAATTATTAGTGATTGACTATATTATTAAGTAAAAGTAAACAATAAAAGACTACTCCGACCAGCTATACAGCAGAAGATCATGACTGCTGGTGCCTGGGGGGAGCAAAGCAGACCGGAACCGGTAATTGATAAATACAAATCCTGTCGGCTTGTGCGTAAAGCGGACGGCCAGAATGTTATATTGCTTTTTCATCCAGGCACTCGTTTCCACTACCTCCTCAGTTGCATTGGCAAAATCCAACGCATAAATCCAGTTATCCCGGCAGCTATGGGGATCAGCATAAGCTTCACCGCCTGGAAGTGAGAGCAGCTTGGCTTTCATGGCCTCGTAGCCCTTGATCTCTGAGTGCTCTTTCTGAAAAGCGTGCATCAGATTCCGTTCAAATTGGCAGAATGGCTCAAAGGGGACTTTATTCTCAAAATCTCCATTTCCATCCAGACACCAAAACTGTCCATTGTGGTAAATTTCAAAAATAGTATCGTTTTTGGCTGGATGAGAGTTTTCACCGTAATTTCCGCTCACATCGGTATGATACCAGACACCGTTCAATGTAGAACGGTTAAAATACTGCCCCGGCTGCTCAATGGATTGAAAGACATCGCGGCAAAGCCCTCTGTCCTCAAAAAGATAAGCTACTTTCATTTGTTTCATAGGTAATTCCTCCTCATTTATAGTTTTTAGGGAAAGAACAGGCATTGCTCATGATGCCTTCTTTTCTTCCTGTCCACTGATTGAGATTGCGGGATAGGAAATGGGCGCTATATCGGCTTCAACCGGTTCTTCATGCATGAAAAAAAGTATGCCGGAACTTGTGTCATCAAAGGGAAGCCAGACGCCATCCTTCCAAATACAACCGGTAACATCGTTGTAGAGATCCGGCATCTTACCTGGAATATCAAAACAATCAGAAGACAAATACAGACACAGGTGTTTAAGGAAAAATGGATGCAGGGCGTCCAGTATCTCCTGACGCAGTTCAAGTGCCAGCTTTTCAATCTCCTCAATATCCTGGCGTTTGAATGCTGCCTGGGAGATTTCTTTGAGCTTTGTGGTTTTTTTAATAGCGGAGTCAATATAGGTCTTGGCATCATTGAAATAAATAGTCTTTAGCCGTATGCCGCTTAGGGAGAGTTCACGGGTATACTCGGTTGCAGCAGAACAAATGTCTTTGGCTAACGCTTTATAAGGTTTTTCATATTTAGTCTTTAATACCTCTATGGACACCACCTCCAGGTTGCGCCGAAGCGTATCAAGGTGTGTCACCAAAATAGCCCGCAATTTTTCTCTTTCCACAGAAACCTCCTATCCCCGCCGAAAATGACGGCATTTTTCATAGATATGAATATTAGTCCGAAGAAAACTATGATAAGTACGGAGCCGTTGGCCTGACATAATTTCTTTGGCCGGGCGGCAGTTAGGAGTACATTTCCTCTGTTGATATCTCCAGGGATTTTTTTCATTCATGGGCATCCTCCAGCTTGTTCTGGCGGGCTTTTTCACCATCAAAGGGAATACACCACACGGTATAGGCATTCTGTACGTAAAAGAAATATGGAGTCAGACCATCATCAATCTCTATAATTTCTTCTGCCGTAACAGGAGTGCCGAGTAACTGCTCCAGCGTTCCGCTGCTTTCCCAAGATTCTAGCTCCCGGGCGGTTAGTTTAGAAACGCCTTCGTAGCGCATTGCGTATTGATATTCAGAAGGATTGTGCTCTACGTTATCCCGGTCAAGCAAAAGGCGCAGCAGAGCGGTCTGGCTGTTTTTATAGTGATAAACCCGCAAGATAGGCGGTGATTTTTGCAGTGGACACCAGGACGGCACATAAGTCTTTGGATCGCGGCCCTTAAACTGGCGGGTACGTTTTCCACCAGTGCAGTACCGGCATCCGGGCTTCAAGAATATGCCCTTGATTTTTTGCGGAACTAATCCGTTGTAATTGTGGTAACATTCCCGTCCGGTACAGCGGGGCTTACATACTTTTTTCTTGATCATTTAGTATTTTCTCCCTTCTTTGGTGTTTCCGCAGGCATGGACAATCCGGCAGCTAACATTTGCATGGCAGTTTGAAAGCCAACTTCAAACGCTTTTTCCGCTTCCTCGCAGGAGCGGCGGTCCAGGGTCTGCGTCAAGGTATCCATCAGTTCCAGATCTTCAGGAAGTAACCGCTGGCGCATCTTACTCTGCAGATCAATGATTTCTTTGGTATAAAGGCTGATTGCCTCGTTATACACATGCTGATCCGGTTCCAGATTGCCATAGTATAGGTCACTCAGATAATCTGACGAGACATGTGAAGGCAAATGCAGTGCCGGGCTATGCCGTTCCAGCGCCCCGGCAATTTTCTGCAAAGCAGTAATCAGATGTGGCAACTGCTGAGTGAAAAACTGATTTCCGATTTTTGTTTCATAGAATTGCATTGAAAATCCTCCTATCATAAAAAGGCTGCGACAGCATGTGAACGCTGCGGCAGTCTTTTGAAAAATGTTGTTTCGGCAAATAGCCTTAACTTATGCAATGTTCTGTTCACCCCAGCGGATATGAAACTTGCCCTTCTCATCCTGCTCTTGGTACATCAGCAGGGAGAGCAGGTCATAGTTTACGTCAAAACGCTCATAAATCGCATCCAGGTCTGTGTCCTGCCCTTTCATGAACAGGTTGAGTTTTTCCTTTACTAAAACCATCTGCATCAAATTAGATTCAATGCTGCCGGCATAGGTGAGAAAATAAATATCCTTATCTTCCGTTGATGTATAACGGATAAAGCGGAAATAAAACTGGCTCATGCCAGAATTGTTATAGTGCAATTCCGGGATAATTATTTTATTGACGAATTCAAAGTTGACGCTGGACGGAAGGCTCTGCTGGGTGCATAGCAGAATACCGTTTTTACTCTCCCGCAGGGTCTTGCGAAGCGCCCGCCGTTTGGCAAAGGTAGTTGTAGAGCCAGTAACGATAAATAAAGGCCGTTCCGGCAGATATTCCTGTATGGCCTTGGCGTAGGAATCCAGCACCGCCTTGTGCCGCACACCGATAGCAACTACTTCATCCGGCCAGTTGGCGGCCAGTTCCAGTGCGGCCATGACCTTTACCGGCGTATCGCTTTGGTATTCTATTACTGTATCTGGCGCCGCGCTAATACGCAGCAACAGAACAATTTGTTGAATCAGCTTCATCATGGAGTCTTTTCTGCTGTTTCCTGTGGACTTAAAGTAGTTCCGGCGCATAGAGCAGAATTCATCAATCGCTGTCTGGTACACTGCTCTTTCATCAGGTGCAAATCGCAGAGGTATCTGGTGGATGTGCTTGATATCCTTTCCGGATACTTCTTCAAATGTCCTTGTGATAACGGTTTTGCATAGAATATCGCTCAGTACTTCTGCATTGAAAATATCCTGGGTACGCTGCCCTACACCGAATACGGTGATTTTTTCCGGCAGGTGGGAGGCTGCAAAAAGCCGGTATCCCTTCTTGTAAGCTGGGATGGGCTCCCTGTAATAAGGATTATTGTCCTCTGTCAGTATACCGTGCTCCTGACTGGTTCCCCGCTCGTAATGGTAGAGGGTGTCACACCAGGAAATCATGTTGATGGAGTTGTTGTAAAGCATTTCCAATTGAGGAGCAAACTCTGAAATGTTATTTCGGGTACTGGTTCCCGTAGTCAATAATTTTGAACGGCAACGCCGGAAGCAGCTCAGGCAGGCCTTTGTCCGTACGCTGTCCGGATTGGTAATTTCATCGCTCTCATCCAACACAAGTTGAATTTTTTGTCCATATAGCCGTATCCAATGTCGGAGCTGTTTACGGTACTGGCAGACTTTATTTAAAGTAAGCAGCACAAAATCTCCGGGCCGTATTTTTTCCAGATCCGCCAGCCTCTGTACAAACACATAGGATAGCCCGTAGTTTGGCAATACCACATCCCAGTTATTGCGGATAGATATGGCGGAGGATACTACCCAGGTGCTGTGCATATGCTGATGTTCCATCCGGTACAGCCCGACAGCGATACCTGCCAGTGTTTTTCCGCTTCCCTGCTCCCATTGCAGCAGCCCGTATCGTTTTTGTAATATCAAATTCAGATCATGACGCTGGATGTCATTGAGATGGATTGTTTCTTCATTTTCCGCGTCCCACAGTGAAAAGGCGGATAACCAATCCGCTATGCGGGCATCTTCCGGCATAGTGGCGAAATCCATACTTTGTTTGTCGTATTCCCTCCGCTTTTTCCGCAACAGGCGTTCATAGCCCGGAAACCGCTCCGGTTCATATTCTAAAACGGCTTCATAGACGGGAATCTGCTGACGCATGGCCGGGGTCAGCGTGCGTCGGGTTTTGGAGCTGTATGCCTTATAGACAAAATCATATCCCTGTTTTACAAGAACGATTTTATCTTCTTCCGGCTTTTTGTTCTGCCGCTTCAGAACGGCGGAGAGGTAGGCAAGAACCTTTTTCTCTGTCAGCCGTACCTTGCTCCATTCCTGATAGTTCATACCATCCGGCTGCTTTTCTGTATAAAAGCGGTGGAGATATTCGCAGCATTTGGTATATTTCTCTCTGGTGGCGGGATTTGCCTTGATATGGTACAGCAGCATTTTTACCTTATACTGAAAATCAGTTGATGTACTCCGCGACTGCGCCAGCTCCAACAGGATGCGGGAGCGGTTTTTTTCCAAATCGGCTTTGGCCGTCTGAAGCAGCAGCCCGTGAAATCTTTCTGCCTGTTGGGACAGGTTTGTCAAATACGGCAGGGAGCCATCATATTCGGTCCTGTATGGCTGGATTGCTTTTCCCTCCCCGGCAGGCCGGCGCTGCCAGAACTGCAGCTTGGTCGGAAATTGTGCCACGCCCATTTGGGCAAAAGCATGATCCGCCAGGGAAATCTGACCGAGAAAACGGAAATTCTTTTCCAATTCCTCAATGGCGTTCTTATCTGTGAACGCATCTGCCAGGAACGACCGTGGAACAATAAGAGCCAGTATGCCATACGGCTTTAGCAGCTCGGCAGCTTTCCGGCAGTAATATAATTGGGAAAGAACTTCATCTCCATCTTCAATCCACCAGCGCAGATGAAAGGGGGGATTTCCTACTACATAATCAAACCGGATATTCGGCTGATAGGTACGGATGTCCTTGTGCTCCAGCCTGGCTGCCGGATAAAGATAGCGGGCAACCTTATAAGCTTTGATGTCCAGCTCACAGCCGTAGAGATTAGATTCCACCGGCAAAAAATTAAAGAAGTTTCCCATACCGCAGGTCAGATCCGCAACAATATCTGATTCTGACACTTGAAGACAGGCGGCAACAAATTCGCATAGGGCGGGAGGCGTGAAAAACTGTCCGTTTTCCACCACCTTTTTTGCCTGACTAAATTCGCTGTAATTAGCATAATCACTGCGTTTTAACTCATGAAGCCCTCCATCTCCGGTATAGGCATTAAACAGATCCTCCGGTGTAAGTCTGATTTTTTCTATTTCATCGCTGTCGATCAGATATAGAACTTTGTCGTTTAATTCTTTACGTTTGTTTGTGGGAATGGTATTCATGTGATAAGAATATTTCAACCAGACACCCCCTTAATAGACCAGGCCCAGATACTCTGCAACAAAGGTTCTGGCGGATTCCTCAGAGGAGAACTTAATATCTACACGTCCATTCTTAAACATTTTCAGCTGCCTAACTTTGGTGCAGCTTGGAAATTGTACGACGTCCGTGCTTGAGTGATTATAGCCTAAAAGATTTGAGAACCCCGAAGGCATTAAAGAAAAACTTCCTGTATCGTAATGGACAATGCCCCGAAGAATTTGCTTCAAGTGATCCCGTAAGTCCCAGCGTTCTTCACGAAAACTGCTGTCATAGGAGCAGCCGTAACTGGTAAACCGTAATACATCTTTTTTAACTTCATATTTGGGGGTCTTGTTGTAATCGTTCCAAGCCGCATCGTGGCATTTTTCCTTTAATTCATAAAGAGCCTGTTCTCGAAAATCCCGCCCATTCAACTGAACAAATATCTCGTTCAGTATGTCCTGGTAATTGAGGCGGAGAGAAAGCATTTGCCCTTCGTATTCCTGATTCTTTTCTTTTGAATAGCGCCAGGCTCCGGAAGGTTTCTCCGGTAGTAAATGGGAGTCTATTTCAGAGGCGTCTACCGACACATGGTATTTTTGATTAAAGTGCTGCACAAGGCGCCGTATCAGCCTGGTATGCAGGCTTTTGATATGATCCTCAATCTTATCAGTTGAAATTTTCAAGTCATCATTAGAGGGAAGATAGGCGTTTCTTCCATAGGATTCCTGCTCTTTATCTGTCAGAATATCTGATTGCTGCGTTGTTAGATCCTCCCATATATAGACCAGTTCATGAAAGCAGGAGCGTGCCACATCATATGCTTTCTGATGTGCTATGCAGTAATCGCGGTCATTTTCCGTAATGCGGCTGTCCGCCTGTATGGTGACAGCATCGAATTTTGAAAGTAAGTCCATAAATATTATCTCCTTTGTGTAATCTGACAAAAAAAGCCGTGGTAGACATAAACGCCTGCCACGGCAAATAACTTTTAGGCAGTGATTCACCACCCATGATTCTTTACAGTCCTGTTACGCACATGCGGCCAGTCTCACGGGGAGAGGACTGATGGCCGCCAGCGGAAAAGGGCGCATAGACAAATGGTATTCAGAATTGAGCGTTTCAAAATGGATGCTTTCTTCTGTCTGCTCATGAATTGCCTGCACCCGGCTGGTGTGATATATCTTTCCGCCAGCGTGTACGAGAGCGCCCTGACCTATGGTAAGAGGACGGAGCAAGCTGCCGTTTAAGTGGATTTCTTTCTTTAATTTCTTCATTTTTCTTAACCTCCAATCATATAATAGTGTCCTGTCTGTGTCCGGCATAAAGTGAAGCCGCAGTGAGTACAGGTATTATGGTTGATAGCACATCTCTATTAAAGCGGTACGGACTTCCTCCAGGGCTTCCTTTACCTGTCGCATGGGTGTTTTTTGCTGTCTGGCGATTTCCCGCAGATTATAACCGCAGGTTTTCAGCCGTACCATTTCCATTTGCTGTCCGGAGAACTTTCCTGCCAAATCATGCAGCAGGAGCCTGGTTTCTAACTGTTGCATCAGGTCATCAGAAGCGGCAACCGTTTCTTCTAATGAATAACTGTCTGCTCCGATACCGATATGAATACTGAGAACCTCGGCAGTGCGTTTTTGACATCTGTTGCTTTTGTAGTAGTTATATAAATCAACGCGCATACAGCTCCAGGCAATCGTTGTAAATTTATACTGACGTAGGGCAGATTCGGTCAGGTAACGTTTTACCGCCCGCAAATACCCGAAGATTATAACATCATAAAATTCATCCATTGGTAAATGGTTATCCTTGAGAAATTTATAGACCAACGCGTGGTGCTCCGTGGCATAATCACGCTGTTCATCAGTTAATGGAACTTCACACAACATAAAAATCCTCCTTTTCAAATAGAAAAAGGGATGTCACCAGCAAAGGCTGGGGGCATCCCTTTTGAACGTGTTATGCGGTAACATACCGCAAATAAATCATTTAAGCCGGAAGGGCCTCCCGCTCTCCATTGATTTCAGTGGAGATACAGAAATGAGTCTCTTTGTCTGAAGCCGGCAGTGTCGGACCTTCGTAATCACAGCTGTTATCCTTCTGTTCTTCCTGAATGATGGCTCGCTGCGTCAGCATAGACTTAATCTGCTCCTTAAAGCTATTGGCATAAGCGCGGATCTGGGCCAGTTCTTCTCCCTCAAAGTCATAGAGCTTTTTGAAGGTGGCAACGCTATAATCATTGGTGCCGTTACTGGCTTTCTTTAACCCGATCTGCACTACGGCACTGAAACTGGCGCGGCGGCGCAGAACGAACGCACGGTTCATAAACTCGCGGAACGGTGAAAGACTGGTAGGCGGAAGTGAAATCTGCAGTGGCATAAATTCTCCGCTGCGAAGCAGATATATCTGCCGCATATTCTTGCAGGCTTTTCCACGGCCTTCTTTACCTGAGCCATACTGGTTTAACGGGCAGGTAGAGCAGAGAATACCGGGATCGCCAATGCCAACCTTGCCGTCCACTGACGAGCAGAGAGGAGTGGCGTCATCGTCATATTCACTTCCTTCAGGCCAGTAGGCAAAGGAAGGATGGTGGTGTAGAATGACGCCCTCCACTGTTTTAATGTAATCCGGATTTTCCGGATCATCAGAAGGCATTTCAAACTGCACCATACCGCCGGCAGGGATCTTAACCCGGGGGAAGCTCATCTGCAGACCGTCCATATCTTCGGCCAGTTCTTCCTGAGAGAAGTCACATTCTGCCAATGCTGGCAGCAAAAATTTTTCCTGTTCCATCAAAGCGTTATTCTCGTTATACATAGTAAAATCCTCCTTAAAATTTATGTGTCCGTCTAAATCAGGCGGCCATCTGGTTGATTCGGTTCCAGAGTGCAGGCTGCATGGTTAAAATGTTATAGCCGATGCTTTCCAGCTCCGTAGCGCGGTCATAGCTTTCCACATCCTGGCTGTGACGTGTCACCGCATTGGAAAGACCATAAAGTGTTAAATCATTGCCTTCGATCAGGTGTTGTAAAATACCGGTGCTCTCATCATCTGTAATACGGAATTCACGGCTTGCCACCTTGACGATACCAGGGATATCGGCAGTATTCATACGGACTCCTTTGGCTTCCTGCATCACACCTATGACGCGGGAAAAACGGGCCTCCTCCACGGCAGCCCGCACGGTGTCCTGAATTTTCAGCACAAAAGCACGATCATCGGCAGCCAGCGTTTCATCTGAATACAACAGGATATTTTCCTCTGTGTTATTAACTCGCCCCACATGATTACGACGGGTCTGGGCATCATTTACAACCATACCGTTTTTGCATACCAGGCGATAGACAAGCGGCTGAATGCTGACAGAGCCAAGTCCCACCTCGCTATTGCTGATTATCACACCAGCCTGAACAATGTCACCTGGGGTAACTTCTGCTTCAAGGCGAGGATTAACAACTTTTAAGTACATCCGGCTTTCTGTTATTTCGCAGCTCTCAAAGCGGGCGCCATCCATCTCCATAAGGATAGGCAGTACAGCCTCTGCAATTCCCAAATTGTCGATGCAGCGGTAGCGGTTGCTCAAAAAGGCTCTTGCCGTGCCTCCCAGCGTGCGGACCAACCGTCTGGACGGTTCCTGCTCAAACCAGGTGTTGACATTCTGGGCCAGTAAATCCGGATTTTGAGCCTGCATCCGATCATAGTAAGCTGCCGGGATTTTAAGGTGTGTTCCAATCTGCCGGTGTGCAATCTGATTAACACTCAGCGGCTCGACATATTCTGTATCATTGTCATACATATGAAGGTAAAGATCAGAGCCACAAGGCTCCAGCTTCATACAGCGGGTGTCTACCAGATAATCTTCTTTAAGTTTACTCTGACGTTCAATTTCCGTAGCCATTTCCGTTAAGGTCAGACCTGCTTTCATTTATCCGATTCACTTCCTTTCTTTGTGCTGGCGTTACCATGATACCTGAACGCCTTTTGCAGTAATTTCAGCTGCAAGACCATTGCGTTCAAAAACCTGTACAAGCCGGGGCCAGTAGACCTTGGCGGGAAACCCGGACAGATGTTCCTGCACCGTAGCTTCTTCTCCCTGTTCTACGCAGACATCCCCATCCTCTGAAAGAGTGAGGCTGCTGTGACCGCGGGAATTTAAGTCAGCCATAAGTGTTTCCAGAACCTTGCGTCCCTGGATTTCATACCACACCTGCGGATCGACAGGCTGCTGATTGGGCGGCAGATTATCTTCCGCAATGCCAGGCTGTCCGGCTTTGGACAACGGCACGATTTTTACCATATTACAGCTGATATTCGCTTTTTGATCCACCGAGATATCAGCGTGGTCAAAATCCTCCACACCGTAAATTCGGATACGGCCCATGCCGCCATGCTGGATTAATTTTTCGGGATGCTTTTCACACCATTCCCATGTCACTTTTGGATAGACCGCCTGTAAATAAGCGGAAATCCGATGGTTTACGTGGCGGAGAAGCAGAAGCTCTGTCGGTTCACCATTCACCTCTGGTATGTCGAAAGCCGGCGCGATGCCTTCAGACTGACGCTGTTGTTCCTGCTGCTTGCGGACTTTGCGGCGTTTTGCCTGCTGCATATAGGGCATGAGCAGAAATGCCACTATCCAAAGCCCCCAAAGGGTGAAAACACCCAGAAGAAGCCAAACCTGCAGGGAACCCTTAGCAAGAGCCAGAATGCCGATTACAACACCAATCAAGATACTGATACTGCCCCAAAGGGATTTGTCACTTTTCATTTGTTGATACCATCCTCTCTTTTAATTGATTTTCTTCTGAAAATAAAAAAAGAGGGACCGCATCAAGCTTCAGATATTTCTGAAAACATGATACGGTCCCTCTATGTGGAGCCGAAGCATTTCTTTTACTCCGGCAGTACATCACGGTCACCATCCAAATCCCTTATGGGATAGTCGGTTACCGTTTTGTCCGGTTTGTGAAGAAGCACCGGCTCGGCAAGGAGCTGGCAGTCCTCTAAGGCCACTTTCAGCTGCTTTGTCTTTCCGTATGCTTTTGTATAGGCGTCCACCAGCTTTAGTGTGCCGGTAATCTGCACCTTGCAGTCTTTCTTCACACCCAGCTTCATGAGCCGGCCTACCCCCTCATATCCCCAGGTCCATACCTGGTAATACTGCGTCCATCGTTTCTTGCCACTGCCGGTTATCTCCAGCAGTTCAAATCTGACATAGGGACGCCCAGACTGACCTGTTTGTGGGGCAAGATTGTCTGTGATGTAGCCGGTCACTTGGATAAGTGCCATAACACTCCTTTCTGCCGTTGGCATTGATATCTATATAAAAAAGTGCCAGTAGGCAAAACCGGCCAAAGGGCGCGGTAATCCACTGACACTTGAATACAAACTTAACAGCGTGTGCAATGCAGAAAGTTCTTCTGCTATATGGAATAAAATCCATACTCCATAAAGGGGACGCACAAAAATCAATTACAAGCACAGTATAGCACTGTAGCTTGTGTCTGTCAAGTGTAATATACAATATATAGATAATCAATAAGATAAGTATACAATATATTGTGCTTTTCGAGCCTATTTACATATTATCAGGCTGATCTGTTCCACCGTGGATAATACTTCGGAGAGAGAAAAGTCGGAAGCGTAGGTATTCTCCCTGATATAGTTATCCCACAAGGAGGCCAGAGCTGGTTCTTCCTTCATATCTGATAAAATATCCGCCCATTCTTTGAGTTCGGCAGTAGAGCCACGTTTCTTAGCAGTATGAAGGACGGCTTGCCGCAAGATCTCCGGGCGTACTTCGTCATGGCGCAGACGGTACAGGGTATGTAAATCGTAAAAATCTCTTGCCCGCGTTGTGCCAATATTACGGCGCAGGATAGTTTCATACTTCTCGGCAAGAATTGTCTCCAGCGTATATGCCATAATGGGAACACTCTTTCGTTCAAACAGAAATGGGTAATCATAGCAGATAGCAGCAGGGGTGATTTCATCTCCGGTAGTAATGTCAATTTTCATGGGACTATTGATTTTGCCATACAGGGCTTCCAAATGAATACGAAAATTATTGTAGGCGTCATCTTCCCGTATAGGCTCGATACGTTGAAAACGGAACTGGATACCATCATTTACATCGAGCGACAGGATATTCTGAACGATGCTGGTAATCTGTTCTTTCTCCATTGGCAGTCCGCGGACGGTTGTATCCATATCCATCGTGGTGCGTTCACTGATGCCAAGCATGGACGAGATCAACAGACCGCCTTTGAGAATAAAGTTGTTGCGGTAAGGGGAGACAGATAACCGTTCCAAAATGCGTTCAAACAGGAACATCTGTAAGACCTCCTGAGAACGCAGATTTTTGGAGGCGGCAATGTTGCGGATAGCACCTTTTAGCTGTTCCGGTGTTTTCATGTTAGTACCTCCATGTATGTTCTTATTTGCTCTTCGATTCCAAACTGCTTGCCGTATTTGAGTAATTTTCGATTATTGGCGCCGGTACGAAAATAATCTTTGATTGCCTGAGTATAAAGCTGCATATCCATTTCCTTTTTATCACGGATTAAATCACAGATACAGCGTTCTTTATCATAAAGCCGTACTGTGCCTCCCTGTGGCGATTTAGTTTCCGTCCGTCCGATTTCAAATAGCGGCGGCTGTGCATAGTGAAAGCGGATTTGTGGATTATCCCGTTTGATTTTGCTTACATTTGTGCCGTGCGGCACGGTTAAATCAAGTGTGTGCGGCACTCTGTCAGACAGGCCCCACAGGAAAAGCGCTGTCCCATAAGAATACAGAGCTTTTCCGCTCCGGGCTTGCAGCAGCGCATATTCATCCACCATCCCTTTTTCCAATACATACAGTCCTTTACAGACCCGGATAAGCTGCTTTTCATCAACATAGCGTTTCAGGGCAGTACGGCTGATTCCGGCAGCTTCAACCTGAGCGGTTGTTATGATACCGCTGTTTTCTTCTGCAATAGCTCCAATCTGTTTCCAAACACTATCCATATGCTTCACCTCCAGCTTGTTTTACAATGATACTCCAATTATATCATTATTGAAGTACGATTGTAAACAGGATGCTTAGATTTAGTTTATGCACATGAACAGGACTTATACATGGAGCTGCGATATTTATTCCGGCAGATGGTTCATACAGCGGTAATAGTCATCCATAACATAAAAGTGCATTTCATAAGCATTTGGCTTTCTGTAATGCCGTGTCAATCCATATAGGTAGCCGGTGCCGTCCACTCCAAGCGGCCCCAGCCAGTGATCCCTGAAAGGTCCGTTGTGGTACCATAGCCGGATATCCAGATATTCATTTTCTGTTACCAGTCCTTTTTCCGCAAGGCGGTAGACTTCTTCATCTTCCAGAATCATATGAGTCAGAAAATGGCGGTACAAATCATCCGGTAGATTTAGGGCCATCTGATATGTCAGTGGATTGGGGTGGTTCAGCCACCAGATTGTGATATCATCAAAGCTCTTTAATTGGGGCGGCGGATCGAGTGCCTTAAACTGTTTCCAGAAGGCCCGGACCTCCTCCCGATCCGGTGGAGCAGGTATCTCGATTTGCCTGACATCGTTTTCCTGAAAAGCAAAGGCAAATTTGCAGCCATTTTGGTCTTCCAGAAGGAGTGCGGAGCAGGAAATGGGGGATACCAGACATTGTTCCAGCATAAAGCGCTCCTTGAGAAAAAGGTACACCCTGCCTTGTTCTGTGGTATATGGTTTAAACATGATTGAAACCTCCTTTCTACTAAGAAATAGAGGGGAGCATAGGATTTTCTGCAAAACTAAATTATTTTTCTTCTGATTTTGATGTATTGATATCTGATACCTGTATCTCCTCATAGCCCAGAAATGTATTGGTAGAAAGGGAGGCATCCAGATAAGAATTTCCCACAAGCGGGCGCGCATCTTTCTGGAAATAAAACCGGTATGGCGTGCCAATATGAAAGCGCGCATTACGATCCAGCAACAGGGTGAATTCGGCACCATTCCCGTCAAGCAGATGGATTTTCCGATACCGCCGAAAGGGTGGAGAGGTGACGCCGGAGCATACGCCCTCCACCATCTCATAGCGGTCATTGGAAATCAGGGTCCAGATGGATCTGGTGCGAAAAACACAACAGATGAAAAGGAGGCCGCCAAGTACTAAAATAATGCGGTCATTTGCTATAAGGAAAATGACAAGGCTCATTACAGCGGCCCCGACTCCGGCAAGGAGAGTGACAAGAAACCTTCGTTTTAGAACCCAGGGAATTGGCTTTCGGTCCGTCATTTGTATCACACCCTTTCAAAGATAATCTGCTGACGTAAATATAAATTTGCTACTGCCAGAATTACCGGCTTGCTGCTGGCGCTGGACTTCATAAGGCTGGCAATATTGTCACTGGTAGTATCCCTGTCGTTGTAAATAGTGTCGAGAAGTGCCTGATCATTGGGAAGGCTGCTGATGTTCTTTTCCATACACTTGATGATTTCTGCAGTGGAAAGCAATGCCTGCCGGGCAAGCTGCATGACCTGTGCCTCCTCTGCCGTGCGCCTGTCAGATTGAAAGAGCTTACGGGCTGCAGTAAAGGGAACCCGGTCGAGTGTTACCAGTTTGAGAAAGGTAAGGCATCGCAGACCAAAGCTGCCGCTTGTCGGAATTATGCTGAGGGAACCCAGCAGATCATACAGAGCGTCATATTCCGTCTCCCCGCTTCCGCAGACCAGCAGGCCGCGGGTCAGGAGGCGGTCTACGCACATTTCCCAGGTACGGTCAGCTGAGAAACAGCCGCTGGCCGTTGTTTTTTCATAGAATGCGCCAATTTCCTCCCGTCTCAGGATGCGCCAGTTTAAGCTGGTCCAGAGAATCATTTCCTGCATGTCCATCATATACTCCTGACCGGATAGCAGAACGACCGGGCAGGAACGGCCACAGCCATTTGTCCTGCGAACAAAATGACCGATTGCGGTATACAGTGTTTTTCTTGTCATGATGATAACCTCCTTATTTTTCTACATATCCTTTACGGTTTTGACTGACCGCTTTTCAACAAATCAGTAGAGAGCGGCCATGAAAGCCGGATCACCGCGAAGCTTTTGTGCCGAGCGGGAAATCCATGCGCCGACATGGGAGGGTGGAACACCATAAAGCCCGGAAATATCCGTAATGCTGTATCCACGTATTTTAAGTACAAGTGCTTCGATACCAAGCCGGGCGACGCCCTGATAAGCAGCTTTTCTGGATTCCAGCAAATCCAATGTTTCTATCTGGGAAATGCGGGCGGTAAAACTGTCCACGGCACTGCAGTCAGCCTCTCCCATCAGCAGTTCGCCGTTTTCACCCACCTCCAGATGTACATAGTGCTTTTCTTTATCACACTGACGCCGGCAATAGGAAATCAGTCCGTTACGGACCACCTTTTTTGCATAAGTAGAAAACAGAGCTTTGGCAGCATTATAGGTAACAGCTGCTCTGCATAGCCAGATACATCCTTCCTGGAACAGATCCTCGTATGACATACCATAGATACACGGATTAACATGGATGCTGTTCACAATGACCCAATGAACGACCGAAAGATTGTTTTCCACCAATAACTGCTGCTCAGATGTCAGCTTTATATTTTTCTGCATTCAGGTTCACCTCACTTTCATGCGGACAGCTGGCGGGGCGGATTTACAGCCCGCCGGCATAGTTTTATGACTTGTTCACATTGCCCGGCCGAAAATAGTCCGATGTGAGCCTCCTCGCTGCTCAGGCCGAGCTGCATTTGGAGCCAGAGGTACGCTGCCCACTTATCCATGTGCCGGTGCCTTTGCAGTTCATCCAGCGCACGATGAGCCAGAATCCGCTTGTGTCGCAGAGTTCCATTTGCCAAGGTTCCCATCGGGAGCAGAGTGGATTTGTGGGCGCTCACATAAGCGTCACAGGCAGGCCAGTTGGAACAAAGATAGAGATGCCGTCCCTTTTCTGTCAGCGAAGCTCCATACACATAACTGGCAGGACGCAGGACCGCTTTTGCCCCGCAATAAGGGCATTTAATCTGGATTGGTTTGCGCTTTATAAAAATCACCTCCATTTACGAGCCGTTTACGGCTGGATTACGTCTTTCAGGTTAAAAATAAGTACAGATTCGGCTGCAGGTTGAATGATAGAGCTGTAAAAGCGCACATTCCCGGCCGGATTCGGTATGCCATTCAATATACTGACAGTAGGCAGTTTCAAAAGCCTGCCGGTCCAGAAGGCCGCGGCAATCCGTGGCTTCCACAGATTCGCCTGTGAGCCGGCAGATTTCAGATACCGGCATTAGCAGTGGTATGCCCTCTGCGTCAGCCGTCAGTAAAAAGCCCTGGCAGGACTGCGAAACCTCACAAGGACAGGCGGCTTGGCTGCACTGTATAAACAGTGCATTACGCCAATTCCCTTGTACGGCCCGCAGAAAAGAATAAAAACTACATGGTTGCTGATTCATGCTTTCACCTCTCTTACCGCACATTGCGAAAAGTAAAAAGATAAAGGGATCAGCCGCTGAATGCAAACTGATCCCCTGGCCGAAATTTAGCCGAACAGACCTTCAATCTCCCTGGTAATGCGGGGAATGACCGTATCATTGAAAATCAGAGTCAGGGCAGCCAGCAGCAGGGCGCCCAATACAACAGCAATGATAATTTTCACAGCATCGCTGATGTAGAAATCGCCGCGCTGGTTGGAAATCGCCATGCGGGTACGCAGATAAAGCAAATTGGTCTTGTTCTGGATTTGATGAATCATTTTTTTCATAGGAAACCTCCTGATAATATTTTAATTTTATGAAAAACAGCCTGCCCCCTGTCAGGAACGTCTGGCAGGGCGAATCAGGCTGTTTTTTTTGGTTTGTGGCCGGTTCGGATAGGGCTTAGGACGCTGACGAAGAAGACAGCGGAATCTTTGCTTTGCTTCAATACTACCGGAGCCTGGGGGAAGATGGTTTTTGTGTTTCTTCATAGACATCTCCTTAAAAAGAATGCCGGCCTGTTCCGCCAGGCCGGCTCATGTAATTGTTGCAAAAGTGTATCATATGTTATGGAAAGCCGCTGCAATACAAGCGGTCATCACCTCCTTGTATAGCAATATTATCTCAGCGGGAACAATTCTATAAAAACTCCCGCGCAGACATTATGGATTCCAAAGAAAGCCCCCAAGCTGCCGAGAACCTCCGTACAGAGGACCACCAGGTAGATAATCATAATGCAAATCAGCATCATCATGGAATAACGCTGGATTTTCTTGGGGCGTTTGGCGGCTTCTTTTTTTAAGTTGTTCTGCTCAATCTGCCTCATGTCAAAGCAGATCATCTTGAAATACATCCTTTGGTCGTCACCCCGGAGGACACCAATTAACCCGCGGATAACATCAGAGAGCATGGGGCTGCCAATGCGCGTTTCAAAGTGGAGCAAGGCATTTTCGTAATTACCCGTTTTCATATCTGCTATGGTCTGATCTAACTCCGCCCCAAAATCTTTACCGGCCACACGACGGTAGGAAGTTAATATTTTCAATACATCCCGGTCATTCTCCAGATTTTGTCCGATTGTCAATGCGAAGCGGGGAATCTCAGTCTCAATCAGCTTGCGGCGTTTTTTCACAAAATCAAACGCTGCATAGTAGGTGGAAAACCAGAGCGCCACAGCAAGGCCAATCAGGACCGGTACGAAAAGTGGCATGATAAGGGTCATTGGCAGGGCGCACGCCCCCACGCCGGCTGCGGTTACCCAGGCTCTTGCGGTATACACCTCCGGCGTCATCTCCATACCTGCGATGGAAATGGCCCGTTGCAGTTTGTTTCGTTTGAGCCGGTCTATCCGCAGATAAGGGGCAATCATGCCGGCAATTTTAGTAACATAGACGTCCAGCAGATTTTCGGCTTTGACACCCTGCTGTTTGCGGGAGAGCATCATCATGCGAGAGGTCTTTTTGGTAGGGACATCTACAATAGCACAACTAAGGTTATAGACAGCGAAGCCAAAAAAGACAATGGCAATACAGGCAAGCAGGGTCATACACCGTCACCTCCGTATTCTATGGGCTTGCTGAGTTTCATAATTTGAGTCAGGGCGAACAGGATAATTGCGGCACAGATAGCCAGAGCAATTTTTCCCGGAGTGGTAAACAGCAGTGTATGAAACCAGTCTTTGTTTAAAAAATAAAGGAGCGGTATATTGGCAATGACAAGGAACATCATGGTAATTGCTTCCCTGCGGGGCCCCTGCATCATCGCCTCCAGTTCCGACTGTACCACACGTACATCAGAGAATTTCTGGGCGATGGTAGGCAGGGTGTTTTTCATGGAACGGTCTGACTGGCACTGGATAAGTATGTTCGCCCATTCGTGAAAAACCCGGTTAGGGATCTTCATCTTCAGCGAGTTAATCGCGCTTGTGGTATTGGCGTTAATCAATTCCGCTTCATAGACAAACGCCTCAAAATTGGCTCGGACAGGTTCGTTGATATATGGCAGGTTTTCACGTACCGACCGAATCAGATCTTCCGTTCGCAGATAGGAAGTGGTTATGATAGAGATAGCGGTTTCAAGTTCCTCATTCAAATGCTTCTTGTAGCTGGCAGCGGTGCTGCGCAGATACCAAATGGGTGCTAGAGAAAATCCGATGCCCATAATAGGAACCATATAGACATTTCCAATCAGCATTGCCAACACAGCGCCTACGGCAAATAAGATTAATGAAAGCCGCTTAACCGCCTCGTAGCGGTCTGCCCGTCCGGTGTCCTGAAGAATCCGCTTCAATTCATAGTCCTGGTTGAAAAATCCTTTTGCGGGTGTTCCCATCAGCACATTCAGTTCGTCTGTCAATGTGGCTGCTTTACGCCGGGAGTTAAAAATAGCGTCAATAAAATCACCCGGCCGGACCCCAAACAGCGTGAGTAATCCTGCAGAAAGCAGGGAAAAACAAATAAGATAAATCCACTGCAACTATTCCACCTCCTTTTCAGGCATAAATTCTTCCAGTTCTTTATGGGAAATGCCATTATCCAGAAGCCTTTTCTTTAAAGTCTCGGAAATCAGCCCCATTTTTCTGTGATGACCGACTACACGAGTCTGCCCGTTGATTTCGGTCACATTGTCCACTACATCATATTTATATAGAGACCGGTAAATCAGCTTTCCATCTATGAAATCCTCTCCCTCAATGATTTCCATTATTTTTCTGGAACGGTCCTCTAACTGCTTGGTGAATACAACCACCGGATACGCTTCTACCATAATCTGCATGATAATAGAATCGTCCATGTTGTATTTCCGCTTGGCAAGGGTCATCATTCTGCGGTAGGTGGAAGTGCAGCTGTTACTATGGATCGTGGTACAAACCGTGTGCCCGGTTCGGGAGCTTTCTGCCGCCGACAGACTTTCTGCTGCGGAGCGCATTTCACCGACGCCGATCACATCAGGGTGTTTTCGCAGTACCCGTTCCAGCAGAAAATCCTGATTAATATTCAGGGAGGGATTATCGCTGGGCCGGGTGAGCAAATGAACCACAGAATTCAGGATGTTTCCATTTTCATCTCTCTTAATTAAGTCAAACTCACGGCTGCCTTCCTCAATCGTAATCAGGCGGCGGTTGTTCGGTACGTTGGAGAGCAGCCATGCCATAATAGTAGTCTTGCCTGAACCGGTAGAGCCTGCGATACAGACCGAGACACCATAACGGATGCAGGCGGTAAGAAAATGCAGCATCTCCGCCGTGGCGCTGCCAGAGTCCAGCAGCTTTTGTTCAGATACTGTCTGCTGGTTAACAATACGGATACTGGCATTAATCCCCACATCCGGGTCCACTATGGGAGATTTATCCACAGAGATACGGATATTTTTGTCGAGAAAGCCGATTACGCTTGGCATGGTGTCGTCAATTACCATGCCGCAGGACACCAGCATTCTGCGGATTACGTCAATGGCATGTTGCGGAGAACTGAATTTATCTGGTATTTTGACACTACGGCCGCTGGATTCAATGATTTCAATGTCGTTATAGGCATTAATATTTACTTCCTCCACACCAGGCTTGTATATCCATTTTTTCAAGAAAGAGAAGCCCGCCATGTCCTCATACAGCTTGGCGCACAGTTCCTCCGTGTTCAGTCCATCTATGGCATATTTGCGTTTAACAAGATACTGTACCATCAATTCCTTGAGAACTGCTGTTGCCCGCTCGGCATTAGCTTCTCCGGCTTCTGCAATCGTGGAAGCATGGTGCTCGGCAAAATACCGCTGCACATCCTCCAGTATTTGGTCATAAGTGAGCCCTTCATTGGTGATCTGTGCGAAAAAAATATCGTTGAGGTTATTCATCTGCAAATTCCTCCCCGATTTCTCCTGTGTCCAGACCACCAGATTCCGCGGCGTCGGAATCCAGGTCGTCAGCAGCCTGTTCCGGTTGTTCCAGAGCCTCCAGAGTATCCAGAATCTTATTCAATGCAGCGGTGTACTTAGGATTGCAATAGTTGATGGCCCGGAACATTCCTCCCTCTGTGGCACAACGGTCGATTTCCTTACCGTAAGGCAAAAGCCCGTCAAAGCCGCCAACCAGATACCCCATTTCATCTATTGCATGGAACGGACGGGCCATGCCGGCAAAGGTCAAATGCTCACCGTAGCGGAATCGGCTGTCCACAAGGAGCGGTTGATGGGCTTTCAGATAATTCACACCTTTCAAATCCGGGGTCAGAATACGGATAATGAGATCCCCGGATTCGATAGCGGCCGGTGTAAACACATTTGTCATATTAGAACTGCAGTCCAAAATCACATAGTCCACCAGCTTTGCGGCTGCATTTACCATCTGCTGCACCATGTTGTACTGCACTTCCGGGTAACTCAGCGGATTTTCTCCTGCACTGTATCCCATCAGACCGATAAACGGATAGTTTTTCAATACCGTTACATGGCTGGCAACCAGTGTGGTGTCGATTTCCACGCTGCTGAGTACCTGGCCGATGGAGGCGCCTGTCTGGATTACCTGTTCCGGCAGCCATACCGGAAGCATGGGGACGCTGATTTCTGCATTGATAATGACAGCCTTACGTTTGTCCCGTGTCAGCGCTTTTGCCAAGATACAACAGAACATAGATTTACCGGCTCCTGGACTGCCCCAGACTGTAATTACTTTTCCCATAGGACACTTCCTCCTTTCCGTTATTCAGAAGCCGGCTCTGTACCGGCGTTTTCAGTTTCAGTCTCATTGCCTGTGCCTGCTTCGGCTGCCTCGGAGTCATCTGCAGTTGTCTCCTCAATCAGAGTTTCGGGAAAATAGATTTCCTGCAGTAACGTATCCTGCTGGGCAAGAAGCTCCTCTGCCAGCTTCTCATTGTTGCGGGAAATCAGAGCTACGTGAGCCACACCGTCGTTTTCGAGGGCGGTAATGATTTTGGCCTGCTCCGGCGTTGACAGAACCGTAATCGTGGCAGACTGTTGTTTTTCCTCATCCTCTGCCAGCTCTTTGGTGTTATCCACATTGATGCCGTCAGAATCAGTCACAGACAACACTTTTATGAATTGCAGCTCCGGTACGTCTGCTGCTACATCCAGGAAGTGATAAATCCGGATAATATCATTGGGCTGAAGCTTATCAGAAAGCCCGGAAGCCAATGTTTTGACTGTAAGGGAAATCGCCACCTTGCCGGAAGGGATATCATTCAGCGCCACATCCGAGGAAACAGGCACAGTGCTGATCTTGCTGGTTAAGATGTAGTCGCCGGGTGAAAGGTCCGCCGTGGCATACAAGCCATTTACATCAGAGAGCTGATGGGCTATATTAGAGGGCAGATTATAGCCGCCGACCTCAACAACGCCTGCATTGTCGGAGCTGATCTGTTCGCCTTTTAGTACCGGCTGGGTAATACGGACGATTTCTGTTTTACCGTTGGTCTGACGGGCAATGGTAGGTAAAGCTACAAAGGCGATAATTGCCGCCAGCACCAGGCTCAAAACGCCGAAGATAAATCTGTTATTCACTTTCATATGCAAATTCTCCTATCATAAAAATAATTGGACAGCAGTTGCCACAGAGCAGCCACAGGCCAGAAAAGGCAGGAATGGGATGGAAAGCATTTGCTTACCGGCTATCCTGCGTATAAGCAGAGTCACGGGCATTGCCAGTACTGCTGCGATGAGAAATATCAGGGCCATGCCGGAAACTCCATAAATCAGGCCTAGAACACCACAAAATTTGATATCACCGCCTCCCATGCCGGCACCGCCGCTTACCAGGGCTGCCGCCAGCGGAACGATGAAGCCCAGTAAAGCGCCAAGTAAGGCATCCGACAGAATGGGCAGGAACCATTGCTGACTGGTTCCGGCAAGTGAAGAAACCCAGAAACGGAGCATGGGTGAAAACGCAGCAAAGGGTAAAAAGAAGACGAGCGCCCTGTTGGGTACTCGTCTTTTACAGATATCGTATACGGCAAATCCGGCAATACTAATAAACGCCGCCATGTGATAGGCCGTCAAAATATTATTCTCGATTGGTATACCAGTCATCGTAGAGACTCCCTTGGATAGATACATAGTCATTTAGGTTTACGGACAGCATGCCGTCCGGTGTCCATGTATCCCATACCTGTGTGTAAATCGTATAATTTGCAGCATCCGGAAACCAGAGCGGTGTAAAATGAACCGTCCGGTTGTAGGTGGAAAACTCATTTTCCCGGAAGGTAAACCGTGCGCTGCGTCCGCCGGATGTCCGTTTTAGCAGGCGCAGGTAGGTCTGATATTGGAATTCCGGGAATACAGAAAAGGCTGTTTGTGGATAAGTGATGTGGCTGACCGGCGCATTGGTGGATAACGTAGCTGTCACATCAGTTTTTACCCCGTAACCGCTTTTCATGGACTTGCCTGCGGCAGTGGGAACAATGTCATCGGGATTCAAAGCCATGGTGCCACTTATGGAGGCGGAATAACCAGTGTATTCAAATTCCCAATAGCCCTCATCGACCCAGTGTCCACCGTCTTCATGGTCGCACCACACCCACACCGGCACCCAATAGCAGCTCCATACACCCCAGTTTGCAGTCAGCTTCTGGGAATTGGAGGGCAGGGAGGGTACGGTGTAACCGGGATTGGTGTCGGTAGCCAGAGGATCGGGCGGGATATGCTCGTTAAGATCCACAATTTTAGCAACAAACGTATCTTTTGCGGTATAAGCACCGCTGACAGAAACGGTTATGGTGATAGTTTGCGGCGTCGGTGGTGTATGCCACTTAACCCATACCACCTGAGAATCACCGCCCGGAATTACAATATCCCGTACCCGGTAGCTGGTACCCATAATATTGAAAGTCACCGTGGCTGGATTGTCTGGTGTCAGATCCCGGCTGGTTGTCAGAGTAATTGCAGTTATTACATCTGTGTCCACACGATATTCCACATCAGGTGCGTTAATATCACCGTCCGGTTCTTCAGGACGGTCATCGAACCAAACAATACCGATTCCCAGATAGTTGATAATGTCCGCATTTGATTGGATACCAGTCTTTGGGCCAGTCCATGCGGAGAATCCTAAATCGCTATATTCCAGAAACAGGGCCAGCGGAAGGTTCTGAAAGGCAACGCTGGGAAGCCGCTGCCGCATTGCTCCTCCAGAAAGCTGATCATACAGGGCCGCTTCAGTAGCAGTTGTACAGTAGTAAGAACCGTTGAAAGTAACATAGGCAATGGGCTCCAGTAAGATTTTGTACTGTCCGTCTAGCATTTTATCATAATCAACCCCGGTTGCGGATGCCACCATCTTGCAGGCATACTCTGAACAGAAGTATTTCTTTATGGCTTCAATACTGGTAGGTCTGCTTTTACTATTGACTATGGCTGGCATAGAATAAGCAGGCTGAAGGCAATCATACGGTATACCTGATTGTAATGTAAGTCCAATTCCGTTCCGATACTGGAGTTTGTTCACCTTGCCAAAGTGCAAAACAGTTGCAGGCTGAGAACGGTTGGCAAAATCTACGGAGGAACTGACCGCCGTTCCGGTTTCTGCGTCTACCACGGTAACACGGACACCATCATTTCCTGTGGACCAGTAATTTGTTGAGGTACCCTGCCCCATGTTACCACCGCCTCCATCCAAATTACCGTTCCCGTTACTTGCCAGAACCGTTGATGAAAACAGGCAGAGCAGAAGAAATACTGTACATAGTACAGAGATAATTCTTTTCACAATTTGTCACGCTCCATTCTGTGAAAAATATAAACAAAGAAGACTGCCACATAAAAATTTGTGACAGCCTTGCATTCAATAGTTTTCAGTTATCCGATTTTGTCAATCATCTGACAATGTACTTTTCCCCTACGCCGAGCGCAAAATTTTGTGCCTCTTTTATGGTTTTAAAGGGGGCGGGGACACCTTTAACCCGAAACATTCCATCCGGCCCTTTGTAAATCTTTACATCTTTTTTTAGGTTAAGGGGTACTTTCTCAAATTCCATATCATTCTCCTCATAGATGTTCAATCCCCCATATTGCCGACCATTTTATTGGGATCTCCATCGCTATCAATGGTTGACTGGCTGACCTCTCCGGGAACTACCCAGCCAAACACCGGGTCATAAACTGCCCCATTCCCATTGCCGGAACCGGGGGCTGGTTCTGTATCCGCAGGAGCTTCTGTGCTGGGAGCGGTTACCTCTGGATTTCGATTAACTTCATGCGCCGGGCCGGGGTCTTCCATTATAGTCTTACCTTCCGGAGCAGGAGGAGGCGTGGCTTCAGCCGCAGATGGTTCTGTATTGGTAAAGTCAATCACGACCTCATTCTCAGATTCCTCCACTACTTTAGGATATTTCTCAACGGGAGCAGTAGGCTGTGGGGAGACATAGGCATCTGCCCCATTGCTGCCGTCTGTCTGTGAGTTGTTTTCAGACCAGGTGCTCTCTGTGCTGGCAGGCGGCGATTCATCCGGCAGAAACGGATCACTTTTATCCTGACCGGCATACCAGCACACGCCCAGAATCGTGATGCAGAGGACCGCAAGTGACGTTACTATAAAACCTTTAGACTTTAAAAAATTTTTCATAAGAAAAACCTCCTGTTTGCTTATTTATAAATACTTTACGGTTTACTGGACTGATTTTCAACAACATTTTAGAATTTTGTATTGTGGTAACCGGTCAGCTCAATCCGTTGAGTGATAGTAGGATATGACTGGCCGAACATTCGGATAAAAAATTTAGCTTCACAGGAAAATACATATTCCACCCGGTCACCAGTAACATCGAATTTCAGCCGAATATTTGATATCTCGTAGTCATCAGTGGAAAGCGGTATTTTATTTGCAAGGCCATCCTGTACGGTATCCTCCAGTGCAGCAGTATAGGAGCTGCTGGAATAGAGTGTATTTAGGTACTCGCTGAAATTGGTTTCTCGTTGAGAGCGATAGGTGTCAGCATAGATCAGAGCACTCAGGTTGTTCAATTCCATCTTGGCGCCGTTTCGGATATTAATGCAGTTAATCCGGATGGAGGCATATAACAGAAGGAAAGAAATCAGCATGACAACGCCGACTACAAAGAAACAGGCGAAGAAGGTTATCTCCCCCCGTTCGTTGCGAAGCGGCCGCAGCAGCCTCATTAAAATACGGTTCATAGGCCACCTCATTTCCAATAATGTTCACTCACGCCGGCTCCCCGGGATACCACCGTGATATGCACAAGGTCAAAGTTCCAAAATCCGCCCAGTTTAGCATTACCCTCAATCGTAATATAGAAGGGACTCCCCAGTTGAATGGCGCGGGTCATGCCGGATGGAGTTGGCGACTTATAGGTGGCATCAATAGAGTAGCTGATATCTCTGGCCCCTTCAATCTGTGAGCATAGAAAAGAGAATAGTTCCTCCGTTTCCCGGTTGATGCCGCCAGACAGCTGTATCTGTTTTACCATCTGATCGGCAGCGTGGTCGAGCTCCTGTTTTGTAGATATGATGGAAAATAAATCGATAATAAACGCCAGCAGCAGTACCGCAATAAAAATAAAGAATACTGTGCTGAAATAGTTGGCCTCGGCTCTGTCATTAGCCAAAGCCTTACGGATTTTTTTGTAAAAAATAATTATCACCACCTTTACAACAAAAAAACCACCCCATGCCGGAGTGGCTTCTTTGCAAATTTTTGACTGTACTTATTATAGCAGATGTGAATTTACGGCGAAAGAGCAAAACTGTGCCAATGTTATGCCAATTTCCTTCGAGACATTTTATAGATACTACGTTCTTGGCTATGCACACTACAAAATAGATACCCATAAATCAGAATATTTTTTTTAGAGTGTTTTTATTGCCTTTGGCGAACTTGATATTTGGTTTCAATGTTACTGGTTGTATAACCTCTTTCTCGTAATCCATTGACAATTTCCGAATAAATATCATTGCCATTTGAATCCTTGATAGTAATAATTAAAACGAATTCCTGAGATGGCACATACATTCCATTTCGTGCAGTTAAATCAATTCTAAGTTTCCAGCCATCCCCTAGTTTTATTCCTTTGCTTAATTTTCTATAATATGACTTGACAGGACTCCATTTGAATCCATTTTCTACTCGTGCAGCTTCAAATTTTTCATCCCATTTTGCTTCAAGGGGAACTTGTCCATTATAGTCGATTTTTCCATTAGACAAGTAGGAATATGTACCAAAACTAACATCAATGTTAGTTCTGCAATATTCCCGTCCGTATTTTGGGTCAAGCGGCGGTAAGTAAGCAAGTGTCATCCCTATTTCGCCAATGTACTTGTTGTTTTTAATTAAAGATTTCGGGTATGGGAAGTCATACATCTCAAGATGAGAGCCTTGAGATATTTTTTGTTTAAAAACAAGTGTTACAGCATCTTTACTGCACTGTAAAATATCTTGTGCATCAGCAGAAGGAATCCCAAATCCATAATATTTAATATTGTCTGGATGTTCATCTAGCAGTTCGCGAGAGTTCATTCTGGCGGAATGTATTAACATTGCTTTTGCGAGGAGTAAATCAGGCTCAACCATTTCTTCATATATAGAAGCATATTTTTGCAAAGAGCGCGGTGTTGAGTAACTTGTACCATTACCCTCGATTATTTTTCCAGAAGTATCCAGTCCATTTACACCTAATCCATCAATTCTATATGATGTAGAAAGGTTGCCGCCGTAATCAACAATATCGGGCTTGACGATATAGTTTGCACCAGGCCCTCTGCGGCTGAACGGTGATGGCTCGTTGTATTTTACAATCGAATCGGCAGAGTCAAACAATGCAACAGACCCAACTGTTATAGCACGAACGGAATCTGCGGGAGATATAAGACGATCGTGTTCGCCAATTCCCTTTTGTGGCGGCCAATTTCTAAGAGGCAAATTATTTACATTTCCACTGGAAACAAAAATTTGTACATGGTACTTGTCTTGAATATAGTCAAAAAATATACCTAAATCGGACATTGAACCATCACACGGTTTGCTTTCTATGCCCAAGGAAAGATTCCATATTTTAGTCGAAGATGAATATTTATCCATTACCTCCTCCATGATTTCCATGAGATCGTCTTCGGAAATGGAGTCCGTCAATCCAAAATCTTCATCGCTGTTAGGAAGTGCAACAATATCTACAAATTTAAAACGGTAGGTGGTGCTGGTAGAAATATCATTTAAAATATTACCATATTGTATTGTAGATGCGATAAAGGTAGCATGTGTTGGGTTTTGATAAGCTTTATTTACATATTCTTCACGTGCAACAATATATGGTTTTAAAAATGAATTATCATCACTAATCCCACCATCAATGATTCCAATAGTAATTTCACTATCCCTATACTCGGAATCTAAAAGTGTTTGTATCTCCCTCAAGGAAAAATTATTCCGAGGAAGGGAGTATTCTTGAAAAAAACCAACAGTTTTTACCCCACTAATAGAAGCTAGTTTGATAATATCGTCATAAGAATCAACCTCTACTTTCAAAAATTTGATTTGATCTCCATACGAAATAATTTCATACTTACCATCAAAATGAAGTTGATTTAGTTTTCGTTTTACATAGCCCCATATTTGTGCATTATCAAAATCATCATCGAAATCAAAAATTTTAAGTTTAATAGCTTTTTTGATAGAATTAAAACTCTCTGGTGTAATACTTGTAAGAAGCGATGAAATTTTATCTTCCGGCTTGATTGGTTGAATATCAGCTATTGCAGTCATGTTAGCTTGAAATTTTTGTGAAGGTGGATTGTTAACCATTGCTATTGTTTCTTGAATGTTTTTTCTAGTAATCTTAATGTATATTTCGTTCAAATCCTCACTACCTATAATTGGGCAATTCCTGCATAAATCAGAAGGCTTGTGTGATTTTGCAATAGCTTCAGGCTTTACAGTTATTTTTCCTACAGCTGGAATCTTTTCGTTTTCTTTAAAAACATCCGAATAAAAAGTTAATAAAGATTCAAATTTATTGGTTATTTCCGACTTTAATTGGGGTGTTACATCTCCAAAAAATTTGAGGGTACCACCAGGAGTATTTGGAACAATGTCAGTTGCTTTTTGAAGAACTAATTTTATAGGTAAATTATTTTCGTTCATGACTGAACCTCCTTTACAATTTTCTGGATTGTTGTTTTTGAACTACCTAAGATATCTGCGATTGTTTGTAAACTAAAAACTTTAGAATCCTTATCGCGCAGGTATTTTGCCTTAATTTGCAATAGCTCTCGTGAATCATTGCAGTTTTGAGGAATAATATTTTGTGTAATAAAAAATTCCTCATAGATGTTAGATATATTAAAAGTATAATTATGAATGATCGAATTTCGCATAGCTTTGGTAATAATCTCCTCTATATCTGCACCGCTTAGTCCATCAAACATAGTTGAAACTTCTAAAATCTCTTTTTGGCTGAATGTGTATAGTTCATTTGAAAACAGAGTAACTAATTCTGCTATAGCATCCCTGTCAGGCAATTCGATTTCTAATTTATAGTCGAATCTTCGCCATATTGCAGGATCAAGTAATTGCTGGTGATTAGTTGCTGCTAACATAAGACTATCCTTACTCATTATATCTATATTCTGGAGGAGACTATTAACAACTCGTTTTAGTTCTCCGAGTTCATTATTGTCATCCCTTGCCTTGGCAATAGCATCAAATTCATCTAAAAATAGTACACAAGGCATTTTTTGTGCAAATTCAAATAAACTGCGAATGTTTTTGGCCGTCGTACCTAGATATGAAGAAATCAAGCTATCTAGCCTAGCGACAACTAACGGCAAATTTAATTGTTTAGCAATTAAATAGGCGCACTTTGTTTTTCCACATCCCGGTGGTCCATATAGTAATAGCGAATTAGAAACATTTATCCCAAAAGAATTAAGTTTGTCAGCATTCTGATAACTTAAGATAAAAGATTCTAATTTTTCGGCATTTTGTTTTGAAAGAACAACCTCAATATCATTTTCATAAGGATAAATTATATCGGCAAGGTTCATTCTTGATTCGCTATCTACAGGAATAGCAACAGAATTAGAACTACTCATAGGAGTTAAAGTTGTCTCCGCTTGAGCTGATAATAAACGTTGAAATTTAGCAACGGCACGAGTATCATTATCAACTTCTAGCTTTGAAACTAGCTGTTTTGTATAATTTATAACTTTGGTTTGATCGTGCCTTAAAGCGCCTTCTACGATCTTTCCAATCTCAATAGAATATTTCATCATTACACCTCCTATTCTATTATAACGGAACAAAATTGAAATGTAAAGAACGAATAATACAAAAACGAGAATATTACATAAAATAAAAGAACAAATACTATAAAATACGGAACATTTCCCACACCGAACAAGGAGCATTATGTCTGACTGGTACAGATATACTTTCGGTTTTCTTTTGCCGTACCTCTGTGTCCGATATATAGCAGAATTGATATTTTATTGCAGCTTCGGCAATAATCTCATGAATTGCCGAAACTGCAATACCAATATAGGAATAGAGAAGAACCGCTACAGGTTCTGCCGGATAATCCGGGTAATGATTCCTACCGCAACGCCGCGCTCCATATCTAACCGCGTTACCGCAAAGCTGACATCATCTTTCTTTCCTGGTGTCCGGTAATCGTAACACGAGTGGGCGATAGCATTGACGCCATTGGAGAGCCTGATATAGACTACCCCCTTATGAACATCCGTTACCTTACCCATATACTTGCTCTGGACACGGCATTTCTGCAGGTTATCCTGGCTGGTATTCTGGGAAATGCTTTTGACATCTACCCGGATACTGATATCCTCCAAAGATTCCCGGCGCACCTTCTGTACCCGCACCAGCACTTCATCACCAACAGAAAAACGCTCGTGGGCATCTCCAATCCAATCCCAGGCCAGGTCCCGGGCCATAATTGAGGTTTCCACGCCGAAAATTTCCACACGGATAACTTTTTCCGCAACGGCAATGACTCGTGACTGTACGATACGTCCTTCATAAATACGATATGTGCCGGAAGAGTCGGTATCCAGATAAAACAACTGGCGTTTACGGAGCATTGCTTCTCTACGGCTTGCCACTACACTGAAGGTCTTGGAGTCGATACCCCTTACAATAAAGTCGATGTCGGCTCCCAGCATATTATTAAGAATCTTGTTTTGCCGAAGCATCAGTTCACTGTATTCCTGCTCTGTGCTGGTACGGGGCAGCTGAAGCATCATTTCTTTTAAAGGAATGATAATACGGAATCCCTTATAGTCAACGATAGCGATAGTCTTTTTGCTATCTGTCTGTTCAATGCCGCCCAGCTTGCCGGTAATAATCCTGCGGGTGCGGTAAGCATTGCGGATCTCATGCCAGATGATGTCCTCACGTTCCTCCTCAGTGGTTACATCCTCACGGCTTCGGATAGTCAGAACAGGGGCATTGCTTCGCACCGGTGTATCCATATTGCCAGGAGTTGCCAGCGCATCGGAAATATCCGGCTGACTATCCTCTGATGTATTCAACAGAGGGGGTGCCTCAACCGTGGAAACTGTGGCATCTTCCAAATAGTTGGGTGTCCCTTCCATAATGGGCGGCATATCAGATTCAGGAACGGAGGTTTCTTCCGCCTTTTTCTTGCGGACACCTCGCTTCGTCTTAGCCGGCTTATCGCCGGGAGCAGGTTCCTCTGAAGCAGTATTTCCGGTATGTTCCATGGAAACTGCTTCATCAGTTACAACGCTGTTTTCTGCCTGCGTATCGGTCTTACCCTGGGTATCGCCATCGGTCAGATCCATAGCGCCCAGCAATTCGTCCAGATCGACTCTGCTTTCATTGTCATCACCAGTTGCCGTAAGGCTCGTGTCGGCCGCAGGGAGTTCTATTCCATAGTCTGCGCTTGCGGATGTCCCCAAGGTCTGGTTTTCCTGTTCCAACAGGTCATTGTTTTTCATTGCCATAAATATTGTCCTCCTTTATATAATGGAAATTAAGATAGGATAGAATCCTTATCTGACACAATAATGCCCACTGGTGCCGTTTCCTTTTTGGTTGGCATAGCAGTGGGCTGCTCCGGCTTTTTTTCCGGTTTGGGTGCTGCGGGTGTAGCCGCTTTACTGGTACGGCGGGGAGCTGGTTTCTTTACGGCGGGTGCCGAGGCTTTTGCCGCTGCTTTTTCTTCCTCCAAACGCCGCCACTCCGGTATATGGGCGGAAGCCTTACAGGATTGAAGCTTTTCCGCCTCTGGGTGCTTTGTATAGTCCATCTTCGACACTTTAAGTGCTTTTCTGCCCCGGATAATAACAAGGGCCTGGTCGATAGGAAAACGCAGCACTTCATCAGGAGTGAGAACAGGACGCTTGCCGACACCGCTGGTTTCCCGATATTCTGGCGTGTAGTTGGAAATACGCCAGGTACCCAGCTGTTTTGCTTTGCTGGTGACATCTACACTGGCGAGGCCCGTGCGTTCAGAGACAAATTCCGCTGTTAATGGGTCCGTACAACCGAGGAAGTACTGCACATCACAGTTTCCCAGCAGCTCTTGCCAGAGATTAAGAGGATAACGGTTTTGTAGACCTGCAAGATTCTGGAACACCAGTGACATACTGATATTACGAGAGCGGATTACGGAAAGGCGGCGTGAAAGATCTGGAATGGTTCCGCATGCTGTTAATTCTTCTCCTAATACATGGACAGGCACAGGAAGTTTGCCGCCGGGACAGTTTTTGTCCGCATAACGCACTAATTTAATAAATACAAACGATAAAAACAGGCTTGCCAAAAAATCAAAGGTGCTGTCCTGGTCACTGGTAACTAAAAAGTAAGCACAGGGCTGTTGTCCGGGCAGCTCCAAGTCAATCTCATCCCGTGCCGTGATTTTCTTTATCAGCTCGGACTGGAATACCTGAAGCCGGCTGCCCAGACCGATAACAACACCGCTCCGCACGGTTTCAGAGGATTGCTTAAAAAGGCTGAACGGAGCTTTGGCGGGATGGGTAGGCGCAAGTCCTTCAAATAGGCTGTTCAGTTCAGATTCAGAATTCAGCGTCAGCAGCCGGTAGACCTCACCGATGTTCTTGTGCTCTGAATCGTAGCTCTGGTCCACATACAGTACCAGCGCTTTAAGCAGGTTCATTTCGGCGGAATCCCAGAAGTGGTCGCCCTTGCTGCCGTTCATAGTATTTTTGATGATAACATCTACGAAAAGCTGCGCCATCAGTTCCTGTCCCTCGATTTCAGCAAGACAGTTCCAGGAGTCGCTGTTTTCGGGCGAGACCAGATTGAAAACACGGACACAGTAACCCCGGTCCCGCAAATAGGAACTTGATTTTTCGTATAGCTCGGATTTGGGATCACAAATAATTTGGGATTCTCCACGGGCAGCGCTCTGGAGAATGCGGTTCATACAAAAGGCTCTTGTTTTCATAGAGCCGCTTGCACCGTACACGGCCATGTTTGCATTGAAGCGCGTTTCCTCCGGCATACAAACTATCTTGTTGTCCAGCAGGCCAAGAATGGTTCCATGATGTTGGCGCAGGTCCGATACCAAGTCCAGCACTTCAGTCATTTCTTTACGGCTCATCCAGCCAGATGTGCCATAGGTACCTTTGGCAGAGTATGTAAAATTACGGTCCTTATCATATTCACCGCTGTCACTGTATCCCATCCGCATAACCATAATAAGCAGAATTGCCAGCAGCCCAATGCAGATCAGGACACCGTAGAGGCCATAAGGTGGTTGAAATACGGTGGTAATGCAGGATATAAAGTCAGGCGACGCCATTACCGGAGATGTACCATCCCCAGGAATACCGCCGCCCTGTTTCCACACAGCATAATTGCCGATAAATTGAGCCAGATACCCGCCTGCGTACAAAATCGCAAGTATGGCAACCGGCCCGGCAATCAATCCTTTCATGATTTTCTGTTTGTCTATGGAAAGAACCTCCTTTCAAATTTATCGAAGCCGATGGTCTGAAAACGTATCCGGCTGCCACAATAGCGCTCCAGTACATTTTGCTGGTAATCAAAGCAAATGAGCGTGCCATTTTTACCTTGCAGTTCCAGTGCCGTATTATAGCGGGCAATGCGGGGCATATCGCAGCTGTAAGCAAACAGTACCGGATCGCCGTTCTTGTCAATCGCATCATTTTCGATGCGCCAGTTAGCCTTCCGCTCAATTAAATCCAGAGAAAGAATTCGGTGCAATTCTTCTTTTTTTTCAGTATCACAGAGCAAGCGCAAAAGTATATCACCCTTACGGTCATTGGTAACATAAAAAAAGTGGTCGTAGCAGCCGTCCAGCATAAAACAGTCATGTCTTTTGCCCCCATTGCTGGTTAGCATCTGGTAGGCCGGTTCCATCCCGTCTCCAAGCACTAAACCGGAAACATCTACGGGGCGGAACTGGGAGGCAAGCCGCTGCTGACACAATACGGTCCACATCAGAGTTTTCATGCGCAGCTCGGATTTATAGCGCCATTTCATCAGACCGGGTCCGCAGTTGTAGGTAACAAATATACCTGCTGGTGCAAGCAGCACACCTACGGAACGGGAACTGCGGATTTTGGTAAAATCAATACCAACCTCTTTGATTTCACGGGAATTATAAAACGCAGGCGCTTCAATCTCACCAACGGGTGAACCCTCTGGTGAAAAGATGTCCGGTTTTTCATTCCGGAATACAGCTGCACCGGCATTTTCCATTGTCACATAGGCTTGTGCGATGCGGTGCAGACGCAGCCGACGGTTAACCTCGCTTTTCAAGCGGTTGGTATCGGTTTCTCCTGTGAGATAAAATGTAAACAGGTCGGGGCTTTCCGACAGGAGCGTGGCTTTCGCTTTTACACCCAGCCGATAGCCTCTCAGCTTATCCCGGTAGTATGTGCGCAGGTAACCATCCTTTTTTAAAGCAGTGATAACGGACTCCTTGTAATAATCACTGCCACGGAGCCGTTTTAACTGGTCTGCCGGGAACTCACCGGAGATAGCAGTTAAGGCAAGAAGGTGGTATGGCAGTGTATCGGGCTGTGGAAACGTTCGGTTGCATTTCCCAATATGGCTCACTCCTTTCGTGAACGGCTTTTACCGAGACTGAAAACGACTTCGGTAAAAACCGGGTACTGCATCGCCTCAGAAGCCCATGAAAAACGTGGATTTTGGCGGTGCGTGATAGGGTCGGGATAAAATACCCCTAAAATCATCAAAAATCCGAGATGGTTTTCAGATGGTTTTCCTGTTCAGAAATCCAGAGAGGAAACCGTGCCTTTTCCATAATGGAGATTCGTGTACAATCCTTTTCGCCAAGTACCGCTGTATTATAAGCGTCACAGAGCAGACCGCAGTCATCGGTCATGACAAATGTGGCAAGTACGTCTAAAAGCTGCTTTTCTTCAAGGTTGTCATAATCACGAACCCTTCTTGTAGGAAGTGATTGATCGTAGACTTGAGTAAAACATACAACACAATCCCGATAGTGGGGCAGCATATTTTCTCTGGTATACTGTTCCATGGCAAAGTATAGCGGGTCTAAAAGAAATTCCGTGTTTTGCCTCTGCCTGCGTTTAGGCAGCAGGCTGGGAAGTGACACCGACAGCACCCCTTCTTTGTAGGCAATCTCAATGCCGTGTGCCGACTGTGCCGAGGTCAGATACTCCGCTTTTTTGATGCCGGTGCTGGCATAAATCAAATGCCGCAGACGACAGGCGACCGACTCTGCCCGCAGTGCGGCATCCATAGATAAAACTTCATAATTATCGGGATAACGCTGGATATCTGTGGTGTCCATTGCATATAGAGCATTATTCAGACGGGAAAGATCGTCCAGAATACTCCCGATACGTTTTGAAATAATTTTTCGTTCCAATTATGTTCCTCCATTTGCACGTTGATAATAAAGCACCTGCCCAGAGGAAGATACGGTACAGAATCCGGAAATATTTGGAAAATTAAGCAGCGGAATCTGATCCGGCTCCTCCACCAGAACAATGCGGCGGCTGTCTTGTCTTGCGTCCTGTTTCAACGCATGGGCGATAAGTGCCTCCTGACTGACAGCCACATAGACAATTTCATAAATCTCTCCACCTGAAAAGAAGATGACTTTTGCAGGGAAGTCTCCAGGAGAATGATATTCCACCCGGTCGATTATATCCAGAAGTACCCAGACCGACTGTATCAGGCCGGAATCTGCCTGGTGTTTTTTACCATAAGGGAACCAGCCGCCGCTGATACTTTGCTCGGCCCTGCCCTGCCGTTTAAGATGGGAGAGCAGGCCATAGACAAGGGCGCTGTCCTTGCCGGGAAAAAATCCTGCCAGCTGGCATTGTATAAGGCCCGGATACAGGGAAATGAGACGCAGCAGCTCTGTGGCCTCCTGCCCATATATATCGGCTCTGGTCTTCATGTGGGAATCACCTCCTTTTGTTCTTAGGCGTAATTTTGACGTAATACGTGCGTCAGTCATGGGAAAGACGCAATTAAGACGTAATCTGAACGTAATTCATCTTATCCGGCACTGGCCTGATTCTCTTGCTGCCGCAGACGATTTACGATATTTCTCAGTTCACGCCGGTCTGTGGTAATTAAATCTTTTTCCAGCGGGCTTGCCTTAAATTCCACCATAATATTGTTATTGTTCGTTGAGATCAAACCGTTCCCGCGCTCAAAATGGATAATTTCCATGATTTCCGCATCGGACAGATGCAGTGTGTCCTGAACCCGCATGGCTTCATCATCCTCCAGGTTGAGAATAATCTTAGTTTTAGAATTGTTGATAATTCCCTTGCCAAAACGCCCCTCATCCAGATTGAAAAAGTCATTGAGGTCCTGGCTGGCACAAACGGCACTGCCGCCATAGCCTCGTATCGTCTTGAATATCTCAAGAACAAAATCCCCTGCAAGCCTTGTGCCGGTAGCTCCGGCGCCGGATAAAAGCTGCCAGCATTCATCTATAAAGATGGTCTTTTCTTCAGTACGGTCTTCTTTGGCACGGTCCCATACAAAATCCAGTGCAACGAACATACCAACTGTAAGCAGATCTCCGGTAAGAGAGGAAATATCAAGTACCGTATATTTATTCTGCAGGGATACATTAGTTTGCTGGCTGAAGGTGCGGGCGGAACCATTGACAAGGCGGTTGAGGATGTGCGCCATCCGCAGAGTATCAGGGGATTGCTTTAATATTTCGTAAAGGTCACCCAGTACCGGCATTTCCCGGTATTGTCCCGGACGTTTGGGGTCTTCCAGGGAAGCATTATCATGGGTAATGCCTTTGGCGTTGTAGGTGCGGATCATTGCTTCGTCTAAAAGCTGGCGTTCTTCGTGGCTCATGTCAGGTATCAATAAGCTGAAAAAGATGTGAAGCCGCTGAATTTTGGTTGCCAGTTCGGATAACTGGATGCCCGGTCCGTCCAGGAGTTCACTAACCGTGTGATCCACCCGGCGAATTTCCATTACATTGATACAGTGTGGGCTTGCCGGGGAAATCGAAATAAACTCGCCGCCCACATTGGCACAGGCCCGGTGGAACTCGTGGCCTTTCAGTGGAGCGACAATAAAAATAGGAATGCCTTTGCGTCTCATGCGGAGTGCCATCAGCTGCATGGTAAAGGTCTTGCCCGCACCGCTGGTCCCCAGAATCGCCATATTAGCGTTCTTGTAAACTGCAGAATTAAAGATATCTACAATGATGAGCGAGCTGTTGTATTTATTGACACCCAGCAGAATCCCGTTGTCATCACACATCTCATAACTTGTAAAGGGATAGCAGCTGGCTGCACCGCCTGTAAGAAGGTTGCGTTTACTGCGCTCATACAATTTCTTTTCCGGCGCAATCAGCGGCAGAGAAGACAAAAACGCCTGCTCGCCACGAAAATGGCAGTTGCAGACGTTCATATCCTGTGACAGCAGGAGCTTTTTCATTTCACTGACTTTCCACTCCAAATCGTCCTCGGTTGGGGCGGTAATAGTAATCATAAGATTCAGGTAATAAAAGTCTTCATTGTTAGCAAGTCCCTCCTTTAAAAAATATCCACTGCGAATTGCGCTGTCGATATCGTCATAATCTGTATTGGTATCGCTGGCCTCCTTGATTTTGGAGCGGTTAATGCGAAGCTGCTGACCGACTTTTTGAATAATTCTCTCTTTAGGCTGACGGGAGAGAAATATATCTACGTCAATTCCATCACCGGCATTGACAATCAGGCTGAGCCAGCCGGCCGGAACCTGTGTCTTATATCCATCTGAAGGAATCAGCAGATACGCATAATACAGACCATCAATACAGATGTAGCGGGAATGGGTATAGTCAATATGCCCGGGCGCAAAGAATTCTGCAGCGGGAATATGGTCGATTTCATTTTCCCTGCCACTTGCACGGTACTGATTGATTACCTCACGCACCCGGTCGGGCAGCGGAATTACGGCACTTTCATTCCGGCAAAGCAGATTATACAGCACATCCGTAGTGAACTCGTTTTCATTTTCGGGTATTACCACATCATTCCCGCACTGACGAAGATAATTGGCCGCTGTATGGACTGCACCTTGCAAAGAAGTTATTGCCTCATTTTCTTCATTGCTGCGGCTATTGCTCCATGGTTCATACTCAAAAATAAGGAAAAAACGGCGTGTTACTGCCTCGCGGGAACTGATTTGCTGCACGAATTGTAAATAGTCTTCCTGCATAAGTCGGCATTGCTCGTTGGTTTCCAGGGTCATTTCCTGGCGTACAGTGTCTAAATGGCGGCCAATGTCCGCCCGGCGGGTCAATACCTTAAACTGCAGCTTAACAGGGCTTATTTTTAAGTAAGAGATAAAGGAGTAAATGATACTGCGTTGTTCCCTTGCGCTGCGTAACAGAAAGTTTATGGGTATGATCTCTACAACCTTGACAAAGCGGTGATCCTTCGTATATATAATGCCATTATCAATTTTTTCAATGGGCAGATAATCCGCAACCGGATTCAGGCAGGCCGGTTTCTGTTCCTGCTTATTTTTGCGGGGAGCATTCTGTCGGGGAACTCTTTCCTTGTTTGATTTCTTTGCCTTGGAAGGCTCTTTAGTGCGATTCCCTTTTACGGATTTCCGTTTTGCAGGCCGCAGTTTTTGCTTTATCTCATAGGCTTTTACCTCATCAAACTCAGCAGGAAAATCCTCCTGACCGGAACGCAGCTTTTTTTTCCGTGATTCTTTATGCCGCCCCGAGTGATCTTTTTGTTTATCCGAGCGTATTTTCTGACGCTTTCTTGCGGGAGCAGGCTTATCGTTTGCCGCCCCGGGTGAAGATGATTGTTCCTCTATACCCACCACGCGGCGGTTTTTCAGGTATTTCAGAAAAATGAACAGGAAAGAGGAAAGGCTTTCGCCGGAAATGCCAATCAAGGCGACCATTCCAAGGGGCATTGCAGTCAGACACAGCACAATGATACGTGTTGTCAAACCAAACGGCAGGCAGACAAAAACCGGTATCCCTACCACGGCAGAGAGGATACCGGCTTCAATCACGTTTCTTGCTTTGAACATACCGCCGAAAAAAGTACCCGTATCCACGAAATTCGGCGGTATAATGTAGGTATCGTGGTCGTTGTTATTGTTCATGTATTACCTCACTTTCACAGCCAGGCAGGGATTCAGCCGATAATCCAGAAGGGTCCACCGGCGCCTGCCCTCCGGCTGGCCTCGTTTACAATGATAGATAAATCCCAAAGCTGCTCGCTCCGGGAATAACTGGCGGGATCAGCCACCATGATTTTTCCATCCTTCACGCCGCGAAGCACAATAAAGTGTCCGCCGGAAGTAAAGTGGCCTTTTGACATAATCGCCACCACTAGCTTACCCTCAGACAGTGCGTCCACGATTCGCTGCGCCTCTGACGCCGTACAGCCGGAAACGGGCAGTCCCCATGCTCCTGCGGCGGCGGGGATCAGCCCATGATAGGAACCGCTGCCCTTGCACCAATAGCCGTTTTTGTAGGACCATTCCGCCATCTTTACAGGGTCAACAGTCTCATTCGACAGAGAAGATACTACGATGGACATAGCGGTAGGGCCACAGCCATAACCGCCGATATTGTCTGTCCCATAAGGCTTGCCGGCATAGCGTTCATCCAGTTGGTTGAAATAGACCACCTGTGTAACTCCATCAGAAAAAGTGACGCTGCCCAGAGAAGCAATGCTGTTGCCGTCCCAGCCAGTCAGATTCTGCAGCATTCCATCACCCAAAAACAGGCTTAGATTCTGGGCATAGTGATAGGCAAGTTCATTCTGTTCTTCTGTCAGGGCAAACACAGTATCGGCAAAGTAAGCTTCACCGTTATAGACAATGGTATATATCCTCCAGGTCTCGCTGACGGTGTTTTCTTCTCCGGTATCAGGATCTGTTTCCTTGCTTTCCCAGATTTCTTCTGTATAGGTGTAAGAATACAGGTGTTCTTTGTTGGCACGCAGGACAGACACCATATCGTCAATAGAGATACTGGAAAAGTCTTTGCTCCGGGCCGCACAGTATTGTGAAACAAAAAGAGCGCTGTTATAGACCGGGCCGGAGGAGTAGGGATTGTTGATTTCCATACCATCGGCACCGGATGCCGTAAAATCCGCTTCGATCCGATTTGTAACATTTTCCAGTGCCTCATTTAAAATACTGTTAATGGTAAATGTAATCTCATTAGCAGTCTCGGTAATTACCGTATCGCTGTTAAGAATTGGATTTTCAGTATCTGCGGTTGAAAAAGCATTTGTAAACCCACCGAAAATAAGGCCGGGAAGCATTAAAACAAACATCACAGGAATCATAAGCAGGGCGATGACAGCCACAATGATTTTTCCGATATGTTTTCGCCCGGACCACAGAGCACCGGCAACAGCACCATAAGGGCCGCCGACCGCTGCCCCCTTTGCGGAAGCAGCTACCGCTTTTCCGGCTTTTACAGCGCCGCGGACAGTATGGGCCACGGACGCTCCGGTTTCCACAGCATCAGCCAGACCGTTTTTCTGTTCTTCAGCCATTTACATCTTGTCCTTTCTGCGTGGTGTGGGCGGCAGCTTTTTCACGATAGATTCGTTATATGCAATCGAACCATCCGGAGCAAGATAAGGAGATTTGTCCACCGTGTCAACTGCATATTGTTTATACCAGGAGGTGCCATCTGCCGCATGAACCGTAGTGTGAGTGCCTTCTGGTGCTGCATATTGTGCAGTATGGTACATTCCGAAAGCAATCCCCTCCGGGTGTTCCTCGGAAGTTTCTGTACCGGTAATTCTGCCCCCACCGATTTCCACGTTGGAAAAAGTAGGAATATGTCCGGCATCTTCTCCCAAAGCAGCATAACCCATATAGGAGGACAGCGCCTCCGACGCCTTTTCACCAGTAATCGTACCCTGCGCTGCAATACTGCCAGTTGCAACGGTGCTGATAATGTTATTCGCAAAATCACCGCCTTTGCTGACAGAGCTGGAATATAGTTTACCGCCAACGCCACCGGAGACCCCCTGTACTACTGCTCCCAGACCACCTACACTGCCCGATGGCTTGGATTCCGATGAGGTTGTCGCTGTCCTTACGGCACTGTTGGTAATATTGCGGTTAACTACTCCGGCAAGGCCGCCGCTCATAAAGCCACCGCCAAAGCCAGCTCCGCCACTTCCTCCATTTGCTTTGACATTGGTAGAGCTGCGGGAACCACCGCCACTGAAGTGCTGACGGGAAAAGTTGCGTATGCCGCCTATTCCTTTGGTGGCTATCATGGCTTCGGCCAGCATGCTGCCGCCCGTGTGTCCTACGTTTACCCCCAGGCTTGCCATGAAAGAGTCAATTTTCTGTGAGATTTTCAAGAAAGCCACAGCGCATAGGAACCAGATCAGCACATTGCCGGATACCGCTTCCTTTCCAACGGCATCAACTTGTGACTGTACATCACTTTCTGATATGGCTGCAAAAGCCGGCTGACAGAACAGGCAGGCTAAACAGGCGACCATTAAGGCCGCATACAATATTTTTTTATACTTTTTCAATGATGTGCCTCCTTTACAATGAAAGCGGATTGGCTATGAAAGCTCCAACCATAGAAGTAAACAGCCGCAGGCACCAGGCGTTCATAAGCAAAAGAAATATCTGACCGCCGAGCATCCGGCACCAGGATTTCCAGATATTTGAGGTTGTCTGGGAGGCGCCCATTGAAAATGCTACCGGAGCTGTATAGACCAAAACGCCCAGTAAGACATAGCGTTCTGCCGCTTCAAACAGCAGTTTAAGGTAGTTCCATGCCAGAATCAGGACCAGAACCAGTGTAATAAGCGCTACCGCGCCGTTTGCACAGACGCCTATAATAGTCAGCATAACTGAGTTAAAATCGGCAAACTGCAGCGGTGGCAGGTCAGAATCCATGATCCATTGATAAGGAGTCCCACCAATGGTTAGTATAATGTTTACGATTTCGTCAGAGAAATAGGCCAGCAGAATAAACATAACCGAACGGAGGCTTAATTTTATAGGATCTTCTGCCTCGACGCCGGCACCCAGACCAAAGTTTTTAAATAACTGCCATACCCAGTTCAGCAAGATAATGCCGATGGAAAGTGCGACAAAAACATTGTACATTGTCTCGGCCGCAGGAAAATATCGCAGAAAAACAGCCATATCACAACCTAAAGCACCCAAAACCGAAGTAGTAACAAGGTCAAGACCAGCCATCACCTGTTCTGCAATCCATTCAACGATACCGTCTAAAATGCCCATTCACTCACTCCCTTCTGTTGGGCATTGGCAGGCGTTTTTAACCTGTCCATTTGCCGTCCGAAAAGAAAGGTGTGATGTAGGCCATGATAAAGCCCAGACCGTTTAATACAATCCAGGAAATGCAGATGCGCTTTAGCCAGGCCCGGCTTTCGTCTACGGTTTTCCCAGAGCGGGAAAAGTTCATCATCAACAGGGCAACCGATGCCGTAACGATTGCTGCCACCGTGGAAATCAGCAATATCTGGTTATAGACATCCTGCATGATTTCTTTTGCTTTGGTCCATACATCCGTGGCAGCAAAAGCCGGCTGGCAGAACATCATGGACATCATCACGCACAGAAAAGCGGTGTATGCTATTCTGGCAACGGGAATGTGATGCCGAAGCCGGTTTTCATGTTCCGGCTTCCGTGGGGATTTGGGAATCATCATTTTTTTCAATTTACAGACCTCCTGTATTTTTTTGCTCAAAAGAATAAAAAAGACCACACCCGCACTGGATGTAGTCTTTCAGACCGCTGGCCTTGGGCGTAAAAAAACACCTTGCAAAAAGGTGTCGCTTTGCCGCCGTATTCGGTTTTGGATATAGATTTGAGCATATTTAGTTTAACACATAAGGATTTGCGCCGAAAGAGCAAAACTGTGCCAATTTCATTCCCTCTCTGTGCCAATTATTTGCCATCTTTTCCGGCAGGAAAAAACTGCTCCAAAATTGCTATGCTGTCCTTTGCGGTATATCCCCAAAGAACGGAACTCAAAGCTTCAATGGCTTCCCGTCGTCTGCGATAGTAGGTACGGAAACTAATATCACGTATATGCGGACGCAGCTTTTCAATAATCTCCTCCACATTCCGCAGCTGTTGGGGCGAAAGGAAGGAGTAGTACAGAAGCCAATAGTAAGATTCTCCATTTTTGTGTTTATTACGGAGCAAGTCAATGGCAGTGTCTAAAAGCTTTAACATCTGATGGCTGCGCTCAATGCACTCGGCATGGTGCTCAATATCTGAGCCAGACAGATCAGCTCCAGCAAGATAGATGGAATCGAGAAATTCCTCGATAGAGCTGCCATACTCAATTTCAAACCTATTGCGGACCTGTTGGACGGAAAGCTCCAGGCTCCACACTACATCACGATATTTCTTCAACAGCTTCCATGTATTGTGATACAGTGGATTTTCAGTAATATCAATCATTTCATTCTTTTTCTTCATCAGTCTTTCCTCCTCATGGAATTCTCTCTGCAGGGAGAGAGTGTTAATTCAAAAGTTGCAACCGGCCGGTCATCGCCGCAGAGAATTGTCAGCTCCATGCGGTTTATGGATACGTCTCGCGTGTGGTGTATATACATTTCCCCGCAGGCGTCCGATAAAGGAGATAACTTATATTTGGATTTCGGGCAGCCAAAGCACGAAATTCCTTGTGCTGTCAGGAGTTTCGCCATTTTTTCCAGTATGATTTGAATGTGCGATTTTGAAACGCAGGAGAGCCCTTCTGAAACGGTAAGCTCATGTTCTGTAACCGGCTCCTGAACCTCTGGTTGATTTCCTTCCGCTGGCAGTTCCAGCTTAATATTCAGAACCATGGCAACCTCCTCTTTATCAATCATCACATCGGAAATCTGAAACATGGTAGACAGGTAATTTTGAAGATAAATCACGTTGCCATGGCGACCCGGAAACGTCATAAGAGAAAGATAACCGGCATCAGACAATTTCTTCAGGACACGGCTTACAGTGGCTTTGGAGAGTCCCCACCGGGCGCCCAGTTCACTGTAAGTCACCAGCGGATTGCCAGAACCGTTGCGCAGATAGATGACCGGTCCTATTTCCGAGCCTTGCACCTGCGGATCGTTATACACAGCAGACATCCACAAATCCAGTACGACATCCATTTCCGAGCAGCGGTTTGTACTAATCAGTTCCGTGGTTAGGGATACTGGCAAAAAGAAAAATCCGGTATCCTTTTGGCAGGGCGCGTTGTATTCCAACACAGTGTTATGCTTTTTCCAACTGCGGATTTTGTATTTGATGACTTTACCGCGTCCCAGAGTGAGAAATGAAATCAAGTGCTGTCGCTGAAGCTCTTCCAGAATGCCCAGGGCTTGACATTGAAAACGGGTGCGGAACCATTCAGATACTTCCTTTAAGGTACAGACCCATTCGCCGGGATAGACCGTATAGCTGATACCATCTATGTGGCGGTAAGAGGTGCGGAAGTTGGCATAGTTGGAAAGAACCGCAAAATAAAAAAGGCCGGAGCCCCCGCTTACGCGAATGCTCCGGTCGTTAATCAGACTTTGAATAAATTGCCGGTAGATACGGCAGCGTGGGTAATCCACGACTTGCTTGATTTCTAATTGATATTCTGGCATATATACCTCCATCTTAACTTGTAGTATGATCCGATAGATGATAGAATAAGAGCAGCATTTCAATAGAGGAATCCCATAGAAATGCTGCCCGTTTTTTGCTAATTATTTGCTAATTGGCGTCTCTAAAAATGAGTGAAAAATGCTTTTTGCTAATATTTTGCTAATTTCACGAAAAGGGTTGTAAGGCAGTGAAATTATGCAATGTGTACAATAATGACACGCGGATATAAGTTCTCACAGGGGAAAATCGACATAAGAAGATACATTAAGATATGGTAGGGAACCGTATGCCGTGGTTGTATCTTCCCTCCTAAGCGAAAGGCCGTGGGTTCGAATCCCGCCAGGGACGCCAGCAAACACGC
>ERZ857982.241-NODE-241-length-92022-cov-8.270510_pt1 | contig 92022 bp, 77 predicted proteins | sample MGYA00519955_ERZ857982 | MGnify/ENA primary metagenome ERZ857982 (study PRJEB31778, sample SAMEA3449416) | human gut metagenome | biome: human gut; feature: human-associated habitat; material: faeces | place: United Kingdom | collected 2010/2012 ... | reverse complement strand
ACGCGACTTTAGTCGCCACGGTGAATCCACCGGCTTTAGCCGGTGGAGTGTTCAATAATCTTGCTCATGGCGGACACCGGCCTCCCCGCTCTGGGGGGCGCCTTATTATTTTGAACAGTGCAGGAGGGATGGGCTTTACGGAGTCCAAAGGAAGTCTGCCCAGGTAAGTTGGCTCCACCTCCGTTTCGCTGCTGCCAAGGCAAGTGTGCCCGGTCGTGATCGTATTGCCGGGAAGCTTCGGATACAAAAAAGGCCCCGCCGGAAGCGGGGCCTTTTTCATTCAGTCGGAAGCGGGGGCTTCGCGGCGGCTTAGTACATGCCGCCCATGCCGCCCATGCCACCCATGCCGTCAGGCATGGCAGGAGCGTCCTTCTTGGGTTCGGGCTTTTCGGAGATGGCGCATTCGGTGGTCAGCAGCAGGGAGGCCACGGAAGCGGCGTTCAGCAGGGCGGTACGGGTCACCTTCTTGGGGTCGATGACGCCGGCCTTGATGAGGTCTTCGTATTCGCCGGTAGCGGCGTTGAAGCCGAAGCCGTCCTTGCCCTGGCGGACCTTTTCCACAACGATGGAGCCTTCAAAGCCGGCGTTGTGGGCGATCTGGCGCAGAGGAGCTTCGATGGCGTTGCGGATGATGTTCACGCCGGCCAGTTCGTCGTCGTCAGCGGGCTTGATGCTGTCGAGCACCTTGGACACGCGGATCAGAGCGGTACCGCCGCCAGGCACGATGCCTTCTTCCACGGCAGCGCGGGTAGCGTTCAGGGCGTCTTCCACGCGGTCCTTCTTTTCCTTCATTTCCACTTCGGTAGCGGCACCCACATGGACCACGGCCACGCCGCCCACCAGCTTGGCCAGGCGTTCCTGCAGCTTTTCGCGGTCATAATCGGAGGTGGATTCTTCCACCTGGGCGCGGATCTGCTTCACGCGGGCCTTGATTTCGTCGGCCTTGCCGGCGCCGTCAACGATGGTGGTGTCTTCCTTCTTGACCACCACGCGCTTGGCGGTACCCAGGTCGTTGAGGGTCATGTTTTCCAGCTTGGTGCCGGTGTCGTCAGAAGCCACCTGGCCGCCGGTCAGGATGGCGATATCCTGCAGCATGGCCTTGCGGCGGTCACCGAAGCCGGGGGCCTTGATGGCCACGACCTGCAGGGCGCCACGCAGCTTGTTGACCACCAGGGTAGCCAGGGCTTCGCCTTCCACGTCTTCGGCCAGGATCACCAGAGGACGATTGACCTTGGCGACCTGTTCGAGCACGGGCAGCATGTCCTTCATGCTGGAGATCTTCTTCTCAGTGCACAGGATGTAGGGGTTGTCCATCTCGCATTCCATCTTCTCCGCGTTGGTCACGAAGTAGGGAGAGAGATAGCCGCGGTCGAAGCGCATACCTTCCACCACGTCCATGGTGGTTTCCAGGCCCTTGGCTTCTTCAACGGTGATCACGCCTTCCTTGCCCACCTTGGCCATGGCTTCGGCGATGATGTTGCCGATGGTGGCGTCGGAGTTGGCAGAGATGGTACCGATCTGGGCGATTTCCTTCTGGTCGCGGGTGGGCTTGGCCAGGTTGGCCAGTTCGCCGATCAGGGCTTCCACGCCCTTGTCGATGCCGCGCTTGATGGCCATGGGATTGCGGCCGGCAGCCACCAGCTTCACGCCTTCGTGGTAGATGGCCTGAGCCAGGATGGTGGCGGTGGTGGTACCGTCACCGGCGGCGTCGGAGGTCTTGGAGGCGACTTCCTTCACCAGCTGGGCGCCCATGTTCTCGAACTTGTCGTCCAGTTCGATTTCCTTGGCGACGGTCACGCCGTCCTTGGTGATGACGGGAGCGCCGAAGGACTTTTCGATGGCAACGTTACGACCCTTGGGGCCGAGGGTCACCTTCACGGCATTGGCCAGCTTATCAACACCACGCGCCAGTTTTTCGCGGGCTTTCACGTCGAAGAGAACTTCTTTAGCGGACATTATATTTTCCTCCTGGGAATAATCGAAAAGCGGAGAGTGTGTATGACCGGCGCGTATGCGTTAGTCGGTCAGGATGGCGAGGATGTCTTCTTCGCGCATCACCAGATGGTCGATGCCGTCCAGCTTGACTTCGGTGCCGGCGTACTTGTTGAAGAGCACCTGATCACCCTTCTTGACGGCCAGTTCAACGCGGGTGCCGTTTTCCAGGACCTTGCCGGGACCGGTAGCGATCACCTGACCCTTGCAGGGCTTTTCCTTGGCGGTGTCGGGGATGTACAGACCGCCGGCGGTCTTTTCTTCGGTTTCCAGGCGCTTGACCAGCACACGATCGTTCAGGGGCTGCAGTTTCATGGTGTCAGATCCTCCAAAAATTTTTATGGCCACGCTTGGGTGGCATGCACAGCGTCCGCGGGGCGGAGCTGAAATTATCGCGTCATGACCGCCGTAAACCATTGCTGCGGTCCCGCAACGGGATAGTAGATAAGACACTCTTTGCGCTTGAAAAGGGGCAAAAAGGAATTTTTTTGCAGAAAAGTTATTTTTTAAGCATAAAATAAATAAAATCAATATGTTATAAAAACAAAAAACTTTTCTTCCCAGCTGTTTTCCCGGGTACTGGGGAATGGCCGGGAAAAACGCGGCAGGAGCAGAATGAAAAGCAGAGGATGCGGCAGCAAGCGTGCAGCCAGCCTTGTGCCGGCACAGGCAATCCGGTGTGAGGGTGGGGATACCGGATGCACCAGGGCAGACGCCGGGCTGGTTGCGGGCCGAAAAAAGAAAGGCCCCGCATGGGCGGGGCCTGAAAACAGCTAGCTGCAAGATAGACTAGTCTTTGTTGCCGAACAGCTGATCCGGCGGCAGGACAGTGAAGCCGTTGCTCTTGAGCAGATCCACGGCTTGGTCGGTCTTGTCGAAACGGAAGATCATGATGGCACAGTCAGTTTCACGGGTGATGAAGGCATACATGTATTCCACATTGATGCCATGCTGCGAGACGAACTGCAGCACGCTGTCCAGACCGCCGGGGGTATCGGGCACCTGCACGGCGACCACACTGGTGCGGCCCAGGGTGAAGCTGTGTTCCTTGAGAACGGATTTGGCTTTTTCCTGGTCATCAACGATGAGGCGCAGGATACCGAAATCGGAGGTATCAGCCAGGGAAAGAGCGCGGATGTTGACGCCGGCCTCAGCCAGCGTATGGGTCACTTCGGCCAGACGGCCGGCGCGGTTTTCCAGAAAAACGGAAAGTTGTTCAGCTTTCATGGCAGGATCCTCTACGCTTTGGGAGCATCGTCGCCCGAGGTGGGCTTTTTGTCCTTGCCGGGGGTGATGTCGATCTCGTCAGGCTCGGACGAGGCCCGGCGGAAATTTCGGATGGCCCGTCCCAGCCCGCCACCGATTTCCGGCAGTTTGTTGGCGCCGAAGATGAGCAGCACTACGATCAAAATAAGTAACAGTTCCTGCATGCCGATGCCGAACATGGGGGCCTCCCTTGAATGTTGAGCCTTTCAGGCCATTGATTTGAAAAACATACGACGTGAAGGTGCCGAGGTCAAGACGTGCCGCGCTAAAGGACACCTCGCATGCGCTTGCGTACCTGCTGGGGAGAGGCGGGTGCCTTGAATCCCGCCTCGATGAGGCTGTGGGCGACCATGTCGCGGGCAGCGCGGCTCCTGCCGCCCATGACCACTACCAGCAGGCGGGTCTTGCCACGGCGGGCCGTGACGATGATGTTGTAACCGGAGGCCACGGTCCAGCCCGTTTTCAGCCCATCGACACCGGGGATGCCCAGCATGGTGTTGGTGGCCCCCAGGGGGCGCCCGTTGAAGCGGAAGGAGCGCAGGTTGTGGTAGCGCATGGCCTGGGGATGGCTGCGCAGATAGGCGCGGGCCAGGGTGGCCATGTCGCGGGCCGTGGTGCGCTGGCCCGCTGCGGGCAGGCCCGTGGGGTTCTTGAAGACCGTCCGGGTCATGCCGAGCTGGCGTGCCTTGTGGTTCATGAGGTGGGTGAAGTTGCGGCTGTTGCCGCTGATATGCTGGGATATGGCCATGGCGGCGTCATTGCCCGAAGCCACGGCCATACCGGTAAGGAGCTGGTCCACGGTGACTCTCTGGCGGGGGCGCAAACGCATGCTGGAACCGCCCACCCGGGCCGTGGGATGGACGCGGATGCTGGTGTTGCGTTTCAGCCGGCCCATCTTGATGCGGTCCATGACCACATACATGGTCATGACCTTGGTCAGGGAGGCGGGCGGGATGGACAGATTGGGGTTGTGCTCGTACAGCACCTTGCCGTTGCTCAGGTTGATCATGACGGCAGCGCGGGCCCTGCGGGCCGCATCGGCACCGGCAGGCAGCGAGAGCATGGCAAGGACAAGCAGCAGGACGCACAGCCAGCGCCCCGGGATGGAGGGGGAGTGGAACATGAGCTTCAGGCCATATGCTGGTAGGTTTGATGGGCTTCTTCCACAGCCTGCATGGCGATGGCCAGCAGCACGGGGCCGATGATGAGCCCCATGGGACCAAAACTGCCAAGACCGCAGAGGATGGCGATGATCAGTACGAAGAAAGGAGCATTGATGCCCTGTTGCAGGAACAGGGGGCGCAGGATGTTGTCCACGCTGGTCACGGCCAGCGTGCCCCAGAGGGCCAGGCCCACGGCGGGCATGGTGGCGCCGGAGAACCAGAGGGAAAGACAGAGCGGGCCCCAGACGAGCGCCGTGCCCACAAAGGGGATGGGCGCCACGACCGTGGCCAGCAGCCCCCAGAAGGCAGGCTGCTTGATGCCCGCCACGGCAAAGCCGATACCGCACAGGACCCCCTGGGCGATGGCCACCAGGACGATGCCCAGCATGACGCCCTGCAGGGCCCGGCGGATGGCCAGGACGAAACGGCGCAGCATGGTGGCCGGTATGTGGAAGATGCGGGCCGTGATCAGGTTGATGCGACTTGCGTAGGCGGTAAAGATGACCGTGAGCGTCACGAAGAGGAACAGGGTCCAGAGGACGGTCATGGTGCCGCCCAGCACGTCCACGCTGCGGTTGATGAGCAGGCCCATGGTATCGGCCAGCATGGCATCGAGGTTGCTGAGGAACTCCGAGATCATCTTGTCCACTTTGGGATAGTCCGCCAGGCTGTGGCGCAGCTCCTGGAAGCGCATGACCCATTCGGGCGGCAGCTGGAAGTTGTTTGCCTGGAGTTCCCGCAGCCTGGACAGACCGCCGGCCACCTGGGGCGACACCAGCAGCACCAGGGTGCTGATGGGGATGACCACAGCCGAGAAGATCATGACGATATAGCCGTACAGCGGCAGGCGATGGGAGCAGGAGATCACGATGTGCCCCAGCCTGCCCGGATGGCGCAGGCGCAGACGCTTGCGCCAGTGCCGGATCGTGCAGCGCATACGCCGGTAGACGGGCAGCGTCAGGCAGGCGAAGCATCCGGCCATGACGATGGTGACGGGGTTGGGGCGGAGCAGCAGGAACCAGGCCAGTGCGGCAAGGATGTACAGGAGGCGCGGCAACATGTTGGGCATGCGGGGAACCTTTAAGCGGCAGAATGGGTCTGGGCGAGGATAGCACGCGGGGCCGGAGCTGCCAAGTTCCCTGTGGGAAGAGGGACGACCGCGGGGCAGAAGCCGAAAAAAAGCCCTGTGCAGGGATGCAGCAGGGCTTGATGGTGTTCCGGTGCCAACGGTTAGTCGAAGATGCTGGAGCCGCGGAAGGTGATGTCCACGATCTCGTAGGTGACGCGGCCGCGCGGGATGTCCACGCTCACTTCGTCGCCCACTTCCTTGCCCAGCAGGGCCTGGCCCACGGGCGAGAGGAAGGAGATGGAACCCTTGGCGGGCTCGGCTTCGTCGGGACCGAGGATGGTGTAGGTGCGGCTTTCTTCGGTATCCACGTCTTCCACTTCCACCGTGGAGCCGAAGATGACCTTGTCACCGCTCAGCTTGTCCAGGTCGACCACCTGGTAAAGAGCCATGCGGGACTCGATATACTTGATGCGCGCTTCCGCCATGCCCTGGCGTTCGCGGGCGGCATCATAACCGGCGTTTTCGCGCAGGTCGCCTTCTTCACGGGCCTCCTTGATGGCCTGGATGATGGCGGGGCGTTCGCTCTTCAGGCGGGCCAGCTCTTCTTCCAGACGCTTGTAGCCCTGCTTGGAAATGGGGATATTGGTCACGGCCATGATACACCTCTGTTCGTCAGATGAAAAAAAAGCGTCCGCTGCGCGGGCAGCGGAGCGCGTGAAAACTGCATTCGTTATTTGGACTATAGCCGTTGCCCCAGTATTGGTCAAGCCCCGCAGACCATACGGATCACCCGTCTGCCGGGATGCCGCCGGGCATGTTGAGGCTTGCACCGGGAGGCAGCTGCGTATATGGTGAAGATAATTTGAACAACTTCTTACCTTGCCGGAACGCCATGAAAAAATACTTGCGTTACCTGGGGCCTGTACTCATAACGGCACTTTTCGTGCTGGCCATATATCTCCTGTATCACAAGCTCAAAGCTTACAGCATCGCCCAGATCAGAGAAAGCATCCAGCAGGTCTCCACGGGCAGTATCTGTTTCTCCATCGGCCTGATGATCGTCAACTACATCATCCTGGTGGGCTATGACTGGCTCGCCCTGAAGGCCATCCACAAATCCCTGCCCCTGCCGCGTGTGGGGCTCGTTTCCCTGGTAGGGCAGGCCGTCAGCTACAACTTCGGGGCACTGCTGGGCGGTACGAGCGTCCGCTACCGGTTCTATTCTGCCTGGGGCTTTTCCCTGGTCGAGATCGTCCGTCTCGTGCTCATGCTGGCTGTCACCTTCTGGGTCGGTGCCCTGGGACTGTGCGGCGTGGTCTTCCTGCTGGCGCCGCCCGTGATCCCTGACGAGCTGCTGGCCAAGATGCCCATCCATGACGTACGCTTCCTGGGGGGCATCCTGCTGGCCATTGCCCTTTCCTATCTGGTGCTGTGCTTCACCATCCGCAAACCGGTCCATATCTTCGGCAAGGAATTCGTCTTCCCCATCCCCCGCATCGCCGTGGCCCAGATGGTCGTGGCCGGGGTGGACCTGATCGCTGCCGCCGCCTGCATGTATGTGCTGCTGCCCGATGATCTGGGCATCGGCTTCATCGACTTCCTGCCCAGCTACCTCATGGCGCAGGTGGCCGTGGTGCTGACCCACGTGCCCGGTGGCGTGGGGGTCTTCGAGCTGGTCATCCTGCACCTGACGCATACCCCGCGCGAGCAGGCCGTTTTTGCAGCCGTGCTGCTGTTCCGCCTGATCTATTTCATCCTGCCGCTGCTGGCCGCCGCGGCCCTGCTGGCCGTGTACGAAGCCCGGCAAAGCCGCAATACCCTGCGGGAAGCGGGGCGCTGGCTTTCGGTACTTTCCCATTCCATCGCGGCCTACACCACCTTCGTGGGCGGCTGCATCCTGCTGGTCTCCGCCATGCTGCCGACGCTGCCCGCCGTGGTGGCGCAGCTTGACGACTTCCTTCCCCGTACCCTGCTCATGGGCGGGCATCTGGTCTGTGCGCTTTCCGGGGCCTTGCTGCTCTTCGTGGCCTATGGGCTGGAGCGGCGCCAGAACCGTGCCTTCTGGATGGCGGTGATCCTGTTGCTGCTGGGCATCGCAGGGGCTTTGCTCAAGGGCCTCTCCTTCCTGGCCGCCGGTGCCGCTCTGGTGGTGCTTATAACGGTCTGGCTGTCCCGGCGCCGCTTCTACCGTTCTTCCTTCTTCTGGGAAGAAGCCATCCCGGCACACTGGCTGGTCCTCGCCTTTGCGGCTCTGGGCCTGGCCATGGGCCTGGGCTGGTTCATCTACCATCCGGCATGGGACAGGGCCACCCTGTGGGGCTTTGAGCAGCACTTCAACGCTTCGCGCGTGCTGCTGGCCGATGTGGGCATCGCGGTCGTGGTCCTGGTGTCGTGGCTCGTCCGGGTCAGCCTGCGGGCCCGCAAGCGCCTGCAGGAACGCAATCTGCAATCCGGGCGTGTCCCGCGCGCCTGAAGTCGAGATGTATCTGAGGGCTGCCCCGCATGGGCAGCCTTTTTCGTTGGCGGGGCAGAGGAGAGCTTGAGCTCTTCCTGAGGCTGCAGGCAGACTGTCAGCCGCGGCAAGTATGACCGGGGCAAGCGTTTTCTCCGGTCGGACCGGTAAAAAGGAGGCCGGAGGGCTTCCGCCGTCTGGCTGCAGGTGTCCGGGCCGGGACATGGCATGTGCCTGGCAACGTGGCGGATGACAGGGCAGCGAAAACGCCGGCTATTGTCGCTATACTGGTGTTTTTTGGGGGCGTCTTTCGGGCTGGAAGACGCCCGTTACCATTCGGAGGTATGGACCATGATGACGGAAGAAATCCTGTATGCCCGCCTCAAGGAGGCATTGCGTGATGCCATCGCACGGCATCATCTGGACGAGCGCAGCATCAGCCTGAAAAGCCGCGGCCTTACCCCGGAAGAAGCCATAGGGAGGACCGCGCGCACGGACTATCCCATTCTCAACGGCAGGGAAGTCATGCTCCAGGCCCGGTTCGGCGAGGCTCTTGGGCAGGCCTTCACCAGTGCGCCGGTGGATTTCGAGGGCTCGCTGGCCGATGTGCTTGAACTGGACACGACACATGATCCCCAGGCAGCCGGGATGCTGGTGGCCACGCTCAATGCCGTTTTGCGGGCGGTGGGCGAAATCGGCAATACGGTCCACTGCCGCGATGACGGGCCGGAGCTGTGCGCGGAACGGTATGCCGCTCTTGTCCGGGAACGCTTCGGTACGCCGCGCATCGCCCTGGTGGGGTTCCAGCCTGCGCTGCTGGCACGGCTGTCCAAAGAATTCAGCGTGCGGGTGCTGGATCTCAATCCCGAGATCGTGGGGACGGTCCGGTCCGGCGTGCTGGTGGAAGACGGCATGGCAGCCTATCAGGATGTGGTGCGGGACTGGGCCGAGCTGGTGCTGTGCACGGGCAGCACGCTTTGCAACGGTTCGTTCGTCAACTTTCTGGATATCGGCAAGCCGGTACTGTTCTTCGGTACCTCCTGTGCCGGGGCGGCGCATGTCCTGGGGGCGGAACGCTTCTGCCCCATGTCGGCCTGAGGCCTGCCCGGCGGGACTGGCCATGGCGTCCCCTTGCTTGGCTGTCGGGAGAATGTCGGTTGTCCGACATCATCCTGACAGGTGAGGGGCTCCAGACTGTCGGCATATGCGGAGGTAAGCATATGACCGACAATGACAGGATACTTTGCCAGGTACTGGAACAGCAGCTTTCCCTGCGCCTGCGGGAAGGCTGCCGCGATGTGCTGCTGCATCTTCTGCCCGCGCCCCTGCGGGGGCTGCTGTATATCGCCCTGCGCAGCAGTGCCGCAGGCTATGCCCGGATGTGGGTGGGGACCCGCAAGATGGAAAGCCGCAGGCAACAGCCCCGAAAGGCAGGTCACCTGCGGCAGGAAGAGGTTTTGTGCGGCAGGCCGGCCTGATGACGGCGTCAAACATGTCCGGCCCGCATTTTACGAAACCTAGAATTTGTAGATGAAGCTCATGTTGACGTTCCAGGCGTCCTCGATGCTGTTGGCACGGTGCCAGCTGCCGTTTTTGCTGAAACCTCCCCAGACATCGGACGACTGATCCAGCCAGAGGGCTATATAGTTGGCTTCCACAAGCAGACGCAGGTTGTCATAGATCTGGTAGGAGCTCATGATGCCGACTTCCGCGGCATAGTCCCGCTGCGTCAGGTAGATGCCGCCATTGGTGTTGACGTTATTGAAGTCCGAGGCCGTGCCGTACAGGCTGCGGCCCGCATGGCCGGGAACGTCCAGTTCTCCCTTGATGTAGCGGGCCATCCTGGGGGCATTGGTCCCGTTATAGAAGTTGACACGGATGGTGTGGCTGAGTTTGTTGATGAAGCTCAGGTCCCGGATGCGCGCACCAAAGCCCCATGTACCGGCCAGGGTATAGCCCAGTACGGCATCGCGGCCGATGGTCCAGGTCCCGAGCGTCCCGAAGCCGGAAAAACCGCTGGTGCATTCGTTATTGTAATCAAAGGACGGCAGCCGCTCGGAACCGTTCGTCGGATCATCGTCATCACCGCTGCTGTACCAGGCATAGATGCCGGGCGTGCCCCAGTCCAGTTTGTATTCGGCCAGCAGTGAGGCATACCAGCCGCTGCGGTTCAGGGCTTCTTCACCGGAATCGAAGGTGCCGTAATTGACGCTCCAGGCCAGCCGGAAGGGATCGGCAGCCGTGATCTCGCCGGTCAGGCCTGCCCAGAATGCCGTTCCGTAGGCATTGGCCGAGGTGCCGTCAGCCTTGTGGGCGGGCAGGGCATACCACGAAGGGCCTATGCCCGAACCGTAGCCGCTGCCATAGTAGTCATTGCCGGAGCGGAAGGCATTGCTGCCCACCATGCCCAGCATGGCCCAGGGGGTCAGGCGTACGCCTTCGAAGGTCAGAGGCAGCAAAAGTCCGAATACGTCCACATTGTCCAGGTAGTGGGTCGTTCCGTCCGCCCCCCCGCTCCAGTTGTCATTGAATGGCCGTGCCCAGAATGCCGTCACGGCGGCATGCTCGCCAAGAGGGGCGGACACGTTGATCCCCGCCACGTCGGCATCGAAGACCTGCGAAGCCTCGGAGGCGTAATCCGGCAGGAAGATACGCTGGATGCCCATGCGGGCCTTGACGGCCGTGCCGGGGACGACCCAGTCCAGATAGCTGTGCTTTATCTTGACGATATTCTTGTCAGCACCCAGGGCACCTCCTTTGGAAGCGCTGCCCCAGGTGGCGGCGCCGATCTCAAAATAGACGGTCCCCGAAAGGCTTTCCGAGGCGATGGCCTCCAGTTGCAGGCGGACACGTGTCTTGGCCTCGAACTCGTCCTCTCCCCAGCGTCCCCATCCGGTCACGTTATGGCCGTTGCGGTCATTTTTAACGAAATTTCCCCCGCCGCCGTACTCGAGCATATTGATCCATACGCCCTTGGCTTTGAAGTCCACGGCCTGGCCCTGCTGAGCTCCCCCCAGAAGCATGCCGGCCGCAAGAAAAAGGATGGCCAGGTGTTTCTTCATATCCGTTACTCCTTTGACAGTAGTTTTATGCTGTTGTTTTTTTGTTTTGGGGATCGCAAAGATATTTTTTTACAAGCTCAAGAAAGGTTTCATATTCCGTGGAAAGAGTCGTATTCCTCTTTTTTATGTAGCCAAAAGAAAGGCATTTTCCGCATCCATCTATGGGAATATCCCGGATGGCATACTTTCTGAAGGAATCATTCATCAGACGTATGCCGAAACTGCAGATATCCGTATGCAGCAGCATCTCGATGATCTGATTGTCGCTGTTGGTGGAAAAGAGGCTTTTGAAATTTGCCGCTTTGGACATCCCCACACTGATCCTGTCCAGGTGATGCTCTATGGAAAAAAAGTCATTGACCGGCTGGATGAAGCTGTTGTCATCAAGGTCGGAGAAGCTGATGCTTTCCCGGTCATACAGGGGATTCTTGGGCCCTACGTAGATGCAGGGCTCATGCTGCGAGATCTCGATGAATTCGATGTCCTTGTGGGCAAGGACATGTGAGAAGCATTTATGCTGGTCCTTGGAAAAGTAGACGATGCCGATATCGGAAACGCCGGTATGGACATTGTCCACGATGTCCTCCACCGTCCCTTCCAGAAATGACATCTTGTATTCATCGTGGTTGATGGTGTTGTACAAAAAGCAGAACAGCCGCGAGATCATGGTGGACGGATAGCAGGAGATGTTTATTTTCTTGTATTTTTTTTGCCGTCCCATCTGCTTCATAAGGCGGACGTTCTGCAGGATGGCGTGGGCCTGGTCATAAAATTCCCTGCCTGCCTCTGTCAGGGAAACACCGCGGTTGGAGCGGACGAACAGCGTGACCCCCAGCTCTTCTTCCAGCATGCTGATATTTTTGCTCACGCTGGATTGCGAGGTATACAGGGTCTCGGCAGCACGCCGGGTGCTGCCGAAATCGGCTGTAGTGACAAAGTGTTCAAGTTGGCGCAGTTCCATGATGATGCTTGCCGGAAGGCGTATTTTTTATGTGAAAAGGGCGCCTTGCGGGACGAGGCCCGTCAAGGATGCTTTTTCGCGCCCCGGACGAGGAGAGTGCCGGCATGTTGCAGACTGCCTGTGTTTCCGGGGCGGAGGCCCCCCGGAGAGGCGGATCTGCACGCTGGCCGGCAGCCCTTGTGTCTAGCCGTAGGCCACCAGGGGCGTACCGGCCTTCACGGCAAGAGAGACCGTCATGTACAGGATGATGCCGTCCTTTTCGGCCCGGTAGCAGTCGATGGCACGGCCAAAGATGTCGCGGACGGTCCCCAGTACCGTGCCCCGGCTGACAGGCGCTCCGGGCGTGACTTCCGGGTACCAGCAGCCCTGGTCCTTCGACGTCAGATAGACGGCATCCCGGATCTCGCGCTGCTCCCGGCAGGGCAGCCCCGTGACGGGCGGCAAGAGCTGCAGATGGGCCAGCAGCGCCCGGATGTCCCGCTTGTAGGCATCCACTTCGGCCCGGGACCAGACGCCGTTGCCGCCCCGTTCGATGAGCAGGGACGGTACGCCGCGCAAGGCGGCGGAGTTGTAGGCTCCTGTCGTGGCCGAAGAAAGGACGCGCACGTCCACATCCAGGACCTTGGCAGCCTCTCTTGCCCTGTCCGTGATCCGTTTTTCGGCCACGCCAGGGATGAAGACGAGGGGGTGCATGCTTTCGTGCAGATCACCGCCGTGCATGTCCACATAAAAATCGGCATCATCCTGCAGGCTGGTGATGAGATGGGCCAGACGTTCGGCCTGGCTGCCGTCATCCCTGCCCGGAAAGACCCGGTTCAGGTTCTTGCCGTCTTCCGCCACGATCTCGGACAGCCGTTCGCTGAATCCCGAAGCGTTGGCCAGGTGGACGATGGTCAGCCGTCCGGCCACGACGTCCTGGTCCAGTTCTGACGCCAGCTCTATGGCTGCCTGTATGCTGCAATATTCGCATCCGTGTATGCCGGCGGTAAGCAGCACGCGCGGCCCGGGTCTGTTGCCGTGTATGGTGGTCACGGGCAGGGAGAGGTCACGGTCACGGAGCAGGGCGATCGTTTTTTGTCCCGGGGCGGCTTCCGCCCGCGAAGCTTGATGAAAGTTCATGTACGTCTCTGTCAGGATAAGGTTCAGCAAAGGGCCGCGCCGCCATGCCTGAAGAAAGGCGCGTCACGCAGCCGGGGCCAGTAGCGCAGCAGGAAGAACGACCTGCCGGCATAAAAGATCAGGTATGCGCCCCACAGGCCGTGGTTGCCCCAGAAAGGGACAAAAGCCAGCCAGGCCAGACCAAAAGCCACGAGGGCCTGCAGGGTGGAGAGGAAGACCGGGCGGGTCAGGCTGCTGCCCGTGAACAGGCCATAGTAGGTCAGGCCCAGGGCCGCACATGCCGGGAAGCATATCCCCCAGTCCGCATACCGTTCCGCAGCGGCCAGGACTTCCGGCAGATCGGTGAACAGGCGCAGCAAAGGCGTGTGCCCCAGGGCGTAGATCAGGGTCATGCCCAGCAGCGCCGCCAGGGACCAGTGCAGGGTAAGGCGCCGTGTCCTTTCCAGAATGGCGGCACAGCCCTGTCCGGCGGCCTTTCCGGCAAATACGCTCGATGTATTGGCGATCCCCTCGAAAACATAGGAGAAGATCAGCATGATCTGGAGGATGACGGCATTGGCCGAGATGGTCAGGGTCCCGAAAGATGCCGTGGTGATCATGAAGATGTTGGTCTGGGTCAGCAGGCAGACCGTACGCAGGAACAGATTGCCGTTGACCCGTGCCATGCGCAGCATTTCCCCCACGCGGACGAGACTGGGGAGCGGGGCAGGGAGGGGAGGCAGGGAATCCCGCATGGCGACCAGCCCGGTGATGGTGGCAAACAGGCAGGCCAGTACGGATGCTGCGGCCACTCCCGGTACCCCCCAGCCGAACAGGCTTACGAAAAGCAAGTCGAGCAGCATGTTGACCGCATTGCCGCCTATCTGCATGAGCAGGGAGGCCCTGATGCGGGCCTGCCCCATGAGCCAGCCCAGTATGGCGTAGTTCAGCAGCGTGAGGGGAGCCGTCCAGATCAGGATGTCGTAATAGATCCCGGCGACTTCTCTGGCAGCCGGATCAAGGCGCAACAGGAACATGGCACCGGAAAAGACGGCATCCCGGCACAACAGGATGAGCGTGCCCAGCAGCAGGGCCATGATGCCCGGCAAAAGGAATGCCTTCCAGGCGGCCTCTGCATCCCCTGTGGCCAGGGCCTGCGCGCTGAACCCCGTGGAGCCCACGCGCAGGAAACCCAGCAGCCAGTACAGGGTATTGAAGATGACGGCACCTACGGCCACTCCCGCGATATAGGAAGGGTCGGAAAGGCGTCCCATGACAGCCGTATCCACGGCGCCGATGAGCGGCTGCGTCACCGTGGAGAGGATGAAGGGCAGCAGCATGGCTGCATATTCCCTGCGGGAGGGGGCGGACAGGGCGGCCGCCTGGGGAGGAACCGGGGGCATGAATCTATCCTTCTCAGGCAATGGCCGCGTAACGATCCTGCCCGGTGCGGGCAGCCCCGCTGCCGTGCTCCACACCGATGCCCATGACGGATCCCAGCAGGTTGCGGGCATAATCGTTACGGATCATGGCGATGCGCCGGATATCGTCCACCTGTTCCACGATGGTGCCGGCGTCGATGAAAACGACCCGGTCACACAGGTAGGTGATGCTGGTCAGGTCGTGGGTGATGAACAGGTAGGAAAGCCCCAGATCCCGGCGCAGCTCGATGAGCAGGTCCATGATCTGCACCTGGGTGGAAGCGTCCAGCGAGCTGATGGCCTCGTCCAGAAGGATGATGCGCGGCCGGATGGCCAGGGCACGGGCGATGCATACACGCTGCAACTGACCGCCGCTCAGTTCATGCGGATAGCGGGAGATGAACGCGGCCGGCAGGCCCACCTGCTCCAGCAGCTCACAGATCCGGGCGCGGCGGTCCACACGCTGGCCCGTACTGCGTTCCAGGGCCCGCAAGGACTCCCCGATGATATGTTCCACCCTGAAACGGGGATTGGCCGAAGATGTATAGTCCTGAAAGACGACGGAAAGGCTGTGGTGCAGGGCGGCAGCCTCGCGGGCGGATCGTCTGGCATACAGATCCAGCCCGTTGATGCGCACTGTGCCCCGCTCCGGTTTGAGCAGGCCGGAAAGCACACGCCCCAGCGTGCTCTTGCCGCTACCGGACTCACCGATGATGCCCAGGCATTCCCCCTCGCGGAGGCTCAGGGAGATGCCGCGCAAGACCTGCTGCCGTTCCCGGCCGAACAGGCTTTTCTGGTTTTCCTTTTTGAATGAGACGTGGATGTCGTCTGCGTGGAGCAGTGTGTTCATGCGGGTATCCTTCCGGGGACAGGAGCATGCAGCGCATCCAGGAAGCGGTGCATGACGGCCCTGTGCTGTTTGATGAGGTGGCGGGTGTAGGTGTCCGTGGCGTTGTCGAAGATCTCCTGTGCCGTACCGCTTTCCACCGCCTTGCCGTCATGCATGACGATGAGCCTGTCAGCGATGAGCGACAGCACGCCGAGGTCATGCGAGATGAAAATCATGGAGACTTCCCCGCGCTGCTTGATGCGCAGGAATTCCTGCATGATGGCATACTGGCTGATGGAGTCGATGGCTGTCGTTGGCTCGTCGGCGATGATCAGCGAAGGCTGCATGCAGATGGCCAGCCCGATCATGACGCGCTGCAACATGCCGCCCGAGAGCTGGTGCGGGTACTTGCGCAGCACGTCCGCCGGGTCGTGGATGCGCATCAGGCGGAGGATGTCCTCCATCCTTTTTTGCAGGGGCCTGCCTTTCAGGGCGGTGTGCTCCTGCAGGGTCTCGGCCATCTGCTCCCCGATGCGGTACAGGGGATCGAAGCAGGACATGGGATTTTGCAGGACCATGCTGATCTTGCCGCCCCGCAGGCGGCGCAGCTGCTCCGGTGTCTGGCTCAGCAGGGGCCTGCCTTCAAAGCGGGAACTGCCGGTGACCTGGAAGTTGTCGTCCAGCAGGCCCAGCAGGGCCTTGCAGGTCATGCTCTTGCCGCTGCCCGATTCTCCCAGGATGCCCAGGCATTCTCCCCTGGCCACGGAAAAGGAGACCCGGTCCACCAGCTGCACCAGACGCTTTCCCTGTCGGAAGTGGACGGACAGGTCCCTGACGGTGAGGATATCGTTCATTGGCGCACCGCCTTGGGATCGAGGGCGTCGCGCAGGCAGTCGCCCAGCATGTTGAAGGCCCCTACCAGCACCACCACGGCGATGCCGGGGACGATCATCTGCTCGGGGTTGGAGACCATGACGTTCTTGGCTTCATTGAGCATGGCGCCCCATTCGGGCACAGGGGCCTGGACGCCCAGCCCGAGGAAGGAAAGGGTAGAGATGTTGAGGATGGCCCATCCCGTATCCAGCGAGGCCAGTACGGCCAGTTCAGCGGCGATGCAGGGAAGCATGTGCCGGGTGAGGATGTAGAAGTTTCCGGAACCGATGCTGCGGGAGAAAAGCACGAAGTTCATGCCCGTATACTTGATGGTCGCAGTCCGGATCATGCGGGCGTACCAGGCCCATTTGATAAAGATGCTGGCAATGACCACATTGCGGATGTCCACCCCCAGCAGGGCGACCACGGCCAGGATGATGATCTGGCTGGGGAAGGAGAGCATGACGTCCACCACACGCATGATGACTTCATCTACCGTGCCGCGGAAGTAGCCTGCGGTGATGCCCATGATCACGCCCAGCCCGATGGTGCCCAGCATGGTCAGCAGAGAAAGGAAGAGCGTGGGCCGTATGCCGAAGAGCATGCGCGAGAACACGCAGCGCCCCAGATGGTCCGTGCCCAGGGGATATTGCCAGGAGGGGCTGTCGAATTTGTTGAGGATGTCGTTGGCATAGGGATCGTTGGGCGCCACCCACGGAGCAAAGATGCCCAGCAGGGCCGTGACCAGGACGATCCCCATGCACAGCAGGGCCATGGGATTCTTGAAAAGTTGTTGCAACATTTACGCTTTCCTTTCGCGCAGGCGCGGGTCGGCCACATACTGCAGGATGTCGAAGAACAGATTGAAGAAGACGAAAAGCACGCCTACCAGCAGCACATAGGCCTGGATGACCGGATAGTCGCGATTGAAGATGGAGGCGATGCACAGGCGCCCCACACCCGGCCAGGCGAACACGTTCTCCACCACGATGGTGCCGGCGATGAGCTGGGGGATGCTCATGCCGATGGCGGTCACGCAGGATTGCAGGGAGTTCTTCAGGATATGGCGTACGAGGATGCTGCGCTGCTTCAGGCCGCGGGCCTGGGCATAGAGCACATAATCCTCGCGCATGTTTTCCAGCATGTTGTTGCGGATCAGGCGGATATAGGTGGAGATGTAGCTCAGCGCCACGGTGAAGGCCGGCAGGATAAGGCTGGAAAAGCCCCCGTAGCCGCTGGTGGGCAGCAGGTCCAGCTTGATGCTGACGATCCAGATGAGCAGCAGGCCTACCCAGTAAACGGGCATGGCCGTGGTGGCAAAGACCACGCCGCGCATGATGCGGTCGAACCATGTGTCCTTGTAGACGGCGCTCAGGAAGCCGATGGGCAGGCTGAGCACGATGACGTAGACCAGCGAGAGCCCGGCCAGTTCCAGAGTGGCCGGCAGACAGCGGCCTATCTCGCCCAGCACCGTCCGGGCAGGATTGGTGTAGCTCACGCCCAGGTCGAAGTGCAGGCAATCCCAGAGCCAGTGGGCATAGCGCACCAGAAAGGGCTGATCCAGACCCAGTTCGGCACGGGTTTGGGCTATGAGTTCTTCCGTGATGATGGGGGTCTGGCGGATGCGCAGGGCCACCTCGGCAGGGTCGGAAGGGATAAGGTTGATAAAGACGAAGCACAGGAAGGATATGCCCAGCAGCAGGGGCACGGTGGCCAGCAGGCGCATGATGATGTAGTTTTTCATGAGGCGATCCGGGCGGGAAAGGCGGGGAAGGGCCGGCCTGTGGCGGGATAGCCCTTCCCTGCGGGGACTTCCGTCCCGCTATTTCCCTTCAAAGTACATTCTGGTGAACGGCACTTCGTACTGGGTCTGGTTGAAGCCCACCCCCTTGAGGCGCTTGGTGAAGAGCGCCTTGTTGGTCTCGTAGGTCAGGGGGATGTAGATGGCATCCTCATGCAGATGGGTCAGGGCAAAAGTGAAAAGCTCCTGCCTGCGGACCGGATCGGTGGAGGACATGATCTCCGTGATGGCCGCATCGATCTGGGCCTTGTCGGGCAGGGAAAGCTGGGCGGCATAGTCGCCGTAGACGCGCTGGCGCATGGCGGCCATGGAAGACTGCGGGTCGTAAGGCATGCCCCAGCAGATGTTGAAGATCATGTCGAACAGGCCGTTCTTCATGTTGTCGCGATAGGACTGTTCTTCCTCGCCGCGCAGGCTCACCTTGATGCCGAGCTTGCCGTATTCATGCTGCAGGTATTCGGCGATGGTCTTTTCCGTCACGCTGTTGCTGTTGTAGAGCAGCCCCAGCTCCATGCGCTTGCCGTCCTTCTGGTGAATGCCGTCGGAGCCCGGCTTCCAGCCGGCCTCGTCCAGGATCCTGGCGGCCTTGGCCATGTCATATTCGTAGGGTTTCAGATCGATGTCGCAATAGGGGACACTGCGGGCATACAGCGTATCCGCGGGAAGTTCGGTATTGTGGAACACCCCCTTGGCGATGGCGACACGGTTGGTGGCATGCTGCAGGGCCTTGCGGACATGGATGTCGGCAAGCACGGGATTCTGCCCGTTGAGGACGATGTGCCGGGTGGACGTGGGGGCGGAAAGGGCAACGCCGAACCCTTTGCTGTCCTTGTATTTGTTCAGGGCATCGGCATCCAGCATGTTCTTGCCCCAGATCAGGTCGATCTCGCCTTTTTCCAGAGCCAGGATGCGGGTCTGGTTGTCGGGGATGACCTTGACCACGACACGCTTGATCTTGGGCTGTTCGCCCCAGTAGTTCTCGTTGGCCTCGAACACGGCGTATTCGTCCGTGACGACCTTGGTCAGCTTGTAGGGCCCGGTTCCCACATAGGCCGTCACGCCGTTCTTGGTGGATCCGTTTTTCATGGCCTTGGGCGAGATGATGGCAAAGGGACGGGTCACGCCCAGTTCCGTAAGCATGGGCCAGTACGGAGCCTTCATGAAGATGCGGAAGGTCTGGGCATCAGGTGCGTCCACCTTTTCCAGCAGGTGCATCATCTCCAGCCAGGTATGGCGGGCACGGTTTTCCAGGATGGCATCGAAGTTGGCCTTGATGGCAAAAGCATCGCACGGGGTCCCGTCAGTGAACGTGACGCCCTTGCGGATATGGAAGGTGTAGACTTTGCCGTCGGCAGAAATATCCCAGCTTTCGGCCAGGCAGGGCTTGTAACCGTCGGCCGTGATGTCCACCAGGGTCTCGAAGATCATTTCCTGGGCATACATCTCACCGGCATACAGGTGGGGGTTGAGATCACGGACATCCCGGTAGTTGACAAAATTCAGCGTATCGGTCGTGTCATTCGCGGCCCGGGCGTCAAGGCCGGGAAAAAGGAATGTCCCTGCCAGGGCAAGAGAGAAGGCCAGCTTGCCGAAAGTGGAATGAATGGTCATGCAGTCCGTCCTTTGTTATGGAATAAAAATTCATTTTCATTTCCAATGGACTCTATGCCATAACCTTCTGATGCCGCAAAATACTTTTTTCCCATTACCCGTGATAGGAAAGGGGAATCACGGCAGGGCGGAGCATGGGTATCCCAGGAGCCCTTCAGGCGCTGGGGCAAAGGTATAGAGTACGGACTGACTGGAACCTGCGTGGATGCGAACGGGGTGGCCAGGACGAAGTACCTGATAGAGGAACATCCGGTAGGGATGCACACAGGTCCGGCATCGTGGGTTACTCCCGCAGCCGCAGGGAGCAGGCCGCGGCAGGCGAGCCGCCGCTTTCGGCCGTGTATGCCGGTTTGTGCGGCGTGTGGTACAGGCGGGCCATGGCATAGACCGTTTTTTTGATCTCCCTGCGCAGCCAGTCCGGGGCCAGCGCCTGGGCCCTGTCAGCAAAGCCCAGCACCCAGGAAAGACACTCCGCTTCGTTATGCGCCCTGATAGGCAGCGTGACGGAACCGTCGTCACGCATTTCGCAACGCTGGTCCCGGATCCAGCGGCGTTCGGCGGCATAGGTGGCGGCCTCCGGGGCAAAGTGCACGCTGACTTCGAAAGGTTCTTCTTCCATTTCCCTGGTGCCCATCCCCTCGCCGGACGGTGCGGGGATGTCCGGCAGGGCGGCAGAGCTGCGTCCGGTGACGCGACTGGCCGTGATGCGATGCACGCCAGCAGGGTCGTATCGTCGAACAGACGCTCCACCGGACCGTCATCCGTGACCATATAGCCTTGCACGAAAAGGCTCTCCGTATCCGGCAGCAGGGCGGCCGCCTGATACGGGCTGTCACGCATGACGCGGTGCATGTCGTCCGGCAGACAAAAAAGGCGTACCGGTATCCGGTACGCCTTTCGTGTTTCGTGCGTCCTAGGGGCTGTGGCTACTTCATCTCCTGATAGAATTCGTCCACGGCGGCCAGCACTTCCAGCGGCGGGTTCCAGCCGATGAGCGTGGCCATGAAAAGGTTCAGAGCCATGCTGACGGGGCTTTCGAAGACCGGCGAGAGATCACGCGGGCGTGCGCCCTTGAGGATGGCCTCCACCAGACCGGCGCTGAAGCGGCCTTCTTCGGCCGTATTGGATTGCGCCACACTCAGCAGGGCCCCGTGGATCACGTCCGGTGCGCCCAGCTGGGAAAAGGTGGGGACATGCGCATCCGCCAGCGGCTGCAGCACCCTGCGCATGGCACCGGCCTGCAGACCGACATTGTACGTGAGGTAAACAGCCTCGGCCCCTTGGTCCACCAGTTTTTTATGACAGGCCAGCAGACGCTCCGAGGCCAGGTCCGTGTCCTGGATGTCGAAGGTATCGGTACAGCGCAGCAGGGTGATCCCCAGTTCCCTGGCGGCATCCTCGATCTCGTTGAGGGCGATACTGCCGCGGCCGGCCGGGGTATCTTCGTAGGCGATGCCGAGTTTTTTGAAGGCGAAGATGTCGTGGAAGAGCAGGACCTGGCGCTTGAAGCGGTCAGGCTCGATAGGGGCCACCAGATTGTCCCGCCCCGAATCTTCCACCGAGGGGATGATGCCCGCGTCCACCGCATTGGTCACGGACGAGACGATGACCGGAACAGGTAGATCCTGCGCGGCAAGATCCTGTCCGGCCCAGGTCCCGAAGGCCAGGACCATGTCCACATCCTTCTTTTCCCGGATGCGGCGCAGGACCTCCTGGCGTACTTTTTCCCGCTGTTGGCCGTCCCAGTCCGCGGAGTAGAAACCGTCCGCCGGAAAGACAAGACGTTTGCCGCCTGCATGCTGGTGCAGCCATTCCCACATGCCGCGGGCTTCTTCGCTGTCCTTGGGCAGGGGCACATGCCCGTTCTCGATCAGTCCGCGTTCCTCCAGTCCCAGGGCCAGTCCCTGAAAGATGCGCTGGTAATCGGAAAAGGGGCCGCCTTCCACATAGATCACCCGCCATACCTTTTCCCCTTCGGGATCGGCCTGTGCAGGGGCGGCAAAGGCGCAGTCCCGGAGCAGCAGGGGCAGGAGCAGCAGGCAGGCAAGCACAGGGGCAACATATCGTGACGTCTTCATGAAACCTCCGAAAGGGGCGCCGTCTCCTGCTGGGGAGAGGCGGGCCGGGAGTCGGGAAGGGATGGTCCCGGCAGAGTATCGTGGATAAGGGTCTTGCGGATGTGGGGCATACGGCAGGTACGGGCCACGGCCCAATAGGACGGGATGAACCGGACATGTTCCCCCGGCACGGGAGCCTGTGGGCAGCCGCTCAAGTCCAGGATGGCGTAATTGCCGCTGAAATCGGATATCCGCCAGTCCGGGCGGGCCAGGGAAAGGCCCCGGACGTCCGTATGCAGGCTGCCGCAGTCCACCAGCGCCTGGAGCCGTTTTCCCAGATCAGGGCAGTCGGCGTGCAGCCCCCGTCCGTTGTGGACGCTCTGTCGGGGCGGACGGATGTCCCGTTCCGTCACTTCCAGCACCGTGGCCGACAGGCGGAAGATATCCTGCCGGAAGTCCCCGGCCAGCAGGGCTTCGTCCCGGTACATGTCCCGGCCAAGCAGCAGGGGATCCCCCATGCGGAATTCCATGATGCAGCCGGGCGGCAGATGCGGTCCATGCCCGTGACGGCGGGCGAACCAGTTCCAGAAGATGCTCCCGCCCAGGCTGACCCGGTGCAGGGCATGCCCCAGCAGGGTGCCTGCCCGGGCCGCCAGGGCTTCGAGCAGGGCCATGTTCTCGTCGTCCGGACAGGTCCCGTACAGGCAGCCGAGATTGACGCCGATGCCCGCCACATGGGCGCCCGGCCCATGGGCCGCACGCTGCGACGCGGTCGCCACGGCCCGCAGCAGGGCGGGGGCATCTTCCTGCGGGATCCCTTCGCGCATGTCGCCTATATCCACCATGAGCAGGGCCTCGTGATGCAGACCCGCGGCACGGGCAGCAGCATCCAGGGCCCGGAAGGTCGTCTCACAGGAAAAGGCGCTGCGTTCGAACAGGCGGACGACGTCGTCCGCCCTGTCCGGGGGGGCCAGATTGATCAGGACGCGCCCTGTGCGTGCAGGCGGCTCCTGTCCGTACAGAAGATGCTCCGTCATATCCGCGATGCCGTAGCGGGCATAGCCCTGCGTACGCAGGAAATCGACGACGTCCGGGTGGGAAGCCACCATCTTCAGCACCGGCAGGAAACGGAAGCCCCAGGCCTGTTCCTGGCGCCGCACAAGACGCAGATTATGGGCCAGGGCATCCAGATTTATCTCCAGTTCAGGCATGAGGCATCTCCAGGGGGGAAGGCGCAAGAAAGGGCAGGCTCCCGATGGGCGGGGCCTGTTGCAAAAGGCTGTCCAGCAGCAGCGGTCGCATCTCCTGAGCGGACAGGTCTTCATAATGATACGGCAGCGAGGCTGCCAGGGCATGATCGACCCGGCTGTGCCGCAGTGACTGCCACAGGGCGGGAGAAAGGCCGCCGGCCAGCCAGAGATCCGCGGCGCCGGCTCCCCGGCCGGTCTGCCGCAACGGGCCGTCAGGGCAGGGCAGACGCAGGGGCAGCAGGCCCGTGCAGGGCGGACAGGGCCGGAATGCCCCGGCGATGCGCGTGGCCGGCCCGTCGGCACCGCAGTGCCGCAGAGCCGTACAGATGCCCCGGATCATGCGCGGCAGGTACGAGGTCTGGAAGATGCCTCCGGCACAGCGCAGGCCCCTGGCCGCCGTCACGGTGGCGAAATAAAGGAAAAGCGAGGGGAGGATGCGCTCTTCCGTCAGGGCCCTGCCCAGGGTGCGGGCATCCAGCGGCAGGCGCCAGCCTGCATCCCGGACAGCCACCAGCGAGCGGAAATCGCAGGCAGGCCGCAGGGCCAGGGCCCGGCCTTTGCCGTCCACGCCCCAGAACAGGAAGGTGCCTCGCTGCAGGCCTTGCGCGTCCCCGGTCCAGCAGGCCCGTTGCCCGTTGAGGGCATCCCAGATAGCAGCGGCCAGCGGCGGATGCAGGAGCAGGTGCCGGACAAGGCTGTCCGGTTGTTCCAGATCGGCCGTGATCAGGCGACCGCACAGCCATTGCATGTCCAGCGAGACCAGCGGCGGGAGATCACAGCTTTTCGGGATGACCTGCTGCCACAGCAGGGCATTCATGAGGCTGGCCTGATCCCGGAATGTCTGCTGTTCCAGGACGCGGGGATGGCGGTAGACGGCCTGGACAAGACGGTCCAGAGCATGCGGCTCTTCCGGCTGGCCGGAAAGCTGCGAGGGCAGGATGACCTCGGCGGCGGTGAACGCCGGGCGCACGCTGATGAGCCCATGCCGGTCCCTTCCCGGCAGGATGGGCAGTTTGCGGCTGCGGAAACTCACCTCTTCCGGAGTGCCGCATCCCAGCAGGATGCCGCGAGGATACGCCACGTTGTTGGCCGGGACAGCGCCGCAGTTGAACAGGGGCACGGCGTGACGGCAGCTCATGGCGAACAGCAAGTCGCCCTGGAAGAATTCCGGGTGGAAATCCACACCGTGATGGTTGGCCGTGAGGGCATGGAGATCGCTCTCCAGTTCACGGCGCAGGGCCTGCCCCAGATCGGGCGAATACAGCCGGGCGCAGGTCGCGGCGGCCAGTTCCACAAGGTCGTCAGCGGCTTGCGGCGGCCTGGGCAGGGCGGCATCCGCGCCAAAGCCTGCCGCATAGTCCGCCAGTGTCTGCGCTCCTGCCTGTTCGAAGGCAGCCAATGCCTCTGGGCAACGGCTGCGGATCCAGTCCCGGGCGGAGGTCATGCCCTGTCTCCCGAATGGCGGGCCGGGCGGACCAGCAACAGGAAAAGAAGGGAAATGGCCACCAGGATGATGCCTGCCCAGCGGGCGGCGTCATCCACGCTCATGATGGCCATGACAGCCCCCACGCAGACCGGGCCGATGACCTGCCCCACGCGTTGCAGGGCATCCAGCAGGCTCATGGCCTGATCCACACCGATGGCCCGGGCGATGTCCAGTTCCAGCAGGAATTCGCTCTGGGCCGGGATGTTGAGACCGGTGGCCAGTCCCAGCAGGATGGAGCCCGCCACCGAAGCCGGCAGGGGAGGAAGGAAACAGAAACAGGCCACGGACAGGGCCGAGAGGATGCCGGCCCAGAAAAGGAGCGGGCCTTTGTGCAGGCTGTTGCCGACCAGACGGGCGAAAAGGGGACCGCTGTAGATGACGATGAGGCAGTTGAGCATGTAGATGCGTCCGATGTTGGACTGGGCCACATCGGCCTGCTTGAGGAAGACAGGCAAAAAGTAGTTGAGGAAACCCACGCAGAGCAGGGCCGAGGGCAGCAGAGCCAGCAGGATGAAAGCCAGGAAGTGGCGGTCCGCCAGCAGGCGGCGGATCTGCGGCAGCGTCAGTCTGGCGGCCGGGGCTTCTTCCCGGACGTCTTCCTGCTTTTCCTGTCCGCGCAGCAGACGCAGGGGCACCAGGGCCAGACAGGCCAGGATGACGGCGGAGATGGCGAAAACGGGACCGTAGCCCAGACGTTCGGCCAGCATGGCCCCCAGGGCGCTGCCGCACAGGGATCCGGCATAGACACCGGCAAACATGTCGGCCAGTTTGCCGTTCCGCACCGTGTAGGCTTGGGCAGTGAGCAGGGAAAGGCCGTAGCCCAGTCCCACCAGCGCCCGGGCGGCGATGAAAAGCCAGGGGGTCCAGGCCAGCATGGAGGCCAGATAGCCCAGGGCCATACAGATGATGCCCGTCATGAGGGGCGGCCGGGCCCCTTTGCGCTTCATCCATGTCCCGGCGATGAGCACGCTGAGGCCGGTCATGCCCATTTCTGCGGAGATGGGCAGGCCCAGCAGTACGTCGCGCGGGAGTATGCTCGTGGTGGTGAGTTCGGCCATGCGCAGGGGGATGAAGGAAATGGTCATGTCCATGGCCAGGATGAAGACGAACATCAGCGGGCGGAACAGGGCGCTGCGGTGAGCGTGGGATTGCGTCGTCCCCTGCAGGCGGGCTTCCAGACTGCGGGAGAGCAGCAGGAACATCTCCACCATGAAGATGAGGGAGATGGCCACCAGGGTCAGGATGTCCAGCCCGTTGGCGATCAGGCGCTCCAGCCAGGGATCGCGCGTGAGGGTGGCCCGCAGCTTCCAGCCCTGCTCCGGCGAATCCCCGCTGACGGAAAAGGCCGAGGCCAGCTCCAGCAGGGGGAATTCCTCGCCGGGCGGCAAAAGTTCGGGAAGGGGGCCGGAAGCGTGGCTCGATGCGAATACCTTGCCGGAAGGCGCCAGGACCTCCAGGACAAGATCGTCACCGTGGGCGGTGGCGGCCCGGGTCAGATAGGCGGACAGGCGGCTGGTATCGTCCAGGGAGACACCCACCAGCAGCAGGCGGTTGAGGTCCTCGGTCAGGATGGCGCCGGTATGCGCGGCATCGTTCCTGAGCCCCTGCGTATATTGCCGGCTGACGGCATGCAGGGCCAGGGCCCCATTGCCCAGCATGAGCAGCAGGAAAATGGCGATGCACAGATTGCGGGGCATGCCTCCGGAACGGCGCAGGCCAAGGCAGAGGGACAAAAGCAGTATCCCTGCCAGTGCCAGCCCGCCCTGAAAGAGCAGCTGCTGCCGGAAAAGATCCCTGAGTGTGGCATCCAGATTGCGGGAAGGCATCCAGACCGCGATATGGCCCACGATGTGTTCGTCCCGGTCCGCGACGGGGGCCAGCAGCAGTTCCCCGTCCTTCAGGGAAAGGACAGCCTCTGTTCCCGTTTTCGGCAGGCGGTCGCTGATGTCCGGCAAAAGCGGGAAGCGCCCCCAGTGATGCAGGGCCATGCCCCGGGCATCCAGTACGGCCAGCGGCATATCGGCAGCCTGGCCCACACTGGCCAGCAGACGGTCGACATTGTGGTAGGTCTCCAGCTTTTTGCCAAAGCGGATCCCTATGGCCATACGGCTTTTCAGGGCCGTGGCCGCCACACTGGCCGATGCCTGCGTCCCCTCCCGTGTGGCCGTGCGCAGGGAGGAATAGAGCAGGGCATCGTACAGCAGCAGGCTGCACAGGAGGATGGCGATCCATCCGGCCAGGATGCGGCCCAAGGGCGCGCGCTGGTCCATCGAAGAGCAAGGCATGGTCATGAGGATGTCCGGGGAGAGGCAGGTTGGGCCACGCTCGCACTGTGCGTGCGACAGAAGGCCAGCATGGTGATGTCGTCGGATTGGGGCTCTTCTCCCCGGAAGCGGACAAGCTCCGAGAAGATGAGCGTCAGCAGTTCCCTGGGCGAGGCCCCGCGATGGGCGGCCAGGAAATCCTGCAACCGGGCCTCACCGTACAGTTCCTTGTCGCCGTTCATGGCTTCGGTCACCCCGTCGGTAAAGAGCAGGCAGGTCTCCTGTTCCTTGAGGGTTTCCGTGAACAGCGTGTATTCCATGTCCGGGATGACGCCCACCAGCGGGCCGCTCAGCTTGTCCAGCATGCGGGGCGGGGCGTCCGAGGCCGCATCGATGATGTAGGGCGGGCAGTGCCCGCCGTTGGCGTAGCTCAGTTCACCGCTTTGGGGGTCATACAGGGCCAGGAAAAGGGTCACGAACATGTTGCCCGGGTTGTGGGCCTCGAGCATGGCGTTGACCTGCGACATGGCGGCCGCCGGATCGAGCCCGGAGCCGAGGGCGTAGCGCACGAGCGTGACGGTCATGGACATGAACAGGGCCGCCGGGACACCTTTGCCGGACACGTCTCCCAGGACAAGGGCCCGCCGCCCGTCGCTGGTGACGAAAAAGTCGTACATGTCGCCGCCCACTTCCTTGGCGGGATCCAGAAAGGCCGAGGCCCGGAAACCGCACACTTCGGGAGCTCCGTCCGGGGGCGGGAGGATGCCCATCTGGATCTCGCGTGCGGCGGAAAGCTCGCCCTCCATACGTTCCTTGCTGGCGGTGGCCTCCATCAGATTGCGGATGTTGGTGGCAAGGGCCCCGCCCAGATGGGCATAGGCCCGGGCCAGCTGGCCCAGCTCGTCGCGACGTTCCAGCGGCAGCCCCTGGCTGAGGAGGGGCTCGAGCCGGTCAAGGGCATCGGGGGCGGCAAAATCCACTTCGGCCAGCTGACGGGTCTTGCGGGTCAGCAGTTTCAGGGGACGCAGCGTCCTGATGAGCATGAGCAGGGCCGCCAGAGCCACCAGCAGCATGATGGGCAGGCTCACGGCCAGCAGGCTGGCCAGCAGGCTGTCGGAAGGTTCCCGTATCTCGTCCAGGGGGGCCGTCAGGGCCACATACCAGCCAAAGGCCCGGATGCTGCCCAGCAGGCAGAGCATATCGCCCTGTGCCGACGGCAGGATGACCTTGGCCATGCCCGTCTGGCGGGCTTCTGCCCGGGCCGCGTCGAGGCCGTCAGGAAGAAGACCGTCACCACCGGAGACCAGGATATGCCCGTCACCGTCCAGCAGCGCCACGAGCCCGCCGGGATAAAGGGACATCTCCCTGAATTTTTCCCGCGTGTCCTCCAGCAGTTGCGTCTGGGCCCGGACAGCCATCTTTTCCAGATCGTCCAGGGGGATCATGGAGACCAGGATCTCCCGTGACGGCCTGTGGCCGTCCAAAGGCAGGAAATAGGTCAGCACGGGGCGATAGGTGCCGGAGGGGACCATGCGGCCTTCGTTGGTGGCCACGAGGCGGGGCAGGTCAAAAACGGCAAAATCACCATCCCGGGACAGCTGTTTGAGCAGGCGCTGCACGGGCCGCTGTTTGGCATCCCGCAGACTGGACGACAGGCCCAGAAGACTCGTCTGGCCGCTACGGAGTTTTTCCGTATCCAGGATCTCCATGCGGATACTGTCGACGTCATCCACCAGAGCGATACTGGCGGCGTCCATGGCGGACAGCAGGGGTTGCAGGACGAGGTGGGCCTGCCCGCTGCCCGCGGGACGCTGCGGGGCCAGGGCCTGCAGCAGTGCCTGGACGCGGGCGGAGGTGTCCCGCAGCTGCGCCTTGCGCAGGAGCACGGAGCGCACCTTGGCCGCCAGATGGTTGAGGGTGGCCGTATTGAGCCGTTCCTCTTCCACCAGCAGCAGGGTGGCGAAATTTTTTTCTTCCATCCCGATCATGGTCTCCCCGACCCGCTGCCAGGTCAGGTAGAGGACCAGCACGACGGTGAGGGCCACGGAACAGACCACCAGCAGGGCCAGCCGCAATCTCAGACTTGCGTTCATGCCTCCTCCCCGTCATGGCCGTGGGCCGTCTTGTCGAGGCGCAGCAGCTTTTTGCGCAGGCCTTCCCGGGTGATGCCGAGCAGTTCCGCCGCCCGGCTCTTGTTGCCCTGGCAGGCGTCGAGGGCCCGCTGTACCAGCAGGCGCTCCGCCTGTTCCAGATTGAATGTCGTCCGGATGTCCGGCAGCGGTTCCCGGGGGGCGGTGGCGCCTGTCTTTATGCAGCCGTGGCGCGCCAGGGCTGCCAGCAGTTTGGGAGAAAGATCCGACGGACGGATGACCGTATCCACGGTAAGGGCCGCTGCCCGTTCCATCTCGTTGCTCAGTTCGCGCACATTGCCGGGCCAGTCGTAGGCCAGCAGGCACTGCTGGGTGGCCGGGGCCAGGGTCAGGGCAGCGCGTTCCATATTGTGCGCATGCTGGGCCAGCAGATGCCGGGCCAGCAGCAGGATGTCGTCGCCCCGTTCGCGCAGGGGAGGGAGCGTCAGCTCGGCCACATTGAGGCGGTAGTACAGGTCTTCCCGGAAGCGCCCCCGGGCCACGGCCTGCCGCAGGTCCACATTGGTGGCCGCGATGACCTTGATGTCCACGGGCACGGGCCGGGCGCTGCCCACGCGCAGGACTTCCCGTTCCTCGAGCACGCGCAGCAGCTTGGCCTGATTGGGCAGGGACATGTCCGCCAGTTCGTCAAGGAAGAGCGTCCCGCCCGAAGCTTCTTCCACCAGGCCGCGGCGGGCGCTGACGCCGGTGGCCACGCCCTTTTCGATGCCGAACATCTCGCTTTCGAACAGGGAGTCGGGGATGGCCGTACAGTTGACGGCCACGAAGGGGGCATCACGCCTGGGGGAGTGGTAATGGATGGTCTTGGCGAAGATCTCCTTGCCCGTGCCGGAAGGCCCCAGGATCAGAGTATTGATGGGCCGCCGGGCGATGGCCAGGGCCTGGGCCACCACCTGACGCATGGCCGGGCAGCGTCCGATGATGCGGCGGACGTTGTATTCCTTTTGCAGGGTCTCCACCACCTGCCGGTTCTCCTCGTGCAGACGCAGACGGCTTTTTCCCAGCTCCTGCGAAAGCTGTTCCACCTTTTCCAGCAGTTCCGCCCGGTGGAATTCACGGGCTTCCACTTTGACGATCATCATGCCGAAGGCCTCGGCCAGACGTTCCAGCTCCGGCGAGGAGCTGCCTTCCCGGGTCAGGGCGAACAGGGCATCCTCGTCCGCGGGACGACCCCAGGCAAGGTCGTCGCACAGGCGTATCAGCAGGGCAAGGGTTCGGGCGTTCTTTTCGTGCATGGCTTATCCTTGGCGCAGGGATTGCACCCAGCGCAGCACTTCCGCCACGGGGCCGATGAGGTCCTGGGGGATATAGGCGTTTTCCGTGCCTTGCTCGTACAGGCTGCGTGCCAGCGGCACGTTGCGCATGATGGGGATGCCCTCTTCCCGGGCGGTCTCGATCATGCGCTGGGCCAGCACGCCCTGGCCCTTGGCCAGGATGACGGGCAGGGGGGTCCTGTCTTTTTCATAGTCCAGAGCCACGGCAAAATGGGTGGGGTTGGTCACAAGCACCTTCGCTTTCCTGACGTTGGCGATCTGGTTCTGGGCGATCATCTCCTGGTGCAGCTGCTTGCGCTTGCCCTTGATGAGCGGATCGCCCTCGCTTTCCTTGAATTCCCGTTTGACTTCTTCCTTGCTCATCATGTGCTGCTTGTTGAACTGCCACTTCTGGAAGCACCAGTCCGCGGCGGCGATGACGCAGAACACGCCCGCCGAAACAAGGACAAGGTCACCGCAAACGGAACCGAGAAGGCGCCACATGTCGCCGATGTCGCCCTGCGGGATGCGGAACAGCTGCGGCATGTAGTCGGAAAAAATGACGTACACACTGATGCCCAGGATCAGCACCTTGATGATGTTCTTGAGGAACTCCACCAGGTTCTTGAGGGAAAAGACCTGCTTGAACCATTTGTTCATGCTCAGGTTTTCCAGCTTGGGCATGGCGGCCTGTACGGAAAACAGCACCCCCACCTGCATCATGTTGGCACAAAGGGCCACGACCATGACCATGCCGATGAGCGGCAAGGCCACACGCAGGGCGCAGAGCAGGGTGGACGTGACGGCCAGGGGCAGGGCCTCCTCGAACGGCCTGTCCATGAGCAGCATGGGGGCCTCGCCCATGGCCAGCAAGGTATTGAGCATGTCGGAAGACATGGCCAGCAGATAGACGGCCACCGCCATGACGGTCAGGGCCGAAGGCACGTCCTGGCTTTTGGCGACCTGCCCTTTTTCCCGTGACTCCCGCAGGCGTTTTGGGGTCGGTTGTTCTGTTTTTTCGCTGCTCATAGGCTCAAAGTCTCCCGCGCTTCGCATCTGCCGTCATGGCCTGCGGGCATGGCGGCATCATTCCCCTCCCGGCAGGAGATTATTCAGCTTGAGGATGGATTCCCGTGTAAAATCAAAAAGTTCCGGTGCATGCGACAGCAGCAGTCCAAAATAGAAGCACAGCAGGAAAGCCGCGATGCCGCACTTGATGGGCATGGCCAGCACATACACGTTGAGCTGGGACGCAAAACGGTTGATCAGGCCCAGGGCCACGTCGGTCAAAAGACAGGCTGCCGCAATGGGCCCGGCCAGCAGCAGCATGTGCCCCATGAGCCAGCCGACCTTTTCCGCAAAATACAGGGGCGCTCCCTGGGGCACATCCAGGGGCAGGAGCTGCGTCACCGGCCAGATGCCGTAACTGGCGTACACCAGCCCCACGAAGGCCAGGAACGCCCCGGAAGTATAAAAAATGTAGACCAGGCTCTGGAACAGCAGCTGGCCCAGAGGGCTGCTCTGGTCGCCGGAAAGGATGTCCGTTCCTTCGGCCATGCTGGCCCCGCGCTGGTTGTCCATGAAAAAACCGGCACTTTGCACGGTCCAGAAGACGATGCCCGCAAGAAAGCCGATCATCAGGCCGAGCACGGCCTCCTTGAGCAGGAGCAGGGCCAGCTTACCGCCCACCGCCAGGGAGAGCGCTGCGGAAAGCGTGATCTCGTCGGTCAGGTGGCTGACGATGACGGGATGCAGGGGCAGGTACAGGGCCAGCACCAGCAGCAGACGTATCTGGCCCGTCACCACCGCAGAGCCCAGGAAGGGCGCCACCGTGACCAGGGCGAAGAGCCGCGGCATGCCCAGCAGCAAGGCCGTGAGGTGCCCGTAGACCCCGAGTTCCTGCAAAAATTGCGAAAAATCCATGCGTGTCCTGTCCGTGGCGTATCCTGGGGGCACCCCTTCCGTCAGCCGTATCCGGGCCTGCCGTTCAGAGCAGGTAGAAGCGGTTGAAGATGTCCTCGCTGTACCGCAATATCTCGCCGCTCAGCCATTTGCCCATAAGGAAGAGCGTCAGGCCCACGGCCAGCAGCTTGACGCCGAAGGCCAGGGTCTGTTCCTGCAGCTGGGTGATGGCCTGGATGAGGCTGAGCACGATGCCCACCACCGAAGCCACGATGATGGGCGGCAGGGACAGGATCATGACCAGGTACAGGGCCTTGACGGCGTAATCGATGGCAAGTTCCATGCCTAGCTCCTAGAGGCGGATCCGGTTCATGGGCTGGACGCTGATCTCGGGGGTGAGCTCCTGGTAGGAGACCACGGGCAGGCGGTAATGCTCCCCTTCGATAAGGCGGCGCACATAACGCCGGATGTCCATGCTGGCCAGAAGGACGGGCATCTGGACATGCTTGCGGTAATCGCCCGCCGCTGCTCCCACGGCCGCGATGAAGCGGCGCGAGGTGTCGGGATCCAGCGCCAGAAAGGCCCCGGCCGAGGTCTGGCGGATGGCCTTGCGGATGGTCTCTTCCACCGAGGGATCCATAAGGATGGCCGGCAGCATGTTCTGGCCCCGTGAATACATGTAGCTGATCTGGCGCTTGAGGGCCCCGCGCACGTATTCGGTCAGCATGACGGTATCTTTTTCCTTGGGGCTCCATTCGATGATGGCCTCGAGGATGTTCCGCAGGTCGCGGATGGAGACCTGTTCCTGGGCCAGACGCTGGAAAATCTCCGCGATGCGCTGCACGGGCAGCAGACGGGTGGCCTCGCGCACCAGATCCGGGGCGCGTTCTTCCATGCGGTCCAGCAGGTATTTTGTCTCCTGCATACCGATGAAGCTGGAGGCATGCCGTGCCAGGATCAGGGAAAGGTGATAGGCCAGGATGCGCGAGTGGGTCATACAGGAGAGCCCGGCCTGCTCCAGCAGGGCCTGTTTTTCCGCCGGGATCCACAGGCTTTCCACATCGGGCAGGAAGTTCTCTCCGCGCCGCACGTCCAGGCCGAGCATGCGCAGGGTATCCTCGCTTTCGCGTGCCAGCACCATGCCCTGTTCCAGATGCCCGCGCGACATGGGGATCTCGTTGACCTGGAGCTCGTAGGTCAGGCCCGACAGGGACGAGGAAACGCGCAGGTTGATGCCCGGGAAGGGCACGCCAAGGTCGAAATACAGCGCACGGCGCAGTGCGGAGAGCTCGTCGTTGAGGTTGTCGTAGTCCAGGGACGCCGCCAGGCCCTCCGAAATGTCGAGGATGATGGGGACCGTGGGGGCAAAGTCGTCCTGGGGACCGGAGGGTCGCCCCTTGCGTTCCTTGCGGGTGGCGGACTTGAGGGACTGGTTGAGCTCCTTGCGGGCATCCCGGGGCGCGGGGGCGGAACGTATCCTGTCCAGGATGTAGCCGAGCCCGGCGATGGCGAAGGCCAGGGCGAACAGCTGCGGCTTGGGGAAACCGGGGATGAGGGCGAACAGGAAGATCAGCCCGCCCGCCATGAGCAGGGCCTTGGGCTGGGCGAAGAACTGGCCGCCGATCTGCGCGCCCACATCTTCCTGGGTATCGCCGGAACGGGTGATGAGGATACCGGCCGAGATGGCGATGATGAGCGAGGGGATCTGGGAGACGAGACCGTCACCGATGGTCAGGATGCCGTAGATCTCCAGGGCTTCCCCGGCAGAGATGCCGTGCTGGGTGATGCCGATGACGGTACCGCCCACGATGTTCACCACGGCCACGATCATGCCGGCGATGCTGTCGCCCTTGACGAACTTCATGGCGCCGTCCATGGCGCCGAACATCTTGCTTTCCTGGCTGATGACATCGCGGCGGCGCTGGGCCTCTTCCATGTCGATGACCCCGGCGCGCATGTCCGCGTCGATGGACATCTGTTTGCCGGGCATGGCGTCCAGGGTGAAGCGCGCGCCCACTTCGGCCACGCGTTCGGCACCCTTGGCGATGACCAGGAACTGCACGATGGTCAGGATCAGGAAGACCACGGCACCAACGACGAAATTACCGCCCAGGGCGAACTCGCCGAAGGTCTGGATGATCTCGCCGGCGTCGGCGTTGAGCAGGATCAGGCGGGTGGTGGTGATGTTCAGGCCCACGCGGAACAGCGTGGTGAACAGCAGCATGGTGGGGAAGGAGGAGAACTCCAGCGGTGTCCTGACATACATGGTCATCATCATGATGGCGAAGGACAGGGCCAGGTTGGCGCCGATGAGCGTGTCCACCAGGGCCGTGGGCAGGGGCATGATCATCAGGGCGATGACGGCCACCAGCAGGCCCACCAGGGCCAGGTCACTGTGGCGCGTGGTCAGGGAGACGATGTTGCGTGCGTCGGAGAACAGGCTCACAGGCGGCTTCCCCCTGCGGCAAGATAGGCATTGAGGGCATTGCGGGCCTCGTCGGGGCGCTGCGCCTGCCACAGGGCACGGGCCCTGAGCAGATGCAGCACGGCATCACGGGAGGCCAGCGGTCCGCCCGCCAGGACGAGGTCCAGCTGTTCCAGGGCGCGCTCGGGATCGCCCAGCTCCAGCCAGGCCACGGCAAGACAGCGCCGGGCCCAGAGGTCGGCGGGATCCAGGGCGAGCAGGGCCAGGGCCAGCTTGCGGGCACGCTGGAACTGCCCCATGCGCAGAAAAAGATGGCCCAGCACCTGCAGGGCACGGCCCTGGCCGGTGGTGAGCGGGGAGGTGGCCTCCGCCATGCTAGCCTCCTACCATCAGGCCGGTATAGGCCCGGAGCAATTCGGTGTTCTCCAGCAGCGGCGCCAGCTCGTCACGCACGAAAGCCCGCACGGCGGGCTTGTCGCTGTCCCTGAGGGCCGTCAGGGCGCCCTGCAGCTCCATATGGAAAAGTTCGGGCTGGAGGAGGGAGCCGTCGCCCACGGGCGGACAAAGGGCCGCCTCCAGCTGCTGGGCTGCCTTGCGGCTGTTGTACAGCTCATCCAGACCGGCTTCACGCATGGCGTTGGAGGCCAGCGGACGGGCATCAGGCAGGTGCCCCGCCGTCCCGGGGTCCATGATGTTCTGTATCCCCAGTCCGGGATCCAGCAGGTTGATGGAGGATGCTGCCATGATCAGGCTCCCTGTAGATGGTTCATGACGCGGGCCAGCTCCATGACGGCCTCTTCCAGCAGGGCGGCCGTGGTCTGCCGTTCGGGCAGACGGGTCAGGAGGATCAGGGTATCTCCTTTCATGCCGGCGGTCAGGGAAAAAGCGTGTGCATGCCGGTAATGGCACAGGGCCAGGGCCCGTTCGGGCAACGTGCTGTCATGCGGGGGGAAGGGGCGGGCCAGATAGACCAGCAGCTCCTCCCGGCCATGCCGTTGCTGCTTTTCGAAATACAGGCGCCCCATGCCGCTGACATCAAGAGCCACCAGCATGCGGACAATGAAAATATCTGTACGGTCCTTTCCGCTTTTGCCCGTGCCGAGGGCTATGGCTCGGTATGCAGTCCTGCCCTCAAGGGGCAGATGAGCGGCCGTTTCGAGCAGGTGGACCCCCGTACGTTCCTCAACGGCATGCGTTCGGCCTTCGGGGTGCGCTGGTATACGCAGGGACATACGGTGACGTTCTGGAACGACAGCGAAAAGGCGGAAGCCTTCCTGGCGCCGTCCACGGTCTCGGCCGCCGCCTTGCGGGACATGCTGCGCAGTGCGGGCATGATCTCGCCGCAGCTGCCCGTCAAGCTGCTGCACGCCCAGAATCTGCTTTCGGTCAGCGGTCCGCCCATCTATCTGGACCAGCTGCGCGGGGCCATGAAAGCCTTTGAGGATGCCCAGGGCAGCCGCAGCGTCATGCGCGTGTTCCCGCTCAAGTACGCCTGGGCGGAAGACATGAAAGTCAACAGCATGGATTCCACCGTGACCATCCCCGGTGTGGCCAGCATCCTGCAGGCCATGGCCAACGGGACCCCGCTGACCGGGTCACAGGTGACGGTGCAGCCGTCGGCGCAGGGTGGTCTGCGAGGCAAGGGGCTGATCGCCATGAACGCCTCGACGGATACGTCCCAGGCTTCGCCGGCAGTCCCCCAGAACGGGAAGGATCAGTCCGGGACGACTGCCGGGCCCAGCATCATCGCCGACCCCCGGGTCAATGCCGTTGTGGTGACCGATGCCGAATACCGCATGAGCTATTATGCCAAGGTCATCGCCGATCTGGACAAGCCTGTGGAGCTTGTGGAGATCCATGCGGCCATCGTGGATATCGACAGCGATTTCTCCCGTGATTTCGGCGTCAACTGGTCGGGTACCGGTGCTTACGGCAAGCACTGGACAGGCGGCGGCAGTGCCGGGGGCACTTCGACCAGCGGCATCTTCCCCTCTGCCGGGGCTTCCAGTGCCGGGGGCCTTTCCTATTCCACCCTGTATTCCTACGGCTCGGACTACTTCCTGGCCCGCGTCACCGCTCTGGAAGAAGACGGTCAGGCCCGCGTGCTGGGCAAGCCTTCCGTGCTGACCATGGACAACGTGCAGGCCTCGCTGGAAAATACCAGCTCCTACTACGTTCCCGTATCGGGCAACGAATCTTCCGACCTGTTCAAGATCGACTCCGGGACCGTCCTGAAGGTGACGCCCCACATTATCCCCGGCCTGCCGGGGCAGGCGGACAGCATCAAGCTCATGGTCAGCGTGCAGGACGACCGGGACGACGGCTCCAGCCTTTTTTCCGTGGATCCCAACAACCTTTCGCCCATCAAGCAGACCAAGATCAATACCCAGGCCATCGTGGGAGAAGGGCAGAGCCTGCTCATCGGGGGACATTATTACGAGATCCAGAGCGATGCGGAGACCGGCATCCCCGGCCTCAAGAACATCCCCATCCTGGGCGGCCTGTTCGGCTCTACGGGCAAAAAGCATCAGCGCATGGAGCGTCTTATCCTGATCACGCCGCGCATCGTCCGCATGGATACGGCCTCCAATGTGCCGTCCCGCGTGGATGACCCCCGTTTCAGCCGGACGCCGACACAGGCCGACTATGAGGAACGCCGTCCCAAGGAGATGCCCGTGGGCGGTTGTGCCCGTCGCCGTGAACTGGCGCCGGACGTGCAACCCGCACCTCCTGTGACGGTCACGCCCCAGCCGGCGCCTGTGCCCGCCACCAACAAGAGCATCCAGAATTCGACCATGCCGCAGCCCATACTGACTCCTGTCAGCACGGGGGCCCAGCCGGTGCCGGCCCCTGTCGGCAGCACGTCTGTTTCTGCCGGAGGACGGCAGTGACCTGCAGCCGGGGCAGTGCCATCTGCCTGTATGTTTTTTCCGGGCCGCATCTGGGGGCCTGCGTTGAACTGACGGAAGGAAGCTGGGTCGTCGGGTCTGATGATGCCTGCGACATCATCCTGACCGGTCTTGCTCCCCGCCATGCCGTTCTGGACATTTCGTCCGAAGAGAATGCCTTTCCCGTACTGGCCGTGACGCCCCTGGATGGTCCCCTTCGCCTGCAGGGAGAAGAGCCCGTGGAGCCCGCCGAGGCCGATGGTCCCTTGCGCCCCGCAGCCGGGAGCGCCTGGTATCTTGGCACGACCTGTTTTGCCTGGAACCGTCCCGGAGTCCCCCAGGAAAGCCTTGTACCGGAGCTGTCCCCGCACGCCCGTACCGTCGGGGCCGAAGAAGCGGCGTCCGCGGAGGCAGAAGCTGTCCCCGCTGTCACGGAGACAGCGGAGCTGTTGCCGACCGCCAATGATCTTGGCATGGACGCCGGGGCTTCGGAAACACTGTTGCCGGATGTTCCGGAATCTTCTCCCGCTCGCCGGGTCGGCTGGCGGGCCTTGCTGCTGGTACTGGTGGCGATTTTTCTGCTTGCGTTGTCGCTGATGGTCAGGCCTGCGGACTCTGATCCTGAACATTATCCTGAGATCATTAAAAAATATCTTGAAGATGCCGGCATACGCGGGCTGGCTGTAAGCCGCCGTGATCCCGGAGTGGAGATCTGCGGGACAGTGGCGGACGATGCTGCCATGATCCGTTTGCGTGACATGGCACGTGGCTTGCATATCCCTGTGTACCTGGAAGTTGCCGTACAGGAAGACATGCTGCGTGCTGTGCGCAGTTCGCTTGGTATCCGCGGTTTCCATCCTGATGTCGTCCTGTGGGAGAACAAGGGCAATCCGCGTTTGCAGGTCAGGGCCTATATGAAGGACGAGCTGCTGGAGGCAGCGGCTTTCACGGCCCTCAAGGCCGAAGTCCGGGGCCTGCCGGCGGTGGACCGGCACATCGTTCACGAAAAGGATCTGGCGCCGGTGCTGGATGCGGCCCTGCAGCGGGAAGGTCTGGGGAGCGTCCGGGTCATCTATCTGCCGGGCAGGGTGGATTTTTCCGGTGATTTCCGGCCGGAAGACACCAGAAAACTGGACGCCATCCGTCAGGATGCCAGCGAGCTGTTCGGTGTTCGGTTGCACGGGACCTCGTCGGCGTCGGGCGCTCTGGCAGCTGCAGAGCGCTCTCTGACACCTTCCCGGGACGGTGAAACCGCCGCTGCCACACCGGCCCGGCCTTCGGGCGGTACCGGCGGGGATCCCCTGGGCGGGCTGCGCGTGACCGGTGTCACCATGTCGCCCATGCGTTTCGTGACTACCGCCGACGGCAGACGCCTGTTTGAAGGCGCCGTGCTCCCCAGCGGCTGGACCCTGGAGAGCATCGATACCAAAGTCCTTGTCCTGCGTAACGGCAGCCAGGTCGTCAGTCACAGATTGAGAGGTAAATGATGGAAATGGAATCAGCCTTTGACATGCTGGCGGAAGATCCTTCGGGCCGTGGCCTCAAGCAGCTTCGCGAGGAGCTGTTCGAGATGCGGACGGACGTCAAGCGCGCCATGGATGCCGGCATGACGTCAGACGAGATGGCTGTTGCCCGGCAGGTCATGACCGCCGTGGATGCCGCGGAGAAAGTGGCGGAGCGTGTCTACGATACGCTGAACCGCTGATCCGGGGAAAGCCGCCGCAGACTGCGGATGGCCGGTGTGGCCGGTCCCCGCAGCTTAGGAGCGGCCCTTCCGGCCGCAGCGCCGGGCAGCAGAAAGCGTAAGAGCAAGATGACCGCATTGCGGATCAGTCAGGAGAATATCATGAATATAGGAAGCTCGGGCGGGATCGATATCGGCCAGCTGTTCCAGAATGCCACCAACGGGCTGAGCCAGGACGGGCAGGCCCTGCAGGCCAAGATGGACCAGATCAGCGCCTCCGGCGAGGTGGACCAGATGCAACTGCTGGAGCTGCAGTTCGCCATGGGGCAGTACAACGCCAAGCTGGAGACCATCTCCTCGGTGACCAAGAGCATCCAGGATATGCTCAAGTCGCTGGCCCAGCGGACGGGCTAGCCTCCGGGAACGGAGGCGTGCAGGCAAGAATGTTGTGATGGGGCCGTTTTCCGGCCCCTAAAACGGGAGAGATATATGGTTTCCGAAAAACAGATGGCCCGCCTGCTGGATCTGGCCAATCTGGCCTGCCAAAAGGGGCTCGTCGGGGAGGCAAGGACCATTTTCCAGGCAGTCCTGGCGCTCAGGCCGGGGTTCGCGCCGGCCCTTGTGGGGCTGGCATTTTCTCATGTGGTCGTGGATGATTTCGATACCGCGCTCACCATCCTGGACCAGGTCCTTGCGGATAATGCCGCTGATGCCGACGCCCTTGCCATGCGTGGCCTTGCCTGTCTGCTGGCCGGGCGCAGAGGGGATGCGGAGCAGGCCTTTGCCGCCATTCCGCAGGATTGCGCTGCGGCCGATATGGCCCGGGCCGTCATGGAAGTCGCCTGACCGGCGGCATGACGTTTTGTCCACCGGGAGGCACGGCGTATGATCCCCGCATCGGCACAAGGGGCGACCAAGCTGCTGGAAGCTCTGGAAAAGCTTTCCCAGTGGGCGGGCGAGCCTTCCGGGGGAGGTCCTTCCGGTGCGCCGTCGCGTGAGCTGGTGCGGGCCTTCGAGGAAGCGCTTTCCACGGCTCCGCCAGAAGGCCCCGCAGCTGCGGCCGGTGAGGGCGGCCCCACTGCATCGTCGGCCGCGGCGCTCCTGCCGGGACCGGCGGAAGCCATGCCGTGCCCGCCAGTTGACGGAGCGGGGGCGGAAGGCTCTCTTGCCGTGGAACAGAGCGGGAACCCTCTTGCCGTGGAGCAGCCCGCCGCAGCCGGTGGCGCTGATGTCCCCGTCGGGCAGGAGGTGACGGAGCCTCAGGCTGTCTTCCAGAGCGAAGGAATCTCCCGCCAGGATGTTCTGGAAGAGCTGGGCCAGTTGCTGGAGCGTGTCTCCGCGCAGGGGGCGGCCATCAGCCCGCAGGAATTGCTGCATGTGCAGCAGCTTGTGGGCATGCTCAACGTACAGGCCAAAGTGGGTGTCCAGACATCGCAGCAGACGACGCAAGGCCTGGAAGGCCTGCTGCGCCAGTCCGGTTAGGCACCCGTATCTTAAGAGGTTTTTTCATGCTGCGTCCCATGCTTTTTTTGCTGCTTTCCCTGCTTCTGCTCCTTTCCGGCTGTAAGGTGGAGATGTACTCCGGCCTGTCCGAGGATCAGGCCAACCAGATGCTTTCCACCCTGCTGCGACGGGGGATCGAGGCGGAAAAGCAGGCCGCAGGCAAAAACGGCTATACGCTGCTGGTGGATGACGACCAGCTGGTGCGCGCCCTGCAGGTCCTCAAGGAGAACAGCCTGCCGCGCGAAGCCTTCAAGAACCTGGGGGAAGTGTTTGCCGGTGACGGCATGATCTCGTCCACATCCGAGGTCCAGGCCCGCATGTCCTACGCCCTTTCGCAGGAGCTGGCGGACACGCTCTCGCGCATCGACGGTGTGCTGACGGCCCGCGTCCATGTGGTGCTCGGCGTCAACGACAAGGTGAACAACATCACCATCGCGCCTTCAGCGGCGGTCTTCCTGCGCCATACCCTGGATTCGCCCGTGGTCAACCTTGTGCCCGAGATCAGGGAGCTGGTGGCGGGCGCCGTGGCCTCGCTCAAATACGACAATGTGAGCGTGATGCTGGTCCCGGTGCGGGAAAGCGTGACGGTACCGGATACGAAGCTCCCGTCCCCGCTGCTCTCGCCGGGGGCCCATACGCCCGCCCTGCTGTTGCAGATGCTGGCCATGGCGGCCGTGCTTCTGGCCCTGGGCGTGGGCGGCTGGGTCTGTGGTCGCCGTCTGCTGGCTCGTCGTCGCGCTGCCCGTGAAGCCCTTGAGGCCGGGGAAGGGGATGACACCGGCAAGCAGGGTGAGGCCTGATGCACAAACAGTTTTTTGCAGACGTCCTCGCGCGTCGTCCGGCCTTGTGGCAGCGCCTGCTGCAGGCCAATCTGCCGGAAGGCGGGCCGCGGCTGCCGGATGACTGCCGTGAACAGCTGGGCGGAGCTGCGGACAGCCTCTGGGCCTGGCTGCAGCAGCGCCCGTTGACGCACGGGCCGGCCGCTGCTGAAAGCGGGCCTGCCGTACCGGTCCCCTTTTGGGATTACGCCGAGGAGTCGCGCCGCCTGGCTCTTCTGGATGCTCCGGCGCTGCTGGAACTGTGCCGGGTGACGGGCGTTGTCCTGCATGCTCCGGCCATCGCGACGGTGCTGCTGCGGGATGAGGTCCTGCCCTTGCGGGAATCCCTGGGAGAGGAGACGTATCGGTACGCCCTGCAGCGGGGCCGCTACCAGCTGGGGGGCATGCGGCGCTTCTTCCATTGGCGGGATACGGATCTGCCCCTGGCGGAACGCTGTGCCCTGCACGGCAATATGGCGCTGCGTCTGGTGGCCGGGCTTTGGCCGGAAGACGTGGCCCTGCGCGTCTGCGATCGTCTGCCCGCGCTGCCGGAGGCGGCCGTGCTGCCGTCCCTGACGGAAGATGAACGCCACGAACTGTGGCGCGGGGTGAAAAAACTGCTGCTCAAGGAGGTGGCTCCGTCATGGGCGCCGTGTTTCGACTGACGGGCAATACCGTGATGCCCGCCCCTGGGGTGCGGGTGCTGCGCGCGGCCGATTATGCGCGTCTTGTGGAAGCCAACGATGTGCTGGCCGCTGCCCGGGAACGGGCTGCCGCCATGGCTGCCGAGGCGGAAAAAGCCTACGAGGAGCGCAGGCAGGCAGGTTATGAGGACGGCCTCATGGAAGGCCGCATGGAGCAGGCCGAAAAGATGATGGAAACGGCCATGCAGGCCGTGGAATACATCGAAGGCGTGGAAGCCAAGCTCGTGGGCGTGGTGACCTCCGCCGTGCGCAAGATCATCGGCGAGCTGGACGACCGGGAATGCACGGTGCGCGTGGTGCGCAATGCCCTGAACGCCGTGCGCAGCCAGCAGCGTGTGCTCATCCGTGTCTCTCCCGACGACAAGGACGCGGTGCGGACCTCGCTGGCGGCCATGATCTCGTCCGCTCCCAACGGCGCCACGTTTCTGGACGTGACGGCCGATCCCCGCATGAAGCCCGGGGACTGCATCCTGGAATGCGAGCTGGGGGTCGTGGACGCCAGCCTGGAGACCCAGCTCAAGGCTATCGAGCACGCCTTGCTGGGCAAGATCAGGGAGTCGTAGATGGCCTTCGAATACATCGGCGACCTGCTGGAAGAGGCCGTCCGCGACGTCAATCCCCTGGAGACGCGGGGACGCGTGGAGCAGGTGGTGGGCACCATCATCCGTGCCGTGGTTCCCGGTGTGAAGGTGGGGGAACTCTGCCTGCTGCGCAATCCCTGGGAAAACTGGAGCCTCAAGGCCGAGGTGGTCGGCTTTGTCAGGAACGTGGCCCTGCTGTCGCCCCTGGGCAATATGCAGGGCATCTCCCCGGCCACGGAAGTCATCCCCACGGGCGAGATACTCTCCGTCCCCGTGGGCTATGAGCTGCTGGGCCGCGTGGTGGATGGTCTGGGGCAGGCCATGGACGGCGGTCCGGCCATCAGGACGCGCACCCACTATCCGCTGGTGGCCGAAGCGCCCAACCCCATGACCCGCAAGGTCATCAGCAAGCCCATCTCCCTGGGCCTGCGCGTCATCGACGGCGTGCTGACCTGCGGGGAAGGGCAGCGCATGGGCATCTTTGCCGCGGCCGGCGGCGGCAAGTCCACCCTGTTGTCCAGTATCCTCAAAGGCTGCACGGCCGATGTCTGCGTGCTGGCGCTCATCGGGGAACGCGGCCGCGAAGTGCGGGAATTCATCGAACGCGACATCGGTCCGGAAGGGCGAAAAAAGGCCGTGCTCGTGGTCTCCACGTCGGACCGTTCCTCCATGGAGCGGCTCAAGGCCGCCTATACGGCCACGGCCATTGCCGAATATTTCCGCGATCAGGGCAAGAGCGTGCTGCTGATGATGGATTCCGTGACCCGTTTCGGGCGCGCCCAGCGCGAGATCGGTCTGGCGGCCGGAGAACCGCCGACCCGCCGGGGCTTCCCGCCATCGGTCTTCTCGGAGCTGCCCAAGCTCATGGAACGGGCGGGCAATTCGGACAAGGGCTCCATCACCGCCCTGTATACGGTGCTGGTGGAAGGTGATGACATGACCGAACCCATCGCCGACGAGACCCGGTCCATCCTTGACGGGCATATCGTGCTTTCGCGCAAGCTGGCCGCTGCCAACCATTATCCCGCCATCGACGTCCAGGCCAGCGTCAGCCGCGTCATGAACGCCGTGGTGGACAAGGAGCACAAGGCCGCGGCCCAGGCCCTGCGCAAGATACTGGCCAAGTATGCGGAAGTGGAGCTGCTGGTGCAGATCGGCGAATACAAGAAAGGGGCCGATGCCGAGGCGGATTTCGCCCTGGGACATATCCAGGCGGTCAATGCCTTCTTGCGCCAGGGGCTGGAGGAAAAAAGCTCGTTCGAGGAGACCCTGGCGGCCCTGAAAAAGGTCGTGCTGTAAGCGGGGCCCGGCCTCTGCATATGGCAAAGGTGCATCATGGCGCAACGACTCTATCCCTTGCAGGCCCTGCTGTCCGTTCGCCACTATCGGGAGGACGCCGCCCGCAACGCCTTGCGGCTGGAGGAACGCCGGCTGGTACAGGCGCGTGAGGAAGTGGGGCGGCGGCAGGCCGAGCTGGAACGCTACCGCATCTGGCGGCAGGAAGAAGAAGAGCGGCGTTATGCCGCCATCCTGGGGACCAGCCTTTCTCTGGAAGAGGTGGCGGATTTTCGGGCCTCTCTGGGCATGCTGGCCACCGGAGAGCAGGAACGCTTCCAGGCCGTGCGCCAGGCGGAGGAGCAGGTGCGGCAGCAGGAACAGGCCGTGACCGGTGCGCAACGGGCCGTGGCCCTGGCCCGCCGGGAAGCGGCGAAGATCGAGAAACATCGTGACATCTGGCAGGAGAACGCCAAACGGGAGCAGGAGCATCTGGAAGATCTGGAGCTGGAGGAGTTCGCCACCCCTTCCCGCGCCAGTGACGATGCCTGAGGCCCCCCGCAGGGTGTTCGGCCGGATCAGCATGGCGGCATATGCTGGAGGTGCCCATGGGCATGGAGATCAGTTCCCGACGCTTGCAGGAAGCGGATTCCCGCATGCAGGCGGAGCGTGAAGGCGCGGATCGTCCCGTGGACGACAGGGACAAGGAACGTTTTGACCGGGCCATGCAGGAATCCCGGGAACGGGACGGGCAGGGCGGTCAGGAAAATGGTCGGGGCGGTTCCCGGCAGGATGCCCTGTCGCCCCAGGCGCTGCTGGACAGCCTTTTCGGCAGCCGCATGCAGAGCATGCAGACGAGCGCCGCACAGGCGGCTCCGGCTCCCGGGGATGTGGACGCCCTCGTGAACGAACTGGTGGACCGCATCCTGGTCTCCGAGCCGGGCAAAGGTTCCCCGGAAGTCCGCATCACGCTGGGGCAGGGCCCGCTTTCGGGCGCGGAGCTGTGTCTGGCCCGGGCGCAGGACGGCCAGCTGTTCATCCGGCTCGCCTGCGCCGATCCGGCGTCCTTCCAGACGGCGGTGGGGGCACAGGATGCCTTGCGCAGCGCTCTGGAGCGCAGTGGCGAGAACGTTCGCGTGGAGATCGTCCAGAGCCGGGCGGACGGCGGCAATGAAGGCGATGCCCGGCAGCAGTCCCGGGGCCGCCAGGATTACGTCCCTGACGTGGAGTAGCTACGGCCGCCACACGGCGCGCCACGATATTTTCCCCCTCCGAAGGGGAGCGGACAGATCCCGCTGATTTCGGAAAAGGTGAGTCATGTCCCAGATGATCCCTTCCCGGCCTTTCATCCCGCCAGCGCTGCCGCCGTTGCAGGCGCGGCTGGTCAATGCCCTCGTCTGCCGGGCCCTGCCGCTGACCGTAGCGTTGGATGCCGGTGCGGAGCAGCCTGTTCCCTGTACGTTGTCGTTCAATGTCGCGGCGGCCACCGCGGAGCAGGATGCTCCCTTTGTTCCGGCGGCCGTGCTGTATCTGAGCAGTGGCGAGGATCTGTGGCGCTTGGAATGGTCATCTCTGGAGGCACTGGCCCTGAGGCCGGATCTTGCCGCCTGGCGCAGCGCTCTGCCTGCAGGGGAGCAGACCTTTGCCCGCCTGCCCGGCGAATTGTGTCTGGCTGTTCTGGAGCGTTTGCTGCAGCCTGCGCTGCAACGGCTGGAACCCTTCCTGGGCTGTGAACTGCGTTTTAGCGGTACACCGCAGGCCGGGATCGCCTGGGGCGGTTCGTTGCCCCTGCGGCTGGATCTGCCCGGTGGTGAGGCTGTCTTCCTGCGTCTGTCCTGGACGAAGGAAAATGCCGCACGCTATGTGCTGGAGCGGCTGGAACAGCTCCCCATGCGCACGGAGGCCGGGGTCTGTTTCACGGCGACATTGGCCTGTCCGCTGGAAGCGGGGCGCATGCATCTGTCCGCAGACGAGGCGGCGACGCTGGTCCCGGGGGATGTCCTTTTGCCGGAGAGCTGGGCCCCTGAGACGCCGCGTCTGCGCCTGCCGCAGGGCAGGGCACTGGCCTGCCGGCTTGGGGAAGGGATCTTGTCCGTGCTGGGGCCGGATATGGGTGATCCCGGCCGGGAGTCTGCAGAGAAAGAAAGCGAGGACGGCATGAGTGAGGAACAGCTGGCCCCTGCCGGGGCCGTCCAGGGCGATGGGCCCGCCACAGAAGCCCCCACGGTGGCCCCCGCACCTGTCGGGGCACTGGAACTGCCTGTGGTCTTTGAGATCGGCAGGCTGCATCTTCGTCTGGACGAACTGGCGGCGCTTGTCCCCGGGCATACGCTGGCCCTGGGCGGCGAGACGCCGTCGCCCGTCGTGGACATCCGTGTGGCGGGGCAGCTGCTGGCGCAGGGACGTCTGGTGGATGTGGGCGGCATGCCGGGCGTGCAGATCACCCGCATGCATGCTGCCGGACAGGACGGCGGTACGCCGCAGGGGGTCGGGGATGGAACTGGCCGGGATTAATCCCCTCTATCTCATCGCGGGCCTGGCGCTCTTAGGGCTGGCGCCCTTTTTGCTCATGATGGTCACGTCCTACGTGAAGATCGTGGTGGTCACGAGCCTTGTCCGCAACGCGCTGGGCGTGCAGCAGGTGCCGCCTGCCATGGTCATGAACGGCCTGGCCATCATCCTGACGGTCTTCATCATGGCGCCGGTGGCCATGGATACCAAGGCCCTGCTGGAGGAACAGCGGTTCAGCGCGAACCCGAAGCCTTCGGAGATGCTGGAGACCCTGCAGGCCGTCTCGCCGCCGTTGCGGCAATTCCTGGAAAAGAACACCAGCCCCGCCATCCTGCAGGAATTCATGGGTACGGCCCAGCGCATATGGCCGGAGCATCAGCGGCAGAGCATCACGCGTGACAACATGTTCATCCTGGTGCCGGCCTTTACCATCACGGAACTGACCAAGGCGTTCCAGATCGGCTTTTTGCTCTATTTGCCTTTCGTTGCCATAGACCTTATCATTTCCAATGTCCTGCTGGCCATGGGCATGATGATGGTTTCGCCCATGACCATTTCCCTGCCGTTCAAGCTGCTGCTGTTCGTGACGCTGGACGGCTGGCTGAAGATCAGTCAGGGCCTGCTGCTCAGCTATCAGTAGCCAGATTCGGAGGTTCTATGGAAGTCATCGTAACGGAACAGGACGGTATCGCCATCGTGGAGCTTGCAGGCCGCATGGACGCCACGACGACACCGGAATTCGAAAACGCGACCCGCGCCCTGCTGGAAGCGGGCAAGCAGCGTTTGCTCATCGACATGTCCCGGCTGGAATACATCAGCTCCGCCGGACTGCGGGGCATCCTGGGGCTCGTCAAGGCGCTCAAGGCCTGTGCCGGCAAGCTGGCCTTCTGTTCCCTGCAGCCCATGACGGCGGAAGTGTTCCGCATCTCCGGGTTCAACGCCATGCTGACTGTCCGGGACAGTCGACAGGAAGCCCTTGCGGCTCTGGCCGGCTGAGAGGGCAAGGAGGTAGGCTGTGGCCAGAATCATGCTTCCCGCCCGTGTTGACAGCTGCGCGCCGGCCATGGAATTCCTGCGTGAACACCTGGCCGCCGACTACGCCGACATCCTTGGTTTCGTGGAACTGGCAGTAGAAGAACTGCTGGTCAATGTGGCCACCTATGCCTATGCCGGCACCTGCCCGCAGGAAGGCGACAGGAGCGCCCACTGGGGGCAGATGGAACTGGGCTTCAAGCGGGTGAGCATGGACAGCGCGCCCTTCCTCTGCGTCTGGATACGGGACTGGGGCACGTCTTTCGATCCGTTCATGGAGACCGCCACGCCGGACACGTCGCTGGCCGCAGAGGATCGCCCCATCGGCGGTCTGGGCGTCCACCTGGTCAAGAACGTTTCCGCGCACCACTGCTACAGCGGTGATGACGGCACCAATACCATCGAACTCTATTTCCAGCTTGCCCACGACGAAAATTGAGCCGTGAAGGATAGCCGCTGCCTTCATATTTTCTGTTTTTTTTGCCTGCTGCTGTGCCTTTTGCCGGCCGGGGGCTGTGGCTCCCGGACGTCCGGGCATGTGGCGCCTCCGCCGGAAGCGGCATTGCCGCCGGTGCCCCTGCAGCCCGGTACGGGCATCCTTTCCCATGAATATCAGGAGCAGAAGGTCCTGCCGCGCATGGTACGGGTCGCTTCCCTGCCGCAGAAAAAAGCCCCGGGCGATGCCCGGCAGGCCGCAGCGGCCATGACGGCTCCTGCCCCCCAGACCATGACCGTGGCCGCCGTATCAACGGCTGACCGGGACGAGCGGCAGGCTTTTGCTGCCGCACCGGCACGGCGTACGTCTTTTCGCCCGCCGTCCGCACCGGTGATCCATGACGACATCGTGCCCCCCGCACCGGAGGAATGGCGCCGTTTGGCCCGTGAGGCCGAGGAGATCTTCGGCCTTGATGCGGGGCTTGTGCTGGCGGTCATCCAGGCCGAATCCTCCTTTGACCACACCGCAGTCTCACCCGTAGGGGCCCAGGGGGCCATGCAGATCATGCCCCATACCCAGGAAGAGCTGGGACTCATCGACCCCTTCGATCCCCGGGCCAATGTCTATGCCGGTTCCCAGTATTTGATGCACCAGCTGCAGCGCTTCGGCTCCGTGGAGCTGGCCCTGGCGGCCTACAATGCCGGGCCCGGCAGCGTGGAGCAGTACGGCGGCATCCCGCCTTTTCCTGAAACGCAGGAATTCGTCCGGCGCGTCCTGGTCTACTGGAACCGGAACATTCCTGCGGACCAGCCGACGCATTCTTAAGAACAGGCGGGGCGGGAGCCCTTGCTGCCGTCTCTCATCTCCTCTGCCAGCCTTTATGCTGACGTGGGGCCGCCGCAAGCCTCGCCTCCCTGGTGCCTCGGCTGAGCCCTTCCGGCCCTGAGCCGGTGCCCTTCCCCTGTCTATCTTCTCTTTTCCTTCCGCTTCCTCGTTCCCTTTTGCTTCCTGGTTTCCATGGCCGAAGGCTAAGCTGCCTGTCGGCGCATCCGGGATTTCTCGGGCGTATCCTGTCCGTATCGATCCTTCCGGGGGCCTGTTTGCCGTCCTCTCTCGGCTTACTGCGGGCTCTGGACGTTCGCCCGATCAAGGATGATACGTTCCCCTCGTGGTGCCGTCAGCGGGGAATGACGCCGGATGTAGTCGCCCGTCAGCTCCCTGACGGACAAGGGGCTGGTGGCCAGCAGACGGCCTTGCCGCAACATCCCGAAACCGTCGCCGCCTGACGCCAGAAAATCGCTCAGGACCACACCATAACGGCCCTGAGGATCGAGCACATGCCGCCGACCGCGTTCGTCCACGATATGGACGGCCTGCAGACGCCGGCCTGCAGGGCGGCTGGTGTCCGCCTCATAGGCCAGGCCCGCCACCTGCAGCAGCTGCGGCCCTTCCCCGTCGGGCCCGGACACGGCGTGCTCCAGGGCGTCCATGATCTGTTTGCCTGAATATTCGCGGACATACACCTGACCGTCAAAAGGATGCAGGGCCAGCAGATCTCCCCGGGAAATGTCGCCTGCGGGCAGGGAGGCCCGGATGGCGCCGCCGTTAACCAGAGCCAGGCGGGCCCCCTGTTTCCTTCCGTATTCCAGAAAAGCGTCTGCCGTCAGCAGGCCGCTGAAGCAGTCGCCCTTGCGGCAGGCTTCCATGCCGTCCGGCATCCGCACGCTGTGGCGGCCTACGATCTCCGTACGATAGCGCTCCAGGCTCTTCGCGTAGCCGGCCACCAGACGGGTCATGGCTTCGTCCTGCGGCAGGGCCGGGAGGAGTTCCCGGGGACCGCCCGTCCAGGACACAGGGGTGCCCGCCGCATCGAAGGTGATGCTCAGATCCCCCAGATAGCGGGTCGCACGGGCGGCTGTCACCACGAGGACAGGAGCGCCATCCGGCGCGTGTTCCACGATGGGGTAGGGGCCATCCTTGGAGCCGGGGCCGAGATAGGTGTGGGTATGGCCGCCCACGATGACATCCACGCCGTTGACGCTGCGGGCCAGCTCCCTGTCCCGTTCCAGCCCCAGATGGGTCACGATGATGATATGCCGGATGCCCTGAGCCTCCAGCTCGGCGACGTACTGCTGCAGTGTTGTCCGTGCATCCCGGAACGTGGTCCGGGGGCAGGCGGCCGCCAGTCCGGTGACTTCGTCATTGGCCAGCCCGATGATGCCCACCCTGGTCCCGCGTACCGTCCGGACAAGGTAGGGGAGTATGCGGCTCCCGGCCAGCGGGCAGCCCTGCTGCGGCGTCAGATTGGCGGCCAGCACCGGCAGGGGCTGGGCCTCCAGGAAACGGGCCAGTTCGCGGCATCCTTCGTCGAACTCATGATTGCCCAAGGTCATGGCGTCGTAGGGCAGCAGCGCGTCCGCAGCGGCGATCACGGGCCACTTGTTGACGCTGTAGAACAGGGTGCCCTGGAACTGGTCGCCCGCGTCCAGGGCGATGACGTTGTCCTGCTCCTGCCGGGCAGTCTGGATGGCTGCGCTGATGCGAGCCAGGCCGCCGCGGCAGTCCGCGGCCTCGAAACAGGCGTTCATGTGCTCATCGATACCGGCAAGAAAGGCATGGGTATCATTCACGTGCAGGAGGCGCAGCTCCAGACCTGCATCCGGGGTTGTCTTGCGGTGCGCAGGAGCGCAGGCAACCATGAGGAGGAAAAGAGCACAGAGGAGGGCCGTGAACGGCAGGAGCCGCATTCGTTCCCGTAGCAGGTGATGCATGGATATATCCTTTCTGTTTGCCTGATGTGCGGGAGAGCCGACGCCAGCACGATGGTGAGGGCCCCAATGCCTGCCAGGCTTATGCATGGAGGCATCCGTTGCAGGATCGCATGGTGAGGCTGGTCATGCGCAGGCAGCGTGCCTGTGCCTTCCTTGGGGCAGGATGGCCGCAGCCGGACGGTATGCACGGACGGGATAGGCAACCCGTCCCTCGCCCGACGATTGTTATACGGGGAGGGCGTGAAAGGGAAGGGCATATCCGGGGTGGCGGGTGTGCCTTTGTTTTGCTTTTGGCTGAGGCCCCCGGGAACAGAAAAACGGCACCTGCATGACTGCAAGTGCCGTTGGACATGTTGCCGGATCGGGGCAATGGTGTGTATGGCTGGCAGCCTGCCGGTCAGACAGGCCGGGGAGAGGCGTTAGAGCGCTTCCCGGTAGATGTTGATGGCATCCTGCAACGAGACGCTGCGCGGATTGTTGCCCAGCAGGCGGGTCACTTGCAGTACGGATTCGGCCAGTACGGGTACATCGTCGGGCGTGACGCCGTAATCGGCAAGATGACGGGGCACCTGCAGGTCGCGGGCCAGGCTTTCCAGAGCATCAAGGCAGCGACCGGCGGCCTTTTCGTGGCTCAAACCGGTGGTGTTTTCTCCCAGCATGGCGGCCAGTCGGGCAAAGCGTTCCATATTGCCTACCATGTTGAAGCGGAAGACGGGCAGGAGCATCAGGGTATTGGCCAGACCGTGCGGGATGTGGTAGCGCGCGCCGATGGGATAGGCAAAGGCATGCACGGCCGTGACGCCTGCATTGCAAAAGGCCACACCGGCGTAGAAGCTGCCGGTCAGCATGGCCTGCCGGGCCTGGATGTCCTCACCGCGGGCCCAGGCCTTGCGCAGGTTGGGAGCGATGAGGGCGATGGCATGCTCCGCCCACATGTCGGTAAGGGGCGTGGCATGGATCGAGGTGTAGGCTTCCATGGCGTGGATGAGGGCATCCATGCCGCTGGCCGCGGTGGGGCCCTTGGGAAGGCTCAGGGTCAGTTCGGGATCCAGGATCACGCTGGCGGGCAGCATATGGCGGCTGACGATGCCCATCTTAAGCTGGGCGGCTTCGTCGGAGAGGATGGCGATGTCCGTGACTTCGCTTCCCGTACCGGCAGACGTGGGGACGAGGATCAGGGGCGCTCCCGGCTTGGACACCTTTTCGATGCCGTACAGTTCGCGGATGTCCTGCTGGTTGCCCAGCAGCACGGAGCAGGTCTTGGCGGTATCCAGCGAGGAGCCGCCGCCGATGCCGATGACACAGTCGGCCCCAAAGGCACGGGCCTGCTCGGCGGCGGCCAGGACGCTCTCCACCCGGGGTTCGGGTTCCACGTCGGCATGGATCGCCACCTCAAAGCCCTTTTCACGCAGCAGGGCCGCGGTCTTCTCCGTCAGGCCCAGCTTGGCCAGGATGGGATCGCAGACCAGAAAGATCCTGTGGCCGTTCAGCGAGGCGGCCTCTTCGGCGATATTCCCGTAAAAGCTGCCGCATCCGTTGACGATACGGCGACAGATCTTGAACGTCGTGATGTCCATGGTGTTCTCTTTGATGTTGATGGTTCCGGTACGCCTGCCTACAGGCTGCTGAGGCCCAGCAGCTTCATGCCGTTCTCATAAAAGAGCTTGCGGCGGCATTCTTCAGTAAGATCGAGGCGCTGATATTTTTCGACGGCCTTGTGGACTTCCACGAAGGGATTGGCGCTGGCAAAGACGACTTTGTCCGTGATGTATTCGTTGGCGGCCTGGATGTAGTTCTGTCCCATCAGCTTGGATTCGCAGGTGGAGAAGTCCATGTAGACATTGCTGTGGCGCAGGACCAGGGCGATGGCTTCCAGCACCCAGGGATAGCCGCCGTGGCTGAGCAGGATCTTCAGTTCGGGGAAGTCGGTGGCCACGCGGTCGATGTGGCGGGGATCGGTGGAATCCAGGACGACCTTGGGCATGAAGGGCGAAAGACCGGCGGTCATGATGACGGGGATGTCGAATTCGCAGCACATGGCGTACAGCGGATAGAATTTGGCATCGTCCACGGCACAGTGGGCCATGGCGGCGTCGATGGCGGCACCGCGGATGCCGTCTTCGAGAACGGCCTTGCGGAAGCGGCGCACTGCCGTCATGCCCTTGTGGGGATCATAGGCCCAGAAGCCGATGAACAGGTCGGGTGCGGCCGCCATGCATTGCAGCACGTCGTCATTGGTGCTTTGGATGGCATAGGTGGATTCGATGTCGCGCCCGGAGACCACAGCCTTGGCGATGTCGAGGCCGCGCAGTTCGTCAATGCACTCCGGCAGGCTCTTCTCGGGGCGGGAGCAGAAATCCGTCTTTTTGATGTATTCGCAGTACACGGGGTTTTTGATGACACTGTCGAGAGAGGCACGGGTGCTGGGACGATAGCGGAAGTCGATGATCTTCATGATGTTCTCTTACAGGTTGATGGTGAGGTTCTTGCGGACGAGGGAAAGGGCCAGAGCGAAGACGCCCGTGAGGCAGAGGACATAGGAAACGATGCCGAAGTGGCTGTAGACCATGATAGGCAGCCAGGTCCCCAGGGCGCTGAAGGTGTAGTAAACGGAAAGATAGACGCCATTGGTCATGTTCTTTTCGGCCAGGCTCATGCGGTTCACCACGCCGGGCAGCGTGGTGTAGACCAGTACGAAGCCCGTCGTCATACCGAATATGGCCAGGAGCAGGGAGAGCGGGCTCGAAGGGAGAAGGCTCGGGACAGAGGCGAGGAAGAGCAGGACGCCGCAACGGATCGTGCGCATCTCACCGTGCAGCAGCCGCATGATCTTTTTGGAAAAGATCCCCAGCAGGGAGCAGATGAAGGCAGGGACATAGAGCAGGCCTGTAGCCCAGCTGCCGGCATCAGGCAGGAGTTCCCGCATACGGAAGGGCGCCAGGTTCAGGACAGAGGCATGCGCGAAGATGCACAGGGGGCCGATGAGCATGAGCAGCAGCAGGCCCGGCTGGCGCAGCACCCCTAACAGGTGGGCCGGGGAGAAAACGTCATGCTGTGTGCTCCTGGTCCGCTGCAAAAGCAGGAGGCAGGGCAGTGCAGATCCCAGCAAAAGGGCATATGTCAGGAAGGCGGCCTGCCACCCAAGCCAGCTGGTGATGAAACCGGAACCTATCCTGCCCAGGAAGGCCCCGAACATGGTGGTCGTGGTATAGATGGCCATGGCCCGTTGCAGGGACTCCTGCCGGCTGTGCAGGGAGATGTGCGTCATCAGGGCCAGCAGGATGGCAGGGACCAGCAGCCCGGTCAGGGTGCGCAGGGCCAGCAGCTGCCAGAAGGCCGTCGTAAACGAGGCTGCCAGCAGGACAAGAGCGCACAGAGCTGTGGTCAGCTGCAAAAGACGGCGGGTACTGCACAGGTTGAGGATATAGCCATAGCAGACCGGCGCCAGCCCCAGCGGCAGGATTGCCAGCGTCATGAGCAGACTGGCAGACTGGCTGTCGACCCCGAAATGTTGCTGGATGACCGGCAGCAGAGGCTGGGGACCATAAAGAGCGGCAAAGGCCGCAAAGGTCGTCCAGAGCAGGACAAGGAATTCCACCTTGCCCAGGCTGGGGGCCGGTGAACGCATGGACATGGGGACTGCTTCCTCCGCATGGTTTTGGGGAGGCTGGCAGGATCTCCCCGTTGCGGAGCCGCAAAGCAAAAAGAGTGCCGTTATGGGGAATTTACTATGTTTTTACGTATAACTAGTTTATAATATTTATTAAATAGTTTTTTGTGGATGGCCTGCCCCTCGCAGGCAGGGGAGGAGTATAGAAGGGAGGTATTGCATATTTGCATTGCGTAAATGCATGATGATCCCTGTAACAAAGGAAAGTCTTCACAATTTGCATAAATGCAGTATCATCGCAAAAACAGCCGGGGCCGCTCCGGCCTGCCGGTCTGTACCGTGACATATCTCCAATCTTTTCAGGGCGTGCCATGAGTTCTATGGGTATTCAACTTTTGCCGCAGCAGCTTGTCCCCCTCATGCCCATCCTGGATGCCATGAGCGATGGTGTCCTTGTGGTGGATGCCAGCGGCAGCATCATTGCCGTCAATAAAAGCATGAGGCGCTTTTACCAGGGGGGCGAGACGCCTTTTCCCGGGTATCCGCTGGCGGATTTCAATGCCGCTGACTGGGTGGAAGCCAAACGGGTCCTGACATCGGGAAAACCGCTGCTGGGGCAGACCATGCACCTGCCTGCGGCCACGGTGGTGGCCAACCGGTTGCCTATCCTGCAAAACGGCAAGGTGGCGGGCGTGGTCTGCGCCATGCAGGAGATCTCATCGCTGGATGCCGTGGTGCGCCAGCTGGGGGCGTATCGGGAGCTGGACAGCCAGCTGAAAGGATTGCTGGAGGCCTTGCCGCAGGCCGTACTGGTGACGGATGCGGAAGGGCGCATCCTGCGGGTCAATGCTCCCTGCTGTCGCTTGTGCGCCATGGAGCGCGACAGCTTGCAGGGGCGCAACGTGCGCGAGCTGGAAAAAGATTTTCCCGAGCTGGCCGTGGAGGTTGCGCACTGCCTCCAGCGGGCCCTGCCTGCCCAGAGCATCGCCCGCTGCCAGGGACGGCCCCTGCTGTTGTGGTCGGTCCCTTCTCTGGACAATCACAAAAAGCCCCGCTTCGTCGTGGTCTCGCTGATGGATCTGGAGCGTTTCGATTATGTGCGCCAGCAGCTGGAAGACAGCCGCCGGAGTGCCGAAGAGGCGGAAGCCGTGGCACACGGGGGCGACATCTTCAGTCAGGTGACCCAGGAAGTGGGCATGGTCGTCCGCAGCGCGGCCATACGTCGCGTGGTCGACAGGGCCATCAAGGTCAGCCAGACGGACAGCTCCGTCCTCCTGCAGGGAGAATCGGGGGTGGGCAAGAGCATGCTGGCGGCCATCGTCCACCGTCTTTCGCCCCGGAAGAGCGGGCCGTTCGTTTCCATCAACTGCGGTGCCATCCCCGAGCAGCTCATGGAGAGCGAGCTTTTCGGCTACGAACGTGGGGCCTTCAGCGGCGCCAATCCCAAGGGCAAGACAGGCTTGCTGGAAGCGGCCCACGGCGGTACGGTCTTTTTTGACGAGATCGGCGAACTTCCCCTGCCCATGCAGGTCAAGCTGCTGGAAGCACTGGACAAGCACGCCTTTTTGCGGGTGGGGGGGACGAAGCCGGTCTCCGTGGATGTCCGCATCGTGGCGGCCACCAACAGGAACCTGGCCGAGGATGTGGAGCAGGGCAGGTTCCGCAAGGACCTTTTTTACCGGCTCAACGTCATCCCGATCCTGATCCCGCCATTGCGGGAACGCAAGGAAGATATCTATGCGCTGGCCCTGGACATGCTGGACAGGCATAACGCCCGGCATGGCTGCCGGAAGCGCCTTTCTCCCGAGGTCATCGACCTGCTGCTTTCTCACTCCTTTCCGGGCAATGCCCGGGAGCTGGGCAATATCATGGAGTGGATGCTGGTCATGTCCGAAGGCAATGTCCTGCGGCCCGAAGACCTGCCCCTCGCCATGCGGCAGGGAGGGGCGGCGCAGGCGGCAGCCCCGGCCGAACAGGAGGGGGATGCCGCGAGCCTGGTCTACCAGCACGGCAAGCCCCTGAAGGACATCCTTTTTGCCGTGGAGGAGGAATGCCTGCGGCAGGCGCTGCAACGCTGCGCGACCATGCATGAGGCGGCCCAGATGCTGGGCATGCATCCCACCACCCTGTGGCGCAAGCTCGCGCAGCACAACATGGGACAGGAAGGTAAGGCGTGATGGCATACGGGGAAGCAGTGGAGAATCTTTCCAGAGAGATGGTCCTGGTCTCCCATATCCAGCGGGGGGCCGTCCAGGACGGGCCCGGCTGGCGGACGACGGTCTATCTCAAGGGCTGCCCCTTGCGCTGCCCGTGGTGCTACAATGCCGAGAGCCTGCATTTTCAGCAGGAATTGCGCTATGTACCGCAGTTCTGCATCGGTGCGGCGGCCTGCGGCAGGTGTCTGGAGGTATGCCGGTCCGGAGGGATCGTCCCGCCGGGACCGGATACGGACGGCAGGCCCGTGGTGCGGCGGCAGCTTTGCCGTGTCTGCGGAGAGTGCACGCAGGTCTGTCCCTCGGGGGCGCTCTCGCTGGTAGGGCGGGCCATGACGGCCGCGGACATCGTGCAGGAAGCGGAAAAAGACAGGGATTTTTACTGCACCTCCGGCGGGGGGCTGACCCTGAGCGGCGGTGAGCCGCTGGTCCGGCCGACCCTGGCCGCCGCAGTCATGACGCTGGCCCATCAAAAGGGACTGCATACCGCTATCGAGACCTGCGGCTGGTTCGATCTGGATGCCCCGGAAAACAGGACGGCCCTGCGGCATTGCGATTTGCTGATCTTCGACCTCAAGCATCTGGACAGCCGCCAGCACCGGGCGTTCACCCATATGGACAACAGCCGGATACTGGAAAATCTGGACAGGATCGTGCGTGAGTTCCCGGCCTTGCCCCTTTGGGTCAGGACCCCGGTCGTCCGGGGCTTCAATGACAATGAGGCGGATATCCGGGACATGGCACGGCATGTGGCCCAGTTGCCCACGGTGACGCGCCACGAGCTTTTGCCGTGCCTGCCGGTGGGGGAAGAAAAATATGCCCAGCTCGGGATGGTCCGTTCCCAGCTGGCCAGCGTTGGTCCCGACAGCGCCCAGTTGCAGGAGCTGCGGGCCGTGGTGGCGGCCTGCCGTCGTGAGGCGCGGCACGGACGGGCAGAAGGGGCGGCGTGATGAAGACTGTCATGACGAGTCCGCGGGCACGTACGGCCCGCATATTGTCCCGCTTCGCGGGCCAGGTGCCTCGCCTGTCGGTGGACAGAGCACGTTATTTCACCCGTTCGTTCCGCACTACCGAGCACCTGCCGCTGGTGGTGCGCTGGGCCAAGGCCCTGGCGCACGTCATGGAGAATATAGACGTGCGGATCCTGCCGGACGAGCTCATCGTGGGCAGGGGCGGGCCTGAAGGGCGCTACGGCATCCTTTATCCCGAACTGGAAGGAGCCTATTTTGCCACCGCCGGCAGCCTGCTGGAGTCGGCGGAAGATATGCCGCATCATTTTTCCGGGCAGGACATCGCCGTCATACGCGACGAGCTGCTGCCCTTCTGGGCCGGCAGGACCTTCCGGGAAAGTCTGGCCGATGCGGTGCCCTTGCATCTGCGCAGGCTCCTCTACAAGGACGGGGACATCTACGTACCGTCCTTCATCATCCACGAGACAGCCACGGTCCGCCATTCCCTGCAGTGGGTGCTGGATTACGGCAAGGTCCTGCAACGGGGCTTTTGCGGCATCTATCAGGAGGCCGCCCGGCGCCTGGATGCCCTGGACATCAACGACCCGTCCAACAACTGGGACAAGGCACCTTTTTACCGGGCGGTGATGATCCTTTGCGAAGGCATACGGAGCTTTGCCTGCCGCTATGCCGCGCTTGCCCGGCAGCAGGCGGCGGCCTGTGGCGATACCGTGCGCCGTGAAGAGCTGGAGCGCATCGCGGCCATTTGCGAGCATGTGCCCTGGCAGCCCGCCCGTACGTTCCACGAGGCCTTGCAGGCCCAATGGTTCACCCAGCTGGTGTCGCGCCTGGAACAGCTGCACGGCGGCATCATCAGCAACGGCCGCATGGATCAGTACCTGTATCCTTTTTACAAGAAGGATAGGGAGGAGGGCCGCCTGGACGAAGATCAGGCCCTGGAGCTGCTGGACTGCCTGTGGCTGAACATGGCGCAGTTCGTGCGTGTCCAGCCGACGGCGGCCGGGATCCAGATCTATGAAGGCAATGCCCACTGGGAACACACCTGCATCGGGGGCCAGCTGGCGGACGGCAGTGATGCCACCAACGAGCTTTCCTGGCTGCTGCTGCGTTCCCGGCGCGAGTTCCCGCTGGATTATCCCGAACTCAGCCTGCGGATCCACGAAAAGACGCCGGAAGATCTGCTGCAGGCGGCCTGTGCCGCCATCCGGGAGGGGCGCGGACCGAAATTCATGAACGATGTCGAGATCATCGATCTGCTCGTGAGGAAAGGGGCCGGCCTTGAGGAGGCGCGTGACTACAGCGGCTCCGGGTACAGCGAGGTGCGTCTGATCAACCGGACGACTTATCTGACCGGCACGACCTGGTTCAACCTTGCGGCCGTGCTCGAGATGGTGCTGTATGACGGGCATTGCAGCATGGAGGGAAGCGGCCGGCTGGGGCTGGAGACAGGCGATCCGTGTGCTTTCAGCACATACGCTGCCTTTGAGGAAGCCTTTTTCGCCCAGCTTTCCTTCATTCTGGAGCAGGTCCTCATCCAGCAATATGTGGCGGATACCCTGCGCCCCGCCCATGTGGCGGCACCGTTGCTTTCCAGCCTGCATGACCTGTGTATGGAGCAGGGCAGGGACATCAACGTGGGCAGACTGGAAGGCGCCCTGATCCTGGGCGGGCAGATCGGCCCTACCGGCTTCGCGACAGTGGTGGATTCGCTGGCGGCCATCCGCTGGCTGGTCTATGAGCGGCGCGTTCTGGACATGGCCCGCCTTCTGGAAGCTCTCAGGAACAACTTCGAAGGTTTCGAGCTGGAGCGTCAGTACTGTTGTCTGGCCGCTCCCAAGTTCGGTAATCAGGATGACAGGGTCGACGACATCGCTGCCAGGCTCGACCGTTTCATGGTCGAGTTCTGTGGCCGCCATCTCAATTATTACGGCGGCACCCCCGAGATCTTCTACGTGCCTGTGACCAGTCACCGGGCCATGGGGGGCGTCACGGGCGCCACGCCTGACGGGCGCCGGGCCGGCGATGCGCTTTCCGCAGGGATCTCGCCGGGGGCGGGCTGCGCCCGCAACGGCTTTACGGCGATCCTGCATTCCGTGGCTGCCTGCAAATATGAGCGGGGCCTGGCCCGTGCCGCCCGCATGCTGGAGATCCCCATGCCGCCGCGTGCGGTGGCTGGTAAGGACGGCTGCGCCAGGATGGCGGCTTTTGTCAGGACCTGGAGCCGGCAGAAGCACTGGCACCTCAATATCTGCATGCAGGATGCCCTGCAGCTGCTGGCCGCTCGTAACGACAAAGAAAAATTCTATGCCCAGATGATGCCTTTCGAGGGCTATGCGGCCCTTCCGGGGCCGCTTCGACCGGAGGTCCAGGCGGAATTGTTGCGGGATGCGCTGGAGCAGGACATCCAGACATGATGGCCTGTTTCATGTGAACCTTTTCCTTATATGCGAAAAAAGGGAACGCTGTGCGTTCCCTTTTTTTATGCCCTGATGTCCTTTGTCGGCATCATTTTCCCCTTCGTTTTCGAAAGGATGCATCCCATTTAATATTATGGATAATCATTATTTACTTTTACATTGCATCCCTACAGTATTGCAAAAATGAAATAAATATTATAACTATTTGTTTTTATTTATTTTATTTATGAAATAGAATGTACACTGCGAATTTGCAAATGTGCAGGCATCGCACGGGCATTGATTATTGCAATAATGCAATAATCACAAAGGGAATCGAGGGGATTATTTTTTAACATATTGAAAATATTGCTTGTTATTTTTGTGGCACAGCCTTTGCTTTATACGGACCAAGAAATCAACAGGAGTTTCCCAATGGCAAACCATAAGATCACCATTTACCATGACGGTACCATCCTGACCATGGATGCGGATTTCCCCCAGGTCGAAGCGCTGGCCGTGATGGACGGGCGTATAGTGGCCACGGGCTCTCTGAAGGATGTGAAGCAGGCTGTGGGCGATGGCGCCGACCTGGTTTCTCTGGAAGGGGGCACGCTGCTGCCGGGATTCATCGACGGGCACAGTCATTTTTGCAGCGGCGGCATGAACCGTCTGTATGCGGCCGACTGTGCTGTGGAGAACATGGAAGCCCTCAAGGAGAGCCTGCGCCGCAAGCTGCATGACGACCGTCCTTCCCAGTGGGTCGTCGGGCACAGCTTCGACGAAAAAGGCATGGAGGAGCAGTGTTATCCCACCCGCGAGATCCTGGATGAAGTTTCCACGGACGTTCCCATCTTTTTCCGCCATGTGACGGGCCATACGGGCATCGCCAACAGCAAGGCCCTGGAGATCGCGGGCATCACCCGTGATACGCCCGATCCGGCCGGCGGCATCATCGGCCGTGATGCCCAGGGCGAGCCCAACGGCATCCTGGAAGGCATCCCGGCCCAGACCCTGGTGCGCAAGCACATCCCCGGCTTTACCCTGGACGAGATGCGTGCGGCCCTGGCTGACGACAGCGCCCGCTATGCCTCTTGCGGCATCACCACGGCGCAGGGTGGCCCGGCCTTTTCGCCCATGGATGCGGAACTGGGCCACAAGGTGACCGAGCTGGCCCTGGACTGCGCGCACGACGGCACCCTGACCATCCGTACCGTGCTTTTTATCCGCGCCAACGACATGAGCCGCCTGGCTCCGTATCCCAACCATGTGCCCGGTACGGATCTTTCCGGCAACGGCCGGGTGACCATGGGCGCGGCCAAGCTGTGGGCCGACGGGGATCCGCGCGGCCATACCGGTTACTTCCTGGAGCCCTATCCCTTCGTGGATCCTGCCAAGGGCGCGGATTACCGCGGTGAATTCCTTTATACCGTGGACGAGCTGGTGGAAAAGATCCTGCCCATCCACAAGGCCGGCTGGCAGATCGCCATCCATGCCAATGGCGACGGTGGCATCGAGATCGTGACCCAGGCCTACGAGCGCCTGCAGCAGCTCCATCCCCGTCCCAACGCGCGGCACCTGGTCATCCATTGCCAGTATCCCAGCTACAGCCAGTTGCAGCGTCTCAAGGCTGCCGGGGCCTATCCCTGTTTCTTCATCAGCCCCCTGTACCACTGGGGCGAGATCCATGCCGGTTATGTGGGCGCGGACCGCGTGGCCCGCTTCTGCCCCTGCCATGACGCTGATGAACTGGGCCTGCCCTACAACCTGCATACCGACGCCCCCATCACGCCGGTGGATCCCCTGATCCAGGTCTGCACGGCCGTGACCCGCACCAGCCGCAAGGGCACCGTGTACGGGCCTGACCAGGCCGTGACGGTCATGTCGGCCCTCAGGGCCGTGACCATCCATGCTGCTTTCCTCAACTTCGAGGAGCATGTGAAGGGTTCCCTGACGCCCGGCAAGTACGCCGACATGGTCCTGCTGGCCGAGAATCCCCTGACGGTCGCCCCCGAACACATCAAGGACATTGCCGTGCTGCGCACCTATGTGGGCGGCGATGTCGTGTACAGCCGCTCCTAGGATGGAGGAGATCATGGAAAACCAGTCCCTGATACATCGCGAGGCCAATTGCCTGTCCCGCTTCGACCGCCTGCCGGTCAAAAGCGAAATGCTGAAGATCATCGCCGTGCTGGCCGCGGTGAGCGTGGTGGAAGCCTTTGACCTGGGCCTGATCGGCCAGACCGTGCTGGTCCTCAAGCAGATCTGGAACCTCGGCCCGGCGGAGACAGGCCTGCTGGCCACCTGCTCCACCATCGGTGTGGTGCTGGGCACCTTCAGCTGCGGCTTCCTTTCGGACCGTTATGGTCGCAAGCGCGTCCTTTTCTGGGCCGTGTTCATCTTCACGGTCTTCACCTTCATGGGCCCCCTGATGGAGAACTTCTACTGGGTCGTGGCCATGCGCTTCCTGAGCGGCCTTGGTTCGGGCGCCGTCTTCCCCATCCCGTATCTGTACATCTCCGAACTGGTGGGGGCCAAGCAGCGCGGCGTCACCTTTGCCTACTGCAACTCCATCCTCGTGCTCTCCTATGTGCTGCCGTCTTCCTTCGGCGCCTGGGCCGTGGCCACCTTCCCGCTGGAAGTGGCCTGGAAGCTGCCCTTCCTCGTGGGTGGGCTGCCCATCGTGATGCTGTACTTCATCCACAAGTACATGCCGGAATCTCCCCGCTGGCTCATGCGCCACAACCGTCATGACGAAGCCGAGGCCCTGGTGGAACGCCTGGAAAGCAGCCTGGGCATGGAGCATGACAAGAACTACATGGATCCCGCCATCCTGACCGCCGTGAACGAGGCCCGCTCCGGCAACAAGCCCAAGGTCAGCTGGACCATGCTCTTCAAGCCCCCGTACCTGAGCCGCACCATCGTGTCCTACTCCATGTTCTCGGCCGCCCTGGTGTTCTGGTACGTGGTCATGGTCTATGCGCCCACCATCCTCACGGGCAAGGGCTTCCAGATGTCCAGCTCCGTGCTGATGGGCGGCCTGATGATGGCCATCGGTGCCGTGGCCGGCATGGTCTGCGGCCACATGATCGAAAAGTACGGCCGCAAGCCCATGTACATCATCCTGGCCCTGCTGACCGCCGGTTGCAGCATCCTGCTGACCATGGTGGAGAGCCTCAATGCCTGGCTCATCGTAGGTACGGCCCTGGCCTTCTTCGGCAATGCCATCTTCTCCATCTGCAAGCTCTATATCGCCGAACAGTACCCCACGGAACTGCGCGGTACGGGCGCCGGTCTCGGCGAAGCCGTGAGCCGCATCTGCGGCGGCGTGCTGGCGGCCTACTTCATCGCCTTCCTCATCGCCTCCGGCAACCAGCACGCGGTGTTCTGGTTCCTGGCCATCTGCTACCTCGTCTCCACGGCGCTCCTGGCCATTTGGGGACAGGAGACCATGGGCAAGAGCGTGGACGCCACGGGCAGCTCCAGCGGCAAGTAGAGGACCGTACAACAAGAACAAACAACGGGCCTGCGGGCCCTGGAGGAACATACCATGTCGTGTGCCTGCACTTATTCCGAACAGGAACAGCTCCTTCTCGATACCATCGCCGGCAAGAGCAATCCCTATGCTGAAAAGCATCCCCGCCTGTACCGTCTGGTGGCTGCCTTTGAAGGCAAAAAGCCCCATATCGACGTGGAGCGCGCGCTGCTGTTCACCGAATCCATGAAGCAGACCGAAGGCGAACTGCTGGTGCTGCGCTGGGCCAAGGCCCTCAAGCACATCGGCGAGAACATGACCGTCTACATCGACGATGACCAGCTCATCGCCGGTCGTTGCGGCCAGCAGGGCGCCCGTTACGGCATCCTGTATCCCGAACTGGACGGCGACTATCAGGCATCCGCCCTCAAGGAACTGCCCGGCCACGAGGCTTCCCCCTTCGACGTCAACGCCGAAGACGCCCGCGCCGTGGAAGAGATCATCACCCCCTACTGGAAGGACAAGACCTTCCACCAGGATCTGAACAGCCGTCTGGATCCCGAGTCCCACCGCCTGGCCTATGCCGACAAGGGCGGCTACATCTCCCGCTACATTTGCTGCGAAACGGCCTCCAACCGCTCCAGCCTGCAGTGGTGCCTGGACTGGGAACGCCTGTTCAAGCTGGGCTTCAAGGGTATCCGTGAAGAAGCCCTGGCCCGCATGGCCGAATTGGATCCCGACGATCCGGTGGACCAGAGCGAAAAGCGTCCCTACCTGGAAGCCATCGTCACCGTCAGTGAAGGTATCGTCACCTGGGCCCGCCGCCATGCGGAACTGGCCCGCCGCAAGGCCGCCGAAGAGACCGATCCCCGCCGCAAGCAGGAGCTGCTGACCATCGCTTCCAACTGCGAATGGGTGCCTGAGAACCCGCCGCGCACTTTCCATGAAGCCATCCAGGCCCACTGGTTCACCCAGGCTTTTGCCCGCCTGGAGCAGAAGATCAGCTCCAACCCCACCAACGGCCGCATGGATCAGCTTTTCTGGCCCTACTACCAGAAGGACCTGGCCGAAGGCCGCATCGACGAGGAAGGCGCCATCGAGCTCTTCCAGTGCATGTGGGCCAGCATGGCCCAGTGCCTGGACCTGGCCATCACGCCCTACAACAAGGCCACGCATGAAGGCTATTCCCACTGGGAAGCCGTGACCGTGGGCGGCCAGACCCGCGACGGCCGCGACGCCACCAACGAGCTGTCCTACATCATCATGCGTTCCAAGCGGGAATGCCCCCTGCATTACCCCGACCTGGCCGCCCGTGTGCACAGCCGTTCTCCCGAACGCTTCCTGACCGCTGTGGCCGAGATGATCAAGCAGGGCTGCGGCTTCCCCAAGCTGCTCAATGACGACGAGATCATCCCCCTGCATCTGGCCAAAGGCGCTCCCCTGGAAGACATCTATGACTATGCCGCTTCCGGTTGTGCCGAGATCCGTATGCCCCGCGTGGATACCTACACCAGCGGCCATGCCCAGATGAACTTTGGTGCCGCCGTGGAACTGGTGCTCTACAACGGCCGCATGAAGAAGTACGGCGACGAGCTGCTGACCGTGGAGACCGGTGACGTGCGCAACTTCACCACCTGGGAAGAGTTCTGGCAGGCCTACGCCACCCAGCAGAACTACCTGATGCGCCACGCCTTCATGCAGCAGTACCACATCATCAAGGCCCGCGCGCAGCACTTTGCCACGCCCATCTCCGATGCCCTGCATGTGCTGGCCATGAAGGAATGCGTGGACCTGCACCAGGATCACCACTACGAAGGCGGCCTGGATCTCGGCTACTTCGAATGCCTGGGCTACAGTACGGCCATCGACTCTCTGTCGGCTGTCCGCAAGCTGGTCTTCGACGACAAGAAACTGACCATGCAGGAGCTGCTGGACGCGCTGGAATGCAACTTCGAAGGCAAGGAAGACGTCCGCAAGATGCTGCAGAGTGCCCCCTGCTACGGCAATAATGATGATTACGCCGACAGCATCGGTCTGGAGATCGACCGCCTGGCCCAGGAATTCAGCAAGAAGTACGCGCCCCGTCTGGGCATCAAGTGCGACTTCCGCATGGTGCCCTTCACCTCGCACGTGCCCTTCGGCCGCGTGGTCTCCGCCACGCCCAACGGCCGCAAGGCCTGGACGCCGCTGTCCGACGGCTCTTCCGCTTCGCACGGCGCCGACGTCAACGGGCCTACCGCAGTGCTGCTCTCCAACTTCAACTCCAAGAACTACAACATGTTCCAGCGTGCCGCCCGCCTGCTGAACATCAAGTTCACCCCCAGCTGCCTGGCCGGCAAGGAAGGTACCCGCAAGCTGGTGAGCTTCATCCGCGCCTTCGTGGACCTGCGGCTGTGGCATGTGCAGTTCAACGTGGTCAATCGTCAGACCCTGGTCAATGCCCAGAAGGATCCCGAAAAGTACCGCGGCCTCATCGTCCGCATCGCGGGCTACAGCGCCTACTTCACGGAACTGTCCAAGGATCTGCAGGACGACCTCATCGCCCGTACCCAGCACGAGCAGGTCTAGTAAATCGCCAATCCAACCTCAGGGAGGGGGCTTCGGCCCCCTTCCGCCTTTCGGGAGAGATGCCATGTCGGACAAGAATCGCGGTACCGTTTTCAACATCCAGCGCTATTCCGTGCATGACGGCCCGGGCATACGGACGCTGGTCTTCCTCAAGGGCTGTCCGCTGCGCTGCCTGTGGTGCAGCAATCCCGAATCCCAGGAGGCCGCACCGCAACTGGCGTACAATGCGGACAAATGCCTTGGCTGCGGGCGCTGTGTGGCCACCTGTCCGCAACAGGCCCTGCGCCTCGAGCAGGACGGCATCCATCGGGACAGGGAACGCTGCGATTCTGCTTGCCGTGCCTGTGCGGAGGTTTGTCCGGGACAGGCGCTGACCTTTTACGGCAAGACCATGACAGCCCGCGAAGTGCTGGACAAGGTGGAAGAAGATGCCGCCTTTTATGCCCGCTCCGGCGGCGGCCTGACCCTGAGCGGCGGCGAGCCGTTGCAGCAGGGGGATTTTTGCCTTTCCATCCTGGAAGAGGCGGAACACCGGGCCGTGCATACCGCCATGGAAAGTTGCGGTCAGGCCCCCGAAGAGACCATCCTTGCCGCCTGCGGCAAGCTCGACTACCTTTTGTTCGACATCAAGCATCTGGACAGCGAGGCCCACAAAAAGGCGACGGGCATGGGCAATGAGCGCATCCTGCGCAACCTTGCGGCTGTGCGGAGCGCGTATCCGCATCTGCCCATCCACCTGCGTACGCCGCTCATCCCCGGTATCAATGATGACGAAGAGCTGATCCGGCGTATCGTCGAATTGGCCCGTTCCATGGATGCCGTCCATTACGAGCTTTTGCCCTACCACCGCATGGGTGAGCAGAAGTACCGCTTTTTGGGCAGGGAATACCCCTATGGCGGCCCTGCTCAGGTGGACGCCGGGATACTGGCGCGCCTGCGGAGTATCGTCGAGGAAGTTTTCCCGGAAAAGGACTGATATCCGTTAAAGAATGTATCTCCATTGCCGGAATATCCTCCAGTGCTGTCAGCATTGGAGGATATTTTCATTTTTGAATATAGGTATGTATTGATTTTTTATCCTGATAATAGAATGTTGTTTATGTATTACTTGAATAGATCATGTTATATGTTTTAATAGCTATTTATTATATATTAGAATGATGATGGATTATTTATTTTTCGACTAAACTTGTTTTATAATAAAATTATTGATTATTGTGTATTTATTATTGAAAACATCATCCTTGAAATAATTTTTTATTTTTGCTATCGGTGCCGTCGGCATCCAGGAAAGGAAGGAAGAAAAGCCAGGATACATGATGAAGGGAGTGTTTTCTGCTGATGCAGAAAATATTGCCTGCTGATATGCCAGGGAATTAGCTACTGATTAGCTTGAGGAGAATACTGTGAGAAACGTGTTTGTGCTGATGCTCATGCTTTTGGCGATACCTTTGAATGCATTCGCTTTTGATATCCGTGGCTGGTGGCAGCTTGAAGAGATGCCATCCATCTTCATGAAGATCAACGAAGAAAAGATATACGGATTCAAGTATAGGATAAGCAAGGAGACCGAAGAAAGGGTGGAGATCTTTGTCGATAACTCGGACGTTCCCTGCTATCTTGATAAAAAAGGCGAAGATGGGCTTTTGCTCATCAATGCCCTTGGAGAACAGAAGTCCTATAAGCTGGTGACACGTGATACCAGCCTTCCGCAAAAGGACGTACGGAAATTGTGCGGTATTGAAGAATAGTCCCCCTGTGCCCCCAATATTGGGGGCACAGGGGAGAGTGCTTTTGGAATATGACGGCATGCCTGCAGATAAGGGGCATGCCGTTTTTATGTATGGTCTGTAGAAACGGTATCGTATGCTGTGCGGTAGCAGGGTACCATAAGCAGATGGTATGTGATATGCGTCCCGGTGTTGCTGGGCTTCTTTTAGGGAGGAGCTTGCACTTCAAGCGTAGACATCTGGAGCTGTCATCGCCACGCAGGAAGGGAATGATGGCCCCCTTGGGGTATTAGGTTTCTGCTGAGCTTATCGCCGAGCCGTACCGCACCATCATCCACTGGCACCCCAATACGGAGTTTCGCGAGGATCAGTCCAGCTGCGAGGCCCTGTATCAATCCGTTCTGCAGGCCAATGAGGTTCGCGCCCAGGAGCAGGCCAAGGCGGATCAGGAGCGCCGCGAGCGGGAAAGCCGGTGCGAGGCCTTCTGGCAGGAACACACGCCGGAATGGGCCAGGGGCTACCTTATTGCCGAGCTGCGCGAGGATGAGAGCGACATCATGACCGATTACTTCGCGCATAGCGTGACCCGGCGCGTCCTGCTGGGCTTCTCCAAGTCCGACCGCAACAACTTCCGCGAGATGCGCAAGCTGGCGGCCACCTTCGGCCCCACGGAAAAGCTGGCCACGGAAGGGCAGGAGAACCGCGAGAATTACACGGGCGGCTCCGGCTACTACCTGAGCGGCTCGTACCGCCGTTCCGGCTGGACGATCCGCAAGGAGAGCCTCAAGTACGGCCTGCCTCGCGGCAGCCAGGCCGTTCTGGATTTTGCCCACTGGCTGGAGACCGCTTCCCGCTAAATGAGAAAGGCCCCGGCGAAAGCCGGGGCCTTTCTCATTTAGTTTCAGATGAAGGAGGATATGCTCGTTTCATAAACTCTATGAAACTATCTTTATGGCGTAACTCGTCAAGATCCTTATCTTGTTCGATATGCTCTTTGGACGGAAGTGATTGGTTTTGCAGCGCTTTTTCTAAAAATTCCAAAGCTAATTTTGAATCTCCTGCCAGAGACGCTAAACATGCCCGATCATAAGACTTGTCCTTTTGTGAACGGATTGAAAACATTTCTAGATATTTATCAGCCTGTTGCAATATTTTATTCTTTTTATAAATCTCAACATGTTTTGCTTTTTCTGCTAAAAGCTTGGCTAAGAATTGAAGGTAAAGTGTATCGTTTCCAAAAGAATCTTCTGCATCAATGAGTATTTTGATAGCTCGATCTAACAATTCGGTTTGACCTTCTTCTTGAGGTACAATCTTGTACTGATTGTATAACAAATCTGATAGCAGTAAAATGCTTACGGTGTCGCTTTTGTCAATATTAATTAGTTCAGATACTATTGATTCCGATTCGCATAGCAAAGACTTCTTTTTGGCAAGAGGACAGTAAGCTGAATAGTTATATAGGAATAGTGAAAAATTTTTCAAAGCAAAAATATTCTGTGGGTAAATTGAAATCAGCTTACGGTATAAGGATTCTGCCTCTTGAGCAAGGTAAATTTTATTATCTTGTGGATCATTCTCAAATTGTGCAAATTTATTATCAGCAATTGCTATAGTTATGTCTAGATTATCAGGATATAGACCTATAGCTTTCTGCAAGACTTTATTCTCTTTCAGTAAAAAATCTATTTTTGTTTCCTGATTTTCGTGGCTAGATTTGGTATGCAAAATTCTAGCCAATGTCTTTAGTGCTTCAAGGTTATGTGGCTCTATCTTTATCGCATTATTAATAAGTTTTTCTGCATCTTGTAGTAAATTTATGCTTTTGGGAGTAGTTTTAAATTGTTTGCATTTAATGTCTGCTAATTTGACTAAGATTCCTGTGTCATAGGAAGTAACATCTAGGGCGTCGGAAAGAATGTTGCTTGCTTCCTCCCATAAAATTTTTTGTTCATCCCCATACGAATATTTGGCTTGTTCATCTATGATTAAGCATAAGTTGTTAGAGACATTCGTGTTTGTTGGAGATTTTTCTTTTAATTTGTAAAGAACAAACTTAGCTTGTTTTAAAAGAATTATTCTTTTTTTAGTATTGCTGATAAATGACTTATCGCGGCTTAATCGAGCAAGAAGATCTAAAATATGCGGATGTTGTGGAGATAATTGTTTTGCTTTAATGATAGTATGTTTGGCTTGTTGAAGAAGCGTATTACGATTTTTTTGAGGGCTGTCTTCAGCTTGTTTTAGCTTCAACTCAGCTAAAGAAAATAGCGGCCGCACTTCAGTCGGATATTTCCTATGGACTTGTAAAAGAATATCCTCAGCTCGAGTTAATAATTCAAATCTATTTTTACTGGAATCTATATCGTATCTGATTCGTAGCAATAGTGCAAAATTAAGCATTATATTTATATCATCAGGATTAATTTTCCTGGCTTCAGTCAGGATTTCTTCTGCTTCTTGGTATAGATTTTTTATTTTTGAAAGTGTTTTAGCAAGAGAAGCCTGTCTTATTTTTACTAAAGCATATCCATTTAAAATAACTTCTTTATGTTGAATATTACTTTTGCTGAGCAATTCTTTATAATATGTCTCTGCTCTATGAAGAAGCTCATTGCGGTATTTTGGAGAGAAAACAGTATTATCTGATAATTGAGCAATCGTATCGGCTAATGCGTATATAGCGTCTCCATCATGAGGTGTTTGTTGTAAAATTTCTTCCCAGTAGAATTGAGCTTTTTCAAAATCTCCTTTACTCTTAGCAAGAGTTGCTAGTCCCCAAAGAACTTCAACGCCTGTTCCTTCTTTTATCAATTTTTGGGCTGATTTTCGTGTCGTTTTATTAAGGCCTCTTTTATGTATAAATTTTTCCAGAGCAATGCTATATCTTTCTGATTTTCTAGAGTTTTCTTTAAGAGATTCAATCTCTTCGTAGCTAGCTTTACTTTTTTGAACGAGCTGCTCAAGCTGTTCTATATAATGCTCTCCAATATTTTTAATATCATCATATTTTTCTTTACTTTTAATAAGAATATTATTTGCTTGTGTAATGTAATTCTCTCCTTCAAATTTGGCATCTTTTTTTAATCTGTCGAATTCGCGTAGTCTTTCTTTTGATTGTTTAGAAAAATTTATTGCATTTGCGACATTAAAAAGAGTTGGAACGACAGTGATTAGGGAAACTATTATAGCCAATATACCTATGTTGCTACTAGCTAAGCTTGCATAGCGATCACCAGCCGCACGAACTTCTTCTTTTTTCTTTTCGGCGATAGCAATAATGGGGTTTTGATGATCTTCTAGCCATTCAGCTTGCTCTTTTTTGAATTTATTAAATTTATCTTCAAGGGATTGAAGCTTTATTTCTTGCTCTGTCAAACGATGATTCTGGCGTGCTGCTTCAATAGATGATTCTTCAATTTTTAGAGAAAGTTTACGCTCTATATGTTGAAATAATATTTCGACTTGCTTGTAAAAACTATCTTCAGATATTCCACTTGAAGAAGGTGTTGCTGAAAAAGTTGATAGAGCTATAAATGTAGCTACAAGAAAACATATAAATAATTTTTTTGTATTCATATCAATTACTTTATTAATTGTTGATACTAGTTTTGTTTGCGACCACATCCTCAAGCTTCTGCAGGAAGGCTGGCCACGCCGTATCGAGCGTCCCGTAGTTGGTGCTGTTGACCAGATAGGGAAGGGATCGCTTGCCCACAGCTTTGTATGTCCCGGCCTCAAAGGCTTCCTGCTCATCGTTCCATTTTCCGTGGACGTACTGGTACTTGATGGGCTCATAGGAGAGTGAGAGCAGCTGGGTGGGCTGCTTGCGCGGCGTGCCGTTTTTGTAGAATTCCTGCACGAGGATGGTGATGCCTTCCGAGCCGTCGTCCTTGCTGCTGTATTCGTGCCAGAGCGTGGTCTGTTCCAGCAGGCGATCCATGCAGGGGAGCAGGCGTTTGAGGCCCTGATCCGGCGCACCGGGGGCAGCGATGGTTTCTCTGTGTGACCATGGTTTGGCCGTATATCCCTGGGCTTTGTCCAGCAGGGGAGAGCCGTTCGCCCGTGAAAGCAGAGCGGCCAGATCGGCGGAGCCGTCGACCAAGCGCGAGGCGTCGCCCTTCAACAGGGCGGCCGCATGTTTGCAGAAGGTCTTGCTCATTTTTCCGGCCGGGCAAGAGCAAAAAGCTACCAGGCCCGGCCCTTCTCCCCGGAACCTGACTTTGTAGGGCGTGGAAGCGCTCCCCTGGACGAGATAGACCAGTTCGGGCAGCGCTTTGGCAGGGCTGGGGGAGGCTTCAGCCTGCAAGCCGGAGGGCAGGGGCTCTGTTCGGGACGCATGGCGGGAAGGCTCCATGTTTCCCATGCGGCCCAAGGCCTCCCGCACGGCGCCGCACAAGTTGTCCTCCTCATCGCTGTTCTTGGCCAGCCATTTTTCCAAGGCCAGCTTCACGGCACGATCATCCGGCACGGCCTCCAGAAGAGAGGAGAGCAGCGCCTTCTGCCTGGCCAGTTCGGCTTTGAGCTTTTGGGCCTTATCGGCTTTTTTTTGTGTTGCGGGAGCCTTGAGGCTCTCGGCGTAAGCAAGGACGTCTTCTTCCCGGAACTGTTTGTCCGAGGTGCATTTCAGCCGCCCGCTGCGGTAGTCAGCACTGAGCTTTGACCGCCCAATCTTCAGGCCCAGACTGTGCAGGAATTCCAGCACTTCTCCCTGAGTGGCAAAAATACGCTCGCTCATTCCTTCCCCCGTTATCCGCTACTTGCTCCCCATCTCCAGCAATCGTTCCGTAAGCCGCCGGTTCAGGCGCATTCTTCTTTCAGCTCGGCTTCCAGTTTGGCGATGCGCCGCTGGCAGTGGGAGGCAGTGGCCGTTTCTGCCGGGGCGTCGCTGGTAAGAATCTCTCCTTCCCCAAAGTAGAGCCAGTCGCGGTTCAACTCAGAAAAAAGTTCGAGGATACGCGGTATGCTCAGCATCCGAGGCCGTGATGGCAGCCTGCAAGGAGCTGGGCGGTCAGCATGGTCAGCAAAGGAAGAAGATATTTCATGGTTCGCTCACTTGCTGGAAATTTGCTTATTCGTGCCCGTCGCTGGCCTTGCCGGTACTGCTGGCAGCGGTGTTATCCCCTACGCCATCGACCAGCAGGCGGGCCGTGAGTTTGCGATTCAGGCGATCTGCCTCGCGCAATTCCGCCTCAATAGCCGAGATTTTGGCTCGAGCCTCGTCAAGCTGCCGCTCCAGATCCGGCTTGGGAGAGGGGAGCCAGCTTCGCGCGATATGGGACCGTCCTCGCAATACAGCCACTCCGGTCGGACATCGCGAAAGTTTTCCAGGATCGTCGGCAGATGTTCCCAGATGTTTTTCTGGCTTTTCTCGGTAAGCCACCGGCTGAACTTTTGGGGATAGACCCCAATGATTTCACCAAGTTTTGACTGGGGGATGCTCTTTTCTTGGGCGAGGAAGCGTATCCGTTCGAACAGCTGCATTGCGAAGGAGAGTCCTTTTTCGTCTAATCTTGGTGAATAAATATCTTTTGATATAAATAAAGAAATTTTTTATGGCAACCTATTCAAATAACCTGGCAAGAGGGAGTGCCATGGCAAGTCTGAATCTCCCGCACTCTGTACTGTTACGGGTCTGGATGAAAAAACTCTTTATTTGCACAAGAACCTGCTGACCAGCTGGGGGTGACGCGCAGCTGGTCAGCAGGATGATCTGCGCGGAGACTATACCGCCCCACCACCATGCCACCTGCCTTCGGCTGGACTTTTACGAAGAATTGCTTCCGAAGCCGTTTGACGGTCATCCTGGGCCTGTCTGCTGCCAGCCCATTTTCTCCCGATTGGCTCAGCTACGGGTGTACTGTCCGGGGTGGGACACGAATCTTGCTTGCCCGGCCGGCAACGTCACGCAAGGCAAGAGATCAACAAATCAGGATTTTGTGTCAGCACGCGCCAAATACACGCTCGCGGTATCTCCACCGAGGCCGTGTCCGATGATACGAAAAGTCCTTCAGCAGACGTATAATCAGGATTGGGTGATTTGCCCGATGTATTAGAATGCCAGAGCGCGGCAGGGGGAAGGTGTTCCGCTATGTTCGTGGTGCTGGATTACACGGCGGCCGGAGTAGCATGCCTGGGAGGGGGGTAGGGATCGCAGCTGAATAGCCGCTGGGATGCACGGACATTTTTTGAAAATGCCTCAAAACGAAAAAAGCCCTTACGATTTCTCGTAAGGGCATGATTTCGTTGGCGTCCCCAAGGGGATAAAAATTCAAGTATAACTACATAAATTTATTATTTTTTGTGAACTTATTGTCACTAATACCTACTAAACTACCTCAAAAAGTAAAAAATCTGAAAAAGCTTTCCTACACCTCGTTGGATAAAGAAAAAAATCTATTCTTTCAGCAAGTTGATTTTTTCGAAACAAATCTTGCCAATCAGCGGTATATCCAACCTGCATACCGGCAAAAAGGAACATGAAGCTTGAAATCATGATATTGGGCAGAAAATATCTTTGATGGACGATAAAGCAGCCTGCAGGACAAAGGAACCGGCAGGCTGTTCTTGTATGGAAAACGCGCCCGCATCCTTGAATAGGGGGATTGAGAGCGGACTGAAGCCTCGCCGTTTCGACGCCGATGCCGGGAGATTCTAAGAAAATTTCGCATCGGAGTGGAAAATGCCTTCACAGCCCTGAATAAGGGAGTGAGGGCGGGCTGAAGCCTCGCCGTTTCGACGCCGATGCCGGGAGATTCTAAGAAAATTTCGCATCGGAGTGGAAAATGCCTTCACAGCCCTGAATAAGGGAGTGAGGGCGGGCTGAAGCCCGCTCGACATGTCAAATGCCCGGATCAGTTGTAACCAAATAACATTAGCGGAGACAAGTATCTCTCCGCAAAGGAGTTTCTATTATGTCGATTATCAGGAAAATGATCGCGATGGACTGCACACCACTCGAAAAACGCGCCAAGGAGCGCGGTTTCCAGCATCTCCCCATCCGCGAACTCACCAAACTCTGCGAGACCGACGGCGTCGATGTCGTGGAAGTGCTTGGTACCATCATCGAGAAGCAGCCTCTGAACGATTCTCCTGAAGAGATTGCCCGTGTCCGCACGAACTACGTGAACAAACGTCTGGCCATGCAGCTCAACGGCATGAACGTCATCGAATGCCCCACCAAGCGCAGTGCTTCCAGCCCCTCGGGCTTCAAGCAGTCCGATGACATCCGCCTGATGCTCACCACCATCACTATGGCCCTCAAGCTCCGTCCCGACTTCGTGCTTCTGTTCGCCGCTGACGGCGACTTCGCTCCGATGGTGGAACTGCTCCGCAACGAAGGCATCCGTACCGAAGTTGTGGCTCCCCTTGACATGCTCGCCACGGACCTCCGTCGCTACGCATCCAACGTCGTGGACTTCGATGCTCTGCTCGACTCCATCCCCCACTGATCAGGAACGCCGGCAGAGCCTTGGCTCTGCCGATCCTCATTTCCACAATAAAAAAGAGGTAATAAGTATGGCACTTAAGAAGAATGAACATGGCATGCTGGTCCGGGCCAGGACCTATGGGAAAACCTCCTACGACGAAGTGGCCAAGGAACTCGGCCTGAAGAAAGGCGAGACCCTGTACGCCGTCTCCCAAGAGAACGGCATCCGTGTGAGCCGCCCTGTGAAGCCCGGTTCCAAGGAAGTCCCTCACAAGCCCGGCACCAGCTTTGTGGCCGGTCCGACCATCACCAAGGCGGCCTAGCCGGTCAGCAGTGGCATGCTCCACTGAGGTATCCTGTTCCATCGCAGGGTGCCTCATAAAATGATCCTGACCTATAATCCCATACCCTGCGGGAAGGGCCCGCGATTGTGGGAGAACCGGTGTGGCAGCGCGTCCAAGCTTCTCAATATGGGGCAAGGCGCTTCTTCCATCCCACAGGGCTGCTTCCTGGAATGACCACAGTCCATATTATCCCTGTCTGTCTCAGAGCATCGGAGCTGGCATCACCGGCTCCGAGGCTTTTCATTTCAACAGAATAAAAAAGAGAGAGGAAGATATGTCTCAGTACACTCATCGCGTCCCTGTCTCTTCCCTGTCCATCGGCCCTGTCATCAGCAAGTCTGCCTTCGATCTGCTCAATGTCTTCCGCACCGCCCCTGCCGCCGCTCCTCCTCCCGTCCTCGCCACCGTTCCCATACGCGACGAGGACTCCATCCCTGAAGAGATCATGCGTGAAGTACGTATACTCCGCAGTGCGGGTTTCGGGGCGGTGCCCGATCCCCAGAAAACAAAATGGGGCTGGGGCGTTCGCATGCAGGGCCTCATCCTGCCCGGTGGCTCCCGCACCGACGCGCTGGTCCTGCTTCCCGCATCCTACCCTCTGGCCAGCCCCATCGGCTTCTACCTCAAGAAGGGGGCGAACGTGGGAGGCCTGGATACCAACCACCTGTACCAGCGATCCTACCACGGGGCTCCCGATCTCGGAGCGGAAGGCTGGCAGTGGTTCTGCGGTGTAGCCGAGGGCTGGATACCTGGCCGCCACGAGCTGCTTGGCTTCATTTCCGCCGTATTCGCTATGCTTAGCGAAAGGAGCGCCTGATGGAGTTCGATCTCGTCATCCCTGAGGAAATGGGGCGCAGCATACGCGATTCGGTGTTCGCCGTGGAAGGTCGCGAGGGGTGGATTTTTGGTCTCTCCCGCGTGGTTCGAGTCGGCAACAGCCTTCGCTTCATCATGGTCGGGACTTCCTCCGTTGACGAGGAGGACTATGATTGCCGTGCCGAGGCAGGGCTGACCCTCACGGCCGAGGCCTCTTCCCGCTTCAACCTCGCGAGCGTAGAGGCAGCGCGGTTCGGCTTCGTGCCCGCCCACATCCACTCTCACCCCGCCGGCATCTCCGACTTCAGTGGGCACGACGACCGCGTCGAACTCGAACTGCACGAGTGGCTGAGGTCTCAGGGGCAGCCCTGGCTTCTGAGCATGGTCATGGCTCCGGGGCATGCTCCCCGTGCCCGGCTATGGCGTAACGGTCGCCCCTGCTTCTGCGGCCTGCGCATAGGCCTGTGCCGCTGGAGACGGCCCAGGGAGGAGAGCCAGATAACATCTGCTCCGCTCTTGGCCCTTGACCGTCAGCGAGCGTTTGGCCCGGGGCTCGCCCAAGCTGCTCCCCTGCTGAAGGTGGGCATCGTAGGCACGGGCGGCGTGGGTATGCTTGTGGCCGAAATGCTCGCCCGCAGCGGCTTCACCGACTTCGTCCTCGTCGATCCCGATTATGTGGAAGATGTGAATCTCAACCGCCTCGGGCACGCCTACCGGCGTGACGTAGGGCGATCCAAGGTAAACCTCTGTCGCTCTGTGATACTGCGCGCCTGTGCTGCCGCTGGCACTAAGGCTACCGTGCGGGCTTTCTGCAACGATGTGAACCTGCTCAGCAAAAGTGCTGAAAAGGCCCTTGTCCAGTGCGATGTCATCCTTGCCCTCACCGACGACGAACTCTCGCATATTGCCTGCCTCAAGTTTGCGCAGGAAAACGGCATTGAGTACTTGCAGGCCGGCGTGGGCATCTTCCAAGAGGAAGGACGCATCACTACTGCGGCCGTGGAGTTCACCGGTGCAGAATCCGGACGCTACTGCCCCATCTGCACGGGGCGCCTTTCCCCGGCGCAGGCCTCCATTGATGCGCGCCGTTATGTGGGCGGCGAGGTGACGGAAAGGGCCCATGCCGAGGGTTACATCCCTGAAGAGCCCGCACCTTCCGTGATGTCGCTGAACGCGGTGGCCGCCGGCGCTCTTGTCCTCGAGATACAGAAGCGCGTAGCCGGCCTCAGCCGGCCTGTGGACCTCTGGCAGCACGATTTCCTCGCCGGGAAAACGCTGTTCGAGCAGAGCATTGAGAAAAAGCTCAGGGGCAGTTGCTGGGTGTGCGGCAGGAACTGAGGCGGACAAGTCATATCTCCCCAAAACCCCGGAGGAAAGCCAGTTTTGGTCCTTCGGGGCTTTTCAAGGAAAGGATAGCTGTGTAGCATGAAGAAAAAAATTTTCCGTCCTGAAAGCTTTTTATAAGGAGTTGGAATGAAAAGTGAATATTACAGTTTTCCTGTCAACATGAAGCCTTTGCGCTGGAAGAAGAACATGCTCTTCACTGGAGTGAGGAACGATACGCTTTTTGAAGCCACAGAAGGAGGGTTCCCGGTTACCGGCGGAGATGACTCCAAGAAGACGCATCCTATCTTTGTTCTTGGCTTCGAAGATGGCAGACCGCGGGATGAGAACGGATCCTTGAGATACCCCGTAGCCGGACCAATAGTCTGCCCGGGGAGCACGAAGAACTGGAACGACAATCCCGATAGGCGCTACCTGCGCTCTGGAGCTGTCACAAGCAATAAGAAAATAATACAAGCTGATACATACCTTGTGGAAGAGCATAGCTTCGTTGTCCCCAGGGGCTTGGCATACCACGAAGATTTTGAAGAAAAGTATACTAATGCACGATGTCCTCAGAACAAGCCCTTGTATTGCATGGGCGTAGTAAGAGAAGAAGATATCATCAGGGGGATGTGGTATGTCCGCTGAGAGTGGTGTGAAAGCAGCTGGCAAGGGCTGTACCCGGGAACTCTTCCTCCGTACGGAATTTACTGATCCGCAGGAAAAGCTCCACGGCATGGCGAAGCTCTGCTACAAGCTGTTGAAAATAGCGGCTGAGAATGAGTTCCTGAACAGTCACCGCTCTGTCAGCGCCTTTGAAAAGGAAGAATATAAGCACGCTGTATCCGATATTGTGGTACAGCTATACGTGTTCCTACGTTCCTTACTGGAGCATGAGAAGGAAAACAGCGCCAGCAAAACGCTGGACAGGGCCCTTGTTTCTCCGGAAAGCCTTCGCATGGCTTGGAAGCAGGGGAAGCAAAATAGACTGGCAGGAAGCAAAAAAGCCGGTGTCCCGGAAAGCCTGGACGATGTATACCGCCAGCGCTGGCACTACTACCGTAACCGACTGGTGGGTGTGCTTCGCGACAATGGGCGCAGAGTCGCCTCCCGTGATATGGGAGGCTGGAGTGAGCATTCTTTCTCCTATGGTTCCAAGGAGTTGCCAGCTCTGCGCATGGATCAGTTCATGGCGCGCCTTGCCGAATTCTCCAGTGCTTTCAAACCTTCCCTGAAGGATGAGGACTTCTGGCGCGGCGAGGATGTTCTGTATCGCAAGGACGGCACTGAAAGCCGCCACGAGGGCCCGGGAGAGGACAAACTGGATCAGTTTTGCCGCGAGTTCTGGGAATTCGCCGCCGAGTTCTTCGGTCAGGAGTATCTGCTGGAACTGAGCATGGTGATGAACGCCCTTCCCCGGCTCTACACCTACTTCGCCCGTCCCAATGAGCTTTTCCTCGATGAGGCCCCCGAAGAAGACCAAAATGGTGAGGAGAAGCCGCAGGTAGAGCTGCGCAGTGAAGCCTCTGCCTTTGATACCGCGGAAATGGTAGTTCAGGATCTTGAAGCCAGAAGAGAGGCCATAGTGGCTGTGGCTCGAACCCTCTGCCCGCGCGACCGCAAGCTCATACTGATGGAGGTGAAGGCCAAACTCTCGAACGTGGAGAAGGCGCGCCGCCTCGGCCTGAGCTCGTCCTCGAGCATATTGCAACAGACGGCGAACGCCTTCTGCAAATTTTCTGAAACTGGCCTGATGGACATCCTGCCTGAGGTGAAGGAATCCATTTTCTACCTCGAAGGTATGGTCGATATCGCCGAGGCGGTATGGCTGGATGAGAAAAAAGAACTTGAGGCCGTTGGGTCTCTGGAGAACCGCATATGAAACCCGACACCGAAGAACTCCGCCGGACAGCATCGCAGGCCGGCCAGAGCCGTTTCTGCCCCACGGCCGCCATGCTGTTGGAAAAAGGTCATAGCTCCGAACTGCGCGCCCACCTCGAAAGCTGTGCGCTCTGCCGATCCCGCCTCACCGATGCCGATCGGCTCGCTTCTGAACAGGCATGGGAGAAACTGGCCGAACTGGTCAACGAGCCTCTGCTCGCCTCGGCCGGTACCCCGGAGCCTCTCCCCTGTCAGATATGGACCGTAGCCGAGAAATACGGCGGCTGGGGCGAGTATGACCAGTACTACCATGCCCCACAGGTACTCGTGCTGGGGGTATTCCCCTACAGAGTGGTGCGTGTGGCGCACATCAGCGATTTTGGTGAGCTGGCCGCTAGGGGAGACGGTCTCCTCTTCGATGAACCATCCAAGGGGTTCGCCGAGATGTGGAATCAGTACTCCCTGCCTGTCTCGTGGCTTGATGTGTGCATCGGCGAGATCTCCGGCAGGAGGATGGCCGCGCTCCGTCTGACAGAGCATCTCCACGAAGACCCCGAGGAGGGCAGCCCCCTCGATATCTTCCGCCAGCAGGAACTGTACCACAGCATGCATTTCTCCCACGGCGCTATGGAAGAGGTGATGCGCCTTGCCGAGGAGTGGAACTGCATGGAAGGCGGTGCAAAGGTACACAGGCTCGATGAAGCCGCACGGGCCGACTGCCGCAAGCCCTCCGGCCCCAGCGCGACCATACTTCCCTTCCCCAAAGTCCTGCCGAAGGTGAGGAATGTCCATCAGCCCATGCTCTACGCCGAGCCCGAAGAGACCGCCGCCGAGGCCGCAGCCGCCAAGCCGGAATTCGTCTGCCTCGAAAAGGAACTGCGTGTGGAGCTGAAGGATGGCAAGGCCATACTCACGAACGAGGGCAACGAAAACCTGCTCGTGCGCTTCGTGGATGCGGAAGGTTTCATCCTTCCTGTTGAGGGTTCTGAGGGTTCAGACATGGCCGAAGTCGCCCGTGCCACAGGCAGGGAACTGCCCGAATTCATCGAGTTCGGTGCAAAGAACGTGGCCAGCTTTGTCCTCGTAAAGGCGGGTCACGAAATGACGGTGTATCTTAATACCGAAGCCGTGGCCGAAGAGAACGGCATACTCATCCTGTAAGGGGGCGTGTTGTGGAAACAGTGACCTTCAGAGACGTGCTGTCCTATGCCCTTTGCGGGGATGAAGGGCTCGCGACCGCCGGGCCCGCTCTGGACGAGGAACTCCCAAAGGATTCCATCGGGGCCTGTGAATACAAGACGCCTGGAGTGTTTCCGCGTGATGTGGACGAAGCCCTGCCGGATCTGCTCGTTTCCGGTGTGCCGGGCAGCGGCAAGACCCAGTTCGCTCTGGCCTTGGCCATCGCCAGCGCCGTAAAGCGAGGCATCGTATTCTATGCAGCCCCTACCAGGCCCCTCGCCCAGGAGAACGCCGACAGGTTCCGCTTCCTTGCCAAGGGCCTGCTGGACGATGACGATATCATACTTTCTACCGGCGACAGGTGTGTGGACGACTGGAAGCTGCATCAGAACTCAGGTTTCATCTGCTGCACCATTTTCGAAAAGCTTCTTTCCTTCCTGCTCTCATCGCGTTCCCTTCGGAAAAGAATCAGTCTCGTCATCGTGGATGAGACCCATATGTTCAATGAAGATTCCCGTGGCGTGCGCCTCGATATGCTCATCAGTCAGCTCACTTCCAACGAAGAACGCAAGAGCAGAGTGGTGTTGCTCACAGTGGAATCGCCCGAAAACTGCGAATTTCTTCTGGGGCGTCTGAAGAAGGGGGGCGACGATGCGTTCGTACCGCCTCTCCACCTCTCCGGCAGGAGCAGGCCCGGAACGGTAGAGCACAAGCTCGCCCTACACAGGAAGGGCAAGGCAGACGGAGTTCTCGTCATGGCGGAGATGCCGCTGACAGTTCTTTCTTCCAGTTCTCCCCTCTACCTTTCCGAAGAGGAGCTCAGGGAAAAAGAGCGCAACGTACTTACCTTTATGAAGGAGCAGGAATCCGTTTCGCGCGAGGACTGGATGAGCTGCCCCCTTGATGTGGACGCCGTGGAGACATGGGCCCGCCCGGGGCGCAACGTGCTTGTGGTCAATATGTCCATACGTCTGCTGAAAAAAGGGTTGAGCAATATGCTCGCAGCGCGCAAGGCGAGCCGCCCCTTTACCTCTGAGGCTGGGCCCTTTCAGGAACGGCTCAGAAAGCTGGCCGAGGCCGGCGTCATTTCCAACAGACAGCGCAAAAATTTGTCGGACTGGGCGCGGTACGGTCTGTTCCTGCATACCGGTGATATGCACGCCGCCCTGCGAGACGCTGTGGAACAGACGTTCCGTGAGCCGTCCGAAGAAGGGCGAGTACTCTTTTCCACCACCACGCTGGCCTACGGCGTGAACCTCGACCTTGATACGGTGCTTCTCACGAGCCTCACTTTCAGCATGGACGACAAGGCGCCCCGCTATGTAGATGGTGTGGTGCTGCACAATATCATGGGCAGGGCCGCACGCCGCTCCGGCCGGGCAGGGGAGGCCGTGGTGCTTCTCCCTGCTTTCAGAAACACCGCCAGAAAGGCGCTCTCGTCCACAAATCTGTCTGCCGCACTTATCGACTGCTACCGCCCTAAGGGTCTGCCCCTGCTCGCCCCCAACCCGCTGAGCCGGGAAGAGGGCCTTGCCTGCAGCGAGCTTTCAGGCGACAGCCAGACCAGAATGTTGTATTTCTTTCTCTATGCCCTCGAGTTCGCTTCGCAGAAAAACGAGAGTGTCTGGTTGAGAGCCGACCAGGTGGCTGAAGAGCTGTGGGGGTGCGTGCACGCCCAGGCGGCATGGAAGGACAAGGGTTGGAAAGCATTCTCGGCCTTCGTGGGTGACGTGCTGGACAGACTGACCGTCAGCATTCCTCTCTGCCCGGAATTCGAGATGCGCTTTGTGGAAGCGAAGGGTGAAGGGCGTGACAGGCGCTGGAAGGGGACTGTCTGCGGCGGGCCTTTGCTGAACTGCGGCATTTCCGTGCGCGAAGCAGAGATGCTGAGCCGCTGGCTCAGCAGGGCCGGCAAAAAATTCACCCCCAGAGAAAAATCCGTTTTTCCCCTGTACTGGCTGGCCGCCATCATAACGCTCCCCTCCGTCCAGAAGATACTGGCCAACGCCTATGACAGCGACAACTCTCCTGCATGCAGCGACATCGCCTTCTCTCGGCAGATGATGAAGATCGGATATTCTTCCGGGATGGGCCCGCAGGCGACGGAGCGCTTTCTCCACCGCTTTCTGCCTCTCTTCGACGAATTCTGCGCCGCTGCGGGCGAGGCCGAATGGGAAAAGCGTCAAGTTTACGCCCGTACCGTCAGTGAGCTCGACCAGAAACGGAAGGAGGCCATGGATAAAGTGCGCAGCCGCTCCCGCCTCGGCCTGCTTGCCCTCTGGAAATGGATGGGCGGAAAGGCGCTGGAAGATGTGGAAATGGCCTTCGGTCTCAGTTCGTCCGGGAGGCAGTTTTTCCCTGTCAGGCTGACGGAACGGTGCGCGTGGCTGTTGCTCTTTCTCCCGCAGTTTTTCGCCGGTTCGCCTCTGATAAGTCTGGAGGATGCCGCCCATGTGGCTTGGCTGGAGGCCCATATACGCTGGGGGCTGAGCGAGGAGCTTTTCTACTTTCGGGACGAACACAATTTTTCCCGTGCCGGGGCTGCCGAGTTCTCCACCTCATCCTCATCCGCAGCCTCTCTCATCCTTAATGTGGATAAGAGCGAGGCCGGCATGCTGGTTCGCAAGAATATCAGAATGGCCATGGAACAGTTCAGGCTATGGGTGGAAACCGTTCTCGGGGACAGCGAATTTTCCGCCAAACTTTGGGACTGCCTCGACGCCGGTCTGAGAGGAAACTGGAAAAAGAGCCTCGATATGCTGTACGCGGAATGCCCCCGAACAGACTGGGCAGGGATGCTCAAAAACTGCCGGAAAGAACTTCAGCTGAGAAAATTCTGGACGACCCTTGCCGTGGTTGCGCTCTACCGCAAGGGCTGGTGGGAGCCTAAGCAGGACCCTGTGCCCGACGACCTGCAGGGCGTATTCCACATGCTCGCAGACAAGGGGCATGGCTGGAATGTGATAGGCCCTCTTGCGTTCATCCATCTTCCATAACTGCAGAGGAGAAAATACCATGGCTAAGAAGTTCAGAATAGCTTTTCCTGTTGTGATCAAAGAGGAGCATAGGGCTTATCCCATAACGATGAAGCTGGAGCCCGTCAAAAACGGCGAGCCCGGCCTCGCGGTATGGTTCAAGGGTAAAAAAAAGACGTCGCGTGGGACAGCGGGCGATTCGGTGAGGTATCCGCTGGCGGCGGACTATCCTTTCATAGAAGGAAACGGGTCAATTCTGGAGATAAAGAGGATATTCAGCAGCTTTTCCCAAGCTCTGAAAGAGGAAGACAAGGCTATGAAGCTCACCTTCGTCTCCGACGAGCCTGGGCATCCAGAGGTTAAAAAAGGGGCCGACGGCGAATTTTGGAAGATGGACTTTACCCCTTTATCAGCCGGTGTGGCCCTCCATCTGATGGAGGCCATTAAATCCTGCGACACAATGGCCGACGAGACCATACTCATCTCGGCGCAGCTCAAGGATTGCAAGCCCGCAGAGCTCGGGTATTCTGAGGATGTCAAAGCCAAGGCTAGGCTCTGCCTCGCAGACAAACACACCTTGCTTTTCCTGCACAATGATGACTGGAAAGCTTTGAGAGACGATACGGAATTTGAAGAAGTGGCCGGCGAGATTGGAGACGTTAGCTCTTCACGGAGCTTTGAAAAAGCCCTTAAGGAGGGCCGCCGTATCTTCCCCCTCGCTGTGGAGAGTAAGAACTGGAAAGATAATGACGAGTGGCGACCTTGGCGGAAAGTTCTTTGCAAGCTGCTCAATATGGAATTCGTGCGCGAATTGTCAGAGATGGCCGACGATGCTCCCGAGGAAGGGCGTGTCGATCTAAGCGAGTTGCCCGAGCCCGAGGCTGGTTCGCCCCTCTCCCTCTTTCTGCGCGCCGTTGAGGAAGATGAATGGCTCCCAAGAGACCTGCGTGAAGCCGCCTTGAAAGCTATCAAGAACGACCCGTCGGCTGAAGCCGCCTTGAAGGCCTTGCCTCCTGAAAGCCTTGCCAGCCCTGAACTTGACTGGAACAAAGAGGAACTCTTCTGGCTTTCTCAAGCTAACAGGAAGAGCCTCATGCCCAACATCATAATCTGCGGCCCTACCGGCAGCGGCAAAACCCTGCTGGCTCAGGCCCTGCTTCTCAACGCTCTCACGGAAAATGGCAAGGCTCTGTACATCGGGCCCACCCGCGCCCTTGTGGAAGAGGTATACAGCAAGGTTTCCATGCTTCTACCCAACAAGGATGTGGTGCTCTCCACCGGCGAAGAATGTCAGGACGACTGGCGTTTCAGGAACAGCAACTTCGATATAGCCTGCATTGTCAACGAGAAGGCCAATGTCATCCTTCCCATGAACCCGGCCATGATGAAGAAGCTGGCCGTGGTGGTCGTGGACGAGATCCATATGCTCTCCAGCGAGCAAAGGGGCGGCCCTCTCGATATGCTGCTTGTGAAGCTCAGGCAGAAGCAGGAGCTTGAAGGCTCGGACTGCCGGCTGCGCATAGTTGCGCTTACCACCGAGTTTTCAAGCGAAGACAAGGATCAGTTCAGCGACTACCTCACGCGCTCTTCGGATGAGAAGGAAGTCCGGCCCCTTGTGGTCACCCCGCTGGCCCGCCCTCAGGAGGTCCTGCATTCCCTCGTACTGTACAATTGCGGGCTGGAAGGCAGGAGAGAGCTCACGCTGTCGGAATTTTCCTCCCAGGATGACAGGCAGCTCGGCAAAGAGAGAGCCCTCGCCCTGAAGAAGGAGATAGAGAGGGCGGCCCGCGCCCTGCACTATCCCCAGAACTCGCGCCGTGTGAGCAGGAGTGATTTCAGCAGTAGAAGGGCAGAGCTTCTGATCGAGTATGCCCAAAAGGCCAACCGCTGTCTTGCCGTGGTCAACAGCAAGGAACAGATAGAGGCGCTGGCCGCCCTCATCAGCGAGAAACGAGGAGAAAATCCGGTCAAGGATGGGCCTAATGCAAAGGCGGCCAAAAAGATAGAGGAAATATGTTCAATGAGCTGTCTGGCAGATGGCCTTGTCGACGAGCTCGTTGAACAGGCAAAAAACGGCGTATATCGCCACCATGCCGATATTCCGCAGAATCTCCGGCAGGTGGTGGAAGAACTCTTTCGCTGTGGCGACAAGCCCAATGGAGAACCTACTCCCATACTGCTCTGTACGGAGACCCTGAGCTATGGCGTCAACCTTCGGGCCGACATGGTGGTTCTGTTCTCGCTGGAGTTTCCGAGGCAGGACGGATCGAAAAAAGATTTCCTCACCGCTACGGAGTACCACAACATACTCGGGCGCGTCGGTCGCTTCAAAAGTGAGGGGGGGCAGAAACCCAAAGCTATAGTCATGCTCTCCCAGGACTTCGACTATCCCGCTGAAACGCCCAACAAGCTTGCCGGGTACTACGAGGAGATAGACAGCCTCAAGAGTGCGTCCATCCATGCCGGCGATCTCCGCAACTTCCGCCAAGGCAGGCTCCATGACCTGGACAGCGTGTCTTTCCCCTCCTTCCGTACGGTGATGGATGCCCTGCGTACGGCCCAGTCGCAAAAAGAGAAGGACTCTTCCCCCTATGTCAGGGCGAAAGAGGTATGCAGAGTGCTCAAGGATACCTTCTACTGCCAGCAGAAGGAGAGCAAGATGCTCGCTGAGCTTGATGAGTTTGTCGTCTGGATGCTGGACAGCGCCAGTGAGATGGCCTCCAGCATGTCCCTCCCCGACGATCTGTCTCTGGTCAAGCGCGTGCCGGAGACTGGAGGCTTCCGCTACCACCTCGAACCTCAGGGCGCGGCCCTCATCGACACGGGCACGAGCTGGAAGAGCCTCAAGCATATGCACCGATGGATAGAAAGACTGAGCAAACTGGGGGACAGGAAGCTGCCCGCTGAACTGTTCCTTCCTGCCTTTATAGCGGATTACAATGTGTTTGAAGAGATGGTACGCCCGCTGAAGAGGAACTATGCAAGGGGGCGCGAGCGTCCGAACGACTGGCTCGATGAGCTCAAAGGGCGCCTTCGGGAGAGGCTGAGCAACCTGCTCGCCGATGATATGAAGGATCTCACAGAACGCTATATGGAGCAGCTCCTCGGCTCCGCTGAGGACTGTGGATTCATTGAAGGTTGCCTCAATGACAGGACTATATGGGAGAGGTTCCCCGACAGCCAGAAGAAACATCTTTTCCTCTGCGTCATGCTCATCACCTTGTACTGGCTTAATGGTGAGCATGAAAAGATGCTCGACCTTACGAAGAACACCCTTGTTCCCAAAAGCCGCCAGCAAAACATCTCGGAGCGCCGCTTCGACAGAATGTCGTGGTCGGTGCAGATGTGCCGCAGCTTTTTCAAGGACAGCAAGCCCGTCAAAGAACATATCGCAGACTTCTCCAACCTTGTGTTGCGCCTTCGCAAAGGTGTGCCTGAAAAAGGCCTGCCCTTCGCCTATGGTGGGCAGCTTACGTCCCAGCAGATACACCAGTTGCTGGAGAAGGGCATAACGCCCTTTAGAATCCTGAGTGAGGAGGATTACCCCGAGGGCATAGACAAGAAAGGGCTGCATCTTCCCAGTAGGAGGAAGCTCGTCCGACAAGTCAAGAACTTCTATGGCAAGGAGTGTGACAGACTACAGAAGGAACTTTCCTCCACTTCTGACGACAGCCTCAAGAAATTCTTGGAGAAATACTGCTTCCAAAACAGCCTTTCCGAGGATGCTTTGAATAAGTTCGTGGATGTGTGCAAACTGAAGGGCAGCCTTCATTCCTTTAAGGAAGATGGCGTGTTTTGGTTCGAATTTCCTTGGGATAAAGAGAAAAGTACGAACTTTTGCATACGCCTCCTCAATTGCGCCCCGAACTCGAACGATACCAACGGGATAGATATTAATGCAGCCTGCGACCTCCGCTTCCGCAAGCCTGAGGGCGAGGCGGCGGTATTCACGCCCTGCGCCCTCTACACCCTCGGCATGAAGATGGACGGGGGCGGCATCGATTGGGGAAGCTTTTTCGACAGCATAACCCCCGGCAGTATGGTGACGGTGGCCTCAGTACTCGAATATACAGGGCATACAGGCGATCTTGCCGCTATTATGGAGATCCCGCTGGAATAGTTCGGCGGCCCTTCGCAGACAGCCTCCTCACCCCCCATCAGAACAGCCTGCCCGATGTAGGTCCGGCGGGCTGTCTCTGCCTGAGCAGGTCGCCTCCCTTGAATTTTTTGAGCATGGCCTTGTACTATGATCTGGGGAAATCCTTGCCGGATTGCTTGTCCATGAAAATCCTGTTTGTTGGGATATTGAGCTTGCCCAAAGCGATGCGCTGTCTGTCCTCATTCTGGTCAACGCTTGATACGCGGATGTATCCGTAGGTATCTTTCATGACGGTTTCCCCTTCCAGTGGATTCTTGTTCACAGTTCGCCATCCGGAATATCGGGCGGGATGTCAGCAACAATGAAGCTATCGCGCTGTTTGAATCTCGGAGGCGGGCGGGGGCGTGTCTCTCTTTCTGGCTTTCCGGTCTTTCCGCTGCCGTCTGGCCTCGGTCAGATATTTGGTCAGGGTTTGGGCCTTCACCTCAATCCCTTTCTCATGCAATTTTTCGACGATCTCTTGAGTATCGAAGCCGCGCTTCTTCATCCGTTCCAGTGTCGGGGCGAGGGTGAAAATGGCCTGCTTCACGGTCATGGCGCGGTTTCCGTCCAGCGTGACGGTGGCGGGCTTGAGCCTGGCGAACTCCTGTCTGATTTCCTTCAGCTGACTGGCTGTGATGCTCATGGTGGTTTCTCCTGTGGGTGGCGAGGCATGTCCCCGATTTTGTCTTTGGCGGTCAAGCGGCACGCTTGCCCACTGGTTTACGCAGTAAACCCTAATGGGCTATGGCTGGCATTCGAGTCGAGATTCCCGGCGGACGGTCAGCGCATCCTTGAGCGACGACGTTGCGGCATGGCTTCCGGCTCTTGCTGGATGTGCCGTTCACGCTCGGTCTGCTGGCGAGCCTCCGTTTCCTGTCGCTCGCGCTCTTGTCGTTCCTCTTCCGCTCGCTGCCGCTGTTCCTCTTTTTCCTGAAAGTATGCGGCATGGAGTGGTATGATTTCCGGCTGGAGGGTGAACTCCCGGTATTCCTCCAGTTCATCCTGAAAGTCCCGCCCCTGTTGCATCAGGCTGCGCATATTGTGGGCATTGACTTCCCGCTCCTGCGCATACTGCGCCTTGAGCAGAGAATGCTGTTTTGAAAGCTCTTGCAGTCTCTTTTCCAGCGTCTTGTTTTCGGCCTGGAGCTTGTCTCTGGCTGCTGCAATCATGCTTTTTTCGGCAAGGGATTTTTGCTGCTGCGTCATGATCGCTTGCGCCTGTTTCAGCACGGATTTGTAATTGAGCAATGTCGCCTGCGGGAGTTCCGGCATGTCCGATAAAATGGCTTCCGCCTCGCGGGCCTGTTGTTCCATGGATTGCAGGCGTTCCTGCAAGACTTCCTCCTGCTTCCGCCTTTCGATCATTTCTCCGATGAGTTGCAGGGCTTCGCGCGCGACGGCGTCAGATTCGCGCCGCAGAGCGGCGAGGCTCTCCTGTTGCTGCTTGAACTCCCGCGTATCCAGATGCTTTTTCGCTGAACCCGGCTTCTGTTCCACGCCGCGTTGAATGTCGAAGCCACGGCTTTGCAGATAGCCGGGCAAGTCGGTTTGCAGTTTTTTCAGACTGGCGCGGGTATAGATGCTGTTGGCGCTGAGTCGTCCGTCCGGCGTCACCGGCACATGAAGGAAGTGCATGTGCGGCGTTTTTTCATCGGTATGAACCATTGCCGAGATGACGTTTTTCTTGCCGACAAAATTGGTGAGGTAGGCTGCGGCTTCCTCGAAAAAGCGTTTGGTTTCGTCTTTCCCGATACGGGTAAAGAACGATTTGTCCGAACTGACAATCAGGCCGCACATGTGGACCGCATCCTTGCGGACAGCCTTGACCATGAGCAGATCGTCAATGCGGTTCTGGATGGCCTGCGCGTAATTGTCTGAAGCGGATTCATGCAAATCGTAGTTTCCCGCGCTTCGGCTGTAATCAATATCGGGGTTGGAATGGCTTTCGCGCTCGCGCCGATTGTGCGACTGGATGCCGCGAACGGCGTCCTTTTTGAACTTGCTCATATGCAGGACGAGTGTGGACATAATGAAACTTCCTTATCCTGTAGGAAACAGGTGTCCCGCTGTACCGCCGCTTAAGCATCGGTACAGCGGGACACCTGAAAATAGGCTCAATCAAGACCTTCCAATTTTCTTTTCAGTCTGTGGACAGCCGATTTCGATTTGCCCATTTCCTCGGCGCAGTCGCGAATGCTGTAGCCCTCGCCAAGCAGCCTTTTCAGCTCCTCCATCTCCACGTCCTCAATTTCCCGGACTTGCCAGTGCAGGGCATTCCCTTCGGTAATCAGGTTGGCCTCAAAGGGCTTGGCGTCATCGCCGAGAATGCCTCTGGCCTTGGTCAGATGAACCTCAAACCGCGCGCCTTCGGCCATTGCATATTCCCTGGGCCTGCGGAGGCTGATGACCGTATCCATGATGTCCTCCTTGGCGCTGGTTCCACGCTGGTCGCCGGATTTTCCGGCATGATGAATCAGAAGCACCGTGATTCCCCGGCGGCGCAGTTCCAGAAGCCACGCCTGCATGGCCTGCCAGGACTGCGATTCGTTTTCCTTGCCCGTGCGACAGAGTGTCGCGATATTGTCCAGCACAACCATGTCCACGCCTTTCAGGAGCGGCTCAATCATGGCTTGCCCATTGGGTGTGGACAAATCCGGCATGGCGCACGGCTGCAAATCCGGCGTTATGAGTGAAAGGTTTTTCAGCGCCTGTGGCGGGATGGCCATGCCGCCCACAAGTGAGGACAAACGGCTCTGCATGGAAGTGGCGGGCATTTCTCCATCCACATAGAGCGTCTTTTTGGGCATGGGCGCGCGCCAGTTGAACACCGCGCCGCCGGAGGCGACAGCGACAGCCACACTCAGGGCAGCGAAGGTCTTGCCCACACCTCGCGGAGCGTAAAGGATGCCTATCCCCTGAACCGGGAGGATTGGCGATAGAAGATAACCCCGGTCGGGTATCTTCATGGACAGGAATTCACTCATGTCCAGGGCGACAAGACCGTGCTGTTTGGTCAGGGTCGATTCAAGTTGGGAGCGGACGGCTTCAATACCTTCAATCTGGTGAAGGTCATTGAAATCAGTACCATTGCCGCTGGTAAAGTTGGGAAGCACAAGCTGAGCGCTTGCGAGTCTGGCAGCCTCCTCGCTCTTCTTGCGTCCGGTTTCGTCATTGTCGCCGCAGATAATGATTGAGTTGTCTGGAAACCGTTCTTTTGCGGTCTTGGCAACTGGTGCAAGATTATTTGCGGAAAAGGCCACATAGACCGTCCAGCCAGCGGCAAGATGAATGCTTGCGCCAGTGGCAAAGCCTTCGCAGATTGCTATCGGCTTTTCCGGCTGCCCCTGAATGATGAACCTGCCGTCTGAGACCTTGCCGCCAATGAGGAAGCGCTTGGTTCCATCAGGGTAGATGCGTTGCAGGCTTTGCAGATTGTTTGCGGTATCCAGAACCGGGATAAGCAGCGCACCGTCCCGTGCCTGCCGTATGCCTTCCAAAGCTGGAATGCCCTTGCGCCGCAAGTAAGGATGGTTGGGGTCGCACGCTCGTGCTGAACGCCATTCCTCTCCGGCCTGTTTGGCTGCTTCCGTATGGCGTCTGGTACATTCTTCTTCCCGCTGTCGCCGGATGGATTGCTGTCGTTCCCGCCATGCCGAAAGTTCGGACACGGAAAGCGTCTGTTTTTCTTCGACGCAGAACGTGCCCTGGTCGTCGGTTTCCCAGTTACACCACCAGAGAGTGGCCGGTTTGTCCAGATGGGCGATATACGCGCCATTCCGCTTATGAGGCTTGCCTTCTGTGGGGCAACGATGAAGATTGCCGTCCGCAAGGAGTTCTTCAGGGACAAGGCCATGCTGACCAAGCACGTCATGGAAAGTATGAAGAAGATCAGTCATGGCCTTCCCCTTCTTTACCAGCGTTTTCAATGAACGCCCTGATGTCCTCAGCGCGCCAGACGGTCGTGCGCGGGCCGATTTTTACAGGCTTGGGATAGCGCCCGGTTGCGCAACCTTTCCACCACGCGCTTTTGCTGATGGGGAAAAGCTCCAGAACTTGCGGGAGACGAAGAAAACCAGTGGAAGGAATATCAGTCGCCATAGCGATAACTCCGTATGTAATTGGTGATTACGGAGTGCTATAGCACAATTATTCAATAAATCCACGTTGTTTGAAGAAGTAGAATAGAGAGTGACAGAGTACAATACAGTACGATAGCGATGGATACCGATGTGCATCGAAAGCATTTTTTCAGAAAAAATTCTTCTTTTGTCCAATAACTTAGAGGATGTCCGGCATGTTTTTTGATTTTAAAAGGTGTGGTAATTTCGTCCCATGAAACAAACAGATTTTCGTGATGTGCCTGATGAGCTGTGGGAACGT